>Ga0209583_10000566_pt1 | contig 11468 bp, 9 predicted proteins | sample Str014_FD_187201 | JGI IMG/M metagenome (GOLD analysis project Ga0209583, IMG submission 187201) | Freshwater sediment microbial communities in response to fracking from Pennsylvania, USA - Straight Creek_MetaG_SC_2014 (SPAdes) (version 2) | ecosystem: Environmental > Aquatic > Freshwater >... | reverse complement strand
ATCACGCGCTTGTCGGGCATGCGAAAGAACTCCGCCGCCTGCGTGCTGCGCCGCTGCATCCAGGCAAACAGCCGCCGCCGCGCGCCCTCGTAGCCGGCCCGCGGCCGTGGCCGCACCAGGTGCCAGCCCAAGAAGAACGAGCAGTCGAGACCAAAGAGCGTCAGGCCGCGGACGCGGCACTGCTTGAGCGCCTCATTGACGTCCGGTGTTTCCATGAAGCCGAAGCGCGCGGTCACCAGGTAGACGTTCTCCTGCAGCGTTTCGATGCGCAGGCGATCGGCAGGATCCTGGCGTGGCGAGCGGGAAAACTCCATGTTCAGGAATACCAGGCGCTCGTGCACGACATGATTGTGTTCCAGGTTGCGCAGCAGTGCGGTCGGCACGTAGCGCGGCTCGCTGACCAGGAACACCGCCGTGCCGGGCACGCGCGTCGCCCCGGCTATCACCCGCGGCAGATCGGACAGTGGCATGGCCATTTCACGCAGCGCATTGCGCAGCAGCCGGCGCCCCGAGCGCCAGGTCATGAAGACGCCGAACAGCATCGTGGCCAGCAGCAGCGGCACCCAGGCCCCTTGCGCGAATTTGGCCAGATTGCTGAGCAGGTAAACCAGGTCGATGATCAGCAGCACACCGAAACTGAGCGCCACCTGCCAGCGCGACCAGCGCCAGCGCGAAGTGGCCAGCACCATGCCCAGGATGGTCGTGATGCCCATGGTGCCCGCGACCGCGGCACCATAGGCGCCGCCCAGCGCATCGGAGGAACCAAAGCCAATCACCAGCAGGCAGACGGCCACCAGCACGATCGCATTGACGATAGGTACGAAGATCTGGCTGTGTTCGCGGGCCGAGGTCTGCAGGATGCGCAGGCGCGGCAGCAGATCGAGCTGCACCGCCTGGCGCGTCACCGAAAAGGCCCCGGTGATGGTCGCCTGCGAGGCGATGATGGCTGCCAGCGTCGCCAGCACCACCATCCATGGCAGCAGCGGCGCCGGCACCAGCGCGAACAGCGGTTTGTGAGCCGCACTGGCATCGGTGAGTATCAACGCGCCCTGGCCGAAATAGCTCAGCAGCAGTGCCGGCCAGACCAGCGCGAACCAGGCCAGGCGCACCGGTCCCTTGCCAAAATGTCCCATGTCGGCGTACAGCGCTTCACCGCCGGTTACCGTCAGGAACACCGCGCCGAGCACCGCCACGGTGACCGCCGGACGCGCCAGCAGCATCGCCAGCCCATAGGCGGGATTGAGGGCCGCCAGCACCGCCGGATGACGCGCGATGGCACTGGCCCCGGTGATCGCGATCACCAGGAACCACAGCAGCATGATGGGCCCGAACATGCGCCCGACACGCTCGGTGCCGCGGCGCTGGATCGCAAACAGCACCATGATGATGATCAGCGAAACGGGCACGACGGCGCTGGCGGCCTTGGCGTCCAGCAGCTCCAGTCCCTCGACCGCACCGAGCACCGAAATGGCTGGCGTGATCAGCGCGTCACAGTAGAACAGCGCCGCGCCCATGACTGCCAGCGCGATGATCGCCCGCCCCCAGCGGTGCATTTCCTCCAGGCGCCGCTGCACCAGCGCGAACAGCGAGAGAATGCCGCCCTCGCCCTCGTTGTCGGCACGCATGATCAGCACCACGTACTTGAGCGTGACGACGATCAGCAGGCTCCAGAACATCAGCGACAGGATCCCCAGGATCGCCGCCGGCGACGGCGGCGACTGGCCGGTCGCGCTCAGCGACTGTTCCAGCGCATACAGCGGACTGGTGCCAATGTCGCCATACACCACACCCACGGCACCGAGTGTGGCGCCGAGCGAGAGCCGGGTGGCGCTCATTTGCGCACCCTGACCCTGCGCTTAGGCAGCGCTGGCCGGCGCGGCTGTGGCCGCTTGGCCGGCCACAGCATCGTGCCCCGGCATTTTTCGGCACCGCAGCTGCAGGCGAACACCTCATCAACATCGGGGGGATCGTCGCGCGCCCGGCCGATGGAGTAGTCGTACTTCAGTTCCTCACCCGGCTGGATGGTGCGGATCGCCTCGACAAACACGCGCCGATTCTCGGTCACCGATTCGCAATTCGGGTCGCAGCCGTGATTGATGAAGCGCGCCTCATTGCCGTCCACGCCGGCATCGATGACGGTGCCGCGATCGACGATGAACAGGAAGGTATGATTGTCATGCGACTGCTTGAGTTCGTAGCGCCGGTCGGCCTCCTGGTGCGAGACGCGCTCGCCCAGGTACTCGACGATGCGCGTCCCCTTGCGGATGCGCCGCACGGCGAACACGCCGCGGCCATGCACTTTCGAGCGGCGCACGCGGAACATCGCTGGCCGGCTGCTGCGGGCGGAACTCATACGGCAATCGGCGCCTTGATCGCCGGATGAAACTGGTAATTCACGAAGTCGAAGTCCTCATATTGATAGTCGAAAAGGCTGGTCGGGCGGCGGCGCAGCACCAGGCGCGGGGACTGCAGCGGAATGCGCGCCAGCTGCGCATCGGCCTGCTCGAAATGATTGGCATACAGGTGGCAATCGCCACCGCTCCAGATGAACTCGCCGGGCTCCAGGTCGCATTGCTGCGCGCACATGTGCGTCAGCAGTGCGTAGGAGGCGATGTTGAAGGGCACGCCCAGGAATACATCGGCGCTGCGCTGGTAGAGCTGGCAGGACAGCCGGCCGTCGGCAGCCTGCCAGCGGCGCCACTGCTTGCCGTAGACCGGCCCCAGCTCGCCGTTGGCGTCTGCCCACTCGTCCCAGATGCGCACGCCGTGCTGGGCGAGGTAGCGCGTGTTGGTCTCGCCGCTCAGGAACCACAGCAGTTCGTGCACCAGCGCGGGCAGGTGGATCTTCTTGGTGGTGACCAGCGGAAAGCCGGCCGCCAGGTCAAAGCGCATCTGGTAGCCGAACAGCGCCCGCGTGCCGGTGCCGGTGCGATCGTTCTTGGGCACGCCGTGTTCGCGCACGCGGCGCAGCAGCTCGAGGTAGGTCTTCATGCCGCGGCTTGATAGTTGCCGGAAGCCTCGCGGCGCGCGTGCGCCAGCAGCCACAGCAGCACGCCGGCGAGCAGCATGGGGAGCGAGAGCAGCTGGCCCATCGTCAGCCAGCCGCCCGCCAGGTAGCCGAGCTGCGCGTCCGGTACGCGCACGAACTCCACGCTGATGCGGGCAATCGAGTAGCAGAGCAGAAACAGTGCCGAGGGCGCGTAGCGCCAGCGCGGCCGGCGCGTGTAGAGCCACAGTATGGTGAACAGCAGCAGCCCCTCGAGTCCGGCCTCGTAGAGCTGCGAGGCGTGGCGTCCCACGGGCGTCGCACCGGGGCCGTCGCTGACCCACATGCCATACCAGGCGCTGGTCGGGCGCCCCCACAGCTCGCCATTGATGAAATTGCCGATACGCACCGCAATGATGCCGATGCCCGGGAGCGGCGCCGTGAAATCGAAGACGTCGAAGGTCCGCCGCCCCTGCGAACGGGCGAACAGTGCCACCGCGGTGAGCACGCCGAGAAAGCCGCCGTGAAAGGACATGCCGCCTTCCCAGACCTTGAGCGGATACCAGGGATCGGCGCGCCACATGGCCTCACCATAGAACAGCACGTAGCCGACGCGCCCGCCAATGATCGTGCCGAGCATCGCGTAGAAGATGAAATCATCGACCGCGCGCGCATTCCAGGTGGAGCCCGGCTGCGCCGCGCGGCGCCGCGCCAGCCACCAGGCGGCGGCGAAGGCCACCAGGTACATGACGCCGTACCAGTGCACGCGCAGTGGCCCGAGCCTGAGCGCGATCGGATTGATATGCGGATAGGTCAGCATGCAGGCGCAATTCTACCCGCAACTCACTCGCGCGTGACGCGGCAGAAAAAAGCCTTTAAATACCGCGTTTCCGGTATTGCCGGGTGCACCGGATGGTCGGGTGACTGGCCGCCGGCCGCCAGTACCTGCACGAAGCGGCTGCTGTGCCGGCCCGCCGACTGGATCAGCCTGACCAGTTCCTCCGGCGGCAGGTGCCATGAGCAGGAGCAGCTCACCAGCAGCGCGTCGCGTGCCAGCAGGCGCATCGCCAGCTGGTTGAGCTTGCGATAGGCGGCCGCGCCGCGTGCCAGGTCCTTGCGCCGCTTGATGAAGGCCGGCGGATCCAGCACCACGACATCGAAGCGCTCGCCAGCACGCTGCAGTTCATCCAGCACGTCGAAGGCGTCGCCACGCCGGGTGGACACCTGCACGCCGTTGGCGGCCGCGTTGCGCTCCGCCAGCGCCAACGCCGCCGCGGAGGAATCGACGCACAGGGCTTCGCGCGCGCCGCAGCGCAGCGCGGTGACCGACCAGGCCCCGACATAGCTGCACAGGTCGAGTACGCGTACGCCCGGCCACAAGAGGCGCCGAAACAGTTCGCGGTTGGCGCTCTGATCATAGAACCAACCGGTCTTCTGACCCAGAGCGAGCGGCGCCTGGAACTGCAGCACCCCTTCGACGACCGAGACTTCCTCGGGTGCCTTGCCCAGGCCCGTGATGATCTGCCGCGGCAGCTGCTCGAGATCGCGCGAGCCGCCATCGTTCTTCCACACCAGTGCCTGGGGCCCGAGCACCTTGATCGCGGCGGCTTCGATGTCCTCGCGCAGCGCCTCCATACCGGCGGTGGCGATCTGACCCACCAGCACGTCGCCGTAGCGGTCCAGCACCAGGCCCGGCAGTCCATCGGCCTCGCCGAACACCAGTCGATAGTAGGGCGCGGCGTAGTGCCGTTCGCGCAAGGCAAGGGCCACCTTGAGCCGGTGCACCAGCAGTGAGCGGTCGGGCGGATGCACCGGGCTGCGGGCCAGGATCCGCGCGCAGATCAGCGCGTGCGGGTTCACATAGGCATAGCCCAGGAACTGGCCGCGATCGCTCAGCACCCGGGCCTGCGCCCCCGCGGCAAAGCCGGTCAGCGGCGTGGCCGCGATGTCGACTTCATTGGAGAACACCCATAGGTGACCGGCACGCAGGCGGCGATCCTCACCGCCCTTGAGCTGCAACGCGGGCAGCGCCCGTGCTGCTGGCGGCGTCGCCGCCGACGCCGTCGCGTCATCGTCCGGGAGGGTCATGTCAGGGAGGGTCTCGCGTATAGTGGCGCGCCATTCTACTCAATGTGACGGACACACCCCATGGCCAATGTAGCGGGCGGTCACGGCAACCGTCTGGCGAGCGAGACCAGCCCGTATCTGCGCCAGCACGCGCACAACCCGGTGGACTGGTATCCCTGGGGCGATGCGGCGCTGGCGCTGGCGCGTCGCGAGCACAAGCCCATTCTGCTCTCGATCGGCTATGCCGCCTGCCACTGGTGCCACGTGATGGCGCACGAGTCCTTCGAGGATCCGGCCACTGCGGCGCTGATGAACGAGCGCTTCGTCAATATCAAGGTCGATCGCGAGGAACGTCCCGACCTCGATCGCCTGTACCAGCTCGCGCAGCAGATGCTCAGCGGCCGCGGCGGCGGCTGGCCGCTGACGGTATTCCTGATGCATGACGATCAACGGCCGTTTTTTGCGGGCACCTATTTCCCACCCGTGCGCCGTCATGGCATGCCGGGCTTCAGCGAGCTGCTCACGCATGTCGCCGACTACTATCGCGATCACCAGGCCGAGCTGCTCCGCAGCGCCGGCGCGGTGGTTGCGGCGCTCGCTGACATGAATCCGGCGCCGGTGGCCGCTGACCAGACACTCGACGCGCAGCCCCTGCACAAGTGCCGTGCGCAGCTCGAAGCCAGTCTGGATAGCCACTGGGGCGGCTTCGGAGGTGCGCCGAAATTTCCGCACGCGCCGCTGCTGCAGCGCTTGCTGCGCGACTGGCACGCCAGCGCCGCAGCGCCGGTGCCCGACCTGCAGGCGCTGTACATGGCGACGCTGACGCTGACGCGCATGGCCGAGGGCGGTCTGTTCGACCAGCTGGGCGGCGGCTTTTACCGCTACAGCGTCGACGCTGAATGGGCTATCCCGCACTTTGAAAAAATGCTGTACGACAACGCCGCGTTGCTGAGCGTCTATGCCGAGGCGGCCTGTGCCACCAGCGAGCCGCTGTACGCGGAGGTGGCGGCACGCACCGCCGACTGGCTGCTGGCCGAGATGCGCGCGCCGGGCGGCGCGTTCTACTCCAGCCTCGATGCCGACGCGGCCGGCGAGGAAGGCAGCTACTACGTGTGGCAGGCGCCACAGGTGCGCGCCACGCTCGGCGCGGAGCCATTCGCGCTGTTCTCGGCTCGCTACGGACTCGAACGGGCGGCAAACTTCGAAGGCCACGCCCACCACCTGATCGTCACGGCGGGTATCGAGGCCCTCGCGGCAGAGCGCGGCCTGAGTCCGGACGCAGTGCGACAGCAGCTGGGCTCGGCGCGCGAACAACTGCTGCAGCTGCGCGCGCAGCGTGTGCGCCCGGCGCGTGATGACAAGCTACTGACCAGCTGGAATGCGCTGACCATCCGGGCCCTGGCCACCGCGGCGCGCACGCTGGCGCGCGCCGATCTGGGCGCGGCCGCAGCCGCAGCGCTGCAGTTCCTGCGTGAGCATCACTGGCGGGACGGCCAGCGTGCGCTTCGACGCCGGCGAACTGCGCTTCGCCGCCGAGCTGATGGATGTGGTGCTGGCGCATTTCGAGGATGGCGCCCATGGCGGCTTCTTCTTTACGGCCGACGATCACGAGGTCCTGATTGGCCGCCCGAAATCATTTGGCGACGACGCCCTGCCGGCCGGCAACGGCACCGCCGCGGTGGTGTTGCAGCGGCTGGGATACCTGCTGGGCGAGGAGCGCTACCTGGTGGCGGCCGAACGCACCTTGCGTGCCGCCTGGCCCGCGATGCTCCAGTACCCCCACGGTCACGCGACGCTGCTGCAGGCGCTCGAGGAGTTCCTGCAGCCGCCGCAGATCGTGATTCTGCGGGCCACGCCCGCGGTGCTGGCCGACTGGCAGCGGCAACTCGCCGCCGTCTATGCCCCGCGCCGCATGATCATCGGTATCGCCGACGACGTCCCGCAGCTGCCTGCGGCGCTGCAAGCCAAGGCATCGCTCCCGGGCGGCGCGGCGTACCTGTGCCAGGGCAGCAGCTGCTCGGCGCCGCTGCGCACACTCGAGGAACTGGTCAGGAGTTTGGCCCCTTAGCGCCGGCCCGCCGGCTGGGATCGGCGGGCATGCCCAGGTCGATCTGCAGGCTGGCGGCCAGGCGCTGCAGCTGCGCCAGCAGGTCGGCCAGCTCCTTTTCGGCCTGCGCGCGCCGGTGTGGCGGCCAGTGACCGCGGCTGGCGAAGTAGCTGTCGAGCGCCGCGCGAATCGCGGCGAGACCCGGCGCTGCATTCTGGTTCGATTCGTTCATGATGTGCGGCCTGCCCTGCTGGAACGGTCGTCCGTCTATTCGAGTCGTCCGGCGGGCTATCGGCGTCAGCGAACCGCGAATGTAGCATCTGGCATCAAGAGTGCGTAAATGCTGCTCAGTGTTGCGACCGGGGTCTCAACTGGGCTGGCGCCGCTCGGCCGGCGGGAGGTGAATCGTGCGCGTTGTCACCCGGATTGCCATCGATCAGGTTGCACCGCAGCGTTGGCGCAACGGCGGCGGCTGGACCCGCGAGCTGCTGACCTGGCCGGTCGAGGCCGGCCCGTGGCAGCTGCGCATCAGCCTGGCCACCATCGATGCCCCGGGACCTTTTTCGGTGTTCGCCGGCGTCAGCCGGGTACTCGCACTGGTGAGCGGTGACGGCCTGCTGCTGACAGTGGACGGTCATCGGCACCGCCTGACCCCGGACGCCGAGCCGCTGCACTTCGATGGCGCGGCCACCGTGCACGCCGAGCCGCTCGGCGGGAGCAGCACGGACCTGAACCTGATGAGCTCGTCAGGACACGCCACGATGCTGCGCGCCGGTCCTGGCGTCCCCTGGATCAGCCCCTGCGCCCAGCGCGGCCTCTACAGCCGTGTCGCCGGAACCCTGCACATGCCGGCCGGCGCGCCGCTCGCGGTGGCGTCGGACAGCCTGACCTGGCTGGCCGACGCCGCCGGGCTGCCACTGTATTTTGCCAGCACGGCCGCGGGGCCGGCCTGGTGGCTGGGCTACGCGCCGCCATCCTGATTGCGCCGCACGGGGCCAGGCTGTAGATTATCGATAATCGATTGACCGCACTGCCAGGCCCCCCATGTGGATCGTCCAGCTGGCGCTCCGGCGTCCGTATACCTTCATCGTCTTTGCGCTGCTGCTGCCGTTGTTCGGGGCGCTGGCACTGCTGGGCTCACCGGGACGCGCAGGCATGGCCACCGACATCTTCCCGGACATCGGCATTCCGGTGGTCGGCATCGCCTACAACTATGCCGGCATCGCACCCGATGAGATGGCCGGGCGCATCACCTCGAATATCGAGCGTTACCTGACGACCATCGTCAACGATGTCGAGCATGTCGAATCGCAGAGCTACCCGGGTGTGTCGGTCATCAAGATCTACTTCCAGCCCGGCACTAACGTCAACCTGGCGATGGCCCAAGTCACCGCCATAGCGCAGACCGGCCTGCGCCAGCTGCCTGCCGGCACCACCCCGCCGCTGATTCTCAAGTACAACGCCTCGAGCGTGCCAATCATCCAGCTGGCGCTCTCGAGCGAGAAGCTCCCGGAGTCGCAGCTGTTCGACTTCGCCAATCAGTTCGCGCGCGCGCAAATTGCTACGATCGCCGGCGCCTCGGTGCCCTACCCTTACGGTGGCGCCACGCGCCAGGTACAGGTAGACCTGCGGCCCGATGCACTGCGCGCGCACGGGCTGTCGGCCAGCGATGTCAATACCGCGATCGGCAACCAGAACCTGGTGCTGCCCGCCGGCACCGAGAAGATCGGCGACTACGAATACAGCGTTAAGCTCAATGCCAGCCCGCGGAAGGTCGCGGAACTCAACGATCTGCCGATCGGCAGCGACCATGGCGTGGTCACCTACGTGCGCGACGTCGCCTTTGTCCATGACGGGCATCCGCCGCAGACCAATATCGTGCGTGTCAACGGCCGGCACGCAGTGCTGATGACGATTCAGAAGACCGGTTCGGCATCGACACTGCAGATCGTCAACGAAATCAAGGCGCGGCTGCCCATCATCCGCGATCTGCTGCCTGAGGGCGCCGCGATCGCCGCCACCGGCGACCAGTCGGTGTTCGTCAAGGCCGCGGTGCGCGGCGTGGTTGCCGAGGCGCTTATTGCCGCGGCGCTGACCGCGCTGATGATCCTGCTGTTCCTCGGCAGCTGGCGCAGCACGCTGATGATCACGATCTCGATCCCGCTGTCGATACTCGCCTCGGTCATCCTGCTCGATGCGCTCGGTGAGACCCTCAATCTCATGACGCTGGGCGGCCTGGCGCTGGCGGTGGGCATCCTGGTGGACGATGCCACCGTCACGATCGAGAATATCAATCGCTTCCTCGAGCAGGGCAGCGGCGTCGAGCAGGCGATACTCGAGGGCTCAGAGCAGATCCTGACGCCGGCGCTGGTGTCCACGCTGGCTATCTGCATCGTGTTCCTGCCGATGTTCCTGCTCTCGGGCGTGGCGCGCTTCCTGTTCGTGCCGATGGCCGAGGCCGTGGTGTTCGCCATGCTGGCCTCGTACCTGCTCTCGCGCACCCTGATCCCGACGCTCGCCAAATACTGGCTGCGCACCGCCGAGCAGGAGCACGCGGCGGCGGACCGGCACAACCGCTGGCACCGGTTCCAGCAGCGCTTCGAGCGCCGCTTCACGGCGCTGCGCGCGCGCTACCACGCGCTGCTGGCGGTGCTGCTGGGCAAGAGCCGCGCGGTGATTGGCGTGTTCCTCGGCGCCGTGGCGCTATCGCTGCTGCTGTTCCCGCTGCTCGGAGAGAATTTCTTTCCGGAGGTCGATTCCGGCCAGATCAAGCTGCACCTGCGGGCCCCGAGCGGCCTGCGGGTCGAGCAGACCGCGGCGCTCACTGATCGGGTCGAGGCCGCGCTGCGCGAGACGATTCCGGCCACCGAGCTCGCCGACATCGTCGACAACATCGGCCTGCCGGTGTCGGGCATCAATCTGACCTACGGCAACTCCGGTACCATCGGCAGCAGCGATGCCGACATCCTGATTTCACTGACCCCGAATCACGCCGCCAGCGCTGGGTACGTGCGCCGCCTGCGCGCACGGCTGCCGCAGCAATTCCCGGGCGTCAGCTTTGCCTTCCTGCCAGCCGATATCGTCAGCCAGATCCTGAACTTCGGGCTGCCGGCTCCCATCGATGTGCAGATCGTCGGCGCCAGCCCGAAGAACCGCGAGATCGCCAACCGGCTGCTCGAATCGCTCCGCCAGGTTCCTGGCCTGGTGGATCTGCGCATGCAGCAGACCTTCAACCAGCCCGAACTGCGGATCACGGCCGATCGCAGCCGGGCCGCGCAGCTGGGTATCGCCCAGCGGGATATCGCCAACAATCTGCTACTGACGCTCTCGGGCAGCGGCCAGGTGTCACCGGCGTTCTGGCTGAACCCGGAGACCGGCGTGCAATATCCGATCGTGGCCCAGGCGCCGCAATACCGCATGGCATCGATCGATGATCTGCAGAATGTGCCGATCAGCGTCGCGGGGCAGTCGCAGATCCTGGGCGGCCTGGCCACCATCGCGCGCAGCACCGGCCTCGGCGTGGTCTCGCACTACGATGCACAGGCCGTCATCGATCTGTTCGGCGCCGCGCAGGGCCGCGATCTCGGCGCGGTGGCCGCAGATATCAAGCGGAGCGTCGCGGCGTTGCATGACACGCTGCCCAAGGGGACGCGCATCGTCGCCCGCGGCCAGATCCAGACCATGTCGGCATCCTATACCGGGCTGCTGGTGGGACTGGTGGGCGCGATCGTGCTCATTTACCTGTTGATCGTGGTCAATTTTCAATCCTGGCTCGACCCGTTCATCATTATTTCAGCGCTGCCGGCGGCCGTCGCCGGCATTGCCTGGATGCTGCTGCTGACCGGCACCACGCTCAGCGTCCCGGCCCTTACCGGCGCGATCATGTGCATGGGCGTGGCCACCGCCAACAGCATCCTGATGGTGAGTTTCGCGCGCCAGCGCATGGACGAGGGCGCCAGCGCGCTGCAGGCGGCGCTCGATGCCGGCTTTACGCGCTTCCGGCCCGTGCTGATGACCGCGCTGGCGATGATCATCGGCATGGTGCCCATGGCCTTAAGCCTCGGCGAAGGCGGCGAACAGAACGCGCCGCTCGGCCGCGCCGTGATCGGCGGCCTGCTGTGCGCCACGGTCGCCACGCTGCTGTTCGTGCCCACGCTGTTTGCTGCCATCCATGGCCGCACCACCCGAATGACCCCCACACACGGAATCCGCCCATGAAGCTGCCCTGGAATACTGCTCGCGCGCGCACCGCGCATGGCATGGCGCCAGTTGCGACCCTGCTGCTGGTGCTGCTGCTGGTCGCGCTCGGCTGGGTGGTGCTCTCGCGGGTGCGCGCGCATGCCGCGCTGCGCGAGACCACTTTGGCGC
>Ga0209583_10000565_pt1 | contig 11472 bp, 11 predicted proteins | sample Str014_FD_187201 | JGI IMG/M metagenome (GOLD analysis project Ga0209583, IMG submission 187201) | Freshwater sediment microbial communities in response to fracking from Pennsylvania, USA - Straight Creek_MetaG_SC_2014 (SPAdes) (version 2) | ecosystem: Environmental > Aquatic > Freshwater >... | reverse complement strand
GTCGGAGGATGGGACCCATATAATGTGACCGAAGATGCCGACCTCGGCTTTCGGCTCGCGCGTTATGGTTTTGACAGTGGGAGTTTGGCCAGCACCACTTATGAAGAAGCAAATACCGAGTTGCGAAACTGGCTTCACCAACGCTCACGTTGGTTGAAGGGATTCTTGCAGACCTGGCTGGTTCACATGCGCAACCCAGTTGCGCTGATTGATGAAGTGGGCTTTTCCGGATTTGTGGTCTTGCAGGCGACCGTGCTGGGAATATTGGTTTCCGCGACATTGCAACCCGTGTTCTTGACATTTGTCGCCGTAACGCTTTGCCACGACTTGATCACTGCTGAAACACCCTGGCTCCCACCGCTACTGCTCAACAGTTTCTTCATCGGCAACATGCTGGCGGGCGGAGCCATCTCACTTTTATGTGGTCTTATTGCCGCCAAACGCGCGGGACTGATGGGTTTTGGCCTGACACTTGTCACAATGCCGCTCTATTGGCTGCTGGCCACAATCGCGGGCTGGATGGCGGTGTGGCAGTTTATCGTTCGCCCGTTTCATTGGAACAAGACACGCCACGGGTTGTCACGGTTCATGGCACAAGAGCGATAGGTCCGGGCACCACGACGTCGCGCCCGCCCCCGTCTACTTCGAGTGCATGACCATGATGATAGACGGCCCGAGAATAACAATGAAAATGACAGGCAGGAAGAAGAGGATCATCGGCACCGTCAATTTCGGGGGCAATGCGGCGGCTTTCTTTTCTGCCTCGGCCATGCGGTCACGGCGATTTTCTTCCGCCAAGGTGCGCATCGCCGTGCCCAGGGGCGTACCGTAACGCTCAGACTGGATCATGGCCGTCACCACGGATTTCACGGTTTCGAGACCGGTACGCTTTGACAGATTTTCAAGCGCCTTGCGGCGATCCGGCAAATAGGCCAATTCAGCCACCGTCAATTGCATTTCTTCGGCCAAAGGTACGGACTGGCTGCCGATTTCCTTCGACACGCGTTGCATCGCAGGCTCAAGGGCCATACCAGATTCGATGCAAATGAGCAGAAGATCAAGCGCGTCGGACCAAGCGGATTTGATCGACTTCTGGCGCTTCTTGGCCTGGTTCCCAACCATCACACCAGGAAGATAGGAGCCAACGACCAATCCCACGATTGCAGCGGCAATGCGCAGGCCTGCCGTGGGAAACCGGTTGGCAAAAGTTGTCGAGCAATAGATAAAGGTAATCACGGCGACAAAGATCGGTACAATGACCCGAAAGGCCAAGAACATGGTCAGATGGCGCTCGCTGCGCAAACCTGCGGTGCGCAGCAACTCACGCGAGGCTTCGGTTTCAAACACTTTCCGCAAGTTCAGTGACTGAACCAGGGTGCCGTAAATGCCTGTCGATTTTTTGTCGCGCAACCGGGATGCGCCTGCCTCGAATGAGGCGCGCTGCGCCGCTTTCAGTTTTTCGCGCTCAGTTGCCACAATTTCAATACGGCCGGCGAGTTTGTTGTTCTCGAAATAGGGCGCCGCGATTGTGATCACAGTCGCGAAGGTCGCAAGCGAAGCAAACACCATGATCAGTGTTTCGACTTGCATCAAACTTCCGATGAACTGCATCATGAATTTCTGCCTTTCATCATCACAATGTGAAATTGATCATTTTGCGCATGATGAGAATACCTGTCATCATCCAGCAGCCTGAACCGATCAGCAGCATATGCCCTGTATGTGTGTTCAACAGCGGCAACAGATAGGTTGGATTGGTAAAGGTGACGAGGCCCGCAATGGCAAACGGAATGGCGCCAATGATCGCCGCTGAGGCCTTCGCTTCCTGGCTGACAGATTGAACCTTTTGTTTCATCTTTTTACGATCGCGCAGCACCTTCGAAAGATTGGCGAGCGCTTCGGATAGATTGCCACCGGTCTTGGATTGAATGGTCATCACAATCGCCAGGAAGTTCACTTCCGGCAAAGGCATGCGTTCGACCATGCGTTCCACGCCCTGATCCAGCGGGATGCCGATGCGCTGTCCTTCAACCACTTCAAGAAATTCCGGCCCGACAGGTTCGCCCTGTTCAGTTGAAATGATTTTCATGGCCTCGGAAACCGGGAGGCCTGATTTCAAACCACGTACCAAAACATCAATCGCGTCGGCGAAGTCATTGAGAAACTTGTTCTGCCGGCGATTGCGCAAATACCCCAAAACCCAGCGTGGAAAGCCAAGGCCGCCAACAAATGCCGCAATCCCAACAACGATGAGCGGCGCGCCCAATATAAGCGCCGTGAGACTGAGCACGATGGCGACGACAAGCGAAAAAATGTAAAATGTGCGCGGCGTGATGGTCAGCCCCGCCTGGTCAATGCGCATGCGCAACGAGAGTTTCTTTTTCTTCTTCTCCCTTTGGCTCAATTCTGCCAGCGAATCCTGAACTTGTCTGCGCCGTGTGTCCTTCTGATCTTCCAAGAATCTCGCGCGGAAAGAATTCCCCGCTTCTTTCTTGTCGTTGGCAATTGCCTTCACGCGACTGGCACTGGCCGATCCGGCCAGCAAGGGGGCGATCACGGCGAAAACAAGCCCGCCGACTGCAAGTGCAACCATCACCATGAAGGCCGTGCTGGTCAGATCATCCCCGAAAAACATCACGTATCCTTTTGTCTTCAGTTCTTGACGTCAATATTGCGCTGCTCGGCCTTTTCGAGCGCTTCAGCCAGGCGGCGCTCTTCACCGTAATAGCGTGCGCGGTCCCAGAAATGCGGACGCGCGATACCGGTGGAACGGTGTTGGCCGATGATCTTCCCATTGGCGTCTTCACCGACGATGTCATAGATGAAGAGATCCTGGGTGATGATGACATCACCTTCCATGCCGACCACTTCAGTCACATGGGTGATCTTGCGTGAACCATCGCGCAGGCGCGTGGCTTGTACAATCACGTCGATTGAACCAACGATCATTTCCTTGATGGTCTTGGAGGGCAATGAGAACCCGCCCATGGTGATCATCGATTCCAGACGCGAAATGGCTTCACGTGGGCTGTTGGCGTGGAGGGTTCCCATCGAGCCGTCGTGGCCCGTATTCATCGCCTGCAACAAGTCAAAGGCTTCAGGTCCGCGGACTTCGCCGACGATGATGCGTTCTGGGCGCATACGCAGGCAGTTCTTGACGAGATCGCGCATGGTAATGGCGCCTTCGCCTTCAAGGTTCGGTGGCCGGGTTTCGAGGCGCACCACGTGCGGCTGCTGCAACTGAAGTTCGGCAGCGTCTTCACAGGTGATAATGCGTTCATCGTGGTCAACGCAACCTGTCAGGCAATTGAGCAAAGTTGTTTTGCCGGAACCTGTGCCGCCCGAAATCAATATGTTGCAGCGTACACGGCCGATAATCTCGAGGATAACTGCGCCTTCCGGCGTGATCGACCTGAATTTCGTCAGGTCCGACAGCTTGAGGCGGTCCTTTTTGAATTTACGAATGGTGAGGGCGCAGCCATCAATGGCCAGCGGCGGCGCAATCACGTTGACGCGGGAACCATCAGGCAAACGCGCGTCGCAGATGGGGCTCGCTTCGTCAACACGACGGCCAACCTGAGACACAATGCGCTGACAGATGTTCAAGAGTTGCACATTATCACGGAAACGCACACCGGTCTTCTGCATCTTGCCATCGACTTCGATGAACACCGTGTTAGCACCATTGACCATGATATCGGCGATATCATCACGCGCCAACAATGGCTCCAAGGGACCGTAACCCAAAACGTCGTTGCAGATGTCTTCGAGCAGCTCCTCCTGCTCGGCAATCGACATCACCACATCTTTGAGGGAGATGATTTCATTGACGATGTCGCGGATTTCATCACGCGCCGCCTCGCGGTCCAACTGGCCGAGCTGGGTCAGGTCAATGGCATCGATCAGCGCGTTGAAGATCGTCGTCTTGATGTCATAGTAAGAGTCAGACTTGTGGCGTGCTTCTGGAGCGGCCTTCGCTGCCTGAGGGGAGACAGGCGCGGCTGGCTTGGCGGTACCCACCTTGAGGTCCGGCACAGGAGCACCCGCCACCGGCACGTGATGCTGTGGTGCAGCCGCTGGTTGGGGCAATACGATTCCTGGCGATGTGCCTGTATCCGTTTTTTTGCCGAACATTTTTTATCCTTCTTTTTTCTTCAGCAATGGCAGCTTCTGCATGAGACCCGAAAGATCAAAGCGCTGGGGCTTGGCGGCGGTTTTGGTGATCCCCGCTAGCTGTTCGGCCAGACCTGTCATCAGTTCAGCAGCCTTTGATTTAGGCGCAACCTCGAAAACCATTTGGCCATTGCCCTGGGCGAGGCCAAAAGTTTGCGGATCGTGTGGAATGATCGCTGCGGGCACAACGCCCAACGCCTTGGCAAAATCCGCCGCAGGAATTTCAGGCCGCTTTGGAACGCCCACCTGGTTCAAGACGAGGCGGGGTTGGCGGTCATTGGGCCGACCGACTTTCAACAGGTCAATGAGATTCTTCGCATTGCGCAGGCTGGGCAATTCCGGCGTTGCAGTGATGACGATTTCGTCGGCATTCATCAACGTGTATTTGACCCATGGTGCCCACATGTTGGGCACATCGACGATGATGGCGGGTGCCGCCTGACGCACGACATTCAAAACCGTTTCCACGGAATGAGCTTCGATGGTCATGTCACGATCAATAGAACCGGGGCCATTGAGCAGACTCAACTTGTTGCCGAGCTTGGACATCAAACGATCCAACAACGTGGGATCAACACGGTCCGGGGCCTGAAGGGCTTCATAGAAGGTGCCGCCGCCATCCTGATTGAAGTTCAGGGCTGCCGTGCCGAAGGACAAGTCAAGATCGGTGAGAATGGTTTCAATCGCGAGGTTCTGCGATGTCGCATAGGCAATATTATGCGCGATGGTCGATGACCCCACACCGCCCTTTGCGCCGACAAATGCGATGACTTTTCCCAAAGGGGCCGCTTTGGGATCATTGTAAATCGCGGCGATCGATTCGATGATCTGCAGCGATGTGATAGGGGCCACAATATAGTCGCTGACATGATTTTTCATCAAATCGCGATAAAGCAGAATGTCGTTAACGTGGCCGATGACGATAACTTTGGTTTCAGGTCCGCAGACTTCGGCGAATTTGCCAAGCTCATTCATCACCTGGGTGCGATCGCCATGGGATTCAACGATGATCACATGAGGCGTTGGTTCCTGCGCGTGATATTGCGCCGCACCCAAAGTGCCACCCATCTGAAGGTTGACGTGGGCCTTTGACATGCGCCTATCGCTGGCCGCTGCCTGCATGACCTGGGCCGATTGTGGATTGTCACAAAAAATCCCGATATTGATCCGCGGCACAATGGCCACTGGAAACTTGTCGGTGGCTGTGGGCGTCGCGATGTCGAGTGCTGTTGCGGTCGTCATTTTTTGATTTCCAGAGGCAAGTAGAATTAAGGAAAGGATGAATATCTATAGTTCGTCTGAAGCGTGACCTGATTAACACTCGTGGCCTCACGGCCAATGGCGGCGACGGCGGAAGCCGAGTTTTTCATATCAGAAGCTGGTGGTGCAACCAGCGTTTCCGGATTGGCAATCTCTGCCGCGATATTGGCCTGAACTGCACAGCCCAGATTTTCATAGGAGGTGTTTTCTTCAGTGTCGGCAAAATCGGTTGGCCAATTGCCGCAGGGTTTGGTTTTCGCGTAGGAAGAAATGTAGGAAATCTTCACCGAACCGGAGGCCGGGCCGGGATAGATTCTAAAGGCGACGCGGCCGCGCGGCACACCTTGGCTCACCATGACGGAAGCCACTTCACCGGCCACGCGCGCCGATGCCCCGCCGCCGCTTGGCCGCGATACGGTCATGGGTGTGATACCCGCTTGCGATGCCTGGTGAACGAAACTTCTGACCGCATCAGCTTGTTCGGCACTGAGTGTGCCCCCCGCTGTAGCGATTTCCATGGTCCGCGGGCCCTTGGCCAAAGTGATCGGATAGTTGTCGGACGCGTGGGTGGAGGCCCTGACACTATCATCATTGTACAAATGGTCGGCCATGCAGCCACTAAGACTCAAAGCAGCAAGGCCAATCAACGCGCCGGAAGCCAACCGAGTGAATTTGATATTATTACTGGACATGATCAATTCTCCACTCACTCAACAATGTAACCGACGTTGCTGTCATAGTTGCCGTTCGGAACGTGTTCCCGATTGCCGTAAATCTTGTTGAGGCGACCCATGAACATGCCTTGGCGCTCACTCGACAGATTGAGATTCTTGTCCGGAACTTCCAATTGTCTCTGGGCGACGCTGCGCACAATATGTGGTGTCACAATCACTACAAGTTCTGTCTGGTTCGAAATAAACTCACGGCTGCGGAACAGGGATCCCAAGATTGGAATCTTGCGAAGGCCGGGAACGCCGTTGATCTTCTGGCGTGTGCTTTCACGGATCAGACCTGCCAGCATCATGGAACCGCCATCGGGCATTTCCAGAACCGTATCGGCAGCGCGCACGTTCAGGCTTGGAATTGAACCTGCGCTGTCCATCGAGCCCGTTTGAATGTCCGTCAATTCACTCACAGCTGTATGAACTTTTAAATTGATGCGGCCAGCGCTGAGAACAGTCGGTGTAAAGTCGAGGCCCACACCATATTCCTTGAACGCAACGATGCATTGGCGGCCTGAGCTATTGATCTGGCAGGTTTGGTAGGGGAATTCGCCACCCGCCTTGAAGGATGCTGCCTGACCGGAAACTGCCGTCAGGTTTGGTTCAGCCAGCGTGTGCAACATGCCATCGCTTTCCATGGCCTTGATGATGCTGGTAAAGTTGTTGCCGTTGGAATCCGAGATTGCCCCGCCAAAGCCCTGGAAAGGCGACATCGGAATGCTGCCCAGAGGATTGACATTGGACAGGTTGAAAGCAAAGGCACCCACATTGAGGGCTGCGCCGAAATTGACACCCCATTGCTTCAGCACATCACGCTGAATTTCAACCATCTTGACCTGCAACATCACCTGGTCTTCACCAGCGATCTTGATGGTGTTGACGATAATGCCGCCGCCAGTTGATGTGGTCACGTTGTTGGTGGTGACGGTCGTCGGTTGACCGATATATTCATTGGCCAAATCAAGTGCCGATTTGGCTTCCTGCGCATTCATCGCAATGCCGCCGAGGACGACGTTGGCGCCCAAGACATCCACCGTGATATGCGTGCCTGGCAGAGTGCGGCGAATCAGATTTTGCAACGCCATTGTGTCGATGGCCACTTCAAGATCCAACGACATCACCGCTTCGCCATTGGCACCAAAGAAGATCACATTGGTTGAACCGGTTTTGCGGGCGAAAAGATAGGCCGTGTTTTTGTTGCGCACGACCACATCAACAATCTCGTTATTGCCAACGACAACATCCTTGGCATCCGCTGGAAGAGTTACGGCAGTCGATTTGTTCAGCGCGATGCGCACGAACTTGCCACCTTGAGTGGCCGCCGTGGGAACCATGTCGGTTGCCATTGCCGGTTTCACCGCCAATGGGCCGACCAGCAGGAGCGATGACAGGAGCATGATTGCCAGACCTGGCAAGCCTGTCAGTTTCGTCATTGGTGAATTTGGCGCAAAATTTTTCATGACTGATAACTCACTGCGAAGCTGCATAGGATTCGATACCGGCGCGAACGAAAAGTGGATCGCCGGAACCAACTTTGGTCTTGGCTTTGTCCTGGAATTTCTCGGAGAGCTGCGGCACGTCTTCATCGACACTCATGCCATCGCGTTCTGCAATCGAGCGCAGGGCAAGCGAGAGTTCGCCGGAGGATTCGACCTGCGCCAGAATTTCAGATTGCCGCGGCAGAAGTTGAAGCGTGGCGTTTTCACCTTTTTCGACGGTCACAGGATCATTGTCCGCCGTGGGGCGGAAGACCTGATTGACGGCCAACACGCGGACATTTGAAACAACGGTTTCACTGTGAACGATTGGGGTTGTAGATTTTGGGTCAGTGATCTTGCGCGTGAGGATCACATCGACACGGTCATTGGGAAGGATGAAGCCACCGGCGGAGGACCGCGGTGACACAGCAACAGAAATGGCGCGCATGCCCTTCGGCAATACGGAACTCATAAAGCCGCCAGCGCCTGCCTGCACAATCTTTTTGTCGATCACGGGCTCATCTTTGTATAGAGGAAGGCGCGCACGGGCTTGTACCAAATCCTTGGTCGCATCCGGCTTGGCGTCATGCGTAATCATGCTGGGCAGCACATTGTCTTTGGGCCAACTCTTCCAGGCGAGCGTGCCGTCGACAAGTTTTTCGCCCATCTGCAGGTCTTTGGTGGCCACAAGCACGTCGACGGTTGGCACCGTGTTGACGATTTCCTGCTTCACTTCCTGTTTGCGGTTCAGAACGTTCTTGGCCATCATGCCAGCAACGACTGCACACATTACTGCGCCCGCAAGCGCCACCGTACGCATTCTACTCATTTCATTCCCTCACAAGGTGCCACAGGCACCAACCCTTCTTTAACTTGACGCGCAAAGGTCAAATTAAGGTTAATAAGCAGCCGATCCCATCAGGACAGGCCATTGACCCACCATGTGTCCTTGAAGGCGAGAATGCCGCCAAGGGCGAAAGCAAAACCATATGGAACATTTGGTTTCAGGCCGCGCAGCTTCTGGCCGACCTTGGCAAAGGCGAAACCTTCACCTTCCAGTTCCCAAAACATCATGAAGGCAGACCACAGCCCCACGCAGAGGGCCAGAGCACCGCCTGCAAGCGCCGTGAAAACCAGAAAAGGCAAAATCTTGGCTGTGCCGAACCAAAAGCCCGCTGCCGCCATCAATTTTGCGTCGCCCCCGCCGAACACTCCCAATTGAAAGAAGATAAAGCCGGCCGCGAAAAGAATGACCCCGGCCAAAAGATGGGAACCAAACTCCGCCAGCGGCATATGGGTGGCAAGAGCCATCGGAAAGAACAACAGCGCTGTCAGCAGCGTCAACCAGTTCGGGATCCGCAGTGACATCACATCACTTGTGGCCGCCACAATCAGCAGGGTTGGCAACATATAAAGAGACAGCTGTTGGAACATGGTAATCCCTCGGGCACAATTCGATTTGACCGAGACCTTCCCATGGTCAGCGTAAAGGAGGAGTTAACCCTGAAAATCTCTTTCTCGATTTTTTGCATTTTGCGACGGTAACCTAAGATTCATCATTATCAGGCAATCCTTCATTTACGATTGCGGGCCGCCTTGTGGCCCTGTGAGGGAGTTTGACCATGAAGAAACCTTGGAACCAGTTGGCTTGTGTGGCTGCATTCTTGACATTGGCGCAGTTCACGCCGGCCCAGGCGGGCTCACCACTGACGGTGGAAATGGACCAGAGCCAACCGATGTTGTTAACTGGCGACGTCGGAAGCGTTATTATCGGCAATCCTTCCATCGCCGATGCTTCCCTGAATGGTCGGCAACTGATTCTGCACGGACATTCCTTTGGTGAAACCAATCTGGTGATCTTTGACACCAACGGAAAGAAGCTGGCCGATTTCGACATTACCGTGGCCCACAATTCTCCCAACCAATTGAGCATGTTTGTTGGGTCAACGACATATCCTGCCCAGCGTTTTACATATTCCTGCGCGCCAAATTGCGAAGCCAACATGATGGTGGGGGACAATACAGACTGGTTAGGCAAGGTGGTCGGAGCAAATCGTCTCAAGAACGACTACAAAACAGGCGTGAAGACATCAGATTTGTCGCCCAAAACCTCAGGAGGAGCTGCGGCTCCCCAATAAGCTTCGACCAGGCTTTCAGCATCGACTGCAGACAGCGGGACATTTCCCGCTGTCGACGTTTTCAGACACAGCTGAAGGGGCCGTCTTCAATAAAATTTTATCTTGTTTCTTCAAACCCCTTCAAGACTCAGCTGCTAGTAAGAGTGATTGGAATTTCGAATTCGGGTTGGTCGGAGGCAATGATGTTTAAGGGCTTAATGGGGCGCTGGCGCGAGAAGCTCAAGAGGTTTCGGGCTTCGGAACGCGGTGTTGCGGCAATTGAATTCGCATTTGTCGCACCTCCTTTCCTGATGGTGCTCGGCGTGGTGATCGAAACCGGCGTCATGATGCTCAATGAATATGTCCTGCAGTCTTCGGTCAGCGATGCATCGCGCCTTGTGCGCACAGGCCAAGCCCAGACCTCGCCGCTTTCTGCCTCCGATTTCAAAATCAAGATTTGCAATCAAGCCAACCTCATCATGAATTGCACAAGCAACGTGACTGTTTATGTGCGCTCAGAAGCGAATTTTGCGACCCTGCAAGCCAATCTACCCGCCTTCGTGAGTATTGGCCCAACCGTGGGCATCACCACGACGGCGGGCAATTGCTACAAGACCGGCCAGCCGTCCCAGCCCGCAGCGGTGATCGCCACTTATGACTGGAACTTCACCATGGTCGGCATGGGATTCCTGGCCAATCTTCCTGGCACCTCGACACGCCGTCTGATCGGCTTTTCCATTTTTCAAAATGAACCCTTCCCGGGTACAGGGCAGGCAACTTGCTAAGAGATATCCCATGACCAAATCATTTCTCAGATCACAATCGGGCATGGCAGCAATTGAAACGGCCTTCGTTTTGCCGGTTTTGTTGTTGCTCTATTTCAGCATGCTGGATCTCATCCAGTATATCACTTACAATCGCCGCGTGACTGCCATCGCCGCAACCATTGGCGACACCGTAACCCAGACTCCAACAACAATTGTGCGCGCCACAATTGTGGATTATTTCAATGCTGTAAACATCATCATGCCTCCCGCCCAAGCCGCGAATGTGCACGTGAATGTTTATGGATATTATTTGAAAAACGGCGCGCCAACACAACGTTGGAACGTGGCCAGCAGCGGCGGACCGGCCTGTACCGCGCCCGACACCACAAACTTTGCCAATCTTATGACAACGGGCAATGATCTGGTGGTTTCCGTGGCCTGCATGACTTATTCGCCGCCCATGGCACAGTTCATGGGCAAGAATTTGATGGGTTCGACAAGTTTCCTGATGAATCAGACAATCACATCGCGCCCACGCACATCCCAAACGCTCAATTGTGTGACTGCTTCCGGCGGCTCTACCGTCTGTACGGGCTAAACTGGCGCATGACCTGATTTCAGCGGCCGGATCATTTCTCGATCTGGCCGGTCTTGCTTTTGACCGCGCGAAACTTTTGGCAGAGCCCTGTTAGGTCAATTTCGCTCAAGCGTTCGCCAAAACTGGCGCAGGCGGGTTCCTTGCCCGCGAGAAACATGCGGCAACCTTCACAAGAACCAAACAGGGGTGCGCCCTGCCTCGTGGTTTCACTTTGCAACAAGTCCGCAACCGCGCGGCCGAGATGCTTCTGGGTTTTGCCACGCAGCGCTGCGAGGTCTTTGCCCATGGTAGCCAGTGGATCGCGGGCCAGAAGGGCCTTGCCCTTTTCAGTGAGTGTCAAGACCACCGAGCGTGAAT
>Ga0209583_10000564_pt1 | contig 11478 bp, 6 predicted proteins | sample Str014_FD_187201 | JGI IMG/M metagenome (GOLD analysis project Ga0209583, IMG submission 187201) | Freshwater sediment microbial communities in response to fracking from Pennsylvania, USA - Straight Creek_MetaG_SC_2014 (SPAdes) (version 2) | ecosystem: Environmental > Aquatic > Freshwater >... | reverse complement strand
TGCGAAACATGCGCACCTAGTCGATTGCGGAGCGCGGCGTGCAGCAAATGGGTGGCGCTATGGTTAGCTCTGATGTCATCGCGGTGCTGGACGTCAACGGCGAGCTGGACACGATCTCCAATCCCCAGCGCGCCGGTCTCCAGCGTTGCATGATGCGCATGGAGCTTTCCGAGCGGCTTCGTCGTATCTGTAATGCGCGCACTGACCCCATCGAGGATAGACAGCCTTCCGGTATCGCCATTTTGTCCGCCGCTTTCGCCGTAAAACGGGGTTTGGTTCGTCAGTAAAATCACCGACTCGCCAGCTGATGCGTGCGTGACGGGTTCTCCATCCTTGATGATGGCAACGATTTCACCCTCGCCTTGCGTGGTGACATAGCCCGTGAATTCGGTGCTGCCCTTTGCCTCGGCGATATCAAACCAAATATCATCCGATGCGCGCGCGCCTGAACCCTTCCATGCCGCCCGCGCTGCTGCCTTTTGTTGCGCCATCGCGTCATCGAACGCCTTACGGTCAACCGCGAACCCTTGCCCGCGCAACGCATCTTCGGTCAGATCATACGGAAAGCCGTAGGTGTCATAGAGCTTAAACGCCACATCGCCGGGAAGTGTCGCGCCGCTTGCCATCGTTGAGGTCGCTTCATCAAGCAGGCGCAATCCGTTGGTCAGCGTCCTACGAAACTGCGATTCTTCCTGCGCCAATGTCGCCTCGATAAGGGGTTGCGCGCGCACCAATTCGGGAAAAGCTGCGCCCATTTCGGCAACCAGCGCGGGGACGAGCCGGTGCATGAGCGGATCCTTTGCGCCGAGCAGGTGCGCGTGACGCATCGCACGACGCATAATCCTTCGCAGCACATAGCCGCGTCCTTCATTGGCGGGAAGGACCCCATCGGCAACCAAAAAGCCCGAAGCACGAAGGTGATCCGCGATGATCCGATGCGAAGCCTTCATCGCGCCTTGCGCATCAGATTTTGTGAGTTCCGCCGATGCGAGGATGAGTGCGCGGAACGTATCGGTGTCATAATTATCGTGGACGCCTTGGAGCACCGCGGCCACGCGTTCGAGCCCCATACCCGTGTCGATGCTCGGCTTGGGAAGATTGAGGCGCTCCCCGCCCGCAATCTGGTCATATTGCATGAACACCAGATTCCAAATTTCGGTGAAGCGATCGCCGTCCTCGTCGGGTGATCCGGGAGGGCCGCCCGCAATATGCGCGCCATGGTCGTAGAAAATTTCAGAGCATGGCCCGCACGGCCCGCTGTCGCCCATCGCCCAGAAATTGTCCGCGGTTGCAATGCGGATAATCTTGTGTTCAGGCAGGCCAGATATTTTGCGCCAGAGGTCGAAGGCCTCATCATCGGTATGATAGACCGTGACGCACAATCGATCTGGCGAAATACCCCATTCTTTCGTGATCAACCCCCACGCAAGCGTTATCGCGCGTTCTTTGAAGTAATCGCCAAAAGAAAAATTACCCAACATTTCAAAGAACGTATGGTGTCGAGCCGTATAGCCGACATTATCGAGATCGTTATGCTTGCCGCCCGCGCGCACACATTTTTGCGACGAGGCTGCGGTAACATAGGGCCGCGTCTCTAACCCCGTGAACACATTCTTAAACGGCACCATCCCCGCATTGACAAACATCAATGTCGGATCATTGTGCGGCACCAGCGGCGCTGAGGGCACGCGAGCATGACCTTCCGCTACAAAATAGTCCAAAAACGAGCGGCGGATGTCATTAGTTGATGTCATGCCTATGGCATCTAAGCGAGCGCGCTCAGTTACTCAAGAGTCGTTGGTGACGCTATTCACTATCATCATCGGCGCTCGGGCCCGCCATAAGCGCATCGCCGACTTCGTTGGTCTTACCCCGGATCAACCCTTCGATCTTCGTCGCGACGTCAGGATTGTCGCGTAAAAAGCTCTTGGAGTTCTCGCGGCCTTGGCCAAGGCGCACTGAGTCGTAGGAGAACCACGCGCCCGCCTTCTCCACGATGCCCGCCTTAACGCCGAGATCAAGGATTTCGCCTGTTTTTGAGATGCCTTCGCCATACATGATGTCGAATTCGACCTGCTTGAAGGGCGGGGCGACCTTGTTTTTGACGACCTTCACCCGCGTGGTGTTGCCGACAATGTCCTCGCGGTCCTTGATTTGCCCCGTGCGGCGGATGTCGAGCCGGACGCTGGCGTAAAACTTCAAGGCATTGCCGCCCGTCGTTGTTTCGGGTGAACCGTACATCACGCCGATTTTCATGCGGATTTGGTTGATGAAAATGACGGTGCAGTTCGAACGGCTGATCGAGCCGGTGATTTTGCGCAATGCTTGGCTCATCAGCCGTGCTTGCAAACCGACATGGCTGTCACCCATTTCGCCTTCGATTTCGGCGCGGGGGACGAGTGCCGCCACCGAATCGATCACCAGCACATCCACGGCGTTGGAACGCACCAATGTATCGGTAATCTCAAGCGCCTGCTCGCCCGTGTCGGGCTGCGAAACGATCAACTCATCGATGTTCACACCAAGCTTTTTGGCATAAGCCGGATCGAGCGCATGTTCGGCATCGATGAACGCCGCGGTGCCGCCCTGCTTCTGTGCTTCGGCAATCGCGTGGAGCGCCAGCGTGGTTTTTCCGGAGCTTTCGGGGCCGAAAATCTCAATCACGCGGCCCTTGGGCAGGCCACCAATCCCCAAAGCAATGTCGAGCCCGAGTGACCCCGTCGAGACCGCCTCAACTTCCATCGCCTCGCGGCTGCCGAGCTTCATTGCCGAGCCCTTACCAAAGGCACGATCAATCTGTGCGAGGGCGGCCTCAAGCGCTTTTTGCCGGTCAATACTCTGTTTATCTTGTGCCATTTTGTCGCCGTCGATGAGTTTCAATTGTGCAGCCATTGCGCCGTCCTCCCTAACCATGCCACGCGATCCGTCAACGCGAATCGATATGTATGCTATTTGTTCCGGTAGAACAAGAGAGAAACAAAATTATTTTATTGCATCCAGCGCGCCGCGCGCGGCCTCGGCAAGCTGCTGCACCGAGAAGGGCTTGGGGACGAAGGCGACATTGTCGAGATCGATGGATTTGCGCAGTTGCTCTTCGGCATAGCCCGACATGAAGAGGATGGGCAGTTTGGGGAAACGCTCGCGGGCGTGGCGCACCATGGTGGGGCCGTCCATCACCGGCATGACGACGTCGGAGATCAGCAGATCAATGTCGTTGCGGCTGCCGAGCAGCTCCAGCCCCTCTTCGCCGTTACTCGCGGTGATAACGGTGTAGCCGTGGCGGGCAAGCGCGCGTTCAGCGACAACGCGCACCATGTCTTCATCTTCGACGAGCAGGATAACGCCCGAGCCCCAGAGCTCGGCAGGGCGCTCGCGCGGCTTTTCGGCTTTGGTGGCGGCGGTGAGTGCGGCTTCGTCGATTTTGTGGACCGGCAAATAAATGACAAAATTTGTGCCCTGTCCCTCGGTCGACGTCGCAAAGATGAACCCGCCCGATTGTTTCACGATGCCATAAACTGTCGAGAGGCCTAGCCCGGTCCCCTTGCCGACATCCTTGGTGGTAAAAAAGGGCTCAAAGATTTTGGGGAGCATTTCCTGCGGAATGCCGGTGCCGCTGTCGGTGATGCTCATGCCGGTGTAATCGGTGATGGGCATAATGTCTGAGCCGAGCTTGCGCACTTCGGCGGCGGGAAAGGCAAACGTGCGCAACTGCACGGCGCCACCGCGTGGCATCGCATCTTTGGCATTGACGCACAGGTTGACGATGACTTGCTCCAACTGGCCCGGATCGGCGCGGATCGCGCCCAGATTGCGGCCATGATTCACTTCAAGCGCAACCGTTTCGCCCATCACACGCTGGAGCAGATTGCTGATTTCAGACACGACATCGGGAAGCTGGAGCACTTGCGGACGCAGCGTTTGCTGGCGCGAGAACGCGAGCAGTTGGCGGGTGAGGTTGGCGGCACGATTGGAATTGAGCTTGATCTGCTGAATATCGTCATAATCCGAATCGCCGGGCGTGTGGCGCAGCATCATCAGGTCGCAATGGCCGATAACGGCGGTGAGGATGTTGTTGAAATCATGCGCGACGCCGCCCGCAAGCTGGCCAACCGCCTGCATTTTGGTCGCCTGCGCAATCTCGCGTTTGAGCCGGGCTTCCTCGCTATTGTCCTTCAGGCTGAGCAGCACGGCGGCCTCGCCCAGCCCATTCGCGCCCGCGATGGTGAGCGCGATGGGCTCCTCAGGCCGATCAGTGAGCCGCACCGCAAGATCACCTGACATGCCTTGCCCATTGGCGAAGCGGCGGACCGAATCGGCCACCGCCGCTTTGTCCTCGCGCACCACGAGATCGCCCGGATAAATTGGCATGATACCATCAGCGATACCTGCCGCGCGCCGAAACGCGGTGTTCAGAAATAGGAACCGCCCGTCGCGGTCTGCTAACGCCAAACCAAGGGGCAACATCGCGAGCAGATTTTGCAGATTTCCGCCCGTGACCGTTGCTGTTGCCCGCCCAAGTTCGCCATCGAGCAGCAGGATGAGCGTTGCTCCCGCCTCATTGTCCTTCTCCAGCGCAATTTGAAGCAACCGCAGCGGCGCGCCTGCCGCCCCTTCATGGACGAAGCGGATCAAACCTTCGCCATCGGCTTCAAGCAGCGACACGAAATCACGCCCCACAAGCTCGGCATTCACCCGCCCGGTCGCGCGCAGTGCGAGCGCGCGGTTAAAGCTCTGAATACGGCCATCTCCGCCCATTAAACACGTCATGACGCCCGCTTCACCAAGCCGGTCTCCTGCCACACCACCGAGATAGGCGCGGACATCATCAATAAGCGTCGCCGTCACCGCGCGGCTAAACCGCCAAACGAGATAATCCTCGGCTCGTCCCGCGCGCAGAACGTCACCAGCGAAACCCCGCTGGTTGGCGAGTGTCAGGGCCGCTGCGCCGCGCCCATCGCGCCACGCGTCACGACTGGCGGCGTTAAGCTGAGTGAGGCCGTGCTCGTCGGTTGCAAATTTTACCGGCGGAACAAAGCCGCCAAACCACTCCGCATAAGCATCCGTCGCGCAAACCAAGCGCCCGGCACGGTCGGTAACCGCAACAGCAACTCCCTCCAGCGTTGCGGCCTCGCGCACCAACGCCCAGTCTTGCATGATGGCGGGCGCGTGATGGGGCGGATAAAGTCTGCGAAACAAAATGAGCATCGCGGCAACGGCGATGATGCCGCCCGCGAACCCAGCGGCTAACACAAAATCATGCGCAACCCAGAGCATTAAGCCTGCACTGCAAAGTACGGCAATGGTCACCACCGCGAGCGCCAGCCGGTCTTCGATAAGCGGCGCCAGCACAGATTTGGGCGTAGCACTCGATAAAGGCGATGAAACGGGGGTCACAATGCCGTCAGTCTGTGCGCTGAGAGAGCGGCATGCGTCAAGCGGGCGCGCACCTCTCGCCGCATCGGACTCCTCATACCGCAGTTACGGCGTGCCAAGCTGCTCAACCCCGATCCTTCATGATCCGCGCGGCATCGCGCTTCCAGTCCTGCTCGGCCTTATATTCGCGCTTGTCGTGCGCCTTGCGGCCCTTGGCGAGCGCAAGCTCAACCTTGGCCCGCCCGCGCGCGTTAAAATAAATACTCAGCGGCACGAGCGTCATTCCCTGGCGGGCCACCGCGCCAAACATTTTGCGGATTTCCGTTTCGCGGAGCAGCAGCTTGCGCGGGCGCTTCGGCTCATGGTTAAACCGGTTACCGTGGCTGAATTCTGGAATGTTGGCGTTAATAAGCCAGACCTCATTGCCCTTCACCTCAGCATAACTCTCGCCGATCGAGCCCTCGCCAAAGCGCAACGCTTTTACTTCGGTACCCGTAAGCGCGATACCCGCTTCATAAACGGTGTCGATAGCGAAATCATACCGCGCGCGCCGGTTTTCGGCGACGGTTTTGACTTTGATTTGTTCGGGGCGGGGGCGGGCCATTAGCGGAGACCTGCGATCTCCAACGCCGCATCCACCGCCTTGCGCGCAGCCTCAGACGGCGGCGTCATCGGCAGGCGCATGTCGGGCGTCATCCACTCAACCACCTTGGTCATCGCATATTTGACAGGGCCAGGAGAGGCATCGGTGAACAGCGCAGTGTGCAACGGGAAGAGCTTATCATTAAGCCTTTGCGCCAGTTCCAGATCATGCGCGGCGCAGGCGGCTTGGAATTCAGCGCACAGCTTGGGCGCGACATTGGCGGTGACGGAGATGCAGCCCACACCGCCCAGCGCGTTGAATGCCAGCGCCATATCATCATTGCCCGAGAGCAAGCAGAAATCGGTGCCACAGCCAAGCCGATGCGCCGTGACGCGCGCAATCGCGCCGCTCGCGTCTTTGATGCCGACGACCGACGGCAGTTTCGCGAGCCGCGCCAGTGTCTCGGGCTGAATATCGGTCACGGTGCGCGCGGGGACGTTATAGACGATAATCGGCAGATCATTATGCTGCGTCAGATATTCAAAATGCGCGTAGATCCCCTCTTGATTGGGGCGGTTGTAATAAGGTGCCACCACGAGCGCGGCTGCCGCCCCGCACTTTTTGGCGAAGGTCATGTGCAATTGCGCGTTGGTGGTGTCATTCGATCCGCACCCTGCGATCACGGGCACGCGCCCCGCCGCCTGCTCGATGCACAGCTCAATGACGCGGTGATGCTCGGCATTGCTCAGCGTAGAGCTCTCGCCCGTCGTACCACAGGGCACCAAAGCCGAGGAACCCATCGTAATCTGCCAATCAACAAGACGCCGAAACGCGGCCTCATCAATCGCTCCGTCGCGAAAAGGGGTCACCAGAGCGGGTATTGATCCTGAAAACATGTCGCTTCACCTTCACCTTTTGCGATTGACCCGCCATAGCGTCGGCATGACCCGATCACAAATGCTTCGCCGCGCAGATAGGAGCTTCACCTGCTCGCTGTCCAGTGCCACGCTCTTACCGCTCACATTGTTCGTTGCTGCGACCGCAACGAGTTGCGTCGCGCAGGACATACCACAGCCGGCACGCGCGCCATCAACCTATATTCCGTTCAACCCATTCCGCTCAACGCCGTCCATCAGCGAAGCGGTTGCGCAATGGGACAATTTACGCAACGCACGCGGCGCGCCATTTTCGTCCTTGGCGAGCTTTTTGATTGCGCATCCCGGTTGGCCAGGCGAGCAAGCTCTGCGTGATGCCTCCGAGAGCGCGCTCAAGCCTGAGGCCGAGTCTCCCAGCCAAGTGATTGCGTTTTTTCAGCGGTTCCCGGCCAAAATGCCCGCCGCCCAATTGCGCTATGCCGAAGCGCTTTATAACCAAGGCCAGCGCGATCTTGCAAAAAACGCGGCGCGGATTGCATGGGTAGGGGGGCCGATGAGCACCGATGACGAAAGTCGCTTGCTCATTCGTTTCACCGATGCGCTGACCCCCGATGATCATGATGCGCGCATGAACCGGCTGTTATGGACGCGCGCGGTCACGATTGCGCAGCGCCAATTGCCCCTGACCAGCGCGCTGCGTCGCCCGCTTTTTGATGCGCGGCTCGCGCTGCTCTCGAAAGCGCCCGACGCTGAGGCTAAGGCCGCGCCCTATATCGAGGCGGCCCGCTCCGATCCCGGCTTTGTGGCCGACCGCGCAACCTATCTCATCAACACGTCGCAAGATGTCGCTGCGCGCGCGTGGCTCGCCCGCGCGCACCAATTTGCGACCCCGCCACTCGACCCGGAAGCCTGGATAAATTTGCTGCTTCGTGCGGCCAAGCGCGCCGATGAAAACGGTGATCCGCAAACCGCGTTCAACATCGCCCGCCAAGTCGGCGACGCTTATCCGACGGGAACTGTGATTCGGGATCGGCCGTTGTCCGAGCGCGATCCTTATACCAGCCTGGTCTGGTTGGCGGGCGATACCGCGTTCAACAAACTCGCGCGGTATAGCGAGGCAGCAGGCCTATTTGAGCATTATGCGAGCGTCGCGCGGACGGGAACCAGCCAAGCAAAGGGCCTTTATTGGGCCGGCCGCGCGGCGCAAGCTGCGGGCAACAGCGCCGCTGCGCAGAATTATTACGCCCGCGCTGCGCAATATTTTGAGGCCTTTCATGGCCAGCTTGCCGCCGAACAACTCGGTCGAGCGCCCGCGCTGACGGGCGGCGCGCTCGTACAAATCTCAAGCCAGCAGCGCAACGACTATGAAAATAGCGAGTTGATGCGCAGCGCAACCTTCCTCGGCAACAATGGCCTTCATGCCGAACAATCACTGTTCTTACGCGCGATCGCGGCAACGGCGAAGACCGATGCCGACCTTGCCCTTGCCGCCGATTTTGGCCGTCGCTTGGGTCGGATTGATTTGGGCGTGATGGCCGGACGGATCACACGGGGCTCAGGCGGGCCAGACTTTGTGCGCGCCAGCTTCCCGCAAATCGCCGTCGATGCCGCTTATGCGCAAAGCTGGACGATCATCCACGCGATTAGCCGCCAAGAAAGTAATTTTGACGTTGGCGCGCTGAGCCGCACGAGCGCACGCGGCCTGATGCAGCTTGAGCCCTACACCGCCAAAAACATCGCGATGCGCAACGGCCTGCCCTATGATCTTGCGCGGCTCTCCACCGATCCTGCCTATAACACCAGCTTCGGCGCCCTCTATTTCAGTGGCCTGATGACACGGTTCAACGGCTGCTATGTTTGCGCCATCGGGGCGTATAACGCGGGGCCGGGGCGCATCGAACAATGGAGCGCGCGCAACGGTGATCCGCGTTTGCCAAGCACCGACATGATTAAATGGATCGAGGCCATCCCCTTCACCGAAACGCGCGGCTATGTGCAGCACGTGATCGAGAATGCGGTGGTCTATGACCTGCTCAACCCGCACGGCCCAACGGTGCGCAGCGCGAAGCCGCTGTCCGTGTATTTGGGGAAGTAGGGGGCGAGGTTGGGCACAAAGGGGACTGTTTGTACTGGATGTAGGAATGGCTGGTTTGGAGAATTACTGACACTCGGATATGCTGTGCTGGCGGAGTCTGTGAGTTCTAAAACGATGTATACCCATTTCATAACTGCCGAACGAATGCCACGTCGAGCCATCAATGCACTTTGGCTCATTTGGATTTTGATTTCGGCTCTCGCATTGCCGCAGTTTGCGTGGGCGGAACAAAAGCCGATGATTGCGTTTTCAATCGACCAAGCTCTTCCAAACGGCCCCGTTAGAAATCGAGACAATGCCGGGCTAACCAACGTTGTCAACTCGCTCAAATTATTCAGAAACAAATTTGACGTTTATGTCGTTATTGCTGGAAACTACAAAAATCAGGAAGACCTAAATAACGTACTGGAATTACTCGCATCGAACGACAATGATTTTATTATTGATGTTTATTCTTCTGATGTTTTCATGGTTCCATACGGAAACGCATCTTTCGACGCGTCACATGGCATCGCCCTATCGATTGATTCTTTGCAAGCGCTGCGCGACCGCTTTGGAAGTCATTTTGCGGGTGTGCGCGTAATGGAGGTGTTTGGAGAGAATTCTGTCGTCGTTGCTTCCAAAAACGGCCATCCGCCCAGCCAACAATGGGCGGATCGCACTAAGGGGAGAGTGCCCGATGACGATTTCTACCAGCGCTCAATTCTCGAAAGCTTCTTTGCCTTCGCACAGCGCAACAAGATGTTTCTGATGTTCGCAGACCATTATTATAGTGGCGAAGGCAATCCGGTCATTGCTCCTGAGCAACTGCACCAAGCGCAGAACGAACAAGATGTAAAAGAGTTGAGTGATAAATATCCGGGCGTGGCGATCGTTACTTATGACAATAATGCCAGTTTCGCACCAAGATTTGAAACGCACTGGGAAGACTTGATAAAGCCGCTCATGTCCAAGAACGCGCTTGGCCACGGCCTTTCCGATCAGGCATGGATTTGTAAAGGCGCTATGGCCGAACTGCATTGCCCGGTACCAATATTGGTCAAATGGGCCGTCGATGCCTATTCTCGCGGCGCACGGATCGTCCAATTTGAGCCGAATTATTACTTTTGGGCTTTCCCGAGAATGGATCTCACAAAAAACAATTACGCATCGCTCAACCCGGCAATCAGAGGTTGTCCAAAATACCCGTTGAAGGCTTTGGCGACTGCGCTGGGCGTTACTATACCCGATGCTATGGCTTGGCCTTGTGCCAGTCCGAGCGGGGCAAAATAAGCCTTAGGAGGCCACTTTACCCTCAATAACAGCCATTCCTCTTGGGTCATCCAACGGCAAGCTAGGGTCGCAACCAGCCCTTGACACTTATCGCCATATAGGTTACGTATTCACGCTCTGTTATGCGCCCCTCTTAAACCCTTTTTCTGACTCCGCACGAAATCGAAGAAACGTCTCACACGTGTCAAGTTCGTCACGTTAAGGTGGGAAAAAGGCCATTGATAACACTTCTCACACATTGAAATATATGCGTTATTCTGCGTTATACGCTTTACCCCGCCATCCCCTTGAGCCGGTAGAGCGCCTCCAGCGCCGCTCTCGGCGAAAGCGCATCCACATCGAGCGCGCCCAAAGCCTCGCTGAGCGGATCAGGCTTGGCCTCCTCGATCAATTGCGAGAAGAGCGGCAGATCATCGAGGCCCGCCGCCAGCCCGCCGGTCTTGGCGCGGCCCGCCTCCAATTTGGACAGCACGGACTTCGCGCGCGCCAGCACGGGGGGGGGGAGCCCCGCGAGCCGCGCCACCGCAATGCCGTAACTGCGGTCCGCTGGCCCCTCGCCCAGCTCATGCAGCAGCACCAGATCGCCCTTATGCTCGCGCGCCCGCACATGCCGCAGCGCGAGGGCGGGCAGGGTCTCGGCCAGCCGCGTGAGTTCGTGATAATGGGTCGCGAACAGGCAGCGGCACTGGTTGACCTCGTGCACCGCCTCCACCACCGCCCACGCAATCGCGAGGCCATCATAGGTGCTGGTGCCGCGCCCAACCTCATCGAGAATGACCAGTGAATGGGGCGTGGCCTGGGCGAGGATCGCCGCCGTCTCGACCATCTCAACCATAAACGTTGAGCGCCCGCGCGCGAGATTGTCTGAGGCACCAACGCGGCTGAACAGTCTGTCCACCAGCCCGAAACGCGCGGAAGCTGCTGGAACATAGCTCCCCATTTGTGCGAGCACGGCGATGAGCGCATTCTGGCGCAGGAAGGTTGATTTGCCGCCCATGTTTGGCCCCGTGATGAGCCAGAGGCGTTGCTGCGGCGTGAGCGCGCAATCATTCGCCACAAAGCGCGTGCCGGTGGTGATGAGCGCGGCCTCGACAACCGGATGCCGCCCGCCTTGCACCTCAAACACTGGCTCGAGGACGAAGCTGGGCCGCGCCCAATCGCCCTCCACAGCGCGCTCGGCAAGTGCGGCGGCCACATCGAAGCGGGCGAGCGCATCGGCAGTGGTGGCAATCTCCTGACGGCGGGCGAGCACGGCTTGGGTCAATTCCTCGAAATGGGCG
>Ga0209583_10000563_pt1 | contig 11484 bp, 7 predicted proteins | sample Str014_FD_187201 | JGI IMG/M metagenome (GOLD analysis project Ga0209583, IMG submission 187201) | Freshwater sediment microbial communities in response to fracking from Pennsylvania, USA - Straight Creek_MetaG_SC_2014 (SPAdes) (version 2) | ecosystem: Environmental > Aquatic > Freshwater >... | reverse complement strand
CGTAGCAGCCCTGCCACCACCAGAATAACTCCGGCCATGAGCGTTGCCAGCACCAGCCCATCGTAACCGTGTTTGGTGATTACAGTGAACACAACGACGATAAACGCACCGGTCGGCCCGCCAATCTGTACACGGCTTCCGCCAAGCAATGAGATTAAACCACCGCCAATGATCGCCGTAATCAGGCCCTTTGCCGGATCGGCGCCAGAAGCGATTGCGATGGCAATACTCAGCGGAAGTGCAACCATTGCAACCGTCACCCCAGCCATTGCGTCCGCCGCAAATAAGCGCGCAGAATAGGAGGATATGGTCGTGAGAATTTTGGGCTTCATTGGCTTATCGTATACGGCCGCAGGCGAACCGCGACAACTCGCATGGTAATTTTACTGTGATAGGCGTCGCGGCGGATTAAATCGCCGCGTGGAGCCTGATCGCCAGCACATTTGCCGGGCCACGGTCGCGATTATATCCCGGATTTGCGATAAACTGATAATCGAACGTCATGTCGAGATGCTTGATCGGGGTATGCCACGCATAATATGCCTCAACTATTGCCTCATTGCCCGGATGCGGCAGCTTTCCATCCCCGACTAACGTTCCTAGTCCTCCGGCGGCGAGATACGCTTGATGATCATGCGAAATGCTATTGAGAATGACCGCCAAACCGATCGTATCATCGGTGCGATGCCAGCCTTTGCCTTTTAGCGCACCACCAACCAAAATGGATTGGTCAATGTCGGTAAAATCATACGGCTCGATCGCGCCATCCGCGACTCCGGCGCGCGCGAAGACGCCGAGCGTGTTCGTCAGCTCCTGTTCGATATTCACATGCAAGCCGTTGCGATTCTGTGGACGTCTTGTAAGACTCAAATCGAGCGGCTGGCCGGTCGTTGCCGCCAACGCAAGCGCATCATTGAAGCGGCTGAACTTGCCATGATTACGAAAATAAGTAACCTTTATCGCCCCCGCATGGCCATTGAGGGTATGCCGATGTTCGAGTTCGGCAAGGATTTGATTCTGGCTCAAATTGGTCTCAAGTTCGATCCCGTTTGGAATGACTGACAGGTTGAATATGCCCGCCCGCACTGTCCAGTTCACGTGGTAATATTCGGCGGCAGCACCATAACTATACCCCCAAGCATTTGCGGCATAATCAAATGTGCCCGCATCGACCGCTGCCCAGTTCATGAAATCGGCACGCGGATCGTGGGCGTAACGGTTGGTATCAAAAATGTCGGGTGCCCCAAATTTCCCGAGTGTCAGCACGACGCGTTCCGCGGTTTGCGACCCTGCCAATTGGTTTGCTGCCGCATCAACGTGCGCAACAGTTCCGCCTAATGAGACGGTTTGGCGAAGAAAGGCGCGGTGGAACTTAAAATAAGGGTTTGCTTTGCCAACTTTATAGGCCTCAGCACTTGGAAATCCCGCGACGCCATAGGTGTTTGAAAGCCCAAAGCCTTGGTCAATCTCACCGTTCACCCAAGTCTCGGCACCGGCCCAAGGGCGCAACCCGAGGGAGATCGTCGAGTCGAACGTCTCCTTTATCCGGTTGGGCGTAAGGCTGTTCGGCCCCTGATACGGCGCATGAAACCCCAGCACTCCCTGCGTTTCAAAAGTCATTTGCGCATGGACCGCCCAAGTTTCGGTCGGTTGCGTGGCAGGCGTGGTCTCTTGCGCCCGTGCCGAAGTTGCGCACGTCACGCATGCGAGGGCGCCCACGAACAGCTTCAATTCCAACGGTCTCATCGGCTTTCCTGATTTTGCGAAAGGGCCCTTCGTCGCCCATGCTGACCCATTATGACAATACGATGACGGTGCGACCTACTGCGTCGCGCAGTTCGTGTCAGCTTGGCTTAAATATAAATGTGGAGAGGCTATGCGAGTGCCGCATAAACACGAGACAAGTCGATGGTTCGCCTTTCGCTGACTCTCATTAATGACGGTGAAGGGGCTTTAACCGATACCGACCGTCAGCAAAGTCATCGAACAGCCCACTGATCGCTGGATGATCAACGGGACCTTCCGCATCGTCAGAGAGCAAATTTTGCTGGCTGACGTACGCCACATAATTACTCTCGGCGTTTTCAGCGAGCAGGTGATAAAATGGCTGGTCCTTTGCAGGTCGCAAATCTTGTGGAATTGACTCATACCATTCGTCGCTATTGGCAAAAACGGGGTCGATGTCGAATACCACACCACGGAACGGGAAATGGCGGTGACGTACCACGGCTCCTATCGCGAATTGCGCATGCGATATAGGTGCGGCAGCCAGTTGTTGCAGAACATGAGCGGGAGTGGGGCGTGGGAGCATGCACAATAGCTAGTGCGTTTTGCAAAGATATCAAGCCATGTCTTGGCAAGGCGAGTTTCTTCCGCTAAGCGCGTCACTCTTTGACCGATGGCCAGCACTCGCGCGCCGTTTCACCGGAGAGGTGGCAGAGTGGTCGAATGCACCGCACTCGAAATGCGGCGTGCCCGCGAGGGTACCCAGGGTTCGAATCCCTGCCTCTCCGCCAGTTCGGAACAAAGCTGGGCACTAGCCCTGCGATTGTTCCACCACCTGATCCAGATGTCAGTGTTCTCAGTAGATTGCTCTTTGATCCCATGATCCGCACTTCGCCGGTATCGACCTCGACGCGCTGAGCCAATGCGCGGAGATGGTCGCGGCGATAGCCACCACCATCCACCCGCATCCGTTCGCGAGCGGTGCTGGCGAATTTGCGGAGCATCTGGGGTGTGATTGATTTCTGGCTGACGGTTTCAAGCATGGCTGATGCGCGTTCGGCATCGACGCGGGCTTGGTCACGAGTCGCTTTGAGGCTAGCAATGCGAACTTTTAGGTCTGGGTCATCCAGATCGGCAACACCGCTTTCTATGGCATCGTAAAGCCGTTTGAGACGCAAATCGGTTTCGGTGGAGCGCTTGTTCAACTCAGCGATATGGGTTTGCTTGCGCTCACTGTGTTCCTGCCTCCTGTCGAGGATGGTGGACAGGATTTCTTCCAATCGCGCGGGATTGAGCAAGCGTTTTTCGAGATGATTGGCAACAAGAGTGTCGAGCTTCTCCATCGGCACGGTCATGCCATCGCAGGCCGTTGGCCCTTGGCGCGCTTTGGTTGAACAGGTGTAATAACGATAGCGTCCACCCTTGCCTGTGCGGATGGTCATGGCTCCGCCACATTTGGCACAGTGAATGAGACCGGTCAGGAGTGTTGGGCCACCAACGACCTGTGGAGGTGTGACCTTTGGGTTGCGCGCCTTCATCTGCGCCTGAACGAGGTCGAAGATCACTTGATCAATGATGCGTGGCACTTCAACGGCGATGACATCTTCAATGGGATTGAGTTGCTTGGTCTTGCCGCGTTTGTTGAACTCATGGCGTCCGATGTAAGTCGGGCGGGTCAACATCCGATGAACTGTGCCAATCCCCCAGCGTCCGCCATCGCGCGTAAAGATGCGATTGGCATTGAGATAGGAGGTAATGGCTTTGACGCCCATTGAACCTGATGTGCCATCGCCATGAAGGGCAAGGTTGAACGCCAGTCGCACCGTGTCGGCATGGAGCGGGTCGATTTCTAGTTTCTTTTTGATCTTGGCCCCGCGCTGTTCGGCAGCAACGACGCGATAGCCAATCGGCGGAAGCGCACCGTTCCAAAAGCCTTGGCGCGCATTTTCCTTCAAGGCGCGAAGCACATGCTTGGCATTCTCTTTGGACTGGTATTCGTCGAACAGCGCCATGATCTGTCGCATCATGACGTGCATCGGATCATCGCCCATCTCTTGGGTGATGGAAAGCAGTTTCACTCCATTCTTGGCGAGCTTGCGGACGTAAAACTCCAACTCAAAATGATCGCGAAAAAAGCGGCTGAACGAATGAACCACCACCACGTCAAACGGGGCTGGCTTGCTGATGCCTGCCTCAATCATCTTCTGAAATTCGGGTCGGCGGTCATTGGTGGCTGACGCTCCCATCTCGACGAAGGTATCGACCAGTTCCAGCCCGCGCGAAATACAATAGGCCTCACCCTGCTTGCGCTGATCGGGAATGGACACGTCATGCTCGGCCTGCCGCGCTGTCGAGACGCGCAAATAGAGGGCTGCGCGGGTTTGGATGCCATTCGAGGGCACAGTCATGACGGTAATCTCCTCAACTCATCGGCACGGCCCGAACATTTCGTCGAACAGGTCGCCAAACCATGCCTCAAACACGTCAATCTCCGCCTCCGTAACAGGGATAGGCTTGGGCCAATCGTCCGTGACGATCCACGCGGATAGGTCATGCTTGGGTGGCCTACCTGCAAATGGCCACGGCGATCCAAGCAGCGTTTCAAGCTGCTCGGAAAGGGTTGGGAGGTCATTGCGGCGCGCTCGGGGCATCCTATTATATTCGCATAATGCCTCATCGAGCGGAACATACCGTCGCTACGCCACACTACGCTTCGCACTCTGGCGAAGTAATACTTGCGCACAGCGTTAAATGTCGGCGTTAGCGAAGGGACGGCGGGACTCATGCAGCCTCTTTGCGGGAAGGCTGGATCAGAATTTCCGCCGAAATGCCCATTTGGTCGTGCAAGCGACGAATCATCCCTATGGACAAACTACGCTTACGATTCAGCACTTCGGCAATACGAGTGCGCGTGCCGATGATGGTTTCCAAATCTTTGCGCGTCATGCCCTGCTGCTCCATGCGGAACTTGATGGCTTCGATGGGATCGGGTGGGTCCATCGCATAATGCTTATCTTCATAGACGTCGATCAGCGTCGCCAGCACGTCCAGACGGTCGCCATCGGGCGTATCAATCGCTGCGCCCCAGAGTGCCTCGACTTCTCTCAGTGCCGCTTCATAATCCGCCTCGGTGCGGATTGGTTTCATCTCAGTTGCCATGTTCAACCTCCTTCACGTCAATCCGGTCATAATCCTTGTGCGTGCCAACCCACTTGATCCAGACGATGCCCTTCTCAAAATCTACCGCCACCACCAGCCGATAATCATTGCCCTTGATATTGAAGACAATCCGGTCGGCACTCACGATGCTGGCCGTTGCATAAAGCCGCTTCACATCGGCGGTGCTTATCCAGTCTGACTTGCTCACTTCGGCAAACCATGCGTCCAGCGCCGCTTTCAGGGCGGGCTGATCCTTATGGCCCGCTCGACACGCGATGAACTCGCGCAAGGTGCGCCGCGCTATGATCCTCATAAATTACTCCCTATCATGCACCCATAATGGGCGCAATATATTTATTGATATTATCGCCCCAACCCTCTCCCGCGTCCCAATGACCATTCGACGCCACCACCGGGCATGGCAACGCCTGTTATATGATTGCCGAGTTCGTGCTGAAGGTCTTTCTTCCAAGGGACAAGGCTGAGGCCGAACCTGCCATCCTCTCCGATTGTGTCCATCATCGCAAAACGCTGACTACCGATCATAGTTGAACCTGTGAGCCTGCCGCTGACATAATTGCCCGGAATAGGGGCGTGCCATTCGCGCCCATTTTCAGCGGCGAGGGCACGCCCCGCCTTTTCGATGTCGCGCGGGCTGGGCTTGTTGGCTGTGGTTCTGGGCATGTCGATGGTGCGGCTCCGCGTCGGTTGCATCAACTCACGCTCGGTCAGTTCCTGCTTGCGATCATTGAGCGCTTGGCTGACATCACGACCAAAGCCAAAGGGCGACAGCGGCGTGCGATCCTGTGCAGCCAGTTCCCGATCAAGCCAAGTCTTGCCGTCATGACCGACCTGCTCTTTGAGGCTCATATCGGAAAGGGTGTTGGCCCGGATTCCCGAACCTTCGCGGGCACGGTCATAGGATGCCCCGCGTTCGGTCAAATCATTGGGGATGCGCCAATGATCTTCGTCGATCCGCTCGACATGCCCCGCACGGCGCAACGCCTCAAGTCGCCTGATGTGTGAGGTTATGAATGCAACGGGATCGCCGCCCACACGCTCGACATTGTTGCGCGCCAGTTCAATGTGCCTTGACGGTTGGTAGATGCCCTGTTCGTCGGTCATTGACATAATGTTGCGGTCGGACGCGCGCGGCCCTGATGGGGCAGGCACAATCTCGACAATCGAACCGCGCCGGACATCCTCGGCCTTAGAAGCGCTCAGCACCACACTATGAATATGCCCATCGACACCATCGACGGCGAGGCGCATCCGATCACCAAGTTCATCACCGGCCAAGTCTTTAGACAGCACACGCCCGACAACGCGTTCGTTGATGTCCTCACCGTGGATTACATGGTGCGCATGATGGCGGGCATCTGCCATACCCTCACGCGCCAACGTCTTGTGAATGCCCTTGATGATGTCGCCGCGCTCGCCAAGCTCACGCAGTGTAAGTTCGGCATCGGGTGAGATTGACCATTGACCCGTTTCCCCCTCAGTCGCCAGCCCCATGCGTTCGAGCTTACGCGCACGCCCGATCATCGCCGCCCGGTTGATGCGGAACATCTCGTTCATATCCTGATCGGGGCGCAGATCAGCAAACTCATTACTCTTTTGCTGCTCCGCGATCAGCAATCGATCAAGTCGCGTGAAGCGATCTGCATCAACCTCATTGTTGAGCTGGCGCGAGATGTCATATTCGGTCTGCCGCCCCAACTCTCGCGTCACGATCTCGCTGGCGCGCTCACGAACGCCATAGGCAATATAGTCGCCGGATATATTGAGCGTCTTGCCATCGTCAGTGACGCCGCGCAGCAGAACATGGCTATGCGGATGCTCAGTGTTATAGTGATTGACTGCCACCCAATCGAGCTGGGTTTGCAGGTCGGCTTCCATCTGCCGCATCAAATCGCGGGTGGTTTCTTTCAGGCTGGAGAGTTCCGCACCATCCTCCGGCGAGACAATGAAGCGGAACTGGTGGCGGTCATTACCGCCACGCTCCAGAAACGCCGCACCATTGGCAACATCCTGATCGCCCGAATAAAGCTGACCGCGTTCGCCGTCACGCGTGACACCATCGCGTTGCAAATAATCGAGGTGCGACGCCACCGCCTTGGGGGTCGCAAACATCCGCCCGCGTGATGCACCGCGCTGCGGGTTGAGCTTCACCACACGCGCCTTCACCGCCACCCGCCGCGAGCGTGAGCGGATGCCGCCCGCTTGGCTCCAACTGCTCTGGCCCTTGAACCCCGCCGCAACACTTGCGCCACGTCCGCGCGCATTGAACCGCCCTGATGCGCGGCCCGAACCTGACAGCCGATAGGAGCTACTCCCGTTACGCCCTGCCGCAGCCTGAATCTGACCTACGAGTGTGAGGTGGCGTGACCCTGCAGAACGCACACCGCCGCGCTTCCGACTCTTGCCCAGACGCACCTGAAATCCGTTCTCATCATAGCTCATAAACGGCATGATTGCGCCGCAGACACCGCCAGACAAGCGCCAAAATGAGCCATCGCAGCCTAGCGCAGTAATACTTGCGTATGCGTAGAAACGGCGGGTTTGATCTGGCCACCCCTCACAGGCGACGGCGCATAATGCGTTGTAAACAAAGGATAATTTTCCACCAGCGCCGCAAACCCGCTTCGCAAAGCCGTCGCATCTCGTCAAAAAAACAATGTGCAGACAAGGCGTTAGGCACGAACCGCCGTCAGCGAGGCAACTCGCTTTATCTTGCCCTCCCTCCTTCTTCCCCTCTATCTGCCGCCCCTTACACCCGATACCGCCCCTAACGCCGAAAAAATGAGGCGCGAAGATGGGGCAATGCGGGTCATCTATGTCGCAATCTTGTGGGTCTATCAGTATAAAAACTGCGCTGCCAGTTGCTTAATGCAACAGACTTATTACACTGGATTGACCGATATATGCCATGTCTGGAGCGATACAAAGCACGTGACTGAACCTCGGATCGTCACGATAAGTGCGGAAGTAGTGCTTGTTGAAAAGAGATGACATAGCGTATGGATTGATGGTCGGTTGCAGAAATTAGGGAATTTACTGAAGTATATTCGGAATATTTATAACACTTTTGAAACACACTAAAGGGCATATGATATGAAATCGGGTGTGATGAATTCGATCAATATATTGATAACGCATCCCCACGAGTTAGCGAGCGCCATTGCGTTTCTAGCGTTGTAGATTTGAGTGAATATGGACTTTCAGCAAACCCGACTTCTCAGCCTTATCAAGTATGTCGAGGCGACTGAGAGCGACAAATTAAAGACGGTGCTGGATGTCGCTCAGCACAAAGGCTTTAACTACGCAGAAGCGGATTTGGCCGACCTGCCGGGTGTCGTGCTGAACCGGTCGCTTGCCGATGATGTGATCTGGTTAGAGGTTGCGCGGCTTTCCAAACGGCCTCCTCCAGCGCCCGATGACGTGGAACTGAGATGTTGGATCATTCTCCCCGACAATACTGAAACGGCACCGAAAATCAGGTCAGAAATGACTGGTCGGATGCTCGCTGATGCCGGACTAATTGACGCAACCAATGTGCCGGACTCTGTGCAGCTAGACAACTATGAACATGCGTCGAGACTGACTAAGTCGTTCGATAGCTATGTTGCTGGGCCGTGGGCGCAGTGGTCAGTTGATGAACGGCAGCGCCGCCGGACAATTGCTCTATATAATGCACTTTTTGCGCTGAGACAACTTCTCGATGGTGCGTCCGAAACACCCGTAGAACTGGTTTGCGGGATTGGTTTCTCCACCCTTTATCGGGCCAATCAACGTATGCGCCACCCGCTGCTGACGGTGCAGATGGAAATCGCGCTCAACGATATTTCTCACGCAATCGAAGTGCGGCCTCGACTGGAAGCACTTCCTGGAATCGAAGCTGACGTTCTCGACAAAATGGAACTCGTTTCGGTTGATGAATGGCAGAATTTTGCCGCCAAGTTTCTGGTCGATTTGGAAGATGAGCCGCTGTCTCCATTCGCGCGGGAGAGTTTTGAACCGTTGTTAAGGCGGGCTGTCGCGCTGCTCGACCCTGACGCGCTCTACACTCCAGATCAACATAATCCCCAAAATCGCAATATGCCAAGTGTTGAAACGACCTTGCAGATCAGCGATGTTTTCGGGTTCTTTCAACGGGAACGTCGGGCAACACAGTTGATGGAAGACTTACGACGATTCCGCCTTGTGATCGAATCTGGTGACGATGGTTTTGAATTTCCAGCGGCCATAAATGCTGTTGTGACCGATCCTGCAGATGGCCCGAGTGACGAAGATTATCCAGCATTCCGGGGTATCTCGACAATACCGGGAATCACATCGTCTGACGGTTCGGGTCAAGACCTGTTCTTCCCAAAACCATTCAACCGCGAACAAGTAGAAGTGGTTCAGCGGCTGGCGTTGCGTCCCGGCGTGGTTGTTCAGGGGCCGCCGGGAACAGGGAAAACGCATACCATCGCAAATATCATCAGCCACTACCTTGCGTTGGGTAAGCGCGTGCTGGTGACGTCTCAAAAAGCGCCAGCGCTAAAAGTGCTTAGAGCACAATTGCCTGCCGCAATTCGGCCTTTGGCTGTCAGCCTTCTCGACAGCGACCGTGATGGGTTGAAACAGTTTCAGGAGTCGGTCGACATAATTGCTGAGCGGCTGCAACGGACAAAGCGTCACGAGCTTGCCCAAGAAATTTCTGATCTCGACTTGCAAATAGACAATCTCCATCGTGCATTAGCGAAGATCGACGGGGAAGTGGACGGAATTGGCCGTAGCGCGACTGCACCCGTCGATTTGGAGGGAGAGCAGAACGAACCGTTGAAAGCTGCCCGCGAAATCGTCGCAGAACCGGAGCGCTCTGAATGGCTGGACGACATCATTGATGTGACGCCAGAATTTGCTCCGTCGTTCTCCGACCAGGATGTCACGGCTCTGCGCCAAGCTAGAAAGCTGCTCGGTCAAGACCTTGCTTACCTTGATGTTCAAATTCCGCGCCCCGAGGATTTTACCGATGATGAAACCATGGTTTCAATTCATCGCGACCTGTCTCGTGCCGAAACCCTGCGCCGGCAGATTGCGGCGGGCGAACTGGTCGAATTGATTAATCGCAGCGACGAAACCATTGGTCTGGTTGAGGGGTTGCTTGCAGGTCTTAAGGAAATTGAGCTTGATCGCGCCTCAATTGCCAATGCAAATTACGAGTGGACAGAAACAGCCATTGCGCTGCTCAGACGCCGCAACCGTGACGAAGCCATCGACGCACTGGAAACAATGCGTCCTGCTATCGATGCCTTGTCAGTTGAAGCTAGACATTTTCTCACGCGGCCAATTCTTTTACCTGATGATGCTCTCGATGATGTCAAGTTAATCGAGGTGATATGCCGCTGTGCCAACGGCGAAACCGGTGTCGGGCTGATTGCAGGGATATTTGCTGGCAAACTGAAGGCACGATTAGCCAATATCAAAGTTGTCGGACAGATGCCGCAATCCGCCGACGAATGGTCAGAGGTAAAACGGTTTATTGATGCCCTTCAGAACGCAAATCGTGTTAAATTAAGCTGGAATCACGCTGTTGTCCATGCCTGCCTTGATGTCACCAATGTCGAAGGATTGGCGGTTGGTCGCGCGCTTCAATCACAGCTTGAGCATCTTGCAAGCATCCGGGAACTGATCGAATCCGAAGCGGGTCTGGAACTTGATATTGCATCACTCCTTCCGCGATGGGTTAAGCCGATAGCAGGTAGTTCTTCGTCAACATCTGCGCTTATCGAAACCGTTGAATCTCACATGCTGAGGCATCGCCTTGATCGTGCCGAAGCGACTCGTCGGTCACTAGGCGAAAAACTTCGGCGATGCGGTGGTGAATTGAGCAACCGCTTTCGTGAATGCGTGGCGCATAATCTTGGCAACCCAGAAGTAGACGATGCAGCGTTTCGGCAAAAATGGATGATATTGAAGCAAGAGCTTGATTCCCTTTGGAGCAAAATGGCGGCGTTCTCGACTGTGAAGACGGTAAGTGGTGCTATTGAAGCAAGTGGTGCATCTTTATGGGCATCACGGTTGCGAAATGAGCCGGTTGAGGGGCAGGAAGACGCGCTGACACCGGGCGATTGGAGCGAGCGTTGGCGTTTGCGCAGACTTGCCACTTGGCTCTCCCGAATTGACCGCCACGGGCGTTTGCGTGCCCTGAGTGCAGAGAGGACGGAGAAGGAAAACCTACTCAAGCAAGCATATGAACGATCAATCGAACTGCGAACGTGGCTTGAACTGCGAACCAAAGCGACTGACAGCGTTCAATCTGCATTGGCTGCCTATGCTGACGCTGTGCGTCGAATTGGTCGAGGAACCGGCAAACGTGCAGCGCGCTATCGGCGCGACGCACGGGCCGCGTCAGACAGGGCTAAGGGGGCGCTGCCGTGTTGGATCATGCCCCACTACCGCGTATCTGAGTCACTTCCCTCTGATTTGGGTCTTTTCGACTTGGTCATCGTGGACGAAGCCTCGCAATCGACGGTGGCCGCCTTGCCGGCATTGCTGAGAGCAAAGCAAATTTTGATCGTTGGTGATGACCGTCAGGTCAGCCCTGAATTAGTG
>Ga0209583_10000562_pt1 | contig 11498 bp, 9 predicted proteins | sample Str014_FD_187201 | JGI IMG/M metagenome (GOLD analysis project Ga0209583, IMG submission 187201) | Freshwater sediment microbial communities in response to fracking from Pennsylvania, USA - Straight Creek_MetaG_SC_2014 (SPAdes) (version 2) | ecosystem: Environmental > Aquatic > Freshwater >... | reverse complement strand
GGCTGCAGCCGGCGCCACTGCTGTGCGGACTCGCGCAGCGCGCGCGCCACCTCGCGCCAGTCGGCTGCCTCGCCCTGCTGGGCCGCGGCGAAATCCTGCAGCCGCACCAGCAACGCGCGGCGCCGCTCGAGATTGTCGTCGCGCTGGCGCGCCTGCGCCGCGAAGAACTCGCGGCAGGGCTCGTAGGCCAGCTGCGCGGCGGCGTGGAAGCGTTGCCATTCGGCCTGGGTATCCTCGGTACTGCCCTTGCTGACCAGCTTCCATTCGTCCTGCAGGCGCTTGATGCGATCCGCCAGCGCGCGTGGCGCATCGCCGCAATCAATCAGCGCCTCCATCTGCGTGATCAGTTCGGTGCGCTTGGGCGCCACCACGAAGCTGCGCCAGTCCTGCAGCACGCCGAGCTGTGCATCGAAGCTCTGCAGCTGGGCACTGAGGTGCAGCGGCAGCTTGCCGAGCGCGGCCAGCTTGGACTCGAGCGCGCGGCGCATGCCGGCCGCCTGGCGCGAATTGCCGGCGGCCAGGCTGCTCTGCGCCCGGCGCAGCAGCGCGCCGGCCTGGCGCAGGGCGGCAGCTGCGGCGGCCTGCTGCTCTGCCCGGGCCTGCTCCCACGCCTGCAGCGCTGCAGCCGCGTCGCGGGCCTCGGCGGGCAGTTCCTCGCCCAGCAATGAGGCATGAGTCAATGCCCGCCGCAGCGCCTGGCTGCTGCGCTCGCCAGGTTCTCCACTCAGCTGCGTACTCAGCTGCGTTACCGCGCCGTGCTGCGCCGTTTCGGCCGCCAGCGCAGTAATGGCCGCGCGCAGCTGCTGATAGCGGGCCAGCTCCTCAGGCGTAGGCGCCTCGAGCTTCGAGAGCCTGTTCCAGCGCTCCCCATGAGCCGCCATGGCTTCGGCGGGGTCCGCCGGCGGGGCCGCGTAGAGGCCGGCCAGCAGCGTCCGCAGTGCTGCCAGTATCGCCTGGCGCTCGGCCGCCGCGCCGCCAATGGCCGCAATCCGGGCGGCCTGTTCCGCGATCTGCTGTTGGTAGCGGGCGATGATCTCGCGGCTGCGCTCGAGGGCCGCCTGGGCCCTGGCATTGAGTTCGGGCGGTGCGCCAGCGGCCACCGCCTGCCACTGCGCCGCGAGGTGCTCGACCGCCGCCACGTAGGTGTTGTTGCAGGGCTGCAGTATGTGGCGCTCGATGGAGTTGCAGAGCGTATACATCGCCAGCAGCTCCGCTTCCGCGGCGCGCCGCTGCGCATGCCAGGCATCGCGCTTGTGCTTGACGATGCGGTAGACGTTTTTGTCCTTGCCGCGCGCATCTTTCAGCAGTTGCTGCAGTGCGGCCGCATCCTGGACCCGCTCGGCCGCCAGCTGGCGGATCGCAGGCGTGGCCCCGGCGAGCGCCAGCCGCGCAAGCAGGGCATCGTCGGCGATGGCGCCGGTCTCGATCAACTGGGCTATCCGGTACTGCGCAGCGCGCTGGACGCCGCCGGTCGCGGCGACGGCGCCATTGAGCCCGGCAAGGGTATACAGTTCCTCACCGGCCTCGAGGCGCTCGATCGCCGCAAGCCGCAACGCCTCATCGGCGCCGTGCAGCGCGGGTCCGGCGGTTGCGGCCGATGGCTGCGGCTCTGTGGCAGTGCCTGGGGCCTGGCGCAGCAGGCGCGAAATGACGGTCATCGGCAGGATCCTGGGTCGTCGTGAGCGTTGGGCAGTCTAGCTAAATTTCGCGTAATGCGCCGCTCAGTGCACCCGCGGCGTCGATGATGCCGGCGCGCTGCAACCAGGCGCGCGCGTCCCCCGCGTCGCTCTCGAACCAGCGCTGCGTACTGCCCAGTCTGAAGCTATAGCCCCACTCGTCCATGTCGCGCCACGCCGCCGCGCGTCCGAAGTCGCGCAGGCCATCGGCCAGCAGCACCTGCAGGTAGCACACGGCGTTCTCTTCCGGATCATCACCCCCGGCGTCGCGCACCAAGCCGACGCGCCGCTCCGGTGTCATGCAGATGTAGTGCGCCGCCTCGTGCAGGATCGAATGCAGCGGCGTGTCGTCGCGTGCCAGCAGCGTGTTACCCAGCAGTCCCGCCTCGCTGTCGCCCCAGTAGGACCCCGGAATGTCCTGGCTGGCATCAACCGTGCGCAGGTCGAGCCCGTAGCCGGCGAGCAGGCGCGCGACGCCGCTGCGATCACTCGCGGCCAGTCGCAGCACTGCGCTCTAGATCACCCCGCAGGCCACACGCGGACCGCTGTTGCCCGCGGGCTGGGTCGTGAAATCGTCGGCCTTGCCATGCACGACGAGGCTGCGGCCCTTGATGCTGGTCGGCCCGTCGCCGAGCGTCACGCCGCCGACGGTCACGTCGATGCTGGCCACGCCCTGGTAGTCGGCCCTGAGGCTGGGCAAGTCGCCGGCGTGATGGACCGCGGCGCTGGCGGCGCCGTGCGCGGTGCCGCCGGGATTGAAATGGCCGCCAGCGCTGCTGCCATCGGCCGCCGAGCAGTCGCCCTTCTCGTGGATATGAAAGCCGTGCTCGGAATAGGCTTCGAGGCCGCGTACCGTGCCGCGCAGCCGCACCATGCCGCGGTGCTCGGACAGGCGCATCGAACCGGTGACCTGGCTGCCGGATTTCGACACGAGAGCGATCGTGCTGCTGCCGTGGCCACCCGTGGCACAGCCACCGAGCGTGCCAAGGGCCACTCCGAGAGCGATCAGGATGCGAGGTGTATACATGCAAGTCTCCTCAAATTTGCCGGACCGGACTGGAACGGACAGGTCGGCAGTATTACAGGAATCTACAGCGCCGCGAAGCGTCGCATCAGCAGCGCGACCAGATCGTCCGCCAGCGCCTGGGTGAGCACCTCGCGCTCGCGCTCCTTGGCCAGCAGCGTACGCTGGTCGAAGCTGTACTCGCGCGTCAGCGTGTGATCTTCGGGCGCCATCAGATCGCGCCCCCGCGAGACCACCGCCACGCGTACATGATAGCTGAGCTCGAAGGCCGTCGGCACGTTGAACCCGGACACCGACAGTACGCGTTCCGAGGTGCGGTCCTCGAGTATGCGGATGGTCGCGGCGCCGGCCACGTCGGCATCCAGACGGGTGCCGTTGCCGAGCAGCGCAGCGCGCAGTTGATGGTAGAAATCACTCTGGCTATCGACGGCCTCGACGCGCGCACTGGCCAGGCTCCGTGGCAGGGTATTGCTGCCCTGCAGGTGGAAACCGCAGCCACCCAGCGCGGCCGCCAGCAGCACTACGGCGGCGCGCATCAGAGCACGATATTCACGAGCTTGCCCGGCACGTAGACCACGCGCCGCGGCAGCTGCGTGCCCACGAAACGCTGCACGGCGCCATCGGCGAGCGCTGCGGCGCGCGCCATGGGCTCATCAGCGCCGGCGGGCACTTGCACGCGGCCGCGCAACTTGCCGTTCACCTGCACGATCAGCTCCACGGTGTCCTGCGCCAGCGCCGCGGCGTCAGGTGTCGGCCAGGTCTCGTCGATCAACGCGCGCTCGTTGCCCAGTTCATGCCAGAGCGCGTGGCAGATATGCGGCACCATTGGCGCGAGGCACAGCACCGCCATCTCCAGCGCCTCGTGGCGCACGGCGCGCGCCGCCGGATCAGCGGCCGGATGACGGGCCACGGCGTTGAGCAGCTCCATCACGGCGGCGATCGCGGTATTGAACACACGCCGCCGGCCGATATCGCCGCTCACGCGTGCCAGCGTCTGGTGCGTCAGCCGCCGCAGCGCAGCGTTGTCGCTGCTCAGAGCGGCCGGCACCGGACCCGGCAAAGGTCCCTCGCTGACATGATCGTAGACCGCCTTCCACAGGCGCCGCAGGAAGCGCGACTGGCCCTGCACGCCGTCTTCCGACCACTCGAGCGTCTGTTCGGGCGGCGCGGCAAACATCATGAACAGGCGCGCAGTATCGGCGCCATATTGCTGCACCAGGCCCTGCGGATCGACGCCGTTGTTCTTCGACTTGGACATGGTGCCGAGGCCGCCGTCCTCGACGCGCTGGCCGTCCTGGATCAGCACCGCGCCGATGCGCTGGCCGGCAGCATCGAACTGCACCTCGACGTCAGCCGGATTCAGATAGGTACGGCGGCCGGCGGGCGGCTGGCGGTAGTAAATATGATTGAGCACCATACCCTGGGTCAGCAGCGCGCGAAACGGTTCATCGAGGCGCAGCAGCCCGAGGTCGCGCATCGCACGAGTCCAAAAACGCGAATACAGCAGGTGCAGGATCGCGTGTTCGATGCCACCGATGTACTGATCGACCGGCAGCCAGTACTGGGCGCGCTCATCGACCGGTGCGGACTGCTGGTCGCTGCTGGCGAAGCGCAGGAAATACCACGAGGAATCGACGAAGGTGTCCATCGTGTCGGTTTCGCGCCGCGCCGCGCCGCCGCACTGCGGGCAGCGGCAGTTCAGGAACTCGGCGTGCTTCGCCAGCGGATTGCCGGAGCCGTCGGGCACCAGGTCCTCGGGCAACCGCACCGGCAATTCGCTATCGGGCACCGCCACTTCACCGCACCGTTCGCAGTGCACGAGTGGAATCGGGCAGCCCCAGTAGCGCTGCCGCGAAATGCCCCAGTCGCGCAGCCGCCATTGCACGCGCGGCGCGCCCAGCCCGCGCTTCGCCAGTTCGCCGCCGATGGCGAGCAGCGCCGCCGCGCTGCTGAGTCCGGAGAATGCCGCGGAATTGACTGTAATTCCCGGCTCGGCGTACTCAGGCAACCAGCTTTCGCCTACGGTTTGGTAGCCGCCGCTGACCGGGCGTATCACGGTATGGATCGCCAGCCCATGGCGCTGTGCAAACTCCATGTCGCGCTCGTCGTGCGCCGGCACGCCCATCACCGCGCCTTCGCCGTACGCCATCAGCACGTAGTTGGCGACCCAGATCTCGATCAGCTCGCCGCTCAGCGGATGGCGCACATGCAGGCCGGTGGCCATGCCGCGCTTTTCCATCGTCGCCATGTCGGCTTCCATCGTGCTGCCGCGCCGACACTCGGCCACGAATACCGCGAGCGCCGGATCGCGCGCCGCCGCCGCGCTCGCGAGCGCATGTTCGGCCGAGATGGCCACGAAACTCACGCCATACAGCGTATCGACGCGCGTGGTGTAGACCTTCAGCGCCGCGGGCATCGCGCCCGGCGCGCCCGGCGCGCTGGCCTGGCCGAGCGCCGCCAAAGTGTCGTCCGCATAGGGAAAGGCGACATCACAGCCCTCGCTCCGACCCAGCCAGTTGGCCTGCATGGTGCGCACGCGCTCGGGCCAGGCGTTCAGGGTCTCGAGCCCGGCGAGCAGCTCTTCCGCGTACGCGGTGATGCGCAGGTAGTACATCGGGATCTCGCGCTTTTCCACCGGCGCGCCGGTGCGCCAGCCGCGCCCATCGATCACCTGCTCGTTGGCGAGCACGGTCTGATCGACCGGATCCCAGTTGACTATGCCGGTTTTCTTGTAGGCGATGCCGCGCTCGCGCATGCGCAGGAACAGCCACTGATTCCAGCGGTAGTAGTCGGGATCGCAGGTTGCGATCTCGCGCCGCCAGTCGAGGCCTAAGCCCAGCGCCTGCAGCTGATTTTTCATGTAGGCGATGTTGTCGCGCGTCCAGCGCGCCGGTGGCACACCGTTGGCGATCGCCGCGTTCTCCGCCGGCAGGCCGAAGGCATCCCAGCCCATGGGCTGCAGCACATTCATGCCCTGCATGCGCATGAAGCGCGCCAGCACATCGCCGATCGTATAATTTCGCACATGCCCCATGTGCAGGCGGCCGGAGGGATACGGAAACATCGCCAGGCAGTAGTACTTGGCGCGCGTGCTGTCCTCGCGGGCCGCGAAGCAGGCGTGTGAGTCCCAGTATTCCTGCGCGGCGCGCTCAACCTGCGCCGGATCGTAGCGTTCTTGCATGAGAATGGCGGCCGCCGCGCAACGCCGCGCGGGTTCGAGCGCCTAAGGATACACGAGGTGGACGCCGTTTGACGCGGTGCAGCTACTGCGTCTGGATGGTCACGATGCGCTGCACCTTGTTACTTTGCACCAGCAGCGCCAGCGCCCGGCCGGCCTGCTTGACCGCCTCACGCAGCTGCGCGATAGAGTTCACCGCGGTGCGGTTGGCGCCCAGGATCACATCCCCGCTCCGTAGCCCGGCTTCGGCCGCCGGGCCATCGGTCTCGGTCACGACCAGGCTGCCGTTGGTGTGCAGCTGGGTCTTTTCCTGAGCCGTGAGCTCGCGCACGCTGAGGCCCAGCTTTTCCAGCTTGTCGCTGCTGGCACCGCCCCCGCCGGTCTTGGCGACCGTGGCCTTGTCCTTGAGTTCTTCGACGACGACGTTGATGCGCTTGATGCCCTTGCCGCGCCACACCTCGAGCTCGGCGGTGGCTCCCGGATGAATCGCGGCGATCAGCGCCGGCACTTCGGACGAACGCTCGATCTTGCGGGCGTTGACGCTGAGAATCACATCCTCGAGTTTCAGCCCCGCCTTGTCGGCCGGACCACCGTCATCTATGGTACTGACCGCCGCGCCGCGCGGCCGATCCAGCCCGTAACTCTCGGCCAGCGCCGCGGTCACCGGCTGGATGCCCACGCCGATGCGCCCGCGCGTTACATGGCCCGTCGCCTGCAGCTGCTCGCGCACGCTGTTGGCAATATCGATCGGAATCGCGAACGACAGGCCGGCGTAGCTGCCGGTGTTGCTGTAAATCTGCGAGTTGATGCCGACCACCTCGCCGTAGAGGTTGAACAGCGGCCCACCGGAATTGCCGGGGTTTACCGCGACGTCGGTCTGGATGAAATTCACGTAGTTGTAGTTGGTGGCGTTGGGGACTTCCCGGCCCAGCGCACTGACGATGCCCGCGGTCGCGCTGTTCTGGAAGTTGAACGGCGAGCCGATGGCCAGCACCCACTCGCCGGGACGGAGCTTGGAGGGATCGCCGATCTTCACAGTCGGCAGATTCTTGGCATCGATCTTCAGCAGTGCGACATCGGACTTGTCGTCGCTGCCGATCACCTTGGCCTGGAATTCACGCCGGTCGGTGAGGCGCACGATCACGCGCGTGGCGTTGTCGACCACGTGCGTGTTGGTGAGAATGTAACCGTCGCTGGAGACGATGAACCCGGAGCCCACGCCCTCCTCGGGCGTGTTGTCGCGCGGCTGGTTTTCGCGCGGCTGACCCTGGAACTGGCGGAAGAAATCACTGAACGGGTCGTCGTCTTCGCCACCCGGCGCGCCGAATCGCTGCAGTGGGTTGCGCTGCCGCTTCTCGATGACCGTGACGTTGACCACCGCCGGGCCCACCTGCTCGACCAGATTGGCGAAATCCGGCAAGCCGCGAACCAGCGCATTGGGCGCGCGCTCGGCGCTGGCCGCCGCGACCGGCGCCGCACTGGCGGCCGCAGCACCGAGCGGCGCGGCGGCGCTCGATGACTGGGGGGCGCAGGCGCTGAGCAGCGTGACGATCAATACCGCGCCCAGCAGTCGGGGCGTGGCGGCTAACTCGGTTGACATATTCAGATCGCTCCAATCGGTTGTCAGGTTTGGGATCATAGCTTGAGGCGGCGCCAGCTGGCGCCGGCGGCGAAGGCCCACGCCAGCACCAGCACTGGCCAGTTGCCCGCCCGTGCGTAGGGGGATAGACCACCCATCGGCACGACGGTTCCACGCAGCACCGCCGGCTGGAATTCCGGCGCCTTGGCCAGCACCTCGCCGCGGGGACCGACGATGACCGAGAGGCCATCGTTGGCGGCGCGCAGCAGGTAGCGGCCGGTTTCCAGGGCGCGCATCCTGGCGATCTGCAGGTGCTGATAGCGGGCCGGTGAGCGCCCGAACCAGGCGTCATTGGTCACGTTGACCAGCGCATCGGCGCCACGCACCAGCGCGAGCTGGGCGCTGCCGAAGCCATCCTCATAGCAGACCGTGGGCGCGAACCTGAGACCCGCAGCGACCATCGGCGCCTGCAGTTCGTTGCCCGCCGTGAAATCGGCGTAGGGCAGATTCATCAGCCTCAGCCAGTGGCGCACGAAGCCGGGCACCGGCAGGTATTCTGAATAGGGCACCAGGTGGCGCTTGTCGTAGAAGGCGACGCCGCCGGTAAGCGCCAATATCGAGTTGTAGTAATCCTGTCCGTTGTCGGCCACACGTATCACGCCCATGATCACATCGGCACCACGTCCGCGCGAGCTGGCCTGGATGTCGGCCAGGTACCGCGCCATCTCGTTGGCGAGTTCGGGGATCGCCGATTCGGGCCAGATCACTAGCCGCGCGCCGCCGCTCTGATCGTTCAGCGCCCGATAGCGGAGCTTCGTGGGCTCGAGATTGTCGGTCTGCCACTTTTCATCCTGCGGAATGGCGCCCTGCAGGACCGCCACCGGGACCGGCTCGCCCCGCGGCACCGTCCAGGCGACGCCGCGCAGCAGACTGCCGCCGCCCCACAGCATAAGGGAGGCGATCGCGACGCCCACGCGCAGTCCGACACCGCCACGCCAGGCCGCGAGCAGGGCACCCGCCTGCCACAGCGCGAGTCCGGACAGCCCGTATACGCCCAGCAGCGGCGCATAGCCGGCCAGCGGGCTGTCCACCAAGCTGTAGCCCAGCGACAGCCAGGGGAAGCCCGAGATGAACCAGCCGCGCCACCATTCGCACAGCAGCCACAGCGCCGGCAGGCCCGCCAGCCATCGCCAGGCTCCATCGCCGGGCAGCAGCCAGGCGCACAGCGCGCCCAGCAGCGCGTAGTAGGCCGCCATCAGCGCCACCAGCGCGACAATCAACAGCAGCGTGAGCCACAGCGGTGCCGCCGCAATGGTGTGGATCGAGATATAGAGCCACCAGGTGCCAGCGCCAAACAGGCCCGCCCCAAACCAGAATCCCAGCGCCGCCGCTTCGCGCCGCGACGCCGCGCGCCATTGCCACATCAGTAGGGCCGGACACAGGATGGCCAGCGGCCAGTAGCCGAACGGGGCAAACGCCAGGGTCAACGCCGCGCCGGCCAGCAGCGCTGCGCCGCGCCCCAGCCAACGCGCGCGCGTAGGCGACAGCGCGGGCGCCGGGTTCACGACTTGCCGGCCGCCGCGCTCGGCGCGACCACGACACGCAGGCTTTCGATGCGTCGCCGGTCGGTACGCAGCACCTGGAACTCCTGGGCACCGATGCTCACGCTCTCGCCGCGGCGCGGCACCCGCCCGAACTGCTGCATCACCAGACCGGCGATGGTGTCGAACTCCGCATCGGCCAGCGTGGTACCAAAATGCTCGTTGAACTCGTCAATACGCGTAGCGCCGCGCACGATGAACACATGCTCGCCCTGCGGCCGTATGTTCTGATCATCCTCGACATCGAACTCATCATCGATCTCGCCGATGATCTGTTCGATGACATCCTCGATGGTGATCAATCCGGCGACGCCGCCGTACTCATCGACCACGATCGCCAGGTGATTGCGATTGCCGCGGAATTCCTTCAGCAGCACATTGAGCCGCTTGGCCTCGGGCACGAACACCACCGGCCGCAGGAACTCGCGCATGTCGAACTTGGCGCGCGCCGCGCTGCTGGCACTGGCGGCGCGCAGCAGATCCTTGGCCAGCAGCATGCCGACCACATCGTCCTTGTCGCCGTCGACCACCGGAAAGCGCGAGTGCCCCGATTCGATCACCGCCGGCAGGATGCTCGCCAGCGTCGCCTCGCGGCGGATGCACACCATCTCGGCGCGCGCCACCATCAGGTCGCGCGCCTGCAGTTCTGCCATCGTCAGTGCGCCTTCGACCATGGCCAGCGCATCCGCGTCGAGCAGGTCGCGCTTGTAGGCCTCGCGCAGCAGCTCGAGTATCTGGCTGCGCTCCTTGAGCCCGCCGGCCAGCGTGCGCGTCAGCAGATCGCGCCAGCCCGAGGCCTTGCTCTTGGGTTTGGTTTTGGCCGTCGCCATGCCTCAAGCGCTCCGGTAAGGATTGGCCACGCCGAGCGCGCGCAGCACGCGCACCTCGCGCCGCTCCATGCGCCGCGCCTCGGCGGCACGCTGGTGGTCGTGGCCGATCAGGTGCAGCACGCCGTGCACGAACAGGTGCATCCAGTGCGCGCGCGGCGGCTTGCACTGTGCACGCGCCTCGCGCAGCAGCACTTCCGGGCAGATCACGATATCGCCCAGCACGGCGCCGGCCACGGCCGGCTGCGCCGCGGCGGGGAACGACAGCACGTTGGTGGCGTAGTCGCGGCCGCGATAGCGGCGATTGAGCGTGCGGCTGCGCGCCGCGCCGACAATCAGCAGCGAGAGCTCGCCGCCGCGCGCGCGCTTGCCGAGCGCCAGGCTGGCCCAGTGGCGCAGCGCCCCGGCGCCCGGCACCCAGCCGCGCCGCGTCGAGCGGCGCAGGGTCACGGTCAGGCCGCTCGCTGCGCGTTTAGTCATTGCCGGAGCCGTAGGCCTCGTAGGCCTGCACGATGCGCTGCACGAGCGGGTGTCGCACCACGTCGGCGGCCTCGAAGTGGCTGAAGGCCACGCCCCTGACGGTGCTCAGCACCTGCAGCGCGTGACGCAGGCCCGAGGCGCGCCCGGCTGGCAAATCGGTCTGCGTGACATCGCCCGTGACCACGGTCTTGGAACCAAAACCGATGCGTGTCAGGAACATCTTCATCTGCTCGACCGTGGTGTTCTGCGCCTCGTCGAGGATGATGAACGAATCATTCAGCGAACGGCCGCGCATGAATGCCAGCGGCGCCACTTCGATCACCGCACGTTCCATCAGCCGCGCCACCCGATCGAAGCCGAACATCTCATAGAGCGCGTCGTAGATCGGCCGCAGGTAGGGATCGACCTTCTGCGCCAGATCGCCAGGCAGGAAGCCCAGCCGCTCGCCGGCCTCGACCGCCGGGCGCACCAGCACCAGGCGGCGCACGCGCTCGGCCGTCAGCGCCTCGACCGCGCAGGCCACCGCGAGGTAAGTTTTGCCAGTGCCGGCTGGGCCTAAGCCAAAGGTGAGATCGCAATCGCGGATCGCGGCGAGATAGGCGCGCTGATGCTCGCCGCGCGCTCGGATCTGACCGCGCGGCGTGCGCACCGCCTGCGGGTCGAGCTGGCTGAAGCGATCCTCGGCGCCGGAGTCGGTTCCCAGACCGGCGATGCACAGGTGCACCTGCTCGGCATTCACCTCGCCCTGCAGCGCCTGGGCGTGCAGCTGGCGCAGCGCACGCTCGGCCGCCTCAGCCTGCTCCCCCTGCACGCGAAAGCCATGACCGCGGCGGCGAATCTGCACACTCAGTCGCGCCTCGAGCTGGTGCAGGTGAGCATCGAGCGGGCCGCACAGGCTGGCCAGTCGCGCGTTGTCCGCGGGCTCCAGCTGAAATTCACGTACCGCGCCGATCTGGGGAGCGTTCAGTCTCAAGCCCTCGCCGCAAGCAGGCGGCCGCGCAGCGAGTGCGGGCGCGCCTCGGTGACCTGCACGTCGACAAAACGCTGCAACAGCCGCGCCGGGCCCGAAAAATTCACCCAGCGATTGTTCTCGGTGCGCCCCGCCAATTCGGCGTGGTCCTTCTTGGCATGGC
>Ga0209583_10000559_pt1 | contig 11516 bp, 12 predicted proteins | sample Str014_FD_187201 | JGI IMG/M metagenome (GOLD analysis project Ga0209583, IMG submission 187201) | Freshwater sediment microbial communities in response to fracking from Pennsylvania, USA - Straight Creek_MetaG_SC_2014 (SPAdes) (version 2) | ecosystem: Environmental > Aquatic > Freshwater >... | reverse complement strand
GTTCTGCGCTCGCTGAAGCTAAAACGATGTCAAAGTAGGCCATCGCGTCTCCCCGTTCGGCGGGAACGTCGTTCTGCGGAGAAAGCCTACTTGAGTGCGCCGCAGGCGGACCCGCCTGAATGAGCTAGGAATGTCCGCTATTGGCACTTAGCGGACATCGCTTGCGTACAATTGTGAGAGCGTGAGACCCCCTAAAACGACTTTGCGTTTATACGTTGGTGTAGCTCGCCGATACACAGGCTCAGTATTTCCAAGTCAAAAAATGCGCTGGGGTTATCCAGCGAGGTAAGGCTGATGTGGATGACCATTTGGACCGTGACAATTGCGATGACGCTTGGATTTTCGGTTTTGGCCACACTGCTGAAAGACGGTGCCACGTTTTGGAACTAGTTGCGGGAGGAGTTGCGTTAAACAGCCCAACGGGCAGGAGGTCGCCATGAGTGAAAGATTTAATTTGGAACTTATCTCGCGTCGAAGGGCCTTTTCCTTTCTGGGCTCGGCGGTTGCGTTGAGTCTTGCAGTGCCGGCGACGGTGCTCATCGCGACGGATGCCGAGGCCCGCGTTGGTAATCCAGGCTCAGCCGTGAGCGTTGCTGGCGCGAATCGGCGTGATCGACGTCAGGACCGGCGCTATAAGAAGACACCAACCGCAACGGAAGATAAGAAGACACCAACCACAACGGGACAAAAATAATAAGGACGTTTGAGGGGCTACCGAAGGGTGGCCCCTTCCGCATTGAGTGTCGCTGCGAAATGTCCGCTATTGGGGGCAAAGCGGACATGGCATTTCGCAACGCAAACGTCTGCTTATGACCCAAAGCGGACATCGCGACCGCTGCGCAAGAAGTTGAAAGGCACGTTAGAGGAAGAAGGTCCACACACAGACGAAAAGCACAAATGCGGCCGCGCAAAATAACGTTAGTTGATCCGCCGTGAAGCCAACTTGGTGATCTTGTCTTGCCATGGCCGATCCCCACGCGAAGCGGAAGGACGATAATCGGCGCGATCCTGGATCGTCGTCGGCGGTAACGATATTACACTTCGGGGAAGCAATACTGCACTTAGGGATAGGATGGCCTCACTAAGGTCCAACTCGATTGCACCTAGATCCATCTCGATTCTTTCGACCCTACGGCGCTCACTGGTCCATGGGAGGCGGGGCGTTCAGGAGGTCGTCATGTCGAAAGTAGTCACTGTCGGAACAACAGCACTCTTCGCCTGCATTTTGTGCGCAACTCCCCTCTCGCTTCGCTTGTTGCCCGAGGGAAACGTGGCGTTGTCCGTGGATAGCGCCTCAGCGGAGATTGGTCGTCCCCTTACTGCAGGGAGCGTTGCGGGCGTCAATCGCAGGGTACATCGGCGCGCGTATCGGCACGGGTACCATGGAAACTACGGATACGGATATGGGACATACCGGCCGTCGTACGGATATGGATACGCGTCCACCCGCTATGGATACGGAACACAACAGCCGTCGTACGGATATGGATACGCATCCACCCGCTATGGCGATTACCAGCAACCCTATTCTGGGTATGGCACCCGGTATAGGCAATGGTGGCAGTTCTGATCGCGCGATCAGCATGGTTGGAGAGAAGCCCCATGGGCCGCTCGCATGTAGCGGGTGACAGTAGGTTTGGCTGACCAAACCACCAAGCTCCAATCGACATGAGCGTGCCAAGGACTGAACGTCCGCCCTTGGCTATTCCATGCAGTTAGTCAAACCATCCGGAGGATAACTATGCAAAAGATTATTTTTGCAATCGGTGCCATCGTGTTGCTCTCGACAACATACACGATGGCGCAACAACGAGAGGTCGCAAGGGAATGTGCCGCAGATATCAGGGCGGCGTGTGGAGACGCGCCGGCGGGCGGCATCAGGTCCTGCCTTAACTCGCATCTAGCGGACCTCACCCGGCCGTGCCAAGCGGCGCTGGTCGGGGCCGCGGCAATTGCGAGCGAATGCCGCGGCGACATCAGAACGAAGTGCGCAGGCGTGGAACCTGGCGGCGGCAGAATTGAAGCTTGTTTGCAGTCTCACCTCACTGAACTCAGTGCGCCCTGCATAGATAGCATGGCGCGAACAGTCGGCAGCGGAGGGTGACCTCGTCGTCTGACCATGCAACTGACATCGATTGGCTAGGAGACCCACCGCTTGTTGAGGCAAGCGGTGGGTCTTTCGCAAGTCGGCCGCGCAGTGCCGCCGACACACCCCTAGCACGCGCAAACGAGGTGATCGAATGAGCGGCACGACGATGTCCACTTTTGGGGATGAACCAGACTTCGAAAGCGGATGCATCGTGTTAGTTCAATGCATCATGTCAGTTCAAATGGCGGCCCAGATCAACGCGCCCGGCCAAGGGAACCATTCCAAGGGCCAACCGGCATCGGTGGGCGCGGCACATCGTCTTGTGGCGATTTTGGCTTTGTACTTTCCGGTCGTGTCGGGGTTGTTGTCTTCTGCGTGAGCTTTCTAGTATTGTCTTTCTTCCGCACTTCTTGTTTATTTTCGGCCGGCGCCGAGGCCAAAGCACTTGTCGCCGCATCGGGCGCAGCCTTCGGCTGAGCCGGCACAGGAGGCGATGGCCCAGACTGAGCTGACCGGGTATCACCGCCTTGCGGCCAGGCAAAATTGTCAGCGCGCTCACGTGGAGCGGCCACCGTCTCGCCATTCGTCAAGACTTTCGTGGCGACCGCATCGCCGTGGATTGGACTGCTGCCAGGAGCCCCAAGCAGCTCTTCAGAATCTTTGTAATTCGACGTTCCCGTCAATGGTATTACCGGTCCCGCCAGCGGCCGTTCTGTCGGTTTCGACTCCGGTGACGTTGGTTCAACCGGCCCGGAAGGCAGCGCTACCGGCACTCGATTGTTCATATAACGACGCAATTCGCGCTCGACATAATGGGCAAGCTTAGCCGCTCCATATTTTGTGAAGAAGACTCCGTCACTTAAACGCAGCCGGCGCATTTGTCCCTCATAGTCGGGACCGAAGTTGGAATACTTGCCGGCTTCATCCGCGAAGCTGTCCCAGACGTCGATGTAGGTGATGCCGGCGCGCTCCGCCCGCGCGCGATAGAGATCGTTAAGGTAGGCGGCGTCAGCCGTGGAACGGGTGCCGCGAATTGGCGGTAGGCCAACCCAAATGACCGGAACACCTTTGCTCTTTAGAGCGGCGATCGTCTCGTCGATGCGTCGCGAGTAGATCTTTGCCCATTCGTCGCTCCGGAACTCAGCGTCGCCACGGGCTTTTTTGCCGGGCTGCGGCGTCGCCGCTCCGATCTCGTCAGCGTCATCAGACTTGACCGGCTTCTGCCCGCTATCATTAGCCTTGGCAGACTTCTGTCCGCTCTTTTTTTCAACTTCGTCCTTGGCCTGCTGATCTTTAGCTTTGGTTTCGGCCTCTTTGACCAGATCTTTTTCGCGAATGTCCTGACGATCGCTAAGACCAAGCATCATGAGCACGTAGTCGGCCTTTTGCTGCGCCAACATATCGCGCGCCACGTGCCACCAGTCGAGGTCACCTTTGGCCTCGTATCGCAGGAGGCCCGAGTAGAGTTTGTTCTTGCGGACGATGCCGATGTCCGGCGAATCGGCAAATACATTTTCCAATCCATAGGCAAGCCAGTCGGCCATGTCGTCGCCCATCACGACGATGGACATCGTAGGTTGGACATTCGAATCTACTTTACGAGGCGGTGGCGCGCGCGAGCTTTCGCTAGACTGTTGTTCGTGTTGTCGCTCTCGCCGCTGTTGTGGTGGGCTGTATTCGTCTTCGTAGGACCGTGAATTGTCCGAGCCGAAGAAATTCCGGAAAAAACCTCCAGCTTGAGGTTGTGTCCGCTTATGCTGGTATTGCTGGTCCCAGAAGAATTGAGCCTTAGCTGTGTCGCCGGCCGTTTGGGTTATTGCCAGAACGGCCGCTACAACAAGCCAACGCTTACGCACTCGCGGTTCACCAAACATATCGAACACCTGGATGGCATCTGATTTCGGCCACAATGGGTCACCATCGCGTCCGTCCGATGAAATTCGCTGATGGGGTATCAATAATCACGCCATTGTGTTCAACGGCGTTGACCCAAATCAAAATGGTTCCCTATTCATGTGATTTTTTTTGCGAATGAAGGTTGCGGAATTTGTCGATCGCCACATCGTCGAAATAATCACTTTGGCCGCGATGGTCGTATTTGGCGGTAGCCTCCTATTAAATGCGCTCTCTCGTTGAAATTACCGAACTCTGGACAAAACAGACGTGTGACGTGTAGTGGTCATCGGCCTATGTCCGGTATTGGGGCAAAGCGGATATGAGGGCCTGGGGATGTTCCGCGTCGCTCACCTTTAGACCGCCCTTGCGGCGGGGTCCCGAACGCTAGACGAGCCAAGCGCGAGCTAGCGGACGACCGGACCGCTGCGGTCGGTGAACACCACCGGGCCGCCAGCCTTGATAACGGTCGGGGTTTGCGCGGTCATGATATCCGTGCCGAGATTGAGTTCGCGTGCCGAGATGCCGATCACGGCGATCATCAGCGCGGCGGCAAGCCCGACCACCACAATCTTGAGGTGGGTGGCGCGGTTTGCGGTGTACATCGACCAATTCATATTTCAGCCCATTGGTCCTGATAAACTGCGTTCACCCGAGCGCGCACATGAATGACCTGCGACGGCTCGTTTCTAAATTAGCCAACTGCCAACGAGCGCAATTACGAGCGTAGCCGTGAGCATGGCAACGGCGGCAAACATCATTTCGCGTCCGATTATCATGGGGTAGTTACTCAACGTTCGTGCTGAGTGAGGCTAGCGGCTTCAGGTCGGTCGCCGGATGATAGCTGACTAGGCTGACGGTCCAGGCACCAACGAGAACAAATGATGCGACCACGGAGATGATGGCGGTGCGGATCATGGCGTAACTCCCTTCCGGTGTTCCCCCCGGATGCAGGTCGCCATTGTGCATGTCTCATGCGCTAAAGGGACATTGTATCTTTGGACAATGCACCAATACCAAAGTACAGGGCGCCGGCCTTGGCTCAATGTTTCCATTGCGTACTTTCGAATGCGGCCTGGCTGGGCTTATTCTACTTAATCAGATCGCCAGATAATTAAGCCGCAAATTCCAAAGCGTCCGACGAATGTCCGCTATTTGTGGCAAAGGGGACATCCGATTTGCGATGTCCGCAGAGTTTCGTGGACCTAGCTCTGTTTGGCAAACACTATCAAATTTTTGGCGATCAATAACAGGACAAACTCCGTCAAAGGCCATACCCGATATCTGCCCCTTGGCTTTCACCTTCTAAGGCAGAGACCGCTCGGCGTGGACGATGACAAACAAATACTCGACATAAATTCCTGCCTGCAGAAGGAGGCGGAATATTGTGCCAAGGCTCGCTCCGCTAAAGATCCGAAGATTCGATCGGCCTATGAAGCCGTCGCGCGCGAATTCGCGTACCGAGCAAAATTATTAAAGGAAAAAGCACGTCCCAGTTAAAGACCTCACCTCTGCAGTGCCGAAGCGGACGAGCGATTAGAGCCACGATAAGGATGTCCGCTTTGAGCACACGTAGCGACCGCATATCTTGCTGTTCGCTGTTACCCATAACCCGCACTGGGCTGATTTCCGCCCCTTGATGGCAATCGGCGATGGTGGGACCATAGGGCGCGCCTGTGGGCGTCCCGCGGAGATGTCGGGTTAGTCTTTTATGTCTCATGGCCGAGTGCCAATCGATGAAACGTGGCGATCAAGAACCCGTGGTAATAGTCATCGATGATGACGAACTCGTGCGTGGGGCGATCTCTGACCTTCTTCGATCGGTCGGCCTTCAGGCCAAACTGTTCGCCTCCGTACCGGATTTCCTAAAATGGAAACTGCCGGACGCGCCGAGTTGCCTGGTCTTAGATGTCAGACTGCCGGGCCTAAGCGGGCTCGACTTTCAGTCCGAATTGAATAGGGAAAACCGACCCTTGCCGATAGTTTTCATGACAGGTCACGGCGATATCCCCATGTCCGTACGCGCCATAAAGGGTGGAGCGGTTGATTTCCTGACTAAGCCCTTTCGAGATCAAGACATGCTGGATGCCGTTCAAGCAGGTCTTGAGCACGACAGAAAGCGGCGAAAGACCGCGAACGTTACGCTACAACTAAGGTCCACCTTCGATTCGTTGACGCCACGGGAACAAGAGATCATGAAGCTCGTGACTGCGGGCCTGATGAATAAGCAAATCGCTGGCGAGACCGGAGTAAGCGTGGTGACCGTCAAGTTTCACCGCGGCAACGTGATGCGAAAGATGGGCGCAAAATCGGTCGCCGAATTAGTGCGGATGGCCGACGCCTTAGGCGTCCGAAAGACTGGAACCTGAAACCTATACTCAGGTACAGTTTTTCTGACGAACATGCGTGCAAAAATCACTTGTCGACAATGGCCTGCGATTACCGAATCCCATTACTATCGACCAGACAGGGCACAGATTGTCGGATATTATCGTGATTTCGATCATTGATGACGATAAATTCGTTCGGGATGCCGTCAAAAGCCTCGTTCGATCGTTGGGATATCACGCTGCTGAGCATGCGTCGGCTGAAGATTATTTACGCTCGAATGCGCATGGGTCCTCGTCTTGTCTGATCACCGATATTCAGATGCCAGGAATGAGCGGTGCCGACCTTCAGGCACGATTGATTGCCGAGGGTAATTTCACGCCGATTATCTTCATGACTGCCTTTGACGATGAGAAAATTTGCGCGCGCGTGCTGAAGGACGGAGCGTTCGGGTATTTGAAAAAGCCCTTCGACGAGGCCGCCCTTATTCAATGCCTGGAAAAGGCGCTGAAGAACCGCGGCACCGTGTGAAATCATCGCACTAGACCAAAGGATAGGCCGCCCCCCTTTTTCGACAGTCCGTCTTTCCCATTGGTGAATGGGCTATTGTGCACAGTTGTAGTCTCCTTGCGATTGCCACGAGGAGGCACGAGAACATGCAGCAGGGCCATGCGGAACTCAAGATCGGCTTCGAATACCGGCAGAGATTGCTCGGGATCGAAGGGAATCTGCCGGATGCAGCTCCAGTATTTATGCACGGCGAGGATCCCCAATTCGTGATGCGGAGTATCCTCGCTCTTCGGCGTGGGCCCGTTCATCATCCGCGCAACAAGATGATTTTCATCGAGGGCGATCCTGCTGAATATATTTTCTTCCTTGTCGACGGCGTGGTGCGATCTTGCAGGTCCTTTAAAGATGGCAACCGCAGTATCGTTGGTTTCTACCTTTCGGGGGAGCTGTTTGGATTCAATGGTGAACTGACGCATTCGCTTTCTGCCGAGGCTGCGACGAACGCAACTGTGCTAGTTCTCAAGCGCAGCTCCGTGCTTGCCATGGCCGCTAGAGATAACCGAATTGCGAATTTTCTATTGGCCAATACGGCAAAAGAGCTTCGCCGTTTACAAGAGTATGCTGTGTTGATCAGCAGGAGCGCCCAGTGTCGAGTGGCGACCTTCTTAATCGATCTGTCAATGCGAACAGGAAAAACAGACTATCTTGATCTTCCGATGCCTCGCCAAGACATTGCAGATTATCTTGGGCTTGAAATTGAAACCGTCAGCCGCGTAATCACTGGATTCGAACGGTCCGGCTTCATCACCAGAGCATCACTCCGAGCGTTGATCTTGAAAAATCGTGCCTCACTCATGCGGATTATGAACTAATCTTATTAACAGAATTCCGAAGGCATAGGCGAGAATTGAACAGCGTCGGTAATCAACGAATGTCCGCTCTCAAGGGCCTGAGAGCTGGGGCAGAAGGCATGGACAGGGTCTGGCAACACGCAAGGATGTTCATCATCACTATCGCAGGGTGGATACTTTGGCGCATTTTCACCCATAGCGGCAGTTTTGAGCCGTCGGTCGACGTGATGGCCTTGTTTATTGGCGCTCTAGCTTTCGATACTTGGTGGAACACCAGACCGTTCAAATAGGCGACACGCCCTGGCCGCAAAGAAAAGACGCGGACTGATCGCCATGTCTGTTAGTGACCCAAAAGTGGACACTCTCGCCGCCGATACGACGTAGTCAGCTCGTATATATTGGGCCACGAAAGAGATCGGAGATGAAAAAACCGGGATTACGGCAATTCGTTGCGGTGCGAACCTGTGGTGGACTAATTACGCGTCTTGCTTACGCAAAAGGCAGAGCGGCAGGTATTGACATTGACAGCCTACTAACTCGCGTCGGGCTTACAGCAAAAGAAATAAGCAGTGAACAACCTCGACTGAGTGTCAAAAAGCAAATTGAATTTGTCAATTTGGTCGCTGAGGACATTAATGACACTAATTTTGGTTTTCATCTCGCCCAAGATTTTGATCTCCGGGAGATGGGCTTTTTGTACTATATTGGTGCGTCGGCAGATACTTTGGGAGACGCCTTAAAAAGGTTAGAGCGATATAGCTCAATCGCGAATGAAGGTATCGTTTTAAAAATTGGACTGACAGACTCTTTGAGGGTGTCTTTCCACTATAGCGATGTGGCAAGGCATACAGACAAACATCAAATTGAATTTTGGATCACCGCGCTAATACGCAATTGTAGGCACTTGACTAACAACGAAGTTAGTCCAATTCAGGTGCGTCTGGCGCACCTTAGAAATGACCCCAAAAACGAATTCCAGAAATTTTTTGGCACCAAGGTTGAACAACATTCTGACGGCGATTCGGTTGACTTCCGTCCGGCTGCTTCGAATTTATCCATTGTAAACGCCGATCCCTATCTCCATCGATGCCTTGTAAAATTTTGCGACGAAGCCTTGGCCCGCCGAAAGCAATTGCGGTCTAGCTCTGTCACGGTAAAAGTCGAAAATGCAATTTCTGAGCTTCTGCCGCATGGGCAAGCACATCTCGAAAATGTAGCTGCAAAGCTGGGCATGAGTACAAGAACGCTGTCGCGCCAATTAACTTCTGAGCATTCAACATTTACAAAAATTCTTGACCATATGCGTTCGGCCTTGGCCTACCGATATCTTGCCGAGCCGAGTCTGCGAATATCGCAAGTTGCTTGGCTGCTAGGATACAAGGAAGTCAGCGCGTTTACGCATGCCTTCCGGCGGCGGACTGGAAAAACTCCTCGCTCTGTGCGGCAGCGGCAATTACATTCGTGAATGTCTGGCTACGAGGCGACTGGATAAAATCACGTCACTGCAGGGTTCGTTCACGGCCGACACGATAGCCCTGCGCGGTTGCCTGGAATCAATGCGTTGAGCTGATGCTACTGGAAGGGCTCTTGATCTAAGTCAATGCGTTGCAACACTTCGTGGCTTTGATTTCTTCAGAGCCGAACTACACATTTTTTGCGATGCGGGACGATGTCCAAAAACTCAATCAGGCGCTCCATTTATATCAGCAGTCATAAGACAAGTGTATCGCTTGAAAATGAGTTCTGGAATGGATTGCGCGAGATCGCGCGGCAACAAAATCTGACGACTTCGGCATTAATAGCCACGATTGCTGGCGGTGGATATAGCGGCAATCTCTCGTCTGCAATCCGCGTGTTCGTTTTAGATCATTTCCGAACGAGTAACGGGCTGAGAGCATAGCAGGACATCCGGATAGTCGGGCCGGAGATACAGCCAGAGTCAGGTTTAAAATATGGATGATCCAAAGAGGCGACGCGTACTCCGGACGCTCTGGGGCGTCGACAGAGATCTAAAGCGAGGTAAAAAAGCGTGACAAAAGTTCCCACTTCCACGCCAAGAGGATGATCACGATGATTATCCCAATTGTGATCCTTAATATTTTTAGTTTTTTGACGCGCCTTACGCTCGTCTTTTGAGCATCGCGCCCAGTCGTGGCGGGTCGTTGGTCCCGTTCCAGGCGGTGTCTCATCGCCCTCAAGCGCTTTGTCTCTTCGTCAAGCGTGTCAATTTTCTCGTCGAGCCGCGCCATCGCCGCTTTTGGCGCATCCGTACCGCGCAGTTTTTCGAGCGCTTGGCCGACGGAGAGCTTAGTTGTTTCAGCCACGGTAAAATCCTGTTCCGGCGAAATGGGGGAAGGGAAGCGTAGAGGGAGCGCCGCTCTCCTCCGCCCGGCGCTGTTTCAGGGGCATCACATTCCTCACACGTAGAGATTTCCTTGAAGTAGCGATAATCATAGCCTCTGGCTCAACAATCGTTGACCCAGATCAAATGGCTCTCGAAATGCAAGCCCCGTCGGCGCGCTGTTTTTTTATTGCACAACTGTTGCCGCGTGCGGGATTACTTTGGCCATTTTCTTTTGCCAGATCTTAAATCATTTAAAGCCTGTACCGCATCTTTTTGCGCTTCCAGGACCGCTATATTTGCTGCTGAGATAACCGTACTTTTATCAGCGTCGGGATGTAGCATCTCGATATAATTGGAAAGTGTAACAAAAAAGTCATTTCGTTCTTTTGGGCAGGCCCGTTTTGTGAACACAGAAAATTCTGCCGGCATATTTGTCGGGGCCACTCTGAGAATTTCTGTGGCTAGACATTTCCAATAACCGTCTTTGTAAAATTGCTTTGTGTTTTAGCTTTTTCTAGCTCAGTCTGAGTGAACCCAGACAATAAGAGCACGGCCGCCGTAGTTATTAAAAAACGCAACGTCACTGCCAAGCCCGTTGTCATCGCTGTCGCCTTGGCACGTGTTATCTCGCGTTCGGCGCCGACTATAACCCGAGAAAATGACTAGAGCGCTCCTAGAGCATTCCCTGCGCAAACCGGCCTACGATTTGGCGCCAGGACCATGTCTGCTCTTAAGGTGTTCTGGTAGGGTAAAATTGCGACATTTTAGGTACAGGAGTTCGAAAACTGGGTAAGCCAAAGCGACCGAGGCTACTGTCCTGGTCGGCGTGAACTACAGATTTTGGTAGAAAGAAAGCAGGCAGGGGGTACCGCATGAAAAAATTTCTAATTGTAATCTGCTCCGTCGTACTGGCGTTTGGCCTTGCTGGTTGTATCGGCAAAGGCAAGGCTCCGGTCGGCAAGGGCAAGGCGCCGGTGGTTCAAACCAAAGGGTAGGAACAATCGTAGCCTCGTCAGATTTTGGAGAGACCGCCGCAAGGCGGTCTTTCTGTTTGGACTGCAAGCGAAGAAGTGGGGTTTGGCCTGTGTCCGCTATTCGCACAAAGTGGACATTGATCGACGCGACCGTGACCGCTTACTGCCATTTCATGGCCGACCGACGGTGCCCCGGGTTTCGGCCGCGTTGTCGCTGAGATAGGGTTCTATTTGACCACCGTTGGAAGCGCAGCTCCTCATTTTCGTCAGTGTGTCGGTGACCGCTCGGCCCAGCTGTCCAATCGCTTCGTCGGTGAGGATCGTCCTCGTGTTTGCGAGCCGGTCGACGTTCGCATTGAGGGCGGTCAGCGCCTCTTTCAGTCGCGCAATCTCGAATTGAATGACTGGGTTTGCTCCCACCTTAATTTCCCGGAGAGTATTTCCAAGCGAGCGAACTTCCTCCGTCAAGTTTCGGAGGTTCCCAATCACGTCCTTTGCCGGCAGATCGATTTTTGACAATACCGCTT
>Ga0209583_10000558_pt1 | contig 11528 bp, 10 predicted proteins | sample Str014_FD_187201 | JGI IMG/M metagenome (GOLD analysis project Ga0209583, IMG submission 187201) | Freshwater sediment microbial communities in response to fracking from Pennsylvania, USA - Straight Creek_MetaG_SC_2014 (SPAdes) (version 2) | ecosystem: Environmental > Aquatic > Freshwater >... | reverse complement strand
ATCTCACATTGTTCTCCCTGGATACGACGGCTTTTTTGCCGGTTGGCTAAAACACTAGCGCATGGCAGCGGCCCGATCCAGATGGCGGGTCGGGAGGTGCCCAAGGAGCCAGGAACTCGTGCGGCCTGCGCTGCTACGAAAGTCTGACGTGTCAGTCGGACTTTCCCGTTTCGGCCGCGGGCGCGGTGTCATCAGGCGCCACGGGCCGCGATCCGCCCGTGAAACGTTCGATCACCGACCGTACCGCGTCTCGGGTCTTGCGATCTTTTACCGCGTCGAGCAGCGGGGCGGAGGCCGGCGAGCGCCGGATCAGGCTTTCCGGATCGGGGAAGACCAGGGGATCGTCCCAGGGGCCCTGCACCACGAACGGCAGGTCGAAGCCGGGCGCCGAGTTCGGTGCCGAGTTGAGGCTGGCAATGCCCTTGAGGTCATATTCGCGCGCCGGCACCGAGGCGGTGCCGGTCAAGGTGAGGCGCGCCGCGGGGCCTTCGACGCGGAAGTCTTCGGCGGTGGCGATGCCGTCGGAGAATTTCAGCACGACGGTCAGGTTGTCAAAAGGTGTCGAACCGCTGCGGAAGCTGCCGCCTGACAGCGGCCGGCGTTCCAGCCGCTTCAGCAATTGCTCGACATTGAAGCCGGCGATCGCGCCGTCATGGCCTGTCAGCGTCGCGGTGCCGCCGAGCGACTGCACCAGGCCGAACGGGCTCGCGCCCGAGGCCACCAGTGCGACATTGAGGTTGCCACGGCCGGACAGCTTGCTGACACCGAACAATTCGCTGCCGCAGGCCTGCAGGTCGACATCGGTGAACTGGAACTGCGCCTTGACGTCGGCAACCGTGTCGGAGCGCGCCACGCCGAACGAACCCTTGGCAATCCCGCCGCAGATCTGTGCCTCGCCGACGCTCAACGCGAGCGCGCCGCCGCGCAGGTTGGCGCCGAAGCCGGTGCGGCCGAGCTTCGACTCCCCGACGGTGACCTTGGCAGCCGACAGCCGCATGTCGAGATCCGTGGTCAAGAGCGCGTTCAGGTCGAACAGCTGGCGGTTCCAGTCGCGCGCGCCGCTGGTCAGCAGGCGAAAAGTCGAGATGTAGGGCGTGAAGTCGAGGGCGTCCGCGGCGAGCGTCGCCTGCAGCGTCTGGCGGCCGTTGTTGGCGAAGGTCATCACGCCTTCAGCGACATTGCCGTCGAGTTCGACGTTGACGTTCGTCAGCGCGATCGACGCGCCTACGACATTGGTGCGCGCTTTCAGCGCGAAGCGCCCGAAACCGCCGGCGCCGGGCGGCGGCTGTCCAGTCCAGCGCAGGGCGTTGCGCAACGACATGCTGTCGACCGTGACGGTACCTTCCACCATCAGGCTGGACTGATTGGCAACGCTGCCGTCGAATGCCAGCTTCAGGGGGGCGCTGGCCAGCCTTGCCTTCAATCCGGAACGATCGCCCGATAGCAGCGCGACGACGTCGCCGATGCTGACGCTGCCGTCGACGCGTTCGCCGCGCCAGTCAAATTGTCCGGTCGCCGCAAAGGAGCGCGAGATCGATGGCCACGCCAGCGAAAGATCGATGTCCGCCAACGTTTCGGCGACATGATGGGCCTCGTCGTGATAGTTGAGTTCGCCGTCCTGGATCCGGATTTCCGAAAACGAAACCTGGTTTTCGGCACCGGGCTTCATGGTGCGTGCGATGGTGTCGACGAATGGCGTCCAGTTGCTGTCGCCGTTACGGTCGCGGATCACATGGATATGCGGGCGCAGCATCATGACGTCGGCGATTTCAAAACGCCGGAGCAACAGCGGCAGCAAACGCAGGTTCGCCGTCAGCACGTCGACCTGGAGCGCGGGGTCGGCGGTGCCGCCGCCCTTCAGTCCGACGTCATGGAAGGAGACGTAGCTGCCGGGAAATACCGATACCTCGATCGGACCCTTGATCACCAGGTCGAGGCCGGTCACGGCGCGGATCTGCGCCTCCACGGCACGCTGCAAGGCATCCCGGTTGAGAAACCATGACGTCGCAAACAGGCTGATCAGCGCAACGCCAAGCAATGCTGCAATCGGCATCCCCAGGCGCTTCATTCCTTGGGCCATCGTCAATGACATATCCAGGTCGGGTTGAGTCGCAAGATCGTCGTTGACAAGATCGCTGTTGAATAACGCCGGGCGGCGCACCAACCAAACCTGCTCTTACCCCGGTTGGGCAAATCCGGTTGCCCGGGCCGGCGCCAGCCGACCCCGATGGCGCAAATGCCAACCCCCACAACTTGAAGGGTTTTCTTGACGCTTTCAAGGCCGTCTTGACGTTGCCGGGTACGAGCGGCGGCCCAAATGCCCGTCATTGACGCGTTGCGAAGATTTCGCCTAATAATCCCGGCAATGCAGGTCGTCAGTGCCTCCCTCCATCAGGTCAATCTTCATGAACAAGGTCTATCCCGACGCCAAATCGGCAATGTCCGGCCTTCTCAAGGACGGCATGATGATCATGTCCGGCGGCTTCGGCCTGTGCGGCATTGCCGAGACCTTGTCGGACGCGATTCGTGATTCCGGTGTGAAGAACCTGACCGTCATCTCCAACAACGCCGGTGTCGACGGCATTGGGCTGAGCCGCCTGCTGGAGACGCGCCAGATCAGGAAGATGATCTCGTCCTATGTCGGCGAGAACAAGTTGTTCGCACAGCAGTACCTCGCCGGCGAACTGGAACTCGAATTCAATCCGCAAGGTACGCTCGCCGAGCGCATTCGCGCCGGCGGCGCCGGCATTCCGGCCTTCTACACCAAGACCGGCGTCGGCACCCTGATCGCCGAGGGCAAAGAGGTGAAGGAATTCGACGGCGAAAAATATATCATGGAGCGCGGCCTGTTTGCTGATCTTGCCATCGTGCACGCCTGGAAGGGCGATACATCAGGCAACCTCGTCTACCGCAAGACCGCGCGCAACTTCAATCCGATGATGGCGACCGCTGCAAAAGTCACCATCGCCGAGGTCGAGCATCTGGTACCGGCTGGCGAGATCGATCCGGACCACATTCACACCCCCGGCATATTCGTCAAACGCATGATCGAGGTTGGTACCGGCAAGAAGCGGATCGAATTCCGCAACACCCGTCCGCGCCCCGCCGCGTAACCCCCCCAAAGCTGGAGAGTCCCATGGCCTGGACCCGTGAACAGATGGCTGCTCGTGCCGCCAAGGAGTTGCGCGACGGCTATTACGTCAATCTCGGCATCGGCATTCCGACGCTGGTTTCGAACTATATCCCCGACGGGATCGACGTCAGCCTGCAGAGCGAGAACGGCATGCTCGGCATGGGCCCGTTCCCCTATGAGGGCGAGGAAGACGCCGACCTCATCAATGCCGGCAAACAGACGGTGAGCGAATTGCCGTCGACCAGCTATTTCTCCTCCGCCGAATCGTTCGGCATGGTGCGCGGCGGCCATATTGATCTCTCGATCCTCGGCGCGATGCAGGTGGCGCAGAACGGCGATCTCGCCAACTGGATGATCCCGGGCAAGATGGTCAAGGGTATGGGCGGCGCGATGGACCTGGTCGCCGGCGTCAAGCGCGTTGTGGTGGTGATGGAGCATTCCGCCAAGGACGGCGCCAAACTGCTGAAGAAGTGCAATCTGCCACTGACCGGCGAAAAGGTGGTCGACATGGTGGTGACGGATCTCGCGGTATTCACCATCGACAAGCATGGCAAGGACGGCATGGCGCTGATCGAACTCGCCGACGGCGTCACGCTCGACGAGGTCAAGTCGAAAACCGAGGCCGATTTCCGGGTGGCGCTGAAGAACGCGTGAGCGCCAGGAAATGCCGTCGTGACACCGGCGATCCGGCCCGCACTCCCCGAAGACGCCGGTTTCATTGCCGCGAACATTTTGTCGGCGCAGCGTGGCCATCGGTCGCGCGGCTGGTTTGACATCGCGCTCGATTGCCCGGAACCGCAATGTCTCGATTTCGTTCGGCGGCTTGCTGTGGCGCGAGCGCCATCCTGGTGGCATGTGTCGCAATTCATCATCGCCGAAGTCGACGGAATGCCGGCCGCCGCGCTCTGCGCGTTGCCTGTGGCCGGGACCGACGCCGCCGCGGCTGGGGCATTCAAGGAAGTGGCCGGCGAGACGGGACAGATTGCGCGAGAGATATTTCGTCGCGGCGCCTATATCGAGAATTGCTGGCTACCGGCTGATGACGCCGACTGGCTGATCGAGCATGTGGCCTCGCTGCCCGCCAGGCGCGGATGCGGGCATGTGCAAGCCTTGATCGCGCATGCGCTGGCGGCCGGGAAAGCCGCCGGTTATGCGCGGGCGTCGATCCCGTTCCTTATCGGCAACGAGCCGGCCGAGCGATGCTACGCCAAGGCGGGTTTTGTATTCGCCGAAGAAAAGCGCGAGCCGGCCTTCGAGGCGCTCATCGGCGCGCCGGGATTTCGCCGATTCACGCGGACGATTTAAAAGACGCGCGCGTCGCCTCGCGGCAACCGTGTGGTGCCATCAGGCCTTGGTGGTCGCGACATCCTCCAGTCCCCGGTTGCGCGGCTCCACGCCCCAGGCCCACACCACCACGATCTGAACGACTACAAGGCCGATCATCAGCCAGACCACGCCTGGTAGCTGGTAAGATGCCATCAGGGAGCCCACGATAAAGGGCGAGACCACGGTGGCGCCCCGTCCGAGCGTGTTGCAGATGCCGTTGGCGCGCAGCCTGATCTCGGTCGGGAACAGTTCCGGCGTATAGACGCCGAACAGGATCGCGGTCTGGACATAGATCGCAACGATCAGCACGAACCCGACGCCCAGCACGATGGCCGGATCGGACGCGGCGTTGAAGCGGGCATAGATGTAGCCCGTGAGGATGGTGACGATCGACGCGCCGATGATGCTCCAGCGCCGTCCAATCGCGTCCGACAAATAGGCACCGAGCGCGCAACCGACCAGCGAAGCGATCGACAACACCAGCGTATAGGCGAGAGAATTGGCGATGGTCAGTCCCTGGCGCAGGAAGAATTGCGGCAGGAAAATCACGAAGCCGAAGATCAACGTATTGATCGTAATCAGGACCCAGGAACCCACGATCAGGCGCTGCAGCAGCGGCGGCTTCAGCATGTCCGAGGCGGCGACCTGCGGTACAGGAGGCGGCACCACCACCGGGGGCAGCGTTCCGCCGTCGGCGGATACCTTCTCGATCGACTGCATCAAGGATTCGGCTTCCGCGGTACGGCCTTGCGATTCAAGCCAGCGCGGCGATTCCGGAAGATTTTTGCGCAGGTACCAGACGATGAGTGAGCCGATTCCGGCGATGATGAACATCGGACGCCATCCCCAGGCCGGAATGATCAGATAGCCGAGCAGAGCCGTGACCGGAAACCCGGCCACCACGATGAACGCCATCATCGATAACCATCGCCCGCGCGTCTTCGGTGGCACGAATTCGGTCAGCGTCGAATAGCCGACGACGATTTCGGCCCCAAGGCCGAGGCCCTGCACGAAGCGGCAGGCGATCAGCTGGTTCATGTCCTGCGCGAACGCCGCCGCCAGCGACGCCAGCCCGAAAATCAGCAAATTGATCTGGTAGGTAAACCGCCGTCCGAACTTGTCACCGACAAATCCGGTAATCAGCGCGCCGATCGTCATGCCGACAAAAGTCAATGAAATGAATTGCAGGTTTTGCGGAACGGTCGAGAATTTGGTCTGGACCGCCGACGCCAGCACGCCCCCGGCGATATAGAGATCATATCCGTCGAAAAACATGCCGGCGCCGACCAGCCAGAAAATCCGGTAGTGAAACGATGAGATCGGGAGCCGGTCGAGACGTGCGCCGGCGTTTACTGCGAGAGCCATGTGAAATTCCCCCTTTTTGACATTCAAAATGTGGCGCCGGCGTTCTCTGGACGCGGTGTTGCTTTTGGCTGCCTGTTCAATTCAGTCGTCGTTGCGATGCCGTGTCGCGATACCAATCGAATGGCTGGTCGCCTGTGGCGACCATCACGCTCTTGGTGTTGAAATGATCGTCGAAACTTTCGATCCCGCATTCGCGGCCGATGCCGGAATCATCGACACCGCCCCAGGGCGAGGCCGGATCGAGGCGGTGATGGTCGTTGACCCAGACGATGCCGGCCTTGACGGCGGACGCGACGCGATGGGCGCGGGCGACGTCGCGGGTGCGGATCGCGGCGGCGAGCCCGAACGGGGAATCATTGGCGAGCCGCAGCGCGTCCGCCTCGTCCCTGAACGGCGTCACGGAGGTGAACGGTCCGAACACTTCCTGCTGGAAGATGCGCATGTCGGACGTCACGTCGGCGAACACGGTCGGCTCGACGAAATAGCCGTTATCGTGGCCGGCGACCCTGGCGGCGACGCCGCCGGTGACGAGCCGCGCGCCGTCCTCGCGACCGTATCTTGAATAAGTCAGCACGCGGTCGCGCTGCCGGGCCGAAATGACCGGTCCGAGCTGGGTTGCTGGATCGAAGGGATCGCCGATCCGGATGCTCAGGGTTTTCGCCTTCAGCTTCTCGACGAATTCATCGTAGATCGAGGCCTGTACGAGGTGGCGTGAGGCGCAGACGCAGGTCTGCCCGGCGCCGATGAAGGCGCCGAACGCGGCATAGTTGACGGCGCGGTCGATGTCGAAATCGTCGAATACCATCACCGGCGTCTTGCCGCCGAGTTCCATGGTCTGGTGCGCAAACACCTTTGCCGCGGCACCGCCGGCAATGCGTCCGGCTTCAGTGCCGCCGGTCAGCACCAGCTTGTTGATATCGCCGTGTTCGGCCAGCATCTTGCCGGCGCTCTGGCCGAGGCCGAGCACGACGTTGAAGACGCCGGGCGGCAGGCCCGCCTCGGTAAAAATCTCCGCCAGCTTCAAGGTCGTCAGCGGCGTGTATTCCGATGGCTTGACCACGGTGACGCAGCCGGTGGCAAGCACCGCTGCAAGCGATTTGCACATAATCATCAGCGGATGATTGAACGGGGTGCAGTTGGCGACAATGCCGATCGGCGTGCGCAGGGTGTAGTTCAGGTAGGCGCCCTCGACCGGGATCACGGAATCGCGCCGCGCCAGCGCCAGCCCGGCGAAGTAGCGAAAGAAATCCGGCAGCCGCGAGAGCTGCGCGCGGGTCTCGTTGACGGGACGGCCGTTGTTGAGCGTCTCGAGGCGATAGAGCGTATCCAGATTGGCCTCGAAGGCGTCCGCCAGGCGGTTGACCAGCCGCGACCGGGCGCGGGTATCCATTCCACCCCACGCCTTGCCCTCAAAGGCCGCGCGCGCGCTCCTCATGGCGCGGTCGATATCTTCAGCGGTCGAATTCGGAATCCGCGCGATGACGTCGCCGGTCGCGGGATTGCGAACATCCAGCAAGTCGCCATGGCCGGCTTCGATCTCGCGGCCGTCGACGAAATTGCCGTGAGTTTCGACGTCGGCGGACGCCGGTGTCGAAGGAATGTTCATGCCTCGCTCCCCTCGACGATGACGGCGTTGCGCCTGAGCGCCGGCAACACGCGCTTCTCGGTTTGCGCGATGTGGGCCTTGATGATGCGGGAAGCCGTGCGCGTGTCGCGGCGCTGCATGGCCTCGATCAGCGCGACGTGTTCGGCAACCAGTTGCGCGGGGTCATGCCCCCTGAGATTGGCGACGCTGACCCGCACCAGCCGGTCGGCCTGGCCGATCAGGTCGCACAACGCCGCGGCCATGCGGCGATTGCCCGATGCATGCGCCAACGCGCCATGGAAGGCGCGATTGTAGGCAATGAAGTCCTCATGGTCGCCGGAGAAGCTGCGGAATTGGTCCAGAGCCTTCAGCGCTTCGTCGGTCGCATTCTCGATGGCTTCCACGACGCAGGCCGGCTCCAGCGCGAAACGGAATCGCAGCAGGTCACGTGCGTCCGAAAGCGAGATCGGATTGACCCGGTAGCCCTGACGCGGCTGCACGGTAACGAGATGCTCGCGCTCCAGCCGCAGCAGCGCCTCGCGCACCGGCTGGCGGCTCACGGCGTAGCGTTCGGCAAGCTCCTGCTCGCGCATATCATCGCCTGGCGCCAGCCGGCAGGTTAGAATATCAGAACGGAGGCTTTCGTAGACATTGTCTCGTAAAAGCATCGAAATTCCTTAGAATATAGCCAATATCTTGCAGTCGTGAAATATCACGTCAAGACCTTCTGGCTTGAAATCAGTGAGTTTTAATTTATCAATCGCTGTCTCGGCCCAACGACAGGCCGCCCGATCTTCGAAAGAGAGACCGCAGGATGGATCGGCTTTTCGCCAACGGCACCGTCAATGCAGCGCAATCGGGGAAGGGACCGCCGCTGTTGCTGTTCCATTCGCTGCTGTCGGACCGTGCGAGTTTCGATGCCATCGTTCCGGAATTGTCAAAGTCGTTTCGGGTGATCGTGCCGGAATTGCCGGGCTTCGGCCGCTCGCAGGCCGTCACCGGGGGACTGGCTGCGGTTGCCGACCGTATGGCGCAAGCCGTCAAGGACGCCGCCGGCGGGGAGGCGACGATCTTGCTCGGTAACGGCTATGGTGGGTTCGTGGCGCTGCAGATGGCGATCCGTCATCCCGATATTGCCTGCAAACTCATTCTCGCCGATTGCGGCGCAGCGTTCTCCGAACCCGGCCGCGAAGCCTTCCGCAACATGGCGGCGGTTTCGAGTGCCAAAGGGCTCTCGGCGATCACCGACGTCGCGATGCGGCGGCTGTTCGCGCCGGAATTCCAGGCGCAGCATCCCGATCTGATGCGTGACCGCCGCGAGGCATTCCTGCGCACCGATCCGGACGTGTTTCGCGCCGCCTGCGGCGCGCTGGCCGGTCTCGACCTGCGGCCCGATCTCGGCCAGGTCAAGTTGCCGGTACTGGTGATGGTAGGCGAGCATGACGAAGCCACGCCGCCGCCGATGTCGCGTGAACTGGCGGCGGGCCTGCCGCGGGCGCATCTCAAGATCATTCCGGGCTGCGCCCATGTGCCCCAGTTGCAATCGCCCCGGCTGTTTCTCGACCTGATCGGCGACTTCCTGCCGGCGACGAGTCCGGCGCCAGCTTGAGTGCTGTACTGCGTGACGACGGCCGAAGCTTCGCGCCGCCCTGCCGACAATTTGAGCAAGCCTGACGCAATATCCGTTCGACGGTTCCGCCGCCGATGCCTAGTCTCGGCAACGGGGATCAGGGTGGTGCTGGATGCGCGATATTCTGGAATATTGCATCGGGGGACGTCGTTGCGACGTATCCTCCGGCACCGAGGTTCTTCACGAAGGCGGCCGGACCGGTCACCTCTACGTGCTGATCGAGGGAAGGCTGGAGGTTATCAAGGGCGATAGCGTCGTTGCCACCATTGCCGAGCCCGGCGCGGTGCTTGGCGAAATGTCGGTCCTGCTCGACAAACCCCATACCGCGACGGTGCGCGCGGCAGCGAATTCGATCGTCTACGAGATCGACGATGCCGCGTCGTTCCTGCGCCAGCAGCCCGCCGTGGCGCTACTGATCGCGAGGATGCTGGCTCAACGGCTCAACATCGCCAACACCTATCTCGCCGACCTCATGCATCAATACGCCGGCCACGGCAATCATCTCGCGATGGTCGGCGATATCCTGCAAAGCATGATCAACCTGCCGCCGACGCAGGTCTCGCCAGGATCGGATCTGCAATCCGACCCAAGGATATGAGCCATTCCGGCGGATCGAGGATCGGTGCCCCCGGGCGTTGCAGCGGCGCGCGCAGATCGATGCATTGCTCGTAGCCGGCCGCGAGCCAGAAGGCCCTGCCGTCATCGATGTCGAGCACGATGCAAACCGGCGGCCGGCCGGGTTGGAGCCCGGCATTGAATACCCAGGTATCGCCGAGCCGGTCGAACCACGAACCATTGGGAATGAACGGCGACTGGTGCACGTGGCCCGAAATCACCATGGAAGGCTGGTAGCGCTCGATCCACTGCACCAGATCGACGTCGCCAAAAAATCGTTTGCCGCCCCAGCTGGTCGGCGAATTGGTCGGCGGCGCGTGATGGACCCAGATCCATCGTCGCAGCCGTTTCGCGGCGTCTTCCTGCAACTGGGCCTCGAGCCGCTGCTTGACCAGCGGCCCATCCCACCACGGGCACACCGTAAAGAACGTGTCCGATATCGCCAGGCTGTCGCCATCGCAGGCGATGCCGAGTTCGCGGACGTCACCGATCCAGCGCGAGATCTTCTCGCCCTCGGCGCTGCGCTCGTCGAGGTCGTGGTTGCCCGAGCAAAGTATCACCCGGGTGATGCCGGATAACAGCATCAGATATTTCTTCACCACCACGATCTGGGCGCGGAAGTCGACATACGACCCGACGTCAAGGGCATCGCCGGCAAAGATCACCAGATCGAAATGCGGCGCCGCGCTCAGCAGCCAATCGAATTGAGGGAGGGAATAATGCAGGTCCGCGACGACGAGAATTCGCATAACCGGGAATGTCCAAAATACGCGGGAGTAAATCCAGGGGGGGTGGAAACCGGCATTATGCAGCAAGATTCGTACCGTTCCGGATTGCACCGACGCAGCACCTTCCCGCAGGAGGCGGTTGATGACGCGGTCAGGCCTGCGCGGTTGCGTGGCAGAACACCACTTCGATCAGCGTTCCCGAATGCGCCCCGGTCTTGATCTGGAATCGGGCGCGATTGGCCTCGACCAGGGCCTTTGTCAGCGACAGGCTGACGGCCGATCCGTCGGAGGTCCGGTCCGATGGCGCGGTGGTCCGGAACGGTTCCAGCGCCGCGGCGACCTCATTGTCGTTGAGGCCATGGCCGGTATCGCGGACCCGCAGCACCACCTCGCCCAAATCCGACAGCGCGGTCGAGACGATGACCTGGCCGCCGGTATTGGCGAGATGAATGGAACTGCCGATCAGGTTCAAGGTGATCTGGCGCAACGCCCGGCTGTCGGCGATCACCGGTGGCAGCGTGCGCGCGAGCGAGGTCCGGATGACGATACGTTCCTGGTTGGCCTGCGGCTGCATCACGGTAACGCAGTTCTCGACCAGTTCGTTGAGGTTCTGGTTGGTGAAGGCGAGGTCGAGCTTGCCGGTTTCGATGTGCGACAGATCGAGCAGATCGTCGATGATCGCGATCACCCGTTCGCCGGAGGCGCGGATGTCCCTGATGTATTCGGCATAGCGTTCGTTGCCGAGCTCGCCGAATCTTTCGCCGATCATCACTTCGGCGAAGCCAATGATGGCGTTCAGCGGCGTCCGCACTTCGTGGCTGACGCGTGCCAACAGATCGGCCTTGGCGCTGGTAGCGCGATCAGTCAGCCGTCGCGCCTCGCCCAACTCGCTCTCGCTCTTCCTGTTTTGCGACAGATCGCGGAATACCGCGAAGAAATTCGGCCCATTGGGCCGCGTTCGTCCCATCGTGAGTGACAACGGAATGATGCCGCCCGGATGAACGCGTCCCAGCGCCTCGCGACCTTGATCGAGCAGGCTGGCTGTGCCTGAAGACCTCGTGCTTTCGAGATAGTCCAGCGCCAGGCGCTGACTTTCCGGGGCGAACAGGTCGACCAGATTGCGCTGCATCAGTTCCGCGCCGTCAT
>Ga0209583_10000557_pt1 | contig 11529 bp, 8 predicted proteins | sample Str014_FD_187201 | JGI IMG/M metagenome (GOLD analysis project Ga0209583, IMG submission 187201) | Freshwater sediment microbial communities in response to fracking from Pennsylvania, USA - Straight Creek_MetaG_SC_2014 (SPAdes) (version 2) | ecosystem: Environmental > Aquatic > Freshwater >... | reverse complement strand
CAACCGCATCGAAGAGTTACTGCCGCATCGCTGGAAGCCGGAGCGCTGAACGGCGGGACGGGGTTGCCGTCGTCAAGATGGCGTGACCAGCCGCTTACTCTGCAGCCTTCCAAAGAAGCGTCGTTCGCCATTCGAAGCGGGTCGGCTGCACTCGACCCAAACCGGACGACCAAAGTGCACAATCCGCTTTCCTAAAGCCGACGTTTGAGGTGCCCGCCAACGCCAGTGGGCAGGTCCACGGATCAACCTAAAATTTTGACTTCCTTAGCTGTCAGTTTGAAGCGTACAAGCTCAATGCCGCTGCGCGTGAACGCGTCCGTCAAATCTTTTGCGATCGGCCGGTCTGACGGCAAAACGATCAGCCGCCGGCAGCCGCCAGGGGCATGAACGGTGAGCTGGCCGATAGCCGTGTACACGTCTCCGCGCATCGTGGTCGTCTTCACTTCGTACAGTTCCACCAGCTTCGACCGAGTGGCAACGCCTAGATCTATGTAGGCGTCCTTTACGACTATCTGATTGGTACTAAGTCCATTGGCTTCGCGCCATAGACGAAGTGCCCTCACCACTTCCCAGTGGCGCGACTCGTAGTCGATATCGCGCGCCGCAGCCTTGCCAGTCTTCCTACCACCGTGCTCATTAAAATATTTGCGCAGCTTGCGCACGCGCTCCTTGGCGTCAGGCGTTTCAGTTAAGCCTTCACTGACCGCACGTTTGAACTCGAGGATGGTTTGCACGTAGTTGATAGCCGATCGCACCGCACCGTCACCCTCGACCGGCATGACAAGTACGGCCTCTCGCGCTCCGCCGTCGACGTCGTGCACGGTGACCAGATCCTGCTCACTCCATGCGAGGAATTCAGCTTTGCTGACACCCTTCTTGCCACCTCCCACTCTCCCCGTGTGAAGTAGATAAACCCGGCCGTTATCAGTGTTCCGCGCGAACAGTCCAGCCATCATGTCGTTGCGGCCCTCGTAGGGTGTGTTTATCTCGACGGTAATCTGCACGCCCGGGCGATGGCCGAGAACTCCGAACCAGTTGAGACGCCTTGGATTCCTCGCATCTTTGTGATCGCTTGACCAAAACCAGTAGAGGCCGTCGCTGTGCAGTCGCGCGCCCTTTTGGCGGCCTCCTACCCAGCCAATGTCTTTGATCGACCTGACAGGTAGCTCGCGCCGTATTGTCGTTTCAAGGCTCTTTTGGGCCCTCGCAATGTCGGACCTTGACTTGATTAGCTGGTACACGGGTTTCCCTTGTGAAATCGGCGGAGCGGACATCGCTCAATGGTTTAGCCGCGCTGAGTGCATGCTATGGGGTCACCCAGCTTTCGCCGGGTGCAACGCTGCTATCTCGTGCCCTGGGCACATGGCAAAGGGCTGTCGCACAGCATTCTCAGAAGCTGGTGTGAACGTGGCGGAAGGCCTCGGCGGCTTTTGGCAGACGGTGCCTGCAAGGCGATGTCGCCAGGTGGCAGCTCCCCCTCCCATTGCCGTCATCGAACCTTCGAAGTCGAGTCTACGGGGCCTAGCTGCTAACCAACTGTGCTGAGGGAGTACCACCACCCGACCCTTTGCAGACCTTGAGATACAAGGATGCTCTCATGACAGCGGCCGCTCGCTTTCAGTGTGGTTCGCCGGTCAGGCCGCAGGTCAAGCGTGCGGGCGTGGTCCGCGTACCGTTCCGTGCCGCCTTAAAGGGGCACTATCCTGGGCGCCAGGGTTGGGACATTTGAGAAAGCCAATACGGTCGCTAGACCGCAATGGATACGTCATGCCTCAGCGTGAATGAGATGGTCGGCAATACCTTGCGGACCGACGATGGCGCGGCAGCGAAGTTTCAGCTTGTCGGCTTCTGCTTCTAGCTCGACGAGCGCCTCCTTAACCGAATTGAGTTGACGCTGGGAATACTGTACGTCGTGCTCAGTCGCGTGGTGAAGCAGCAAGCCGAATTCTTGGTCTTCCAGGCGCCTAAACCAGCCTTCGTCTGCACCTTCGCGCGCTGATGCAAGGTCCCACAGCCGCGCCTTGGCGTTCGAGACGCGTGTGGACAATGCCTGGGGCACGATCAGCCCAAAGTTGGCGACCAGCTTGCTTCCAACGAAGCCGAGAGTCAGCGGGCGCGCACGTTCGTTGACCTGAAACTTCTGGAAGAACTTTGGACTCAGCGCTGGCTTGACTGCCGCAACGAGATCGTGAACCGTTGCCTCTAGACGGGAGGCGGTCAGACCCGCCAAACGTTCTTCACGGATAGTAGGTTCCCGCTCAGCGAACGCAACTGGCTCGTCATAGATCGACGAGTATTCGGTGAAGGAGGCACGAACCGCCTCGGCTACGCTCGACGCTGTCGTGCGCAAAAGGCCGCCGGCAAAGATTCCGTCGCCAGGCCCCACCCACGCGTGAACCTGCTCCATGCCACGTTGGGTGACCCATTCCAGGAGGGACGCCAACGCGATGTCCCGGGCGGCCGTGAGGCTCTTGTAGGCTGGGCCATAGACGCACTGAAGCCGCTGCAGACTTTCGAGTGGGAATGCTTTGGCGCCATCATGGCTCTGCACGACCAAGCCGACGAACAGGCGCTCACCTGAGTAGGCCAACGGCTCGACGTATACCGGCACGATCGCGACCTGCTGAAACTGGGCAGGATCGGGGAAGTGGAATTTCGAGAACAGCTCATTCATGCCGCTACTCCCGCAAGCGGCAGCAGTGGCCGCCCTATGGCCTCGCCTACTAACTCCATGACCTTCGCCTTACGTTGTTCGACGAATTTGATGAGAGCCTGCCGCTCAGAGGGTGACAGGAGCTCGGATGCATTCGAGTCTTCCAGTACACCTTCAACGTGAGCCAGCTCGAACATGCGCTGCGCGTCGGCAGCCTCTTCGGCGATGGCGTCTCGAATCTCGTTCGTGATGACGTCGTTCAATTCATTGACCAGCCTGTTCGGGACCATCGCGTTCGGCAGGAGTTTGTCCTCGGACCACGCGGGGCCAGTGAAGCTGTGGCCATGGTCGATCAGCCAGAGCTCATCGGGGCCACCAATAAGGGCGTTGCCGAGGTGCCTGTCGGCGTTGGCTATCCAGCCATCGAACGATACGACGCGCTTCCAACGCGAGCAGTGGCAAACGAACCACTTCTTGAATGCCACGCCTTCTACTTGGTAGCGGCGAGCAAGACTTTTGACCCCCACATCCCGAGAGCCAAATGCCATGATCTGAGTAGCCTCAATGTTGTGCTGTGCGAACATGGCCGTGTAGTCGCTTTTGTCGACTCGCACCAAATATGTCTCCGGCACAGGCATGCCCACGGCTCTGGCCAACTCAGCCCCGAAAAGCTCGTTGGTGAGTTGCCTCTGAGTAAGTAGCTTGACGTAGGCTGGAACGGTTGAACCGTCAAGAAGGTGCACTCTGCCCTTCCATGTCTCGTTGACGCCCTTGCCCCCCGAAGGTGACAGCGGGCTCGCGCCCGGCGCGAGCAAGCCCATGGTGACCAAGTTTGTTTCTCCCCAATGCTTTCTGCACTTTACCAGCGCCAATCGGGGAAGAAATGCCGGGTCGTGCTCTACGACCGGCACGACCGTACTGAGTCTAGCGCTCATCTTTTTTCACTTTAGCCGCAAAGCTTGTCGGTGCCGTACTCGCCGAGGGTGACTTGCGGCAAGCTGCCGGGGAGGCCCGGACGCACGCTGAAACGCTCCCGGACGGGAATGACCAAGGGCCACCGGCTGACCTGAAAGCCGGCTATCGTGACGGTCGGCGTCTGGCCGACTCCGGCCAATGTGATCCGTCAAGCGACCGCCCACTCCGCCGCTCACGCTCGACCTTCGCGCGCTGCGCTGCGTGCGCAGCCCCGCTCACGTCCCCGTGAACGTCGCCTTCCGCTTCTCCTTGAACGCCAGCGTCGCCTCCTTGTGATCGGCGGTGCTGAAGGTCACCTGTTCCAGCGCCATCGAAGCCTCGATCTGCAGGTTGACGCGCTGCTTGAGCACCTGGTTGATCGACAGCTTGGTCCAGCGGATCGCCCACGGCGGGCCGTCGGCCAGCTCCTGGGCGATCTGGCGTGCGAAGGGCAGCACTTCGCTTGCTACCACGCAGTGGTTCACCAGGCCGATGCGCTCGGCCTCGCGGCCCTTGAGCAGCGTGCCGCGCAGCAGGTATTCCTTGGCCTTGTTCGGGCCCACCAGCAGCGGCCAGATCACGTTGCCGCCGTCGCCGGCCACCAGGCCGACCTTGTTGACGTGGCTGTCGCCGATGCGCGCGTCTTCCGACATGACGGTGATGTCGCAGAACAGCGCCACCGTGGCGGCCAAGCCGACCACGTCGCCGTTCATCGCGCAGACGATGGGCTTGTCGAGTTCGAGGATGCGGTTGACGAGCCGGCGGCTGACCATCGGGTCGTGGATCTCGCCGTCTTCGAGCACGTCGCCGCCAGGCTTGTCGGACATCATCTTCACGTCGCCGCCCACGCTGAAGTACTTGCCCGCGCCGGTGAGCAGCACGGCGTTCACGTTCGGGTCGTCGGCCAGGTCGTCCCAGATCGAGCGCAGCTCGCGGATCAGCCGTTGGTTGATGGCGTTGCGCGCATCCGGCCGGTTGAGCGTGACGGTCGCGACCTTGTTGGCAACCTCGATCTTCAGGTCATGGTAGGCAGCGTAGCGGGTCATGTGGGGGCTTTCTCGAAGTGAAGGGGTGGTGAAGAGCTGCCGGAACGCCGGCACTCAATCGGCGCGGATGTTGTTGTCGCGGATCACCGGTTGCCAGCGTGCGATCTCGGCGGCCGTGAGCTCCGCCAGCTTCTGCGGTGACGCGATGCGCGGGATCACGCCGAAGCCGGCGAAGCGCTGCTGGATCTCGGGCAGCTGCAGCACCTTGCCGACGGCGTCGTTCAGCTTGGCCACCACGTCGGCCGGCATGCCCGCCGGGCCGACCAGCGCGAACCAGCTCTCAGCCAGGTAGCCCGGCAGCACCGAAGCCACCGGCGGCGTGCCGGGCTCGAGCGGCGAGGCTTCGGCAGACGTGACGGCCAGCAACTTGAGCCGCTTCTGCGCGATGAAGTCGTTCATCGCGCCCGACGGTGTGGTGATGAGCAGCTGCACCTCGCCCGCGAGTGCGGCGGTCGTCGTCGGTGCCTGGCCCTTGTAGGGGATGTGGGTCAACTTGATGCCGGCGCGGTTGGCGAAGAGCTCGGTGGCGAGCTGGCCGAACGAGCCGGCGCCGGCAGAGGCGTAGTTGAGCGGCGTCTTCTTCGCGTACTCGATGAGCCCGCGCAGGTCGGCCACCGGCAGCGCGGCGGGCACCACCACCACCATCGGCGCGGTCGACACCATGGCCACCGGCGAGAAGTCTTTCGCGCCGTCGTAGTTGGCATCTTTCACCACGAAGGGCGTGACCGCGAGGTTGCCGTTGTTGACGAAGAACAGCGTGTAGCCATCGGCCGGCGCGCGCAGCACCTCGCGCGCTGCCAGCACGCCCGAAGCACCGGGCTTGTTGTCGACGAGGATGGCCTGGCCGAGGATCTTCTGCAGCGGCTCCTGCATCACCCGCGCCATCGCATCGGTGGTGCCACCGGCAGCGTAGGGGATGACGATGCGGATCAGCTTGTTCGGGTAGGGCTGCGCCCATGCGTTCGGTGCGCAACACCACGTGCAACACCAAAGCAGCAGCGGCCCCAGCAGGCCCGGCAGTCTTCTCATCGCTCGTCTCCTTCGTTGTTGTTCGTGCCGCAGTCTCAGGCCAGCAGCTGCTTGGCGATGACGACGCGCTGGATCTGGTTCGTGCCTTCGAAGATCTGCGCCAGCTTGGCGTCGCGCATCATCCGTTCGACCGGGTAGTCTTTCGTGTAGCCGTAGCCGCCGAAGACCTGCACCGCGTCGGTGGTGACCTTCATCGCCATGTCGCTGCCGAAGCACTTGGCCATGCTGGCCAGCAGGGTCAGGCGCTCCCATTCGCCGGCATCGCCGGCGCGCGCGCATTCGTAGACGAGCGCGCGCGCGGCTTCGATGTTGATGGCCATGTCGGCCAGCATGAACTGCACGCCCTGGAACTCGGCGATGCTGCGCTTGAACTGCCGGCGCTCCTTGGCGTAGGCCACCGACACGTCGAGCGCGCCCTGCGCCAGGCCCACGCACTGCGCGCCGATGGTCGGCCGGTTCAGGTCGAGCGCGCGCATGCTTGCCTTGAAGCCCTTGCCTTCCTCGCCGATCAGGTTCTCGGCCGGCACGCGCACGTTGTCGAAGAAGATCGGCGTGTTGGGTGCGCCGCGCCAGCCCATCTTGCGTTCGTGGCGGCCGAAGGTGATGCCTTTCGTCTTCTTGGGCTCGACCACGAAGGCGCTGATGCCTTCGGCGCCCGAGTTGCCGTCGGTGCGGGCCATCACCACGATGTAGTCGGCCACCACGCCGTAACTGCACCACTGCTTGCGGCCGTTGATCACGTACGAGTCACCATCGCGCACTGCGCGTGTGGCCATCGCACCCACATCGGAGCCGGCCTGCGGCTCGGAGATGGCGATCGCCGTGACCACGCCACCCGCCGCCACCGGCGGCAGGAAGCGCTGGCGTTGCGCCTCGGTGCCGAAGTGCAGCAGCGGCATGATGAACATGGTGTTCAGGCCGGCGATCGAGCCGCATGCGGGCGACACGCGCGAGATCTCTTCGCGGGCGATGCACATCATCGTGAGGTTGCCTTCGGGCCCGCCGTAGCGCTCGGGGATCCACAGCTGCATCAGCCCCATCTCGCCGTAGAGCTTGACCAGTTCTTCGGGGAAGCGGTCGGTCTCGTCGATCTCGGCGGCGATCGGCGCCACGTGCTTAGCGACCATGCGGCGGATGCTGTCGCGAAAGGCGAGTTGTTCCTCGGTGAAGTTCATGCGCGGGGACTCTGATCGTTGGGAGCACCGAGGCTAGGCTCGCCGTTGCTGCGGGCCAAGCCGCCGGGCGGCACAGCAACTGTGCCGAGGCGGCAACGTCAGGCGCCTGGCGCGGGCCGAACATGGCGCCATGGACCCACGCCAGGCAGACACCCGAGGCAACGCGCTAGACGGCATCCGCGTGCTCGACTTCTCGATCATGATGGCCGGCCCGTACTGCGCGCGCATGCTCGCCGACCTGGGTGCCGACGTCATCAAGATCGAGCCGCCCGAGGGCGACGACATGCGGCTGCGCGCACCGCTGCGCGAAGGCCACAGCGCCTACTTCGGCCAGCTCAACGCCGGCAAGCGCAGCCTGGCACTCGACCTGAAGCACCCGGATGCCGTGGCGCTCGTGAAGCAACTGGTGGCCGAGGCCGACGTGCTGGTCGAGAACTTCCGCCCCGGCGTGATGGCGCGGCTCGGCCTGGACGCAGAGACGCTGCGTGCCATCAACCCGCGGCTCGTGTACTGCGCGATCTCGGGCTACGGGCAGACGGGGCCGGCCGCCGAGCGCGCGGCCTACGCGATGATCGTGCACGCCGCGAGCGGCTTCGACCGCACGCTGATGCGCTACGCCGGCGACCGTGATCGCCCGGCCCACGGCGCCGTGTTCGTGGCCGATGTGCTGGGCGCAATCTTCGCGTTCTCGGCCATCCAGACCGCGCTGCTGCAGCGCCAGCGCAGCGGCACCGGCCAGCAGATCGACGTGGCGTTGATGGACTGCATGCTCAACCTGCTGGTCTACGAACTGCAGGAAGCGCAGTTCCCGGTGCGCACGCCGCGGCCCACTTACGGGCCGGTGCGCGCGCGAGACGGCGAGCTGATGGTCGTGCCGATCACGCCGCGCAACTTCGAGGCGCTGTGCGAGGTGACGGGGCTGGCCGCCCTGCGCAGCGACCCGCGCTTCGCTACCCTGCCCTCGCGCAACGCGCACTGGGGCGCGATGATGGACATCGTGGAAGGCTGGACCGGCGAACGCAGCGTCGCCGCCGCGCTGCAGGCGCTCGAGGCCGCGGGCGTGCCCTGCGCCGCGTATGCCGAGCCGGGCGGCGCGCTGACCGACCCGCACCTGCTGCAGCGTGGCCTGTTCAGCGAGGTGCAAGACGGCGCCGGGAGCTTCACCGGCGTCAACCCGCCGTGGCAGATGTCGGGCACGCGCGCCGAGTTGCGCGGCGCCGTGCCCGGCATCGGCGAGCACACCGACGCGGTGCTGGCCGACTGCCTGCACCTGCCGGCGGAGGCGGTGCAGCGGCTGCGCGCAGCCGGCGTGTTCGGCCGGCGGCCCGACTGAAGCGCCATGCGCGACACGCGGGAAACCCCCCTGCGTTCACCTGCATACCGTGCGCTAGCGTATGACTTCCTGAACTCCGGGCGACTCCGATGCAAGGCACCCAGTTCCTGACCCAGGCCGTGGCCTGCCAGCCGCAGCGCACCGCCACGATCTATGGCCAGCGGCGCCGCACGTGGGCGCAGGTCGGCGAGCGTGTGCCGCGCCTGGCGGCGGCGCTGCGCGCGCTCGGCATCGAAGGCGGCGCCATCGTGGCCGCGCTGGCGTTCAACTCCGACCGCTACGTCGAACTCTTTTTCGCCGTGCCGTGGGCCGGCGGTGCGTTCGCGCCACTCAACGTGCGCTGGTCGCTGGCCGAGAACGCCTACGCGCTCACCGATTCGAAGCCACCGGTTCTGTTCGTCGACGAGAGCTTCGTCGACCAGGCGCGGGAGCTGAAGCGCCAGCTCGCGTGGGTCAAGACGCTGGTCTACATCGGCGAGGGCGATACGCCCGAGGGCATGCTGGGCTACGAGGCGCTGGTGGCCGGCCACGCGCCGATGGTTGACGCGAACCGCCGTGGCGAAGACCTGTGGGTCATCTTCTACACCGGTGGTACCACTGCGCACCCGAAGGGCGTGATGATGTCGCACCGCGGCCTGTTCGTGGCCACCATCACCTACCTGGCGATGCTGCCGAGCATCGAAGACCTGAGCTTCGTCTACGTGGCCGGCTACTTCCACTTTGCGGGGGCGAGCGCACTGCTCTACATCACGCTCGCCGGCGGCACCCATGTACCGTTGCCCAAGTTCGACCCGCTGCTCGTGATGCAGGCGATCAGCGAGCACAAGGTGACGAACGCGGTGCTGGTGCCGACGATGATCAACATGCTGCTCAACCACCCCGACTTCGAGCGCTACGACCTGAGCAGCCTGCAGACCTGCGTGTACGGCGGCTCGCCGATGCCCGAGGCGCTGATGATGCAGGCGATGCAGAAGCTGCCGGGCTGGCGCTTCTACCAGATCTTCGGCATGACCGAGACCGGCGGCTTCGCCAGCATGCTGCGCTGGCGCGACCACATCACCTCGGGCCCGAAGGCCAAACGCCTGCGCTCGGCCGGGCAGCCTGCCCCCGGCGTCGAGGTGCGGGTGCTGCTGCCCGACGGGGGCAACGCACCGGCCGACACGCTGGGCGAGATCGTGGTGCGCGGCGACACGTTGATGTCGGGCTACCTGAACAACCCGCAGGCCACCGCCGCCGTGTTGCGCGACGGCTGGATGTACACCGGCGACGCGGGCACGATCGACGAAGACGGCTTCCTGTACGTGGCCGACCGCGTGAAAGACATGATCGTCACCGGCGGCGAGAACGTCTATTCGATCGAGGTCGAGCGTGTGCTGTTCATGCACCCGGCGGTGCGCGAGGCCGCGGTGATCGGCATCCCGAGCGAACAATGGGGCGAGGCGGTGCACGCGGTCGTCGTGCTGAAGAGCGGCGCGCAGGCCACAGCCGACGAGCTGATCACGTTCTGCCGCAGCCAAATCGGTGGCTACAAGTGCCCGCGCAGCATCGAGTTCCGCGCCGAGGCGCTGCCGGTCACGCCGGTCGGCAAGGTGCGCAAGAACGTGCTGCGCGACCCGCACTGGGCGGGGCACGCGCGCAAGATTTGACGCTTGGTTCCTGCGCAGGTCGGCGCAGCCACCGGGTGGCTTGCCGCGGGGGCGCCAACTGGCCGCGACAATGTGTTTTCAACGCTTGTCGAACCGCGCCCGCGCGGCCATGTATCTACCCTCCGATGCTCGGCATCAGACCGGGAAGAATCAAGCCCATGGCCCTGCGCAAGACGCGCCTCGTATGAAACCCATCCGCATCTTCATCAGCAGCGTGCAAAAGGAACTGGAGCTGGAGCGGGCCGCGATGTCCGGGCTGATCTCGACCGACCCGTTTCTCCTTCAGCATGCCGTGCCGGTTCTGTTCGAGAAGGAGGCACCATCTTCTCGGCCCGCGAAGCAACCCTACCTCGATACGCTGAGCGGGTGCGCGGTCTACGCGCTGATGATCGCCAACGAGTACGGATATGCGGATGGCGATATTTCTGCCACGCACCACGAGTACCGCTTGGCGCAAAAGCTGAAGTTGCCGACCATCGTGTTCCTGAAGGGCACGAGGGACGATGCTCGATCACCCGAGATGAAGGCCCTGATCGCAGAGGCGAAGAAGGACGGCTACACCTACAAGCGCTTCCACGACCGTGAAGACTTGAAGCCGTTGATGCTGCAGGCGCTGCGGCGCACCTTGGCCGAGGCGTTCGGCATCAGCGCCAGCGCCGACGAGATCAGCGAGGGCGAGCAGCTGATCGACGCGGCCTCGGCATTCGAGTCGGCCGTTTTGTCCGACTTGGACGTGGGGCAACTCGATGCGGGCCTGATCGACGACTACAGCCGCCGCGTCTCAGCGGCCGCGGATGCACCGGCTTTCAAGGCGGCAGGCGAGGCTTTGCATGCACGCGGGCTGGCGGTACGCGGCTCATCGCCCCAGGTGTTCCAGGCCACGGCTGCGGCCTGGCTGCTGTTCGGGCCGCAGCCGGCCAACCGCTACCCACAGTGCGAGATCCTGGTCGACGCCTACGATGAGGATCGCGTCAGCGGCCAACCCAAGGGGCAGGCCAGCATCAATGCGCCGATTCCGCAGGCGCTGGAGACGGTGCTGAAGTTCATCGACGCGCACACCCTGCACCCGCGCCGGGTGGTCGGGCTCAACAACCTGCGGCTCGATGAGTACCCGGTTTCCGCGCTGCGCGAGGTGCTGGTCAATGCCGTGGCGCACCGCAGCTATGAGGACAGTTCGCGCAAGATTTTCGTGCGGCTCTTTCGCGACCGTATCGAGGTGGCCAGCCCCGGCTACCCGCCCAAGCCGCTAACGCTTCCCAAGCTGCGGCGGGGCGGCTACCGGCCTTGTTCGCGCAACCCGCTGATCGCCCAGACCTTGGCCACGCTTGCGGTGATGGAGCAGCGCGGCAGCGGCTTTGCGCGGATGCGCGACGCGATGCTGAACCACGGCTTGAGCGAGCCGTGCTTGAGTTCGATGCCGCCGACCAGGAGCGCCAGCGCCTCGGGTGCGAGCGCGAGCTTCACGCGGTCCGAGCTCGGCGCGGGCCAGGAGAAGCGGCCTTGTTCGAGGCGCTTTCCTCGGGGCGGATCGCCGGCGCCGCCCTCGACGTATTCACGACCGAACCGGCTTCGGACAGTCCGCTGTTCGCGCTGCCTAACGTGGTCTGCACTCCGCATCTCGGAGCGTCGACCGTTGAGGCACAGGACAAGGCCGGCAACACGATTGCCGAGCAGATCGTGCTCGCGCTCGGCG
>Ga0209583_10000556_pt1 | contig 11538 bp, 13 predicted proteins | sample Str014_FD_187201 | JGI IMG/M metagenome (GOLD analysis project Ga0209583, IMG submission 187201) | Freshwater sediment microbial communities in response to fracking from Pennsylvania, USA - Straight Creek_MetaG_SC_2014 (SPAdes) (version 2) | ecosystem: Environmental > Aquatic > Freshwater >... | reverse complement strand
TTCCTCTTCCTCGTTGCGCGGCTCGGGCACCTTGCGGAAGTTGCAATCCGTCAGGTACTCGATCTCGTCGTAGTCGTAGAACACGACCTTGCCGTGGCGCGTGACGCCGAAGTTCTTCCACAGCATGTCGCCGGGGAAGATGTTGGCGCGCACCAGGTCCTTGATCGCGTTGCCGTATTCGACCACCACCGATTCGATCTGCGCAGACGAGGCTTCCTGCAGGTAGATGTTGAGCGGGATCATGCGCCGCTCCATGTAGACGTGGCGTATCACCAGCGAGTCGCCCTCTTCCTCGAGCAGGCTCGGGCAGAAGTGCTTCAGCTCGGCGACGAGTTCGTCTTCGAAGCGCTCGCGCGGGAATGCGACGTTGCTGTACTCCAGCGTGTCGGCCATGCGCCCGACGCGGTCGTGCTGCTTGACCAGCATGTACTTGCTCTTGATCAGCTCGCGCGTCGTCTCCTTCTGCTCGGGATAGAAATCCTTGATCAGCTTGAACACGTACGGGAAGCTCGGCAGGTCGAACACCAGCATCACCATGCCCTTGATGCCGGGGGCGATGCGAAAGCGGTCGCTCGAATGCTTGAGGTGATTCAGGAAATCGCGGTAGAACGCGTTCTTGCCCTGCTTCGCGAGGCCGAGCGCGTTGTACAGCTCGCTGCGCGGCTTGCGCGGCATCATCGAGCGCAGGAACTGCACGTAGGCCGAGGGCACTTCCATCGCAACCATGAAGTAGGCGCGGGCGAAGCTGAACAACAACAGCAGGTCGTCTTCGCCGAACAGGACGGTATCGATGATCAAACCGTCCCCGCCTTCGTGGTGCAGGATCGGCAACGCGAACGGCGTCTCGCTGAAACCATTGATGATCTTGCCGACCAGGTACGCGCCCTTGTTGCGGTAGAAGAGCGAACTCAGCACCTGGATCTGGAAGTTCGCGCGCATCCGGTAGTCGCCGAGTCGCGCGTTGACGGCGTTGATCACGTCGTCGATGTCGCGGCCCAGGTCTTCGAACGGGCAGGCGAGCTGGAAGTTGTCGACGATGCGCAGAAAGGTCTCGCGCAGCGTCGCCTTCGTCGGGTAGTAGGCGCGGTAGGTCGGCAGCGAGGCGGGCTCGTCGTTCTCGATGTATTCGGTCGAGACCGCAGGGCGCACGAAGATGAAGTCGTTGTTGAAGTAGCTGCGGTGCAGGATCTTCGTCGTCACCGAGTTGAAGAAGGTTTCGGCGAGCTCGGGCTGAAGGTGGCCGGTGAGCAGGCCGATGTAGTGCAGCTTGATCTGCTGCCACACGTCTTTCGGCAGCTCGGCGGCCTGGAACTCGGTCTGCAGGCGCTCGGCCGCTTCGTCGACGCGCAGGTCGTAGAACTCGATGCGCTCGCGCTGGGCGCGCTGCTGGCCGTGCCAGTCGGCGGCCTCGAAGCGGCGCTTCGCTTCGGCGCTGGTCTCGCGAAAGAGCGTGTAGTGACGGTCGAAGCCGTCGAGCATGGCCTGCGCGATGTCGAATGCGCGCGGGTCGCTGAGCGCCGTCGGGAAGGTCGCCGGCGAGCGCATCACGTCTTCGTGGCACCCCCGCGGGTGAACACCGGCGGGAGTTCGGGGCCGCCCAGCGAACCCATCACCGATTCGGTCTTCGCCGCGTGCCGCGCATGCAGCGACTCGATCGCCGACTCGACCGCGCCCGCCATCCCGGCTGCGCTTTGTACGGTGATCTTGAGATCGCGCAGCAAGCCGTTGTTCAGGCCGTAGAACCAGCCGTGCACGACCAGCTCCTGGCCGCGTGCCCAGGCGTCCTGCACGATCGTGGTCTGGCAGACGTTCTTCGCCTGCTCGATCACGTTGAGCTCGCCGAGCGCATCGACCTGCTCTTCGGGCGGCAGCGTCTCCAGCCAGTCGAGGTGGCGGTTGCGCACGTCCTGCACGTGACGGATCCAGTTGTCGGCGATGCCCACGCGCATGTCGTTCAGCGCCGCCACCACGCCGCCGCAGCGCGAGTGGCCGACGACGATGATGTGCTTGACCTTCAACAAGTCGGTCGCGAACTGGATCACCGAAAGGCAGTTCAGGTCGGAGTGCACGACCACGTTGGCGACGTTGCGGTGCACGAAGAGTTCGCCGGGCAGCAGGTCGACCAGCTCGTTCGCCGGCACGCGGCTGTCGGCGCAGCCGATCCACAGGTACTGCGGCGCCTGCTGCGCGAGCAGCCCGGTGAAGAAGCCGGGGCTGCGCGCCTCGGTCTTCGCGGCCCACAGGCGGTTGCTGTCGAGAAGTTCTTGAAGGTGGGTGGTCATGGTGCGGTCCGGCAGGCGTTTTTCCCGCCAGTGTACGCAGCGCGTTGCCTCCCGGCAGCGCGCTGCGCACCCGCGAACCGCTCAGCGCGGCGCGCTGGCCTCGACGCGGATCGCCGCGAACCAGGCCGAAAGCAGGCCGATGTCGTCGTCGCTCAGCGGCTTGGCCATCACCGACATGGGCCGCGCCTGAGCAGGTTCAGCCGTTCGGATCGGGCACGAAGCGCGGCGGAAACGGCTCGGGCGTGACCGGCGGCGCGGGCCGCGGCCGGATCACGCCGAGGCTGATCAGGTTGTCGCGGCTGTCGTAACGGATGCGCACCAGTTCGTTCGGGCGCTCGCTGGCACGATCGAAAGTGGTCTGCGTGGTCGGCGCGTACTCGCGCTCGCCGTGGCCGGTGCCCAAGCGATCTTCGCGCGCAACGCCGGCCGCCTTGCCTTGCATCGACGGCGCGGCCGGCGCGGCGGCAGCGGGCGCCGCGCGCAGCATCGAGTCGCCGTCGCGCGCGCGGTTCGCGTCCGACGACATGCCGAGCTCGTCGCGCCGGATCGGCGGCTGGTAGGGCGGCCGGAACACCGGGCGCTCCCTCTCGCGAAACACCGCGGTGCCGATCACGCCGACGTTGTCGGGCCGGTCGGTGCGCGCCGCATACGAATCGGGCAGCGCGGTGAAAAAGAACGCGGCCGATTCGGTCAGGCTCTTGCGCCAGCCGGTGATCTCGGTGGTCTGGTACGGGGCCAGCACGTAGCCGGTCTGGCCGGTCGCCGCGGTCTCGCCGCTGACCGCATTGACGCCGTCGATCGAGAGCACGACCAGCACGCGCGAACCCGAGCGGTTGCTGAGCCGCACCGCGTAGCGTTCGCCCGGCCGGCCCACCACCCAGGACTCGCCCCGGTGCGACCAGACCGGCAGCGGTTCGCCGGCGGCGCGCGCGACGAGTTCGACATCGACGAGGCTGCCGAGCGCGAAAGCGGGCAAGGCCGATGAAGTGGCCGCAGCGGCGGCCAGGGCGATGAAGGTGCGGCGGTTCGGCATGGCGTTTCTCCTGAAAAGGAAGTGGGCGACATGCGTTGAACGGCCGAGCGCCGCCAGCGGGGTTAAGCGGCGCGCGAGAAAATCTACATCGTCTCGGAAAACAGCTCCCGGCCGATCAGCATGCGGCGGATTTCCGAGGTGCCGGCGCCGATCTCGTACAGCTTCGCGTCGCGCCAGAGCCGGCCGAGCGGGTAGTCGTTGATGTAGCCGTTGCCACCGAAGATCTGCACGCCCTCGCCCGCCATCCAGGTCGCCTTCTCGGCGCACCACAGGATCACGCTCGCGCAGTCTTTGCGCACCTGGCGAACGTGCTCGGTGCCGAGCATGTCGAGGTTCTTCGCGACGGTATATGCGAACGCACGGCCGGCCTGCAGCACCGTGTACATGTCGGCGACCTTGCCCTGGATCAGCTGGAACTCGCCGATCGACTGGCCGAACTGCTTGCGGTCGTGGATGTAGGGGATCACGTTGTCCATCACCGCCTGCATCACGCCGAGCGGGCCGCCGGTGAGCACCGCGCGCTCGTAGTCGAGCCCGCTCATCAGCACGCGCGCACCGCCGTTGAGCGCGCCGAGCACGTTCTCGACCGGCACCTCGACGTTCTCGAACACGAGCTCGCCGGTGTGGCTGCCGCGCATGCCGAGCTTGTCGAGTTTCTGCGCGACGCTGAAGCCCTTCATGCCTTTTTGGATCAGGAACGCGGTGACGCCACGCGCGCCGAGCTCGGGCTCGGTCTTGGCGTAGACGACCAGCGTGTCGGCGTCGGGGCCGTTCGTGATCCACATCTTGCTGCCGTTGAGCAGGTAGTGATCGCCTTTGTCCTGCGCTTTGAGCTTCATGCTGATCACATCGGAGCCCGCGCCCGGCTCGCTCATCGCGAGCGCGCCGACGTGCTCGCCGCTGATCAGCTTCGGCAGGTACTTCGCGCGCTGCGCATCGTTGCCGTTGCGCTTGATTTGGTTGACGCACAGGTTGCTGTGCGCGCCGTAGCTCAGGCCAACCGAGGCGCTCGCGCGGCTGATCTCTTCCATCGCGATCATGTGCGCGAGGTAGCCCATGTCGGCGCCGCCGTACTGCTCGCTCACGGTGATGCCGAGCACGCCGAGCGAACCCATCTTGCGCCAGAGGTCCATCGGGAACTGGTCGCTGCGGTCGATCTCGGCCGCACGCGGGGCGATCTCGGCCTGCGCGAATTCGCGCACCGCGTCGCGCAGCGCATCGACGTCTTCACCGAGCTGGAAATTCAGGCCGGGCAGGTTGTTCATGTCTTGTCTCCTTCGCAATCTTGTCTGGTGCCGCACGTCGCCCTCGGTTTCGCCGTCGTTCTGGAACTGCCAGGCAGGGACGAAGCCGTGCGGCTGCGTGAGCTCGGGGCGATGCGTCATCCCGATCACGACGCGGCCGGGCTCGACCTGCTCCAGGCTCGCGCCGAGCCGTCATCTTCAAACGGTATCGCGGGTCGCCTCGAACAGGAACCAGGCGCGGCGCTCGGCCTCGTCGATCCAGTTCTCGAGCAGGCTGGTGGTGACCACGTCGTTCTGCTCGTCGGTCAGCGCGTGCGCCTCGCGCATGCGCACGACCAGGTCGCGGTTGTCGTTGCGCAGCTCGGCGAGCATGCCCTTGGGTTCGACGAAATCGGCGTCGTTGTCGAGCACGCGCGAGAGGCGGGCGATGTGGCCGATCGAGCGCAGCGTGGTGCCGCCGATCTTGCGCACGCGCTCGGCCAGGTCGTCGGTGATCGCATAGATCTGATCGGCCTGCTCGTCCAGCATCAGGTGGTAGTCGCGGAAGTGCGGGCCGCTCATGTGCCAGTGGAAGTTCTTCGTCTTCAGGTAGAGCGCGAAGATGTCGGCCAGCAGCGCGTTCAGCGAGCCGGTGACTTCGAGCGTCGCGGTGGTCGTCAGGTCGGTGGGCGTGTTCAGCGGCGCCATGCGGCGCGTCTTCGCGCTGGGCGCGGTGCTCTTGGTGGTCTTCGTCTTTGCCTTGGCCATGGTGTGAACCTCTGTGGTGATGAACGGACGGCAGCTTACTCGCGCGCCCGCTTTTTCGTCGCGGTGCCGGCGCCGGCGCCGGCCAGCAGGCGCCGCGCATCCTTCTCGTGCGCACGCACCTCGTCGAGCGTGGCGTGCAGATCGGCCAGTTGCTGCTCCAGCTGCGCGCGGTGCGTACCGAGCACGGCCAGGTACTTCTGCAGCTGCGGCTGGGTGTCGCGCGGCGACTCGTACATGTCGACCAGCTCCTTCACCTCGGCCAGCGTCAGGCCCAGGCGCTTGCCGCGCAGCGTGAGCTTCAGGCGCGTGCGGTCGCGCTGCGTGTAGACACGGTTGCGGCCGGCGCGCTGCGGCGTGATCAGGCCGCAGTCTTCGTAGAAGCGGATCGCGCGGGTCGTGAGGTCGAACTCGCGCGCGAGTTCCCCGATGGTGAAAGTGGCAGACATCTGGGTGACAGCGGCGCCGGGTGATGCGGCCTACACTGGCCTGGATTGACGTTTACGTAAAGTGCGCAAAGTTTAAAGGGGGAACACGATGAAACCGATGAATGCGCAGGAAATGCAGCTCAGCTATCCCTTCGGCGAGGCGCTGCCGGAGATCGGCCAGACGATCGAGGTCGCGCCCGGCGTGCGCTGGCTGCGCATGCTGCTGCCGTTCCAGCTCGACCACATCAACCTGTGGCTGCTGCGCGACCGCATCGACGCCGAAGGTGTCGTGAAGGACGGCTGGACGATCGTCGACTGCGGCATCACCAACGACGCGACCCGCGCCGCCTGGGAGCAGGTCTTCGCGAACGAGTTGCAGGGCCTGCCGGTGCTGCGCGTGATCGTGACCCACATGCACCCCGATCACATGGGCCTCGCGCACTGGCTCACCGAGCGCTGGGGGGTTCGGCTGTGGGTCAGCGCGACCGACTACCAGGCCGCGCGCATGGCGAGCAGCGGGATCGCTGCGATCGGCGGCGAGGCGACGGCGCGCTTCATGGCGAGCCACGGGCTGGTCGACGAAGAGTCGCAGACCAAGATCAAGGCGCGCACGAACTACTACGCGAGCATGGTGCCGCAGCTGCCTTCGTCGTATCGGCGCCTGCTCGATGGCGACGTGCTCGCCATCGGCGGCCACGAATGGAAATGCCACGTCGGCTACGGACACGCCCCCGAGCACATGTCGCTCCATTGCCCGGAGTTCGGCGTGCTCATCAGCGGCGACATGGTGCTGCCGCGCATCTCGACCAACGTGAGCGTGCACGAGGGCGAGCCCGAGGCGAACCCGCTGATGCTCTACCTCGCCTCGATCAAGCGGATGAAGGCGCTGCCCGAAGACACGCTGGTGCTGCCCTCGCACGGCCGACCGTTTCGCGGGCTGCACACCCGCGTCGACCAGCTCGTCGCGCACCACGACGAGCGCTTTGCCGATGTCTTGAAGGCCTGCGCCGAGGCGCCGCAACACGCCGCCGACCTGCTGATGGTGCTGTTCCGCCGCCAGCTCGACCTGCACCAGACGACCTTCGCGATGGGCGAATCGGTCGCCCACCTGCACGCACTGTGGCTCGCCGGCCAGCTGACGCGCCGGCTCGACGCCGACGGCATCTACCGATTCAGCGCGGCCTGAGCACCCGCCTCACGCCGGCGCGGCGGCGTGGCGCCGGGCAGCCCAGTAGGTGGCGCCCTGCGGGCCGTAGCGCTCGGAATGAGGCTCGGCGTGCGCCAGCTCGAAGGTGTCGCCGGGGCGCAGGTGGCGTGTCTGGGCGCCGACCGTCAGCCACATCTCGCCCTGCACCACCAGAGCCCGCACGCTGAACGGGTGGGTGTGCTCGCCGACGACCTGCTGGCCGGCCCACTCGCGCGGCGCGACTTCGTCGAACCCCTGCGTCAGCGCCTCGGCCTCGAATGCCTGGAACGTGGTGTCGATCATGGTGCTCTCCTTCGGCGCCATTTTGCGAGCTTCCGGCGCGCCTTGCCTGCCACGCCGACGCGGCGACGTCAGATCTCGTCGATCTCGGTCTTCTTCGCGTCGAGCGTGAAGCGTTCGCGGGTCGTCACGTAGAAACTGGCGCCGAAGCGCGCGACCGGGAAGTAGTTCTGCAGGCGCACGCGCCAGGTGTCGGTGTCGATCAGGTCGTCGCGCGCGTGCAGGCGGCGCACCTGGCCGATGAAGATCTGGCGGCTCGCGGTTTCGAGCGTCTCCCAGAGCGTGCACTCGAACGCGACCGGCGCCTGCGCGATGCGCGGCGGCGCCACCGACGTGCTCGGCAGCGTCGTCAGGCCGACCGCCGCGAGCTCGCTCACGTCGGGCGGCAGGCGCTCGCCGCAGCGGTGCATCTGCTCGGCCATGGCCTCGTCGGCGATGTGGACGACGAACTCCTTCGTGCGAACGATGTTCGCGGCCGTGTCTTTCAGCTGCCCGTCGAAGGCAGGGATACCTGCACGCTGCGCGCTTCGGTCTTCGCCCTCGGGACGGCCCGGCGGGCTCAGCCGGTTGATGCTGATCATCACGATCGGCGGTTCTTCGCCGAGCATGTTGAACATGCTGAACGGCGCGGCGTTGACGACGCCGGTCTCGCTGAGTGTCGTCACCAGTGCGATCGGCCGCGGCACGATCAGGCTGGCCATCAGCTTGTAGCGCTGGTATTCGGTGATCGCGGCGAAGTCGATGTCCATCAGACGGCTTTCGCAATCGCATCCATCGCGTCGACGATCGCCCCCGGCGTCGTGATCCAGACCTCGCCCGGCGCAGTGATCGTCGCGTGCGCGGTGATGTGGCGCAGCGCGCGCCGCAGGTGCCGCAGCCGGTACGGCTGGCCGACGATGTACGGGTGCAGCGCGATGCCCATCACGAGCGCATGCGGCTCCGGCGTGCGGTGCGCCTGCTCCAGCATTTCGTCGAACTGGTCGATGATGATCTGGGCGAAGTCCTTCGCATCCATCTGCCGGCCGATGATCATCGGGATGTCGTTCAGCTCCTGCGGATACGGCACCGACCAGAGCGGCCCCGCGCGCGTGCTCATCAGCGTCGGCTGGTCGTCGTGGCACCAGTTCAGCGTGTAGCGGTAGCCGGCCTCGCACAGCAGATCGGGCGTGACAGCGCTCTCGGAGATCCACGGCGAGAGCCAGCCATCCGGCGCCTTGCCGTGCGCCGCGGCCATGCGGGCGCGGCATTGCACGATCAGTGCGCGCTCGTCGGCCTCGTTCAGGTCGGACTGGCGCTGCGCGTTGGTGTGGCCGTGTGCGATCAGCTCGTCGCCGCGCGCCGCGAAGGCCTCGACGACTTCCGGGCAGTGTTCGTACAGGGAGGTGTTCACGAGTGCGCCGGTCGGCATCGACAGTTCGTCGAACAGATCGAGGCAGCGCCACACGCCGACGCGGTTGCCGTACTCGCGCCACGCGTGGTTCAGCACGTCGGGCTCGGGCGAAGCGGGTGCGATGCGCGCGCCCAGCCCCTCGCCGAACGCGAAGTGCTCGAGGTTGAAGCCGATGTAGACCGCCAGGCGCGCGCCGTTCGGCCATGCGAGCGGCGTGCGGTCGCGGATGCCCGAGTAGGCGAAGCGACCGTGGGTCGCGGGGGCCTTCATCACGCGGCTGCCTTGTAGGCCTTGAACACGTCACGCAGCGCTGACGACGCACGCGCCGCCGGTTGCGACAGCGAGCGCTCGATCTCGTTCAGGTGGCGCCGCATCTCGGTCGCCGCCGCGGCGCCGGCCGAGTTCGTCAGCGAGGTCAGCAGCTTCTGGTGGCTGTGCGCCACGCACATCGGCTCGCCGGGCGCCTTGTAGAGCGCCATCAGCAGCGAGGTGGTGGGCAGCAGTTCTTCGAGCAGGCGCACGAAGATCGGGTTGCCGCTCATCTGCGCCAACTGGCGATGAAACTCGCCGGAGAGACGAATCGCCTCCTGCTTGTTCTGCGAGCGCGTGGCGCGCGCCTCGGCCTCGACAGTGCGGCGCAGCGTGGCCAGTTGCTCGGCGGTGAGCTTGCCCGCGAGCCGCCGCGCCACCTCGCACTCGACGACGCGGCGGGCATCGAACACATGCTCGCCGTCGCGCCGGGTCGGCTCGGGCACCATCGCGCCGCGGTTCGGGCGCAGCACGATCACGCCGTCTTGCGCGAGCTTGTGCAGCGCCTGGCGCACCAGCGTGCGCGAGACCGCGAAGGCCTGCGCGAGCTCCTCCTCGCGCAGGCGCGAGCCGGGCATCAGTCGGTGGTCGACGACGGCCGCGTAGACCGCGTCGTAGACACGGTCGGCCGCGGTCGCCGGCGTCGTGGGTTCAGGCGTGGCGGGCACCGGACTTCTTCCGGCCGAGGAACTTCATCAACGCGAGCGTGCCGCCCATCACCGCGAACGAAACCACGGTGGTCACGGTGCCGAGTGCGTAGATCGCCGGCGTGGTCACGGTGCTGGTCAGGCCCTGCAGTTCGAGCGGCAGGGTGTTGACATCGCCGATGGCCTGCGAAGTGCGCGCGATCTCGTCCCAGCTCAGCGTGAAGCCGAACATGCCGACGCCGACGAGGCTGGGCGCGATCAGCGGCAACACGACGTGCTTGAAAGATTGCCAGGGCGTGGCGCCGAGGTCGGACGCGGCCTCTTCGAACGCCGGGTTGAAGCGGTTGAACACGGCCAGCATGATCAAGAGGCCGAACGGCAGCGTCCAGGTGAGGTGCGCGCCGAGCGCCGAGGTGTAGAGACCCATCGAGGTGCCGTAGCCTTCGAGCAGGCCGCCCATGCCCCAGGATTCGAGCAAGGTTTTCACCGCGGTGTCGATCAGCCGGAACTGCAGGCCGATGCCGAGCGAGACCACGATCGACGGCATGATCAAACTCGCGACCGAGGTGTAGAACAGCACCGCCGAGCCGGCGAACTTCTTGCGGAAGGCCAGCCCCGCCCCGAGCGAGAGCAGCACGGTGAACACCATCACGACCGCGCCGAGCGCGACCGAGCGGCGGAACGCCGCGGCGATGTCGACCACGCCCATGCCTTCCCACAGCTTGGCGAACCAGTGCAGCGAGACGCCACGCATCGGGAACGTGAGGCCGCCTTCGGGCCCCTGGAAACTCAGCACGAAGATCGTGATCATCGGGCCGTAGAGGAACAGCACGAACAGCGCGAAGACGAGCGCGAGCGCGTAGAAGCTGCCGGGGCGTTTGCCTTCCTGCACTACAGCTCCTTGCGGATGTCGACGAGCCGGGTGAGGCCCCAGATCATCATCAACGTGATCACCAGCAGGATCACCGCGTTGGCCGCGGCCATCGGGAACTGCAGGTACGAGGTCTGCACCTGGATGATCTTGCCGACCGACGCGATCTGCTGGCCGCCCATCACGCCGATGGTGACGAAATCACCCATCACGATCGTGATCACGAAGATCGAGCCGATGATGATGCCGGTGCGCGAAAGCGGCACCACCACGTTCCACACGGTCTGCCAGCCGCTCGCGCCGGAGTCTCGTGCGGCTTCGATCAGCGCGCGGTCGATCCGCATCATCGAGTTGAAGATCGGCACGATCATGAACATCGTGTAGAGGTGCACGAACGCGAGCACGACCGAGAAGTTGCTGAACAGCAGCCACTCGATCGGCGAATCGATCAAGCCGAGCCCCTGCAGGCCCTGGTTGATCACGCCGTTGCGGCCGAGCAGCGGCACCCACGAGATCATGCGGATCACGTTGCTGGTCCAGAACGGCACGGTGCACAGGATGAACAGCAAGGTCTGCGTGCCGACCGAGCGCACGTGGAACGCGAGGAAATACGCGACCGCGAAGCCGATCGCGAGCGTGATCGCCCAGACGAGAAAGCAGAACTTGAAGGTCGAGAGGTAGGTCTTCAGCGTCACGCACAACTCGGAGGTGTTGCCGCAACCGTTGAACACATCGACGTAGTTCTGCGCGGTGAACGCCGGTATCAGTTCGTAGTCGGTCGCCCGCCAGGTGCTGACGGCCGCGACCAGGATCAGCGGCAGCACGAGGAACAGCACGAACACCAGCGTGAACGGCGCGGCTTGCCACCAGGCCAGCGCCCGCGACTTCACGCGCAACGCTCCATCAAGCGAGCGCAGCGACGCGCCCGATCAAGCCACGCCAGCGGATCCGGCTCTGCCGGTCCGCCAAGCGGCGCCCCTTGGGGGCAAGAGCGAAGCGACAGGGGGGCCAACATTTATGCAGCGACGAACTCGTTCCACTTTTGGACCATGTACGCGTTCTCGTCCATGATCGCGTTCCAGCAGGCGATGCCGCCCATGCGCG
>Ga0209583_10000555_pt1 | contig 11540 bp, 12 predicted proteins | sample Str014_FD_187201 | JGI IMG/M metagenome (GOLD analysis project Ga0209583, IMG submission 187201) | Freshwater sediment microbial communities in response to fracking from Pennsylvania, USA - Straight Creek_MetaG_SC_2014 (SPAdes) (version 2) | ecosystem: Environmental > Aquatic > Freshwater >... | reverse complement strand
ATCTGGTGCAGGGCATACGTGATGGCCGTGCGACGGCGGTTCTCGCAGCTTCGATTTTTCACTTTGGAACTTTCACCATCGGCCAAGCCAAGGCGCATATGGCGGCGGCGGGAATTCCCATGAGGATAACACCATGAGCACGATCAATAGGCTGGCGGCGACGATTGCAACGCGGGCATTGGCTTCAGCTGACACATCCTATACGGCAAAACTGCTCCACACGGGCATTGATAAATGTGCCAAGAAATTTGGTGAAGAAGCTTTTGAGCTGGCGCTGGCTGCTGTGTCAAAAGACAAGGCCCACACCGCGCAAGAAGCGGCGGATGTGATTTATCATCTTCTGGTTTTATTGCAGGCTTCCGGCGTTTCACTAACTGATGTTGAAAGCGTTCTTGCGGCACGCGAAGCGATCAGTGGATTGGAAGAGAAGGCGCGCCGTGGTTGATATCGAAGAAGATCTGGCGCGCGAGGTTTCCCCCTTCCGGCGCTTTGGCCGCGAAGACTGGGCGGTGCTTCGCGAAGACACTCCGATGACTTTGACGGCGGCTGATCTTGATGAGCTGCGCAGCTTGAATGACTTGATTGATCTCACTGAGGTTGAGACGATTTATTTGCCTTTGTCGCGCTTGCTCAATCTTTATGTGCAGGCCAGCCAAAAGCTGTTTACCGCATCCAACACTTTTCTGCATCGGCGCGATTTGAAAGTGCCCTATGTGATTGGTGTTGCCGGCAGTGTGGCTGGTGGCAAAAGCACGACCGCGCGCATTTTGCGGCGGCTGCTCTCGCGCTGGCCCTCAACGCCAAAAGTTGATTTGGTCACCACCGATGGATTTCTTTTGCCCAATGCGATTTTGGAACGCGATGGTTTGATGGGCCGCAAGGGTTTTCCAGAAAGCTATGACCTTCCCAACATTCTGCGCTTCATGTCACAAATCAAATCTGGCGAACATGATGTGGAAGCACCGCTCTATTCACATTTGAGTTATGATGTGCTGCATGGCCAAACGCAGCTGATCAATCAGCCCGATATTCTGATCGTCGAGGGCATCAATGTGTTGCAGACGGGGAGGCCACCGCGCGATGGACGCGGCATTCCCAACACGTCCGACTTTTTTGACTTCTCGATTTTTATTGATGCCGATGAAGAGGATTTGCGCAGCTGGTATATTGCGCGCTTCTTCAGCTTGCGCAACGGCGCATTTAAAGACCCGAAATCCTATTTCCATCGCTATGCCTCATTGAGTGATGATGAGGCGCGGAAATTTGCGACGCGGATTTGGGAGACGATCAATCTGGTCAATTTGCGCGAGAATATCTTGCCGACACGGCCACGGGCTGATTTGGTGTTGCGCAAGGGCGCTGATCATAAAGTGCGCAGTGTGTTTTTGCGGAAGTTGTAGTTGGTCCTCTCCCGCGTGCGGGAGAGGAATTTAAGAAAACCGCGCCTTCACCTTTTTCACCAGATCATCACGCACTTCGCGATAAGCGTCCATGATCTGATCGCGGCTGCCTTGCGTCAAGGATGGGTCTGGGATTTTCCAGCTCTCAACAACGATGGCCGTGATGCGTGACATTTCCTGGGCGCGGGCGTGGGCTTCGGGCGAAAGGGTGATCAGCAAGTCGAAAGCTGAGTCTTCGAGGTCTTCAAAGCTATGGGGCCTGTGGGTTTTAAGATCGATGCCGATCTCATCCATGACCAACCCCACAAAAGGATCAGGATCACCTGCCGCTATACCACAGGAAGCGACATAGATTTTTGATCCGTAGAAGTGATGCAAAATGGCTGCGGCCATGGGTGAGCGGATGGCATTCAAGGTGCAGGCAAAGAGAACGGCGCTGGGGTGTTTTGCACTCATCTCAGTGCGTCCGTGACATCAAGGCACAAACGAGCGTGAAGAGACGACGCGCTGTATCAAAATCCATCGCCACCTTGCCTTGCAGCCGCGCCAGAAGAATTTCGCTGCCTTCATTGTGAATGGCGCGCCTTGCCATATCGATGGCTTCGATGGCTTGCGGGTTTGAGGCCTTTACGGCCATGTTATAGCTGTCGCAGATTTGAAAATAATCTTTGACGACACGGCGGAACGGCGTGAGCGACAGGCCGATGGAATAGAGATGTGTGCCATCTTGGGCTGCAATGGCCAGATGCAAACGCTGGTCATGCGAAGTGATGTTCAACCGGTAAGGACCGGGCAGGCCATTGCCGAGCGCAAAGTGGCTGGCTTCCAACAAATCCGCGATGGCCAAGGCGCGGTCTTGCAGCATTTCCAGCGATGCGTTTTGGGCCAGCGTCGGGTCCAATTCGATGGCGATCAAGCGATGCGGATTTTGCGACACTTTTCAAGCCTTGTGGTTGGGCACTTGACCCGCGGCCCAGGTGCCGCCGAGATCGGCGAGATTGGCATTGACCGATGCGACAGTAAGTTTGATCTGTGGCCCGGCAGCAAAATGCAAAATAATTTCGCCGGCAGGTTCCTGGCCAGCTTTAAAAGTGATCGCCAAGAGGGAAAGCACAGCGTCGGCATTTGCCTGGTTCAGCCCTAAAACTTTGACGGCTTCAACATCTTCGAAATGCAGCCCGGCGCGGCGGCGCTGTTTTTCAGGCATGGCATCCCAGGCAAAGCGATTGGCGACCAGCGCAAAGCGCCGCCGCTTTTTATCGAAGCTGAGGTCAACACGTTTCAGCAGTGCGTCTTGCATCTGCGCTGAGATTACTGCCAGATCGGTTTCATCGGCCGCCGTCAATCGCAGCATGGATCAGGCCCCGGCAATGCGCGAGACGTCCGCTCCCACGCCGGAGAGCTTGCCTTCCAGATCTTCAAAGCCGCGATCCAAATGATAGACCCTGTGCAGCATGGTTTCGCCTTCAGCGGCAAGCGCTGCGATGACGAGCGACACAGAGGCGCGCAAGTCTGTGGCCATCACGTCGGCACCTGTGAGCTTGGCCACGCCACGCACTTCGGCCATGTCGCCATGAAGGTGAATGTCTGCCCCTAAGCGCACCAACTCCTGGACATGCATGAAGCGGTTTTCAAAAATCGTTTCGCGAATATGGCTCTTGCCTTTGGCCATGGTCATCAGGCCCATGAACTGGGCCTGCAAATCTGTGGGAAAGCCGGGGTATGGATCGGTGGTGATGTCAACAGGCAGAATGCCAGAGCCATTGCGCTTGATGCGCATACCTTCGTTGTTGAATGTGACATCAAGGCCAGCGCGGCGCATGGTGAGGATGACATCCTCCAGCGTATCGGCGCGTGCGCCACGTAAGGTGACATCGCCGCCCGCCATGCCGGCGACCAGTGCATAAGTGCCCGCTTCGATGCGATCGGCCACCACTGTATGTTCTGCGCCATGCAGGCTGGTGACGCCCTTGATGTTGATGTTGCGCGTGCCGATGCCCTCGATCTTGGCCCCCATCTTCACCAGGCATTCGGCCACGTCGGTGATTTCAGGTTCCATCGCGGCGTTTTCAATTGTTGTGTCGCCATGGGCCAGAACAGCGGCCATGACAGCGGCATGGGTTGCGCCGACGGAGACTTTGGCGAATGAGATATGCCCGCCTTTGAGGCCCTTCTTGGCCTTGGCCAGCACATAGCCTTGATCAATCACACACTCGGCACCGAGTTTTTCGAAGGCTTGGATGTGCATGTCCACAGGCCTTGTACCGATGGCGCAGCCGCCCGGGAGAGATACTTTGGCTTCACCCATGCGGGCAATCAGCGGGCCTAGAACCCAGAAGGAGGCGCGCATTTTAGAGACGAGTTCGTAAGGTGCCGTCGTATCTGAAATTGTCTTGGCCGAAATCTTCAAAGTTTCGCCAGCCGATCCCAATTGGCCGACGCGCTTTCCGGCCGTGGTAATATCCACGCCGTGGTTTTGCAAAATACGTTGCAGGCGTTGAGCATCGACCAGACGGGGCACGTTGTGCAGCGTCACGGTTTCGGGCGTCAGCAGCGGAATGATCATCAGGGGCAGCGCTGCGTTTTTGGCTCCGGAAATATCGATTGTGCCGTTCAACTTGTTGCCGCCGCGAATACGGATCCGATCCATCTCAGTCCCCTCAAATTCCAAAACACCGTCTTACAAGCATAAATGGCCAGAATGCGGCAAACAATAATGCGCCAAGGCTAACGGCGCAGCTTCTTTTCCAATTCAGCCCGGTAAGGGCTGGCGGGATAGGTGCCCAGCAGTTTCACATAGGAACTGAAAAAAGCCAATTCTTCCAGCGCCAGTTTCAATGGCGTTTCCTGCGGATGGCCCAGCACGTCGGCATAAAACTGTGTGGCCGAGAATTGGCCTTCGAGCTGATAGGATTCGAGCTTGGTCATATTCACGCCATTGGTGGCAAAGCCGCCCATGGCTTTGTAAAGCGCTGCGGGCACATTGCGTACGCGGAAAACAAAAGTTGTGACCACCGGGCCGTTTCCGGCTTTGGCATCCTGGCGTTTTTTGGAGAGGATGACAAAGCGGGTGGTGTTGTGTTCTTCGTCCTCGATATTGCGTTCAAGAATTTTGAGGCCATAGGTTTCGGCGGCCAGCTGGGTTGCGATGGCGGCGCGGGTTTTGTCGCCTGACTCGGCCAGCTCACGCGCAGCGCCTGCCGTATCAACAGCGACGACGGCTTTCAGCTTGTGCTTCTTGATGGCCTTGCGGCATTGGCCCAAAGCGTGGACGTGGCTGTGCACTTCTTTCAGGTCCGCCAGCTTGGCACCGGGCACGACCAGCAAGTGAAATTCAATGCGCAGGAAATGTTCGCCCACGATCCACAGGCCGGAATCCGGCAGCAGGTGATGCACGTCCGCCACGCGGCCTGCTGTGGTGTTTTCAATGGCAATCATGGCGCGCTCGGCCTTGCCACTCTGCACCGCCTGAAAGGCATCCTCAAATGTGGCGCAGGGCAAGGGTTCATAGCCCGGGCAGGCCTGAACGCAGGCGATATGAGAATTGGCACCAGGTTCCCCCTGGTAGGCGATTTTGGGTTTTAGCATTTCTCAGGCTTTCAACAGGCGGCGCAGCGCCTCTAACTCTGCGGGCGTATCGACACTTAGGGGTGCTGTGTCAACCTTCACCGCCGCAAGCTTGAGGCCGTTTTCAAGCGCGCGCTGCATCTCCGGCCCGCCTGCCTGTTCGTCTGCCCCAACAGGCAGTTTGGCAAAAGTTTCGAGTGCCGCGCGGCGATAGGCATAGACGCTGATGTGTTCGAAGGCAGATGCTGCGACTTGGCTTTCTCCGGCCCGCGTTATGCTGCGCACATAGGCGACCTCGCGTTCACCCTCCAGGGGAACGTACAGGCGGGTTGCGCCGGGACGCAGCGCCATGGTAGCGAAAGCGAGCGTTGTAATATCAACATCCTTGTTCATCAGGCCCGCCAGGCAGCGGCGCAGGGACAGAGGGTCAATGGCCGCCAAGTGGCAAGGCAAGCTCATCACAAATTTAAACTTCTGGGCAGGATCGCGCAGGGTCAGCACGTCTGCCACCTGATCGGTCTCGGCTTTGAGATGGCCCGGGGCCACCAGCGCTTCGCCCCCGACGGCGCGAACAGCCTCGGCAATGTTATTGTCGCCCGCCGCCACCAGAACATGGCCTATGTTGCTGGCGATGGCACTTTGCCAAGCCCGGACGATCAATGGCTTGCCATTCACATCCACCATCGGCCTTCCGGGTAAAGGCCCGCCAGCCATGCGAGCGGAAATGATGATGGCTGTATTTTCAAATTCAATCATGGGCTTGGGCGTGTGTCCTGAAGGTGGGGCGCGGCAAAATGGCGTGGTGCCTTATAGACATTGAAGGCCTATCAAGAAACCATTAGTTTGCCCGGCGCAATTGCAGATCAAAAAGAGGCTTCACAGTTTCATGGATAGTTCAGAGTGGAATAAGATTTTCGGCGCGGTTTTGGGAACTGGGCTTTTGGTCTTTAGTTTGAAGATTGTGGGCGGCGCGCTGTTTCATGGCGAAGCACCTGAAAAGGCGGGTTTTGCCATTGCCGTGGCCGAAGCACAAACAGCTGATACAAGCGCCACTCCTGCGGCAGGCCCGGCTGTTTCGGTTGGCACACTATTGGCCAAGGCCGATAAGAGCAAGGGCGAAGGCTTGGTCAAGGCCTGCATGGCTTGCCATGATTTCAGCAAGGGCGGGCCCAACAAGGTAGGCCCAAATCTCTATGACATTGTTGGTCGCGGCGTTGGCACGTCGGCAGGTTTTGCCTATTCGGATGGCTTTAAAGCCATGGCCGGCAAGACTTGGGATTATGATATGCTGAACACCTGGCTGAAAAAGCCGGCGGAATTTATCCATGGGACAAAAATGTCCTTCGCGGGCATTGGCAAGGACGACGACCGCGCCAATGTGCTGGCCTATCTCGGCTCGCTTTCGGATGCGCCCAAGGCTTTCCCGGCGCCTTGAGATCAATTCAAGACGTGATGTTCACACGTGCCGTCATCCCGGCGGAGGCCGGGATTGAGCTTTGTCTTGGTTCAATTTTAGTAAACCCGGCCCCGGCCTTCGCCGGGGTGACGGTTTGACTGGGCTTATTGCCATTTGACCTCTCGAAGCACTAGGCTGGCCCGAATCAATTCGAGGGCCAGATGATCCATCGCCGCCGTTTTTTGCAGCTTGCCGGGCTTTTGCCGTTGGCTCGCGCATTGCCAGCTTTTGCTGATGAGAAGACATTCAAACATGCCATCTCGCTTTTTGATGACATCAAATATCCGGCCGGCTTTAAACAGTTTGACTATGTGAATGCGGCAGCCCCCACCGGCGGCAAGATCAGGCTTCCGGCTTACGGCACTTTCGACAGCTTGAACCCCCATACGATCAATGGTGATCCATCGGCTGTCAGCATTCTGGACACGCTGATGGTGCGGTCATTGGATGAGCCCTCGACCATGTATGGGCTCATCGCCGAGGGGATTTCTTATCCTGATGATAAATCCAGCGTCACCTTTCGGTTGAACCCTGCCGCGCGGTTTCATGATGGCAAATATATCACCCCCGAAGATGTGATCTTCAGCCTTGAAACGCTCAAAGCCAATCTTGCGACACAGGCCGCTTATTACAAGAATGTCGAAAAGGTGGAGCAGACGGGCGAACATGAAGTGACGTTCACGTTCAACCAGAAAAACAACCGCGAGCTGCCGAGCATTTTGGCCGAGCTTCCAGTGTTGCCCAAACATTGGTGGATGGCCACGGGCGCTGATGGCAAGAAGCGCGACACCAATGCGCCATCGCTTGAAATTCCTTTGGGCTCTGGCCCGTATAAGTTCAAAGACGTAAAGCCGGGGGCCACCATCGTTTTGGAGCGCGTGGTGGATTATTGGGCCAAGGATTTGCCGGTCAATCTGGGCATCAATAATTTTGACGAGATGACTTATCTCTATTTTCAAAATGTTCAGGTGGCCTTTGAGGGATTCAAGGGCGATCAATATGATTATCAATATGAGACCAGCTCGAAGCAATGGGCCACGGGTTATGATTTTCCGGCGGTGAAGGACGGCAAAGTTATCAAAGACCTGATCACGCTTAAGAATGTGCATGGTATGCAGGGTTATGTTTTAAATCTGCGCAAGGCCAAGTTTCAGGATGTACGGGTGCGCCGCGCCTTGAATCTGGCGTTTGATTTTGAATGGTCCAACGCCAATTTGTTCTTCGGACAATACAAGCGCAGCAGATCCTTCTTCAACAATTCGGAACTGGAAGCCACGGGCCTGCCTTCGCCGGAAGAATTGGCCTTGCTGAACCCGCTCAAGGACAAGTTGCCGCCAGAGGTGTTCACCACCGAATATCAGAACCCCATCAATCCAGATGCAGGCGCAAGGCGCAAGAACCTGCGCGAGGCGGCGGGTCTTCTGGCCGATGCCGGGTGGAAGCCGGTGCAGGACGGGGGAAAATCGCTGCTCAAGAACGACAAGGGCGAAGCGCTCACCCTCGAGATTATCCTGGACAGCCCGTTGTTTGAGCGCATCACCCTGCCTTACAAGGAACAGCTGGAACTGCTGGGCATAACCGTCAGTATACGGACGATTGATGATGCGCAGATGACCAAGCTGAAGGAAACATTCGACTACGACATCATTGTCCACAATTTCGCGCAATCGATGTCGCCCGGCAACGAGCAGCGCTTCTTCTGGGGCAGCAGCGAGGCCGACAAGCGCGGCTCGCAGAATTATGTCGGCATCAAGAACGAAGCGATAGATGCACTGATTGAAAAGCTGATCTTTGTGAAAGACCGCAAGGAGCTAATTACCGCCTGTCGCGCATTGGATCGTGCCTTGATCTGGAACACCTATATCATTCCGCAATGGTTTGGCGCAGACGAGCGCGTGGCCTATTGGAACCGCTTTGGCAAGCCTGACAAGGCACCTGAATATAACCTGGGCATCCCCACCGTCTGGTGGTGGGATGAGGCGAAAGCCAAGAAGATTTCAGGCTAAATGGGCGCTTATATTCTCAAACGATTGCTGTTGATGATTCCCACCCTGTTGGGGGCGCTGTTGATCACCTTCATGGTGACGCAATTCGTGCCCGGCGGGCCGATTGAACAGCTGATTTCCAAATTGGAAAGAACCGACCAGACAGACGCCAAGCTGAATGGCGGCAATGAAAATATCGGCGCTTCTGATGCCAACTCAACCTATCGCGGCGCACGCGGCATTGACCCTGACGTCATCAAAAAATGGGAAAAGCAGTTCGGCTTTGACAAGCCGGCACCGCAGCGCTTTGCCGAAATGGTATGGAATTATGTGCGCTTTGATTTTGGTGACAGTTATTTCCAATCCAAACCCGTGGGGCGGCTGATCCTCGAAAAACTTCCGGTTTCGATTTCGCTGGGGCTTTGGCTGCTGCTGATTTCCTATACGATCTCCATTCCCATGGGCATTGCCAAGGCGGTGCGAGAAGGTTCGCGCTTTGATATTTGGACATCTGCTGTGGTGAGTTTTGGCTATGCCATTCCGAACTTTATCTTCGCCATCTTGTTGATCGTTCTTTTTGCGGGCGGCAGTTATTGGAACTTCTTTCCCTTGCGCGGATTGACGTCCGACAACTTCAGCAGTTTGAGTTGGGGCAGAAAAATTCTGGATTATGCTTGGCATTTGGTCCTCCCGCTCACCGCCATGGGCGTTTCTGGCTTTGCCACCACAACTTTGCTGACCAAGAATTCCTTTCTCGATGAAATTCGCAAGCAATATGTGGTGACGGCGCGGGCCAAGGGCTTGAGCCAGAACAGGGTGCTTTATGGCCATGTGTTCCGCAATGCGATGTTGCTGATCATCTCCGGTTTTCCAGCAGCTTTCATTGGCGCGTTTTTCACGGGCTCACTTTTGATTGAGCAGGTCTTCTCCCTCGATGGGCTAGGCTACCTCACCTATAAATCGGCGGTGAACCGCGATTATGCAGTGGTGTTTGCGGCACTTTGGGTGTTCACCTTGATGGGGCTGCTCGTCGCCCTTCTGTCTGATCTGATCTACACATGGATCGACCCCCGTATTGATTTTGAATCACGGGAAACCTGAAGGTGCGGCTCTCTCCCCTCAATCAACGGCGTTTGGCGCTGTTCAAGAAAAATGGCCGGGGCCGATGGTCCTTCTGGATTTTTCTGACTCTGTTTGCGATATCTATCTTTGCGCCGCTCATTGCCAATGACCGCCCGATGCTTACCTCCTACAAGGGCGAGTTGCTGTTTCCTTTGCTCAAGGATTATCCCGAATCCAAATTCGGCGGCTTTCTGGCCAAGACGAATTTCCGCGACCCGGTCAATGTCGATGAGATCAATGCCAATGGCTGGATGCTCTGGCCCTTGGTGCATTATTCCTACAACACGGTGAATACCGAAATTCCATCGCCTGCGCCTTCCAAGCCTGTCTTTCTTTTGAACCGCGATGAAGCCTGTGTGAAATATCCGTTGAAGGGGCAAGACCCCGCTTGCGTGGGCGGCAACATGAATTGGCTGGGCACCGATGATCAGGGGCGCGATGTCATTGCGCGGCTGATCTATGGCTTCCGGATATCCGTGGCCTTCGGGCTGTTGCTGACGGCAATCTCATCAGTGATCGGCATCGCGGCTGGCGCTGTGCAGGGTTATTTTGGCGGCTGGATTGATTTGGTGATGCAGCGCCTGATCGACATCTGGCAATCCATCCCCACGCTTTATCTGTTGATCATCCTTTCAGCCTTTGTGGCACCGACATTCTGGCTGCTTCTCGGCTTGCTGGTGCTGTTTTCCTGGACGCATCTGGTGCATCTGATCCGGGCTGAATTCCTCCGTGCACGGAATTTTGAATATGTGCGGGCCGCCAAGGCGCTGGGGCTTTCGGATTGGAAGATCATGTATAAACATGTGCTGCCCAATGCCATGGTTTCCGCCGTCACCTTCATGCCCTTCATCGTGGCAGGTTCAGTTTCGACTTTGACATCGCTGGATTACCTGGGCTTTGGCCTGCCACCGGGATCGCCTTCGCTGGGTGAATTGGTGCAGCAGGGCAAGAACAACCTGCAAGCGCCGTGGCTGGGCATGAGCATCTTCATCGTGAGTTCGATGATGTTGACGCTGCTCATCTTCATCGGCGAAGCGGCGCGCGATGCACTCGACCCCCGAAAGACTTTCACATGAGCGAGATGTTGCTTGATGTGAAGGATTTGAGTGTGGCTTTTGGTGGAGCCACGGTGGTTGATCGCGTGAGCTTCTCGCTCAAACGCGGCGAGACCTTGGCGCTGGTGGGGGAAAGCGGCTCGGGCAAATCGGTTTCGGCACTGTCGATCCTCAAGCTCTTGCCTTATCCACCTGCGTCACATCCCACCGGGCAGATTGTGTTTCAGGGCCAGGATTTGCTCATCGCAAGCGAGCGGGATTTGCGCGGCGTGCGCGGCCGCGCCATCAGCATGATTTTTCAGGAACCGATGACATCGCTCAACCCGCTGCATACGGTAGAAAAGCAGATCGGCGAGATCTTGGAATTGCACCAAGGCCTGCGCGGGGCGGCGGCACGGGTACGGATTGTAGAGCTTCTGGAGAAGGTTGGCATCCGCGAGGCGGCGTCGCGGCTTTCGGCCTATCCGCACCAGCTTTCGGGCGGGCAGCGGCAGCGTGTGATGATCGCCATGGCGCTGGCCAACAAGCCCGACCTGTTGATTGCCGATGAACCGACGACGGCTTTGGATGTGACCGTGCAGGCGCAGATTTTGAAACTGCTGAAAGACCTGCAGGCCGAATTCGGCATGGCGCTTTTGCTCATCACCCATGATCTCGGCATCGTGCGCAACATGGCCAATACGGTTTGCGTGATGCAGAAGGGTGTGATCGTTGAGCATGGTGCTGCCACCGAAGTGTTTGCCAACCCACAACATGAATATACGAAGCTACTGCTTTCAGCAGAGCCCAAGGGCAAGCCTCCTGCAGCAAAGCACGATGCCGATGTGATCATCAGCACCAAGGATTTGAAAGTCTGGTATCCGATCAAGCGCGGTTTTTTCAAAAAGACTGTGGGTTACGTCAAAGCGGTGGACGGCCTCGATCTTGTTTTGCGTGAGGGACAGACGCTGGGGAT
>Ga0209583_10000551_pt1 | contig 11557 bp, 10 predicted proteins | sample Str014_FD_187201 | JGI IMG/M metagenome (GOLD analysis project Ga0209583, IMG submission 187201) | Freshwater sediment microbial communities in response to fracking from Pennsylvania, USA - Straight Creek_MetaG_SC_2014 (SPAdes) (version 2) | ecosystem: Environmental > Aquatic > Freshwater >... | reverse complement strand
GCGTGAGAAGACTACTTAACGTGCCCCATTGACGTCTGCGCGGGGCACGACGGAGATGACTTCACCCGACCTCCCTGCCGAACTGAGAGCTGCGCTTGACGCCAAATTACAGGGGCTCTCACGCACCGATGCGGCGCTGCGCGCAGCTTCCATCTCGCAGACCTACCGCGACGGCGGCGGCTCCGGCGCAATCAGGTCGGAGACCGACGCGCTCGCCTATGCGCTGGCGCGGATGCCCGCGACCTACGCCGCTGTTACCGCCAGCCTGAACGCACTCCGCGACATCAGGCCGGACTTCGCTCCGGGAGGCATGCTCGACGTCGGTGCAGGCCCAGGCACGGCGACATGGGCGGCGGCGGAAGCGTTCCCGTCACTACAAACCTTCGCGCTGCTGGACGCCAACGATGCGTTGCGTACGCTCGCGCTGGGTCTCGCTCGTGAAAGCCCACGCCTCGGCAACCTCGGCTATGCGCGCGGCGATGCCCGGGCCAAGCTCGCCGGAGCCGAGCCGGCCGACCTCGTGGTCGCAAGCTATGTGATCGGCGAAATCAGCGATGGGGAACAAAGGACGTTCGCCGATCTGATGTGGGCCAAGACCAGCGACACGCTCCTGATCGTCGAACCGGGCATGCCCGCCGGCCATGCCAGGATACTTGCTCTGCGGGAGCAATTGATCACGTCGGGCGCGCATGCCGCGGCACCCTGCCCGCACGACGGCAAATGCCCGCTAGCCGCGCCGGATTGGTGCCATTTCACCCAGCGCCTGCCTCGTTCGCGCGCGCACAAGCAAATCAAGGGGGTCGAACTGCCCTTCGAGGACGAGAAATTTGCCTATGTTGCGCTGACGCGCGCGGCGGTTGCTCGGCGTCCGTCCCGCGTGCTGGCGCAACCCGGGGCCAATAAGGTCGAGATATCCGCCAAACTCTGTACGCCGTCCGGTCTTGCCGTCGCCAAAATGGCCCGCCGGGCGAAAGCCGACTATGCGCGCGCGCGGCGCTGGCGTTGGGGCGACGCGGTGGCGGAGGAGCAGATAACCGTCATGGATCATCCGGGCGTACACGGAACGTGACCCCTTGAACATATTCCGCCGTACATCCGACCAAGGGAGCGCCCGCTTCTTGCCAGGCTGCCCTGAACCATGATTTTTGTCCCGGTAGCCCGCATTCTCTGTCCCATCAGGAGTTCTCTTCATGTCCGCCGGCTGGATCGTTCTTGGCATCATCGTCATTCTCGTGCTGTTCGCCTTCGGCGCGTATAACCGTCTCGTCGCGCTCAGCCAACGCGTCGGCCAATCCTTTGCCGACATCGACGTGCAGCTCAAGCAGCGCCACGACCTGATCCCGAATCTGGTCGAAACGGTAAAGGGCTATGCGTCGCACGAGCGCGGCACCCTCGACGATGTCGTCAAGGCCCGTAACTCGGCGATGTCGGCGCAGGGGCCGGCCCAGGTATCGGCCGCGGAAAACCAGTTGAGCGGCGCGCTCGGACGCCTGATCGCGCTGTCGGAGGCCTATCCGGATCTCAAGGCCAACGCCAATTTCCAGCAGCTGGCCAGCGAACTATCCGACCTCGAGAACAAGATCGCCGCCAGCCGCCGCTTCTTCAACAACGCGGTCCAAGAGTACAATACCGGCATCCAGCAGATGCCCGCCGCCTTGTTTGCCGGCATGTTCGGTTTCACCCGCAAGGATTTCTTCGACCTCGGCGCCAGCCGTACCGAAGTCGAGGCGACACCGGCCGTGAAGTTCTGAACGCCACATTTTTCCGGCGGAGCCGCCATCATGGCCGCCTACGGGCTCTACACGCATATCGCATCGAACAAGTTTCGTTCGATGCTGCTGCTCGCCGGGCTATTTCTGCTGATCTATGTGCTGGTCTATGCCGGCGCACTGATCGCCGAGGTCGTGATCAAGAGCGATGCCTCGGTCGACTATTATCTGATGGCCGCCTCGCGCGACCTGATCGCGGCGTTTCCTTACGCCACGGGCGCCGCGGCGCTCTGGATCGTGACCGCCTATTTCTTCCACCAGAACATGATCGATGCCGTGACCGGCGGCGAGACGGTGACGCGGCAGCAGCAACCACGGCTCTATAACCTGCTGGAAAATCTCTGTATCTCACGTGGCATCCCGATGCCGAAACTGAAATTGATGGAAAGCCCAGCGCTCAATGCATTCGCGACCGGCCTGAACCGGCGGCAATATGCGGTCACGGTCACGACCGGGCTTCTCGATGCGCTTGACGATCAGGAGATCGAAGCGGTGCTGGGCCACGAACTAACCCATATCCGCAACGGCGATGTCCAGTTGATGGTGATCGCCGTGATCATCGCCGGCGTGGTCGGGTTTTTCGGTGAATTGTTCTTCCGGATGTTCACCAACCTGTCCTGGAATTCGACTGGGTCGTCATGGTCGTCCTCATCATCATCATCGTCATCGTCTTCCGACAGCAATGGCAAGGGCTCGGGGGGTGGCGCGATCGTCGTCGTGATCATCGCGGTGGCGCTGATCATGCTGGCCTGGCTGCTGTCGCAGGTGGTCAAGCTGGCGCTGTCGCGCTCGCGCGAACTGCTCGCCGATGCCGGCTCGGTCGAACTCACCAAGAACCCCGATGCGATGATCTCGGCGCTGCGCAAGATCGAGGGCCGCGGCGAACTCCCCGGCGCGACGTCCGCGGTCATGGAACTGTGCGTCGACAATCCGCGCGAGGGATTTGCCGACCTGTTCGCAACCCATCCTTCGGTGGATTCGCGGGTCGACGCGCTGGTGAAATTCGCCGGCGGCCACGACCCTGGACCGCTGGCAATACCGGTGGCCCGAACCGAAACGCCGGACCATCAGCCGGAGCAGCCGCCATCGCCGGGGCAGCTTCCGCCGCCTCTGCCCCGCGGTCCCTGGAGCGATGCGACCGCGCCCGCCGACGCCTCGCGCGGCGCCTCCCAAGGGGTGCCGCGCGGCCCTTGGGGCCGGCACGGCTGAGCAGCCGGTACCCCTCCCCCTTCCGGCGTTAAGGAAATTCGCGAGAACAGGTGCAATGACGGTCTAAGGAATTGAATTCTCCCTTGGTTCTGCCATGTTCGCGCCCAAAGCAGGTCAGGAACTTGCCGATCGCTCCCCGCGGTCGAGACGCTTGAGGAATTTCAATGGCAAAGCCGATCGTGATCGTGGTGGGTGCAGACAAGGGCGGGGTCGGCAAGACCACGGTGTCGCGGACCCTGCTGGACTATTTCAGCGCGAATAACGTACCCACCCGCGCCTTCGATACCGAGTCTCCCCGTGGCACGCTGAAGCGCTTCCATCCCGGGATCACCGAGGTCGTCGACATGACGACGGCCTCGGACCAGATGAAGATCTTCGACACGCTGAACGCGGCGAGCCCCTCCGTCACCGTGATCGACGTCCGCGCCGGACTGCTGTCGCCCGCGCTGGCCTCATTGCGCGATATCGGCTTTCTGGATGCGGCGAAATCCGGCCAGATCACCTTTGCGGTCTTCCACATATTGGGGCCCTCGATCGCCTCGCTCGACGAAATCGCCGAGACCGCGAATTTCATGACCGGCGCGAAATACTTCCTGGTGAAGAACTTCATCAACGACACCCAGTTCTTCCAGTGGGACCAGGCGACCTACAATTCCTATTTCCACCGCATCAGGGACGCCACCGACCTGATCATTCCGAAGCTCAACGAAATGGCCTATGAGCAGGTCGAGGTCTCCTCCGTGCCTTTCCTGAAATTCGTCGCCAACAAGGGCAAGGATGACGAGCCCGCGAACTATTCCTTCGTGCTGCGCGGCTATGTCCGGCACTGGCTCGCCAATGTCTGGAGCGAGTTCGACCGCATCAAGCTGACCGATCTGGTCGGCGCCGGCAAATCGAGCGGTCGCGGCGGCGAAAAATAATCGTACACCGGCCGGGATTTGGCTGGATCGGACGCCGAATTCGCCCGATATAGCTCAGGTGAGCGCAACCCCGGTCTATATCATTTGCTCGCCCCGCCCGCTCGTCGGCAAGACGCTGCTGGCTCGGTTACTGAGCGAATTCCTGCTGTTGAAGAACGGCACCGTGACGGCGTTCGATATCAACCTGAAAGAGCCGTCGCTGCTGGAATATCTGCCGCGCATCACCGAGACGGCCGACGTCGCCGACACCTACGGCAAGATGCAGTTGATGGACCGGCTGATCGTCAATGACGGCGTCGGCAAGGTGATCGACCTCGGCTTCCATGCCTTCGACGAGTTCTTCAAGATGACCGGGGAGATCGGCTTCATGAAGGAGGCGGTACGCCGCGGCGTCGCGCCGGTCGTCCTGTTCGTGGCCGATACCGACCGGGTCTCGGCGCGCGGCTACCCGATGCTGCAGCAGCAGATCCCCGCCACCGCACTGGTCACGGTCGACAACGAGCATGTGCTGCGCGGCGAACTTCCGCCGGCCATGGGAGAGGGGCGGATGCTGCGGGTGTCGGCGCTCCCATCGTTTCTGAAGACTTATATCGACCGCCTGACCTTCTCGTTTACCGACTACCTGCGCAACGAGAAGGATTCAACGACCGAAATGCACCAGTGGATTCGCAGGAATTACTTCAGCTTTCGCGAATTGGAGCTGAGCGTGATCCTGCAGGGATCGTAACCTGTCGTCCTCGCGCACGCGTGCGAAAGCAGGGACGAGGGTGGAAAATCCGATGGTCGGAAAATTCAATGCCCCTCGAACGTCATCAGCGTTCGCACCGGCACATCCATCGCCCGCAATTTGGCCGCACCGCCGAGGTCCGGCAGGTCGATAATGAAGCAGGCCGCAACCACGTTGGCGCCGATCTGGCGCAGCAGTTTCACCGCGCCCTCGGCGGTGCCGCCGGTCGCAATGAGATCGTCGAGCAGGATGACGCGTTCGCCGGGAAGGACGGCGTCGGCGTGCATTTCCATTTCATCGAGGCCGTATTCAAGCGAGTAGGCGATGCTCACGGTGATATGTGGCAGCTTGCCTTTCTTGCGGATCGGCACGAAGCCGGCGGAAACCTGATGCGCCACCGCGCCGCCCAGGATGAATCCCCTCGCCTCGATGCCAGCGACCTTGTCGATTTTCGAGCCGGCCCAGGGATGCACCAGTTGGTCGACGGCGCGACGGAAGGCGCGCGCATCAGCCAACAGCGTCGTGATGTCGCGAAACAGGATGCCCGGCTTCGGATAATCCGGAATGGTGCGGATCGCTGCCTTGAGGTCGTCGTCAAACGTCATTTTTTCGCAATCCTCAATTAGCAGGCTGACGTAGCCGGAACGCATTTTCGACGATGCGAAGGCCCACTTCACCGCCGAGTGACATCAGCGATTCCGGGTGAAATTGCACGCCGCCGACCGGCAAGGTTTTGTGCTCGATGGCCATCGCTACGCCGTCTTCCGTGGTTGCGGTCACTTGGAGCACGTCGGGCACGCTATCGCGCTCGACATAGAGCGAATGATAACGGCCGATCACGATTTCATTGGGCAAATTATGCATCAGCCGGCCGCCGCGGACCTGTACCCGCGATGGCCGCCCGTGCGCGGGTTGGCCGAGCTGACCGAGTTGGCCGCCGAAATATTCGCCAATCGCCTGCACGCCGAGGCAGACGCCGAATACCGGGAGATTCCGGTCGAGCGCCGTTCCGATGGTTTTCGAAATCCCGAAATCCTCAGGTCTGCCGGGCCCCGGCGAGAGCACCAGCAGATCCCAGTTCCTCTTCAGCATGTCCTGGGCGTGAACGTGCCGGACCACGGTGACGTCGGCGCCGACCTGGCGAAAATAGTCCGCCAGCATGTGCACGAAGCTGTCGTCGTGGTCGATCAGCAGCACCTGCTTGCCGGACCCGGTGGCATCGGGTGCGAACGCCGATAGCGGCTTTGGCGGATCGCCGCGCAGCGCCTGGAACAGCGCCGCCGCCTTGACCTGGCATTCGCGGTCCTCGGCAGCGGGATCGGAATCGAACAGGCAGGTGGCGCCGACCCTGACTTCGGCGAGGCCATCCTTCATCCGGATGGTGCGGATGGTCAGCCCGGTATTGATGCTGCCGTCGAAATTCACGCAGCCGATCGCGCCGGCATACCAGCGCCGCGACGAACGCTCATTGTCCTCGACGAACTGCATCGCCCATAATTTCGGCGCGCCGGTCACCGTCACCGCCCAGGCGTGGGTCAGGAACGCATCCAGCGAGTCGAAGCCTGGCCGCAAGATTCCCTCGACGTGATCGACGGTATGAAACAGCTTCGAATAGGTCTCGATCTGGCGCCGCGCCAGCACCTTGATGGTGCCGGGGACACAGACCCGCGCCTTGTCGTTGCGATCGACGTCGGTGCACATGTTGAGTTCGAATTCGTCCTTTTGCGAGTTCAGCAACTGGCGAATCTGCTCGGCATCGCCGATCGCATCGACGCCCCGCGCAATGGTGCCCGAGATCGGGCAGGTCTCGACCCGCCGTCCGTCGGAGCGCACGAACATTTCCGGCGAGGCCGACACCAGGAACTCGCCCTCGCCGAGATTCATCAGCGCGCCATAGGGCGACGGATTGATCCGGCACAGCCGCTGGAACACCTCCGCCGGCGAACGCTCGCACGGCTCGGCGAACAATTGCCCGGGCACCGCCTCGAACAGATCGCCGCGCGCGAACGCGGCGCGTGCGGTCTCCACGGTCGCCTGGTATTCGCCCGGCGCGTGATCGGAAAATCCCTGCCGGGGCGACTTGAGATAAGCGCTCTCCGCGGTGTCGCGCGGCAGACCGGCTGTGGACTTTCCGTTCCAGGCGAAATCGTAGCTCAGCACCACGCCGCGCCCGGTGGCGCGGTCATAGGCCAACAGACGATCCGGCACGTACAGCACGATGTCACGCTGGTCGGTTTCGCGCGCCCGCTTCCGCACGAGGTCCTCGATCTGGAATACGAGGTCGTAAGCAAACGCCCCGAATAGCCCCAGCAGCGGATCGTCATTTGCCGTCAACGCGGCGACGATATCGCGCACCAGCGACATCACGCTGGCGCGCCGGGTGCGCTGGTCTTCCTCGACCGGCGCCGCACCGCTGACGATATGACCGGTCAGCCGCGTCGCGCTTTTCCCGGAAATGACGACGCAGGGCTCGCGCAACGCCTCGCCGAGAAATGCGATCAAAACCTCGCCACGCGTGTTCAATGCCCTTAGCGAAAAATCGAACCCGACGGTTTCCAGGCACAGCGGCGGATCGGAAAAGCCGAGATCGAAGCTCTCGTAGCGGCCGGGCACCGTGGTGCCCGATGACAGCACCACGCCGCGGCGGCGATCGAGCAGGTCGATCAGGTCGTCGAGCCGGTTGGCGCTACCGCTGAATTGCTCGACCGTCCGCGACACGGCAAGGCCGCCATGGGTGCGGTATTCGCTATGCGCCGGCAGGGAAAAAGCTGTCCTGTTCATGTGATCCTCTTACGTAACTTGCGGAGGGAACGCCACACAGGACAAACGAGAAGGCCGTCGCACTGCGATGGCGACCTTTGACGATTTGGCAAAATGAAATCGCACCGGCCACCTTTTTAAAAGGTGGGCCACCAGAGACGGGATGGGCGGACGACGGTGTTCATGGCCGGTAAACACCACCCGGCGGTAACGATGTCAAGGGAGGTACCCGCCTGCACGCTCGCCACAGCCCCATTTTTGAGGGTTTGAAACGACGAAAATACGCGTAGCATTCGGCCCGGACGGCGACCAACGAACCGCTCGATGGCGGTAGCAAGCGGAGGTGCGAGAATGGCATTGCAGGGTCTGGGATATGCCGGGTTCGGATCGTCCGACCTCGACGGTTGGCGGCAGTTCGGAACGGGCCTCGTGGGCTTGCAGGCGGTGGAGCGCGGCAATGCGCAGCTCTCGTTCCGGATGGACGATCGCAAGCAGCGCATCGTCATCGACCGCGCCATGCCGGACGGAACTCGCTTTTTTGGCTGGGAGGTCGCCGACGCGGCGGCGCTGGACGCCCTCGCTGCCCGGCTCGAAAGCGCAGGTATCAATGTCACCGCTGAACCGCGAACGTTGGCTGACGCCAGACATGTGACCGGCCTGATTTCGTTCAGCGATCCCGGCGGCAATCGCCTGGAGGCCTTTTACGGCGCCGAGATCGACGACACGCCGTTTCGTCCCGGCCGCTCGATCTCGGGCTTTCGCACCGGCCCACTCGGCCTCGGGCATGCCGTGCTGACCGTCGAAAACATCGACCCGATGATGGCGTTCTATGTCGACGTGCTCGGCTTTGGGCTCTCCGACTACATCGAAAAGCCGTTTCGCGCCTATTTTTTCCACGTCAACGCGCGGCACCACAGCCTCGCGCTGATCGAGACCGGCAAGAACGGAATGCATCATTTGATGGTGGAATTGTTTTCGCTCGACGATGTCGGACAGGCCTACGACATCGCCCAGTGCCAGCCGGACCGCGTCAGCGTCACGCTCGGCCGCCATACCAACGACTTCATGACCTCGTTCTACGCCAAGACGCCGTCAGCCTTCATGATCGAATGCGGCTGGGGCGGCCGCGAAATCGACCTGCAGACCTGGAAGCCGGTCGAAATGCATGAGGGCCCGAGCCTGTGGGGACACGAACGCGTCTGGTTGCCACCGGAAGACCGCGAGGTCGCGCGCGAGATGCGGATGCGCGCAGCAGCCTCAGGCCTGCGCGCGCCGGTGCAGGTGATGGAAGGGAACTACAGACTGATGTCGGGCACCTGCGCGTGGTGGGACGGGGTGAGCAAGAGCTCATCCTGAGAATCCGCCCTCAAGCTGCTCCCGATAACACCCGTGCTCAATCTCTTCGATCAGGCTCCGCGCCTTCGGCTGCCAGCCGAGTTCTCGGCGCGCGTGCTTTGCCCGCACGCGGCTGTTCGAGGCCATCGTATCCTCGGCGGTGCCTTCGCCCCATTCGGCGGCGGCTTCCTGCATCGACATCGCCACGGGCGGCCCCGCAAAGCCCAGCATGCGGTTGATGGCCTCGCACACCTCGCGCATCGAATTCTCGCCATTCTCGGCGAAATAGAAGGCGTCCACCGGGGCCCTTTCGATGGCCAACGCGTAGAGCGTCACGAGGTCGTCAATATGCACGTTCGACCAGATGTTCTCGCCGGGTCCGGCGTGGGCCGCGTTGCCGCGCTTGCGGGCGAGACGGATCAAGAACGGCACCTGTACGCTGTCGCGTCCCACGCCAAGGCCGATGCCGTAGATCAGGCTGGGGCAGATGATGACCGGACGGCAGCCCTTGTCACGGTAGGAGAGGATGAATTCGTTCAGCGCGACCCGCGCCACACGCGCGGGAGATGGCGTGATGGGCGTGTCTTCATCGAACACCGCATCGGAGCGCTGGCCTTTGGACCGCGTGCCGATGATGCTCGAACCCGATGTGTGGATGAAGGGCTTTCCGCTTCCCGCCAGCGCATCGAGCAGCGCCACGACCGCGCCCTTGTGATCGGCGCTTGCGGCATTGACGACGACATCGGCGGCTTTCGCTGCTTGCGAAAGAACGACCGCGTCATCCAGCGTGCCCATCACCGGCTCGATGCCATGCGCACGCACGAGATCGGCCTTTTCCGGGGAGCGGACGAGGCCAGTTACCCGATGGCCGGAGGCCGTCAGATGGGCGGCAACTGAGCCGCCGATATACCCCGACGCACCCGTGCAAAAGACTTTCATGGCTGTGTCTCATTCGACCATTTCAACAGACCCAGAATCCGGCAGTCGCGATGAAGCCGGCGATCGCCGGCGCATCGAGCACATAGGACCACAATGTGCCCAGCCGCCGAACTTGACCGCGCAAAAGATCGCGTAGCCGAGACCGGGATTGCCGATGCCGCCCGGCATTTCTCGCCCCGCCGTCAGGTCGTGTGCGGGATGCATCTCAGCCGAGATGCTTCTTGAAAAACTCCGTCGCCCGGCCCCAGGCCAGTTCCGCGGCCTGGCGGTCATGTACGGACTGCCGTTGCTCGTTGACGAACGCGTGCTCGGCATCATACCGAAACAATTCAAGCGACTTGCCGGCGGCCTTCATCGCCTTTTCGAAGGCATCGACGGCCTGCGGCGTGCACCAGTCGTCCTTGTTGGCGAAATGGGCCTGCAGCGGAATTTTCACGTCGGCGGGTTTCGCCGCCTGCTCCGGTGGAATGCCGTAGAATACCACGCCCGCGACCAGTTCGGGCACCTTGGCAGCGCCGATGACAGTGACGGCGCCGCCGAGACAAAAACCGGTCAGGCCGACCTTGGCGCCGTTCTTCGAAAGATATTGCGCGGCGCCGCGCACGGTCTGCGTGGTGGCGTCGATGAAATCCAGCGAGTTCATCTCTTTAGCGGCGGCGTCCGTGTCGTGATACGGCACCACCTTGCCCTTGTAGAGATCGGGCGCCAGCGCATCGAAGCCGGCCACCGCGAAACGGTCGCACAGGCCCTTGATCTGGTCGGACAAGCCCCACCATTCCTGGATCACCACGACGCCCGGCGCGTTGCCGCGCGCGGCGTTGGCGAGATAGCCGCTGGCGTCCTTGCCGTCCGGACGCTTGAACGTGATGCCGGTACCCATGTCTTCCTCCGGGATGATTTTTGGCTGATTGGCCGCCATTTTGTCCGCAGTGCGGTCAGGAAGCAATCGGGTTGCCTCGCGCAACAAAAAAGCCCCCGCGGGGGCTTTTTCCGAATTCGGATGTCCGAAGGGTCAGTGCGCGTTGGCCCAGACCTTCTTCTTGGTGAAGTACAACAGGCCCGAGAGCAGGATCAGGAACAGGAAGACCTGCATGCCCAGGCGCTTGCGTTCCTCCATATGCGGCTCCGCCGCCCACATCAGGAACGTGGTGACGTCCCTGGAATATTGCGCGAGCGTCGCCGGCGAGCCGTCGTCGAAGGTGACCTGGCCGTCGCTGAGCGGCTTCGGCATCTTGACCGCGTGTCCGGGGAAATACTTGTTGTAGTAGGAACCATCGGGAATCGTGACGCCCGCCGGCGGCGTTTCTTCATACCCCTGTAGCAGCGCATTAACGTAGTTCGGTCCCTGCTCCTGGAACTGGGTGAAGAAGTCGAACAGGAACGTCGGGAAGCCGCGCGCATAGGAACGCGCCTTGGTGATCAGCGACAGATCCGGCGGATAGGCACCGCCATTGGCCGCACGCGCGGCCTGCTCATTCGCGAATGGCGAGGGGAAATAATCGGCCGGCCGACCGGCTCGCTCGAACATGTCACCCTGATCGTTCGGCCCATCCTTGATCTTGTACTCGGACGCGAACGCCGCCGCCTGCGCGGTCGAGAAGCCGGGGCCGCCGGCATCTGCCAGATTGCGGAACGCAATGTAGGACAGGCCGTGACAGCTGGAGCAGACTTCCTTGTAGACCTTCAGCCCGCGCTGCATCGAGCCGCGGTCGAACTTGCCGAACGGACCCGAGAACGGCCATTTCACCGAGGGCGGCGCCTCCTGATGGTCTTCGGCGCGGGCGTTTTGCACGTTTCCGAACAACAGCCCGCCCGCAACCATCAGCGCCATCGCCGCGGACACCATCGCCGGCCTGCCGCCGTTCTTCGCCAGCACGTCGTCGGCGATCGAATTCGGC
>Ga0209583_10000549_pt1 | contig 11574 bp, 12 predicted proteins | sample Str014_FD_187201 | JGI IMG/M metagenome (GOLD analysis project Ga0209583, IMG submission 187201) | Freshwater sediment microbial communities in response to fracking from Pennsylvania, USA - Straight Creek_MetaG_SC_2014 (SPAdes) (version 2) | ecosystem: Environmental > Aquatic > Freshwater >... | reverse complement strand
CCCACAAGGTCGACAGCCGCGGCATCTACGCGCGCGGCCGTTCGGACGATGTGAAGGAGGGTGTGGTGTCGTTCCTCGAAAAGCGCCCCGCGCAATTCAAGAACAAGGTGTCGGCCGACATGCCCGACTATTTCCCATGGTGGAACGAGCGGGAGTATAAGTGAGGAATTGAATCTCGTGGGCTGGGCAAAAGGCGCTGTTGCGCTGTGCCCAACGCCTTTTGCGCGGCGCCGGCAACGGTGGGCACGCTTCGCTTTGCCCACCCTTTCAACTCACCGCATCGTCAGCGCCACCCGGCCGATCGCCTTGCGATCGATCAGCAGCCGCATCGCGCGGGCGTAGTCTTGCAGCGGCAGCCGATGCGAGATATTGGGCCGGATCTTTCCGGCCTCCGCCCATTCCGTTAGTGCCTTGATCCTGATATCGCCAAGCGCCGGATTTTTCCGAACCGCCTCGCCGGCGCGGACGCCGAGCACGCTGGCGCCCTTGATCATCAGGAGATTGGTGCGCGCAAGCCCGATGCCGCCCGTGAACCCGATCACCAGCAGCCGCGCGCCCCAGGCGATGCAGCGCATGCTGTTCTCGAACACCTCGCCGCCGACTGGGTCGAACACCACGTCGGCGCCGCGACCGTCGGTGATCTGCTTGACCGCGTCGCGGAACGGTTCGCGCGCATACAGCACGAGATGGTCGGCTCCCCTCGCACTGGCGATCGCAAGTTTTTCTTCGCTGGAGGCCGCCGCGATCACGGTGGCGCCGAGCATCCTGCCCATCTCGACCGCGGCGAGACCAACACCGCCGCCGGCGCCGTGCACCAGCAGCACCTCGCCCGGCTGAACCTGCCCGCGATCGATCAGCGCGTGATAGGCGGTACCGTGGGCGGCGAGAAATGTCGCGCCCTCGGCATAGTCGAAGGTCGACGGCAACGGCACCAGTTGCGAGGGCGTGACCACCGCCTCGTCGGCATAGGCGCCGTGGCGCATCTTGACGATCACCCTGTCGCCAATCGCGACGCCGCCGGCAGCGTAGACTTCGACCACCTCGCCAGCGGCCTCGACGCCCGGCGTGAACGGCAAAGGCGGCTTGAGCTGATATTCGCCGGCCGCCATCAGTATGTCGGGGAAATTGATCCCGGCGGCGTGGATCGCGACGCGCACCTGCCCCGGCGCCAGCGGCATCGCCGTAAACGTTTCCAGGCGCAGGCTTTCGGGCGGGCCGAGTTCGCGGCAAACGACGATCTTCGGCATCAGGCGGCGCTCGCCTTGCGGCGCACCAGCGCCTCGCGGATCAGCGGCAGCCGGTCGTTGCCGAAATACATGTCGGTCTTGTCGAGAAATATCGTCGGCGAGCCGAAGCCGCCGCGCGCCATCACCTCATCGGTATTGGCCTTGAGCTGGTCCTTGATGGCCTGGTCGCCGATCCCGGCGAAGAATCTGGCAGGATCGATCCCGGTGCGCCGGCAGACCTCAGTGAGTACCGTATCCTGTGAAATATCCTGGTCTTCGCCCCAATAAATCTCGAAAGTCGTGCGCGCGAATGGCACCAGCTTTCCCTCAGGCGCCAGAAGAATGCAGCCGCGCATCGCCTTGACGCTGTTCACCGGAAACACCGTCGGCCGCATCTTGATCGCAAGCCCCGCGGAACGCGCCCAGTCCGCCATGTCTTTCTTCATGTAGCGCGCTTTCGCTTCGACCGGTTTTTCGCGGGAAGCATAGACGCTGGGGTTGATGGTGTTGAAGATGCCGCCGACCAGAATTGGCCGCCACGTCATCTCGGTGCCGAATTCCTTCGCCAGCGGCTGGATGTTGTGGAAGGCGAGATAGGTCCAGGGACTGGAACAGTCGAAGAAGAATTCGATCATGGCGTTTCCTTTGTATCGTCTTTCGACGTCCATCGTGTTGGATCTTTCGTTATCCCCATCATTGCGAGAAGCGAAGCGACGAATCCAGACTTCCTGTGCGGAGGCATGGATTGCTTCGCTGAGCCTGTCATCGGGCGGGCATTCGCCCGACCCGTTGGCTCGCAATGGCGGTGGGGTTCTACTTCCTCGCCGTCATCTCCTTCGCGGCCTGCCCGAACATGTTCCGCCGCGCCTCCTCGTCGAACGGCGCCTTGACGAACTTGCCGATCGCCAGTCCCGCCTGCACCTTCGGCCGGGCGCGGACCGCAGCGTACCAGCGCTTGATGTTCGGGTAATCGTCGAGGGTAAAGCCCTGTGCCTTGTGGGTCATGGTCCAGGGAAAACAGGCGATGTCGGCGATCGAATAATCGCCGGCGATATAAGCCCCGGTCTTGCCCAACTGGGTATCGAGCACGCGGTATAGCCGCGCCGCCTCGTCGCGGTAGCGCGCGATGGCGTAGGGGATTTTCTCCTGCGCATAGAGCGCGAAATGGCCGTGCTGGCCGAGCATGGGCCCGAGCCCGCCCATCTGCCACATCACCCACTGGATTACCGCGGAACGCGCACGCGTTTCCGCAGGCAAGAATCGCCCGGTCTTGTCGGCGAGATAGATCAGGATCGCGCCGGTCTCGAACACCGAAAACGGCTCGCCGCCATCGGCGGGCGCGCGATCGACGATCGCCGGGATGCGGTTGTTCGGGCTGATGGCGAGAAACTCCGGCCGGAATTGTTCGCCCGCCCGGATGTCGACGGGAATGACGGTATAGGCAAGCCCGAGTTCCTCCAGCATGATCGAGATTTTCCAGCCGTTGGGCGTCGGCGCGTAGTGCAGGTCGATCATGACTCCCCTTGCTTCCGATAGCGCCGGGAAAAGCGAGGCACCGGAGACTTTTGTTGTTCTGTACCTCGATCATAAGACATGGCAGACAGGCGCTCAATCAGAACCGACCGGGAGGCCCTGATGCTGTTTCCAACCACGATCGCAGGCTCGCTGCCGAAGCCGGAATGGCTTGCCGAGCCCAACACGCTGTGGGCGCCCTGGAAACCGAAAGGCGAGGAACTGGTCCGCGCCAAGCGCGACGCCACGATGCTGGCGGTGAAATTGCAGGAAGATTGCGGAATCGATATCGTCACCGAGGGCGAGCAGGCCCGCCAGCACTTTGTGCATGGCTTCCTGGAAAAAATCGAGGGCATCGATTTCGCCCACAAGGTCGAAATGGGCATCCGCAAGGACCGCTACAAGGCAATGGTGCCGCAGGTGGTGGCGCCGCTGACGCTGAAAGGCCGCGTCCACGCCGACGAAGCGCGCGTCGCTCGCAGCCACACCACGCACAAGCTGAAATTCACGCTGCCCGGCCCGATGACCATCATCGACACCATCGCCGACCAGTATTATGGCGACCGGGTCAAGATGGCGTTCGCCTTTGCCGAATTGCTCAACGAGGAAGCCCGAGCATTGCAGGCCGACGGCGTCGACATGATCCAGTTCGACGAACCCGCCTTCAACGTCTACATGGACGAGGTCTCCGACTGGGGCATCAAGGCGCTGGAGCGCGCGGCGCAAGGGTTGACCTGCGCCACCGCGGTGCACATCTGCTACGGCTACGGCATCAAGGCGAACACCGACTGGAAGCAGACGCTCGGCGGCGAGTGGCGGCAATACGAGGATATTTTCCCCGTGATCGCCAGGAGTCCGATCCAGCAGGTGGCGATCGAATGCCGCAACTCGAAAGTGCCGCTGGACTTGCTGGCGCTGTTGACCGGCAAGATCGTCCAAGCCGGCGTGATCGATGTCGCCAGCGACACGATCGAGACGGCCGACGACGTCGTCAAGGTGATCGAGGCGGTATCGAAATTCGTACCCAAGGGCAACATCATAGCGACTACCAATTGCGGCATGGCGCCGATGCGCCGCGATATCGCCGAAGCCAAATTGATGGCGCTGGGCGCCGGCGCGAAGCTGGCGCGGCTGCGGCTGGGGTGAAACTCCCCGGTCATTCCGGGGCGTGCGCTAGCACGAACTAACCAAGATGCGCCATTGCGCATCTGAGAATCTCGAGATTCCGGGTCTGCGCCAAGTGGCGCATCCCGGAATGACGCTTTACAATATTCACGCTGCCGCACTCGGATGCAGCACCGGCCGGTATCCCGCCGCCAAGGCACGCAATGTCGAGGGCGGCGTCAGCAGCATGACGCCTTCGGTCGGTTTCAGGGCTTCGGAATAACCGACGTGGGACCATTGAACGGCCCGCCCCTGCAGGATCAGATAACTTTCCCGGCCTTCCTGCACCATCGCGCCGTCAGGCATCGCGTCGATCGGCATCGGAAGTTCGAACCGGCGTTTGGCCCGGCCGTTCAGGCGTTCGCTGTGCAGTACGCCATCGATGTCGGAGGCACGGAGGTTAGCGACCCCATTACCCTCCTCCCACGCCGAGCGAAACCGGTTGGCGTCGTCGCGGCGGCAGACGAAGCACGGACGATGTCCCGCCGCGAGCGCGGTGGCCTCATCGAGAAAAAATAGCTCGGTCCAACTTCGGCCACCCATCACCTTGCGCCGCCGGCCCTTGTAGTCGCAGACGCAGACAAGCCATGCTTGGCTTGCCCAGCGGCGCGTCAGCGTCCTGGTCCCGGGATCGTGGATGATACCGCGATTGCCGGTGAACGTCCCGCGATGCGGAGTAGCAACGATGTCGCCGGTGGGCGTGACGCGGTTTTGCAGCGACATCGGCTAACGATCGCTCACGCCGCGCCGTCGCGGATCGGCGGCTGGAACGACAGCGCGGTATCCCACGGAAAAAAGATCCAGGTGTCCTGCGACACTTCGGTGATGAAAGTGTCGACCAGCGGCCGTCCCTTCGGCTTGGCGTAAACGGTGGCGAAATGCGCGTCCGGCATCATGTCGCGCACCAGCCGCCCGGTCTTGCCGGTGTCGACGAGATCGTCGACGATCAGCAGACCCTTGCCGGTTCCCTCTCCGAGTTTCGCGGTGTCGGCGGAAATGCCTTTCAATACCTTGAGATCGCCCTGCTTGGTGTGATCGTAGCTTGCGATGCAGACGGTATCGATGACGCGCACGCCGAGTTCGCGCGCAACGATCGCGGCCGGCACCAGGCCGCCGCGGGTGATCGCGATGACCGCATGAAACGGCCCGACGTCGTTGAGACGCCAGGTCAGTGCCCGGCAATCCCGGTGAAACTGGTCCCACGAAACCGGAAAGGCCTTGCCCGCGCGCTCCTGCACGCTCAGTTCCGGATGCTCCGTCATTATATTCTCCTGCAAATTCGAAATCGGCCGATCCGTCAGCGCGTGACGTTCAGTCCCGCCAGCATCTCCTTGACCGCCGCCATCGCGGCGGCGAGCTTCTCTGGATAGCGCGAACGAACGACGAGATTGGTGTTCGGCCTCTTGTCCTCGTCCTGGAATGGATAACTGCCGATGACGGTCTCGGGATGCGCGTTGGCGATCTCCCGCAGCGGCCCGCCGATATCGCCCTCCCGCGCGTTGGCCCGCACCGATTCCGACAGCATGCGCAGGCCCGATTTCAGTTTCGGCGAAACGATGTCCATCATCGCCTGCATGATCGAGGGCACACCGGCCATGACGATGACGTTGCCGATCTTGAACCCGGGCGCCAGAATGGTCGCGCTCTGGATCAGTTCGGCGCCGTCGGGAATCCGGGCCATGCGCAGGCGAGCCTCGTTCAATTCGCCGGGGTTCTGGAACCGCTCCCTGAATCGTGCCACGACCTCGGGGTGGTGGTCGATGCCGACGCCGAACGCCTTTGCCACGCTGTCGGCGGTGATGTCGTCATGGGTCGGCCCGATGCCGCCGGTGGTAAAGACGTAGGCGTAGCGATGTCTCAGCGCATCAAGGGCGGCGATGATGTCGGCCTCGTCATCGGCGACGACGCGGACTTCCTTGAGGTCGATCCCGATATTGGTCAGATATTCAGCAATGAAGCCGATATTCTTGTCCTTGGTCCGGCCGGACAGGATCTCGTCACCAATGACCAGAATACCCGCCGTGACGATCTCACTCATGACCTCTCCTCGCGCTGTCCCCGACCTTGCGCACGCAACGCATTGAAGTCACGGGGTTTTGCTGCCGAAATAAGCACCCGGCCGCCGATTTTTCGGGCAGCACCACGACCACCCATAGCAAATGCCGTCTGGCAATGCATATCGCGCTGGCCCGGGCCTTGCTAGCATCCCGTCGAGTCATGCACTGTGTCGTCTGATGTCCAAGACAGTCGGGATTTATGGCGGTCGCATTTGATGAGATGAACGGCCCGGGCGGCGAACTGCGCCCGGCCTACCTGGAATTGTCCCGTTGGCTGCAAGAAACGCCACCGGACGCCCTGGAATATCGCCGCCAAGAGGCTGAACTGTTGTTCCGCCGGATCGGCATCACCTTCGCCGTCTACGGCGATGCCGATGCCCAGGAGCGGCTTATCCCTTTCGACGTGATCCCGCGAATCCTGTCGGCCAAGGAATGGACGCTGCTGGAGAAGGGTCTCAAACAGCGGGTTCGCGCGCTCAATATGTTCCTGCGCGACATCTATCACGGCCGTGACATCCTGCGGGCCAACATCATTCCCGACGACCTGATTTTCCAGAACCCGGTGTTTCGCCCCGAAATGAACGGCCAGGACGTACCGCACGACGTCTACGTTCATATCGCCGGCATCGACATCGTCAGGGTCGATTCTGAAAACTTCATCGTGCTGGAAGACAACGCCCGCACGCCGTCCGGCGTCTCCTACATGCTGGAAAACCGCGAAATCATGATGCGGTTGTTTCCGGACCTGTTCGCCCGGCATCGCGTCGCCCCGGTGGAGCGATATCCGGACCAATTGCTCTCGGCGTTGCGGTCGGTGGCGCCGCTCAGCGCCTCAAGCGAGCCTACGGTCGCGCTGATGACGCCCGGCGTCTACAATTCCGCCTATTACGAGCACTCGTTTCTTGCCGACAAACTCGGCATCGAACTGGTCGAGGGCCGCGATCTCGTCGTCAAGAACGACGAGGTTTTCATGCGCACCACCGAGGGCCTCAAGCGTGTCGATGTGATCTACCGCCGGGTCGACGACGATTTCCTCGATCCCCTCACCTTCCGCCCGGACTCCGCGCTCGGCGTGCCCGGACTGATGTCGGCCTACGCGGCGGGCAACGTCACGCTGGCGAACGCGGTCGGCACCGGAATCGCCGACGACAAGGCGATTTACTCCTACATGCCGGAAGTCGTGAAATTCTATCTTGGTGAAGAGCCGATCCTGAAAAACGTCGAGACCTGGCGCTGCCGCGAGCCGAAGGATCTGTCCTACGTCCTCGACAATCTTGACGAGCTCGTGGTCAAGGAAGTGCACGGCTCCGGCGGCTACGGCATGCTGATCGGCCCGGCCGCGACCAAGGCGACGATCGCGGCGTTCCGCGACAAGCTCAAGCGCGAGCCGGAAGGCTTCATTGCCCAGCCGACGCTGGCACTGTCGACCTGTCCGACCTGCACCGCATCGGGCCTCGCACCTCGCCATGTCGACCTCAGGCCGTTTGTCTTGACGGGCAGTAACCGCACCACCATCGTGCCGGGCGGACTGACGCGGGTGGCGCTGAAAGAAGGCTCGCTGGTGGTCAATTCGAGCCAGGGCGGCGGCACCAAGGACACCTGGATACTCGACGAGTAGAGAGCCAACGATCGCATGCTGTCGCGCACCGCCGAAAACCTGTACTGGCTGGCCCGCTACGTCGAACGGGCCGAATATCTCGCGCGCACCATCGACGCGACGTTGCGCGTCACCGCGCTGCCGGCTGCCTATATCGGCAAGACCAATGAATGGGACTCCGCATTGCTGACCGCCGGTGTCAGCACGAGTTTCTACAAGCTCTACGAGGAGGCCAACGAACAGAACGTGGTCGAATACCTGTCGTTCGCCCCTTCCAATCCGTCCTCGATCAGGAACTGCATCGAGGCCGCCCGGCTCAATTCGCGCTCGGTGCGCACCGCGCTGACCAGCGAGATGTGGGACACGATCAACTCGGCCTGGATCGAGTTGCAGGAAGTCTGGGGCAAGGGCACGACGACCCGCGAAGAGCTGGCGCGCTTCCTGCGCTTCGTGCAGGAGACCTCGCTACGGTTCGACGGCTCGGCCTACCGGACTATGCTACGCAACGACGCCTTCTGGTTCTCGCGGCTCGGCCTGCATCTGGAGCGCGCCGACAATACCGCGCGCATTCTCGACGTGAAGTATCACGTGCTGCTGCCCGAGGAGGAGCACGTTGGCGGTCCCCTCGACTACTATCAGTGGACCTCGATCCTGCGCTCGGTGTCGGCGCTCACCGCCTATCATTGGGTCTACCGGGAAACCCTGAAGCCGTGGCTGATCGCCGATCTGCTGATCCTCAATGATTCGCTGCCGCGCTCGCTGGCAAGCTGTTACGACAATTTGGTGCGCAATCTCGACCGGATCGGTGTCGCCTATGGCCGCCAGGGCGCGTCCCAGCGCCATGCCCGCGGCGTTCGTAACCGCCTCGAACACAGCAATATGGACGATATCTTCCAGCACGGCGTACATGAGTTCATCCAGGAATTCATCGCGGACAACGCGCGGCTCGGTGAAATCATCACCAAGCAATATCTGATCTGAAGCGAGCCTCTACGGATCGGAAGATTTGGAACCGTCATGCGCCTGCGAATTGCCCATTCCACCAACTACCGCTACGAGCCGCCCGCTTCGGGCGTGATCCAGATCCTGCGGATGACGCCGGGCAGCCACGACGGACAATATGTCGTGGAATGGCAGATCGACGTCTCCACCGATTCGCGGCTCGAAGTTCACGAGGACGCGTTCGGCAATGTCACGCATGTCCTGACCTACGGCCTGATCGACAATATCACCATCAACGTCGGGGGCCTGATCGAGACTCACGATACCGGCGGCGTGCTGAAGGGCACCGACGAGCGATTTCCGCCGAGCCTGTTCCTGCGCTCGACCACGCTAACGGAAGTGAACCCGGCGATGGCGACGTTTGCCCGCGAACTGCGCGCGGAGTCGGACGGGGACGTGCTCGGCTTCCTGCATGCGCTTATGGTGCAGATCAACGAGCATATGACGTTCGACGTCGATCCCACCAACAGCGGGACATCGGCCGTGGAAGCTTTCGGGCTGAAGCGCGGCGTCTGTCAGGACTACGCGCATATCTTCATCGCCTGCGCCCGCACCGGCGGGGTGCCGGCGCGCTTCGTGTCCGGACATTTCCTGCGCTCAGACGGCACCGTCCAGCAGCAGGCCGGCCATGCCTGGGCCGAGGCCTTTGTGCCAGACCTCGGCTGGGTCGGCTTCGATGCCGCCAACGCCATCTGCACCACCGATGCGCATGCCCGCGTCGCCATCGGCCTCGACTACCTCGGCGCCGCGCCCGTGCGCGGCACCCGCTATGGCGGCGGCAAGGAAACGCTGACGGTTGGCGTCAGGGTCGACCAGGTCGGGCGACCTGGACAGTGGCAATCGCAGTCGCAGTCGTAGCGATGGGCTAAACCGCCTTCCGGCCATAGCTTATCCAGCCAGATATCCTCGAAGCGCAAATAATTATGGTGGTTGCTGTCGTACGGCGTGTAGTTCTTCACGTAAAGCCAGCGGACCGAACAGGCGAAATGGGTTGGATGCCCCTCTGAAATTGGCTACTAGTTTCCCGCCGATGATGCGGGACGGGCTCAGGGACCTGGAATGACCTATTGTTGCGGAGTGCTGGTGCGGGACGGCCTGGTGATGATCGCGGATACCCGCACCAATGCCGGCCTCGACAATGTCTCGACATTCCGCAAGCTGCACATTTTCAGCAAGCCCGATGAGCGCATCATGGCAATCGCCAGCGCCGGCAATCTGGCGATCAGCCAGTCGGTGCTGTCGACCCTGACGGAGGGACTGGAAGATCCCGACACCGGCGAAATCGAAACCCTGATGAATGCGCCGACGATGTTCCAGGCAGCGCAGCGCATCGGCCGCGCCATTCGCAGCGTTCACGCCACCGAAGGCGCCGCGCTGAAGTCGGAAGATGTCAGCTTCGACGTGTCGTTCCTGTTCGGCGGCCAGATCAAGGGCTCGCGAATGCGGCTGTTCATGGTCTACACCGCCGGCAACTTCATCGAATGCACCACCGACACGCCCTATTTGCAGATCGGCGAACACAAATACGGCAAGCCGGTGCTCGATCGCGCGATGCATTACGACGTCGAATTGTACGAGGCGCTGAAGACCAGCCTGATCTCGATGGATTCGACGATGCGCTCCAATCTCGGCGTTGGCTTGCCGATCGACGTGCTGGTGGTGCGCGCCGATGTCTGCGAGGCCGATCTCAACCACCGCATCGAGGCCGGCGAACCGTATTTCCACGACCTGCGCTCGCGCTGGTCGGCGGCCCTGCGCGCGGCGCACCGGAATATCCCGCGACCGCCCTACAAGAGCGAAACCGAAGCAAAAAACTGAAGGGAAGGAAACAAATGACCGAGGCAGCAAACAGAATCGCAGTCGTGACGGGTGCAGGCACCGGTGTCGGACGGGCGGCGTCGCTGGCGTTGATGAACGCCGGCTTCACGGTGGTGCTGGCCGGGCGCCGCATCGAGGTGCTGGAAGAGACGAAAAAGCTCGGCGACAATGTCGGCAAGAGCCTTTGCGTTTCGGCCGACATGACCGACCCCGGCTCGATCGCCGCGCTGTTTGCCAAGGTGGCGGACACCTATGGCCGGCTCGACGTGCTGTTCAACAATGCCGGCATGGGCGCGCCGCCGGTCAATTTCGAGGATCTCAGCCTGGCGCAGTGGCAGGCGGTGGTGAACACCAACCTCACCGGACCGTTCCTGTGCACCCAGCACGCCTTCCGCATCATGAAGGACCAGAAGCCGCGCGGCGGCCGCATCATCAACAATGGCTCGATCTCCGCGCATGCGCCGCGGCCGTTCTCCTCCCCATATACCTCCACCAAGCACGGCATCACCGGCTTGACCAAGGCCAGCAACCTCGACGGCCGCATGTACGACATCGCGGTCGGCCAGATCGACATCGGCAATGCCGCGACCCCGATGACGGATCGCATGGTCGACGGCGTGTTGCAGCCCGACGGCCGCAAGATTCCCGAACCGCGGATGGATGCGAAGGCGGTCGGCGATGCCGTCGCCTACATGGCCAACCTGCCGCTCGACGCCAACGTGCTGTTCATGACCGTAATGGCCTCGAAGATGCCGTTCGTGGGACGGGGCTGAGGTCGTCGCCCCCCTACTCCAGCCGCTGCACATCCCGCAGCGCCGGAAACAGTTTCATCCACAATAGAGCAATGGCGATGGTGCCGACGCCGCCGAGCACGGCGGCAGGCACCGCGCCGAACAGCGCCGCCGTGATGCCGCTCTCAAACTGGCCGAGCTGGTTGGAGGCGTTGATAAAAAGAAAATTCACGGCGCCGACGCGGCCGCGCATCTCGTCGGGTGTCGCGAGCTGCACCAGCGAGAACCGTATCACGACGCTGATGGTGTCGGCCGCGCCCAGGATCGCCAGCGCCAGCACGGACAGCCACATCCACGGCGATAGCGCGAACGCCACCGTCGCCGCGCCGAACACGATCACCGCCTGGAACATCCTCATGCCGACGCGATGGTTGATGGTGAACCGCGCCAGCAATGCGGTCATCAAC
>Ga0209583_10000547_pt1 | contig 11582 bp, 13 predicted proteins | sample Str014_FD_187201 | JGI IMG/M metagenome (GOLD analysis project Ga0209583, IMG submission 187201) | Freshwater sediment microbial communities in response to fracking from Pennsylvania, USA - Straight Creek_MetaG_SC_2014 (SPAdes) (version 2) | ecosystem: Environmental > Aquatic > Freshwater >... | reverse complement strand
CGCCGTTCACCTCCACCTTCGCCAGCACGGGAAATTTGACATCATAGGTCAGCGAGCAAAAGTTCGCGATTTCCGCCGCATCGCCGGGCTCTTGATGGCCGAACTGGTTGCAGGGGAAGCCGAGCACGGTCAGGCCTTTGGCGGCATAATCTTCGTGCAATTTCTCCAGCCCCTCATATTGCGGGGTGAAGCCGCATTTCGAGGCGGTGTTGACGATCAGGATCGGGCCCTCGGGCAGAGTCGCGAGCGGCAGATCGCTGCCATCGGGCTTTTTGACGGTGAAATCGCGCACTGTTTGGGCTTTGGCGTTCATGGTGCTTCTCCTAACTCAAGACCCCATCGTGCAGCCTTAGCACACGATCCATTCGTGCCGCCAGCCGCTCATTGTGCGTGGCGACGAGCGCGGCAGACCCCAGTTCGCGCGTCAAAGCAATAAACTCGGCGAACACCACGTCGGCGGTGGCCTCATCCAGATTGCCGGTCGGCTCGTCAGCCAGCACGAGTGCGGGGGCATTGGCGAGCGCACGGGCCACGGCAACGCGCTGTTGCTCACCCCCTGAAAGCTGGCTGGGGCGATGCGTGAGCCGGGCGGAAAGGCCGAGTTTAGCGAGTAATTCCGTCGCACGGGTTTCGGCTGTTGTTTGCGCTGCGCCGCGAATCATCTGTGGGAGCATGACATTCTCGGTCGCGTTAAAATCGGGCAGGAGGTGGTGGAATTGATAGACGAAGCCGATAGCTGTCCGTCGCAGCGCCGTGCGTTCGTCGCCTCCCAGCGCGCTGACTTCTTCACCCCGGATACGAATTGACCCCTCGAAGCCACCTTCGAGAAGCCCTACGGCCTGTAATAGCGTCGATTTGCCCGAGCCCGACGGCCCCAAGAGCGCAACGATCTCACCGGCGCGCAGACTAAGGTTCACCCCGCGCAAGACATCGATTGTCTCCGCACCTTGGCTGAAGCTGCGGCGTAAGTCGGAGACGCCGAGCACTTCGGCGGATCGGGCATCACTCATAGCGCAGCACTTGTACGGGATCGGTGTTCGCGGCTTGGAATGCCGGGTAAAGTGTGGCGAGAAAACTACCACCAATCGTGAGCACCAAGATCATGAGCACATCAAACGGGTCGGTGAGCGAAGGGAGTTCGGTGACTTGGCGGATCGCGGGATCCCAAATATTGACGCCAGAAATCCATTGCGCTGCGTTGAGGATCGGGTGGCGGAACGCGAGAAAGACAAAACCCAGCGTCAAGCCTGCACCTGTGCCGAGCAGACCGATGGTCATCCCGATAGCGACAAAGATGCGGAGCACCGCGTTTCGGCTGGCGCCCATGGTGCGCAACACCGCGATGTCGCGCGTTTTGGCGCGGACAAGCATGATAAGCGAGGAGATAATATTGAAGAGCGCCACCAGGATAATGAGTGACATGACGACCGAAATCCCGACGCGATCGACCTCCATCGCCTTAAACAGCGCGCTGTTGGTTGTGCGCCAGTCGCTGAGCACCGCATGTCCCGCGATTTGGCGCTCAAGCGGCGCAAGGATAGTGCCTACGCGCTGGGGATCAACCGTGTTGACCTCGATTATACCCACCGAATCGCCCATCAGCAGCAGCGATTGCGCATCCTGCATTGGCATAATAACAAAGGCCTTATCGAAATCATACACACCAATTTTGAAAATCGCTGCGACCCGGTAGCTCACAATGCGCGGGACGGTGCCAAAAGGCGTGGTTTCCCCTTGCGGTGAAATGAGGCTGATTTGCCCACCCACCTGCGCACCGAGCGCATTGGCAAGTTCGGCACCAATCGCGACATTGTTGCTGCCGGGCGTGACCGCGTTGAGATCACCAATCAACGTGTTCCCTGTCAGGCTGGCGTTGCTCCGAATATCCTCAACACGCATGCCGCGCGCGAGCACCCCTTCAACCCGACCGCTATAACTGGCCATGAGCGGTTGCTCGATGAGCGGGGTCACGCTCGTTACTCCGGGTGTCGCTTTGGCTCGTGCCATGATGGCCTGCCAATTGTCGAGCCGACCATTATACCCCTGCACAACAGCATGGCCGTTGAGCCCGACAAATTTGTCAAACAAATCGGCGCGGAAGCCATTCATCACACTCGTAACGATAATGAGTGTCGCAACACCGATCGCCACGGCCACCAGACTGAAAAGGGCGACAACGGTGATAAACGCCTCGCCTTTGCCGGGCCAGAGATAGCGTTTGATGATCATGCGTTCGGTGGCGGAGGGCAGCATCGCTCTGCCCTATCGCGCGTTCTGCCGCTGCGCAACCGCGCATCGACTGTTGCACAATCACCACAGGTGTCGGCAAAAGTATCGCGCGGTAACAATCGGTGCGTGACACGTCATTTCGAGGCAACTATGTGTCACAATACTGAAACGCAAGTTAATAGGCCGCGGTTTAGGGAGACGTCGGTTCCGCAACGCGCTTAAGCGCTGGCGTTGAGCTGATGAGTGAGTTGGGGGCTGGCGAGCTATCGTCACGCGAGGAGTGCTCGGGTCAAATGCGATCCGGGCACTTTTTCACTTTTGGGGCGCAGCACAAGTTTATGGCTGCCAAGTAAAATTATATAGTCTATCAATTTAGTATAGATTAGAAAGCCTCTAGCGCACCGACTAACAGGGTGCGAAAGGAGTGGCTATGGATTGGGCACATGTCATTGCGGGCTTTGGAGTGGGGATGCTCGTGGGGCTTACGGGTGTCGGCGGTGGCTCGCTTATGGCACCGATTCTCATTTGGCTGAATACCTCGCCACTTGTCGCGGTCGGAACCGATCTCTGGTTCGCCGGCATTACTAAAGCCTTCGGCGGTGCTATTCATCATCGCCAAGGTGGCGTCGATCGCCAAGTGCTGCTCCGATTGTTGCTGGGAAGCCTCCCGGCCGCGATTGTTACGCTCTATCTGATCAACCATTTGGGGCTCCGTCAGATCAAAGGCGGCGTCGTCATCCACCTGCTGGGAGCGGTGTTGTTGTTGACAGCTGTCGCGACCCTTTTTCGTCAGCGGTTTGTGCTCTGGAGTCGGCAATATCAACGCAAGGCGGGGCATCAACGAATCAACATCCAATTTCCGCTGACCGTGCTGGCGGGGGTTTTGCTCGGCACGCTGGTGACGCTCACGTCGGTCGGCGCGGGTGCGCTGGGCGTGACAATGATCTTGTGCCTTTACCCGCTCCGGATGAGTGCCAGCAAACTCGTCGCTACGGACATCGTTCACGCCATTCCGCTCACGATTGTTGCGGGCATTGGTCATGCCATGATGGGCAACGTGAATGCACCCCTGCTCTTAAACCTTCTGCTCGGATCAATACCGGGGATTATTGCGGGCTCGCTATTGACGAAGCGCGTCCCTGAAGTCGCGTTGCGGATTGTGCTTGCGATTGTGCTGGCGGTCGTCGGTGTGTTGATGCTGCTAAAATAATGCTGCACATGCGAGCGACAGTCTAGCAACCGTCACAATTCGGCTCTAAGAGCATTTTATGAATATTGATCTTATCCCCATCGGCGATAACCCGCCGCACTCGCTCAACGTCATCATCGAAGTCCCCGTTGGGGGCGAGCCCGTAAAGTACGAGTTCGATAAGAAATCGGGGGCGTTGTTTGTTGATCGCATTTTGCACACGCCGATGCGCTACCCCTGCAACTATGGCTTCGTGCCGCACACGCTGTCGCCCGATGGTGATCCGCTCGATGCGTTGGTTGTGGCGCGCTCGCCCTTCGTTCCTGGCTGCGTGGTGCGCGTCAGGCCCATCGCAGTTCTTTTCCTCGAAGACGAGGCCGGTGGCGATGAAAAGCTGCTCTGTGTTCCTGTCGACGCGACTTTCCCTTATTATGAGGCGGTCGATGAGATGACGCATCTCCCTGCGATTGTGATGCAGCAGATCGAACATTTCTTTAAGCATTACAAAGATTTGGAAGAAAAAAAATGGGTACGCGTTGGCAAATGGGGCGATGCCGCCGACGCGCGACGCATCGTTGAAGAAGCTATCGAAGCTGCTAAAAAGGCTAAGGACGCCGCCTAAGGACCGTACTGAATGTTCTCCTTGCCCGATTTTGATCGTTTCGCTTTTATCTCGGCGACTTTGACCGAGGATTTGGGCACGGGGGGGGACATTACCTCGGCCGCAGTTATCCCAGCGACCGCAAAGTTTGCAGCGACAATGCGCGCTCGCGAATCGATGGTACTGGCCGGTCTTCCGCTCGCGGAGGATTTTTTTCGTGCGCTTGATTCGGATGTGCGCGTCGAGCGGTGCGCGTCGGATGGCGAGAGGGTGGCGGCGGGTGCGGCGCTCATGCACATTGTCGGCAATGCGCGTGCGTTGCTCACCGCCGAGCGCGCTGCGCTCAATACCGTCCAGCACCTCTCGGGCATTGCGACGCTGACACGGCGTTATGTTGACGCGATTTCAAACACGGGGTGCACCTTGCTCGACACGCGCAAAACAACACCGGGTTTGCGTGTCCTTGAGAAATACGCAACGCGGATGGGTGGCGCGACCAATCATCGTTTGCGGCTGGATGATGCCGCCATGATTAAGGATAATCATGTTGCCGTTGCGGGCGGTGTGACCGAAGCCGTTCGGCGCGCCCGCGTCGCTGGCATTGAGCGAATCATTCTTGAGGTCGATCACCTGGAGCAAATCGAACTGGGTATCGCAGCGGGCGCAACGCACCTACTGCTCGACAATATGGATGCCGAGACGTTACGGACAGCTGTGGCGCTTGTCGCCGGGCGCGTCCCGACCGAGGCGTCGGGCGGCGTGAATTTGGAGACGATTCGCGCCAAGGCCCAAACCGGCGTCACGTTCATCTCAGTCGGGAAACTCACGCAGTCCGCACCCGCTGTGGACATTGGGTTGGATTTTGATTTGGTGGCGGGATAGGCTGGGTATCATTAGTGCGCATGCGAGGGCGGGTTGCTATGTTCACTGCAATTCGCGCTGATTTTTCCGTTTGACTCCGCTCAAAAACAAATTTAGTTCTATTTATGTTCCGATAGGAGAGACTCATGCGTACCAAGCCGATCGCTCAAATTATTGCCATTGTCACTCTTTGTGTTGCTTCGGCCGTCAGTGCGGCGCCGTCGTGCAGCCTGCCAGCGTCCATTCCCGCAACCCATGCTGAGAAGGCGGGTGATGTGCGCAATGTGCCGATTGGGGGGTATTTGCTCACCTTCAGTTGGTCGCCCGAATATTGCTTTGCGGCCAAACGTAATCCGCGCGCTGCGGACGATCCCACGCAGAGCACCGAGCTGCAGTGCGGCGCGAGCAACCATTTCCGCTTCACGCTCCATGGTTTGTGGCCAGAAGGCAAGGACGCGACATGGCCGCAATATTGCCACCCCGTCGGGCTGGTCTCGGCGCCAACGGTGAAAGCCAATTTGTGTCGCACGCCTTCGGTGGGGTTGATTGAGCATGAGTGGGAGAAGCATGGCAGTTGCAATTGGGCGACGCCCGAGGCCTATTTCGGCCAGTCGGCTAAACTCATGGACCATGTTAAACTCCCCGACCTCAGCGGCCTCACGCGCGGGCAAATCAACGCGAGCGCTATTCGGGCCGCGTTCATGGCCGCCAATCGAACGCTTCCTCACGACGCGATCGGGGTTGCGGCCAATAAAGGCGGTTGGTTCGAGGAAGTGCGCCTATGCCTCGATACGGGGTTCAATTACCGCAAATGCCCCGATTATAGCTTCGGCGCTGCGGATGCTGACCGGGTCAAAGTTGCACGCGTGCGTTAACTCATCGCCTTTTTATAAACGCTCTGGCGTGGAGTTTCGAACAGCTTCATCACCATGGGTTCGAAAAAGCTCAGCGGCGCGTTGTCATAGGCGGGATCGAACGACGGGCAATCATATTTGGCAATGAATTCGGCGGTTGCTGTAGCGTGGGGGTGATCAGCAAACGTGTCACGCAGATTACGATCGAGGCCAATAAAATGGAAAAAATTATACCCTTGGAAAATGCCGTGATGCTTGGTGATCCAGTGGAGTTCTTCCGAAACAAATGGCTGAATGATCGCGGCGGCAATATCGGGATGGTTATACGCGCCTAGTGTGTCGCCAATATCGTGAAGCAGCGCCATAACGACATAGGCTTCGGGGCGACCGTCGCGGTGCGCGCGCGTCGCGGTTTGGAGACAATGCGTCAGCCGATCGACCGCAAAGCCACCGCAATCGCCGTCGAGCAGTCGCAAATGATCGAGCACGCGCGCGCCGCCTCTTTTCGCAAACGGCACCAAATGCGACACGATTGTGTTCCAATCTGCCTGTGTGCCGTGGATCATATCATGAAATTGGGCGGTAGATGCGGGAGTGTCGTCCATGGTTCATCCTCTCAGAATGCGGAGCTTAAGCTGCGAGAGGCGTTTCATCAACCACGGCGCATGGCGCTCATCCAGTGAGGCGTTGGGCGAACTGCGCAGTTTTGTCAAAAATATCACTGAGGGCGCGTTTGCTCTTCCCAAAATCGAACGATTGGCCCTTGATCTCGCTATTGCCGACAATTTTGGTGCCCTGCATGTCAAGATCGACAATATCAAATTGCAAACTGCCGCCGAGAGAAATCCAATCAATCGGTAATTTCGATTCGATATATCCCCCGCGAGGGGTATCAAAGCAGGTCGTCAGTCCGTAGCGTAAATCATATAGCACGAGCGCCAACGCGCGGACCACGATGGCATAGGCGAACGGAAGTGTGCGCTCCGCTGATTTGCGGGTTTTCCAGCCAAGCGATTGCCCCAGCGCCTCGGTCGCCTTCAGGCTCAGCAGGTTAAGACTGCTCGGTGTCCCGTTCAGCGCGCCCATGAGCTTGGCCAGCCCTTGTTCTTTGGCGGCAACATCTTCGGGCGGCAGGTTTAAAGTGTCACCAGCCAAAATCGTCGCGATGGCGGGGCGGGTGACAGCAAGCGGATATGGAGGCATGGAGAGACCCTTCTGCTCCGTGGAACATCGCTCTGCACCAACGGCCCCGCGAGTTTATGGCGCTTCTGAGGGGCAGTCAACGCCATAAAGGTGCCACTGAATGCCTGTCTATCCCTCGACCACCGCACCGGCGGGGTGATGCTTGTCGAGATATTTCAGAATAATTCTGAGATTATAGGTATTCGAGCGGTAAAAGAAGGTCGGCAAGACGCCGATCACTGGAATGACGCTCAACAATCCCAGAAAGGCGTTGATGCCGACATTGCCGGCCATCCGCAGCATTGAAAATTTTGACATGCCCAAGTTACGCGCTTCCCAAACCATATACGCGCCGAGCACCGCGCCTGCGACATCGCCACCAATCGGAATGATATCCAGCAGCACATCGAGCCCGATCCGACGGTTAACCACGGGTATGACGAACACACCCTCAAGGAGCTTTTCCATAAACACCACGCGACGGCGCACCGAGGCCGCGTCCTTCCCGCCCACAAAGGGGATTTGGGTAATGATGTCAAAATCATCGGCGTTTATCGGCATAAGCAGTGCACCTTAAGAGTGAGACTATGATATAGCGCTCATATGGACAAAAACTAGGTGTGATGCCACATCATCGGCATGACGCTAGCGACTGACGACAATAGGCAAATCGGCGCTATTATCCTCGCGGCGGGGGCGTCACGGCGGATGGGGCAAGATAAGCTGCTGCTTAACGTTCGGGGTCGGCCGATGATCAGCCATGTGATTGCCGCGGTGCAGGCGGCGCACCTCGCGCGACCGATTGTGGTGGTACGACCAGACGATCTGGCATTGCGAGCCGCACTCGGTGACTTTGACGTCGAGCTGGTGGTTGTGAACGATTGGGCGCTGGGGATGGCGCGTTCGCTCCGGGCAGGTGTTTTGCGGATTCCTGTAAATTGGCGAGCCTGTTTTATCTGCTTAGGTGATATGCCGTTCATCACGCCCGAAATGTTGAGCACGATGGCGGCCCTGGCCAACGACTCGGGTGTCATCGTTCCCATGCACAAGGGTCGACGTGGCAATCCACTCTTGTGGGGACGTGCACATTTCACCGCGCTCGCAGCGCAAGAAGGCGATGTCGGAGGGCGCGGGCTGTTGACTGAACTTGCGAGGGTGGTTGTGCCGTTTCCGTGGCACGACACCTCGATTTTTGTCGATTTTGATACGCCCGATCAGCTAAGCACAGCACTGTGAACATCGCACCAATTTTTGACTTTCTCGCGGCTGAAGTGTTGGCTGGACACCGAACGTGTCTCGTCACGGTGATCGCCGTTACGGGGGCGTCAACGCGCAATCCCGGAACACACATGGGGGTTTCGGAGTGCGGCGCCTATGCCGGGTCACTGTCGGGCGGTTGTATTGAGGCCGCGGTGGTAGCGGAGGCGCAAATGGCAATTCGGGCGGGGCAACCGCATCAAGTGGCGTTCGGGGCGGGGTCGTCGTATATCGATATCCGCTTGCCGTGTGGGGGGCGCATCGATTTGTTGTTTACTCCGCTGGTGCAGCCCGAGTTTGTAGCGCAGATCACTGAAGTGATAGCGCGGCGGCTGGCCTTCACGTTCCACCTGCCGCTCACGGCGGGAACGCCAACGGTCTTGCTCGAATGCACACCGCAGCGTGTTCAGGTGGCTGCTAACCGCGTATCCATTGGCCATCTTCCTGATCTGCGGCTCGCGTTGCTTGGTAACGGGGCATCGGTCGATGCCCTTTGCCGACAAGCGCGTTCGCTCGATATTGCGACCACGGTTTATGCGCCTGACCATGATATTTTGGCGCGGGCTGCGGCAACCGGTGCCACGTCCGAATGGCTGAAAGCGCCCGGAGTATGTGCTGATTTCGCAATTGATGCTTGGACCGCAGCAGTTTTTTATTTTCATGATCACGATTGGGAAACCGCGCTGCTGGCGCAAGCATTGGCGTCGCCGGCGTTCTTTGTCGGCGCGATGGGCAGCTATAAAACACATGCGATGCGGTGTTCGCGGCTGCGCGCGCTCGGGGTGTCCGATGAGGCGATCGCCCAACTTGCGGCACCGATCGGGCTTATACCGTCATCACGTGATCCCGAGACGCTCGCGTTGTCAACATTAGCGCAAGTGGTCGCTAAGTATCACGCACGTGTGGCGTTAGCGTCGCCGCTCAATTGAGCCGGTGTTGGCGCGGCCGATAATTCCTGTGTCAGGTGAGGAGGCAAGCGCGGGATGAGCCCAATCTCGAACAGCCGTACCAGCAGGTAATCATGCGCGGCAATGGGCGCGTAGCGCACCGGATTCTCGATCGTCACACATTTCGGCAGCGGTGTGATAACAACGTCTGCATTTAGATGCAGAAAATACGGCGAAGAATAGCGCGGCAACAAACGCCCCTCGCCTAGGGGGTTGATCACACGGTGCGTGGTGGACGGCAGCACGGCGTTACTGAAGCGCTGAAGCATATCGCCAATGTTGCATATGATTGTGCCAGACGTGGTCGCGATGGGAATCCAGGCACCATCGCGCGCGCGCACTTCTAATCCTGGTTCGCCGGAGCCGACGAGCAGCGTGATCAAGTTGATGTCCTCATGCGCACCCGAACGTAATGCGGGCGTGTTGAGATCGGCGATGGGGGGGTAATGGATCATCCGCAATTTGCTATCCCCCATGTCGCTTCGGCGCGCAAAAAAGTCCTCGGCCTCACCGAGATAGATTGCGAGCGCGGCAAGCACGACTTGGCCTGCGGCATCGAGCGCATGAAAGAGCGCGCGACTATTGGCATTAAAGTCGCTAATTTCAGCGACTTCGGGCGTTTCTGCCATGTGCGAGGACAAATGATGCCCCGGAGGCAATTCGCGCGCGGTGTGCCAAAACTCCTTCAGGTCGCCAATCTGGCTATCCTTAGCGCCTTCAATTCCAAACGGTGTGTAGCCCGCTTGTCCACCATTGGCGGGATTGTAGTAACGCCGCTTTAAGGGATCCGACAGCGCGAAAAAGGCCTTGGTCGTTTGGTAATTGGCCGCAATCACCTCCTCTGCAACGCCATGATGGGTGAGCGCGACAAAGCCATATTCGCAAAAGGCATCACCAAGCGCGCGCGCAAAATCCAATTTGTCATCGTAAAATTGCGAAAGGGCGAAACTAGGGATGGCGCGCGTCATCGTTCCTTTTACCGCACCCAACGCATCACGCCATCCTCAAATGGGCTCCAAACACCGACTTTAACTCCCGCAGCGCTCAGTGCCCCCTCGGTCCAGACGTTGCAGGTGCGTAACGCACTGTAATGGCCATTGGCGCCGTAAAAAACGTCGGATGGCCCGTAGCCATGCAAAACCTCGCGCCGCGTTGAAAAACTTGCAGCGATAAACGCGGCAAGGCGGCGGTATTGGTCGGTCGTCAACCGCAGCGGACGGACATCCCGGCTTTCGCCTATCGATTGAATGTGGTCGACGTGCATCAGTGTAGTGCCGAGTCCGGCAAAGGCATTAATGCCGGTCGAAACCCTAAAATCAGACCATCTTGCGGTGTGCAGGTAAAATTCGCGGTCGCCCCAGCCGAAAATAAGCCATTTTCCGGCGTTATGCGGGTTTGGCAAATCATTGGCGGCGACGCGCGTGCGCCAGTCTACACCTGGCGCAACGGCAGGAACGACGATGCCCGTGTGAACACCGTTGGTGATGACATAGACTTGAATGCCATTTTGCGGTTCGACCCAGTTCGTATTCACCGGCAGCCGGCTGAGAACTGCGGCCAGCGCGAGATACAGTCCGAGCGGCACGAGTATCACGAGCAGCGCTCCCCGCAGGGCGCGAACACAGAGGCGGGACGACAAGACGCTCATCAATCGCTGTGCTAAATGTTTTTCACCGGTTTGCAATCGCGCGCCAACGTTGACCGTTGTCAGATCGTTGATTACCCGGTCCCTATTGCCTAGAGAGATGATCATGACTTTATTTGCCATTGAAGAAAACCCAAAGCCTGTCCTGCCGGCGGCGCGCGCCCAGCTGCTTGCCAATCCCGGGTTTGGCCGCGTGTTCACAGACCATATGGTCGTCATCCGCTATTCAGAGGAAAAGGGCTGGTACGATGCGAAGGTGACGGCACGCGCGCCGCTGTCGCTCGATCCAGCGACCGCCGTATTGCATTATGCTCAAGAAATTTTTGAGGGACTGAAGGCCTATCGTTTGGCTGACGGCGGCTTGGCGCTGTTTCGTCCCGATGCCAATGCGCAGCGGTTTAACACATCGGCGCAGCGCATGGCGATGCCCGAAATATCCGAATCATTGTTCGTGGGGGCCTGCAAGGCGCTCGTTGACATCGACCGTGATTGGTTTCCCAATGTCGACGGGGGATCGATTTATTTGCGGCCGTTTATGTTTGCGAGCGAGGTTTTTCTGGGCGTCAAACCCTCCGCCGAATATTTGTTCATCGTCATCGCGTCGCCCGTTGGCGGCTATTTCAAAAGTGGCGCACCAGCGATTTCGTTGTGGATCAGCGAAGCGCGAGGCCACATTTGCGGAGAATGGCGATTCAATCCGGAAATGCTTGATGCGGCGTCCGTCGCTCAGATCAACCTGATTTACAACGAGATACTGCGGCAGTTCGTGGCGAACCCCACACACGAGATCAGCGGCAATGGCCCCGCCACTGTTGCC
>Ga0209583_10000545_pt1 | contig 11596 bp, 7 predicted proteins | sample Str014_FD_187201 | JGI IMG/M metagenome (GOLD analysis project Ga0209583, IMG submission 187201) | Freshwater sediment microbial communities in response to fracking from Pennsylvania, USA - Straight Creek_MetaG_SC_2014 (SPAdes) (version 2) | ecosystem: Environmental > Aquatic > Freshwater >... | reverse complement strand
CATTTCGGCCGCCGAAGCGCGGTTGTCGTGCGTGAGCTCCAGTGCCGCCTCGATGCACAGTTGTTCGATCAGGTCGGTCGTGTCGCGCACGATGTCTTTCAGCGGTACGCGCCCGACCAGTTCGGTCATCTGGCCCACCGAGCGCGGCATCTCGCGGCCGGCGCCGGTGGTGCGCACCTCGGCGGCGAGGCGCCGGCTCACGTCGCGGATCGTGAAGCCCAGGCAGGGTTGCTCGCCTTCGGTCACGGCCACGCCGGAGATCTCGACTTCGGTGGAGGCGCCGTACTCGCCGCGCATCACGGTCGCGAACAGCCGCACCGCGCCGCGCTGGCGCAGGTTTGTGATCAACACATTCAGGTCGACGCCCGTGCGCCCCAGCCAGCGCTCGAGCGACTGGCCACGCACCTGCGTCTCGGTGGCGAGCTGGGCGAGATCGATGAAGGCGTGGTTGGCCGTCATGATCAGGCCATCGAGGTCGGTCACGACGAAAGCGTCGGGCGCGCTCTCGATCAGCTTGAGCAGCGCGTTCTGGCCACCGCCCTCGCTCGCGCCGCGTGCCGCCGCGGCCGGCGAGACGCGCACCAGCAGGTGCGCGGTCTTCTCCTGGCGGAACAGGGACGCCGACACCCGCATCTCGCCATGGCCCTGCAGGCGCGCACCCACGGTCTCGCCGTGGCCGGTCGCGCTGACGCGGCCGAGCATCGCGGGCACGCTGGCGGTGTTCTTGGCCGCAGGGTCGAACTCGAAACTGTCGGAGAGCATCCAGCCGGGGCGAGACGCCTCGGCACCGAACAGCGCGAGCGCGGCGGGGTTCGCTTCTTCGAGCTTGCCGTTGACCGCATCGAGGATCAGCACGGCCTCGGAGGCCACCTGGAACAGCGAGCGGTAACGCGTTTCCATGTGGCGCAGTCGCCAGTAGTCGCGCTCCATCGCCTGCTGCGCGCTGATCAGGCGCTGCTGCAGCGCCGCGTTGGCGCGAAGGTCGCGACCGAACACGACCGAGCGCACGCCGGCCTTGGCGCGCCCGCCCTGCTGCGGCAGCGCGATCGCCGAGTACGACAGCGGCAGGTCGGCGCCGTCGCTGGACGGGTGGTTGATGTGGCGCCAGCGCGGTGCGGCGTTGGCGCGCGAATCGCGCAACAGGGCTTCGACCTTCGGCCGGCTCTCGACCGTGACGGTGTCGGCCCAGGGCTTGCCGAGCCACTCGTAGTAGCCCTCGCGCAGAAGGTCTTCGCTGCCGAAGGCGAGGTCGCGGATGACGCCTTGGTCGTCGATGATCAGGGCCACGTCGGCCGCGGCAGCGATGAGCCTGCCCGCCATGTCGGCACTCAGGTCGCCGAGCGTGCGTGCCGGCGATTCGAACGCTCTCATGTCGCGCTGCCCCCGATGGGGTTCATGCAAAGCGGCAGAGCCACATTCGCTCGAGGCGCTGAGTTCCTGACGCTGATTGTTCCGAGCGGCTGGCGCATCGCTTCCTCGTGTTCTTTCATCGTGACCGATGCCCGCGCCCGTGGCGTGCATCAGCCGGGGGATCCGTGCTGTCGCATGTGTCGGGCGATCAGGCCTTCGGCCAATGACGGTGCCTCGCGACCGTCTATTGTCATGCCGTCGGCGCCGACCTGGCCGACGAACTCCGGATGCACCCCGAACAGCGGGCCGCCGACGAGAATCGCGATGTCTTGATTGCAAGTGGCATGCCTGACGGCCGCGATGCTCGCCGCCAGTTGCGCCACATGCACCTCGGCGCCGAGCGAGAAGCCGATCACGTCGAACCACTCGGCACCCACCATCGCGGCGGCGTCAGCGCCCGCGGCCCATGCGCCGCCGGTCACGTCCCATCCCGCGCGGCGGAAGAACTCCGCCACCATCACCAGCCCGAAGGTGTGCTGTTCGCCGGGGCTGGGCAGCAACAGCACACGTCGTCCCTGCGAGGGATGCTCCACGCTGCGCCCAAGCGCCGGGCTGAGTTCTCGCAACACGCGCTGCAGCCGGCCGAGGCCGACGGTCACGTCGGTGAAGTTGCACAGGTCTTCTTCCCACAACTCGCCGAGGTAGCGCGCGGTCGGCGCGAGCAGGTCGAGGTAGATTTTCTCGACCGAGACATCGCGCGAGCGCAGGGCCAGGATGGTGGCGAAGGCCACGTCCTCCTCGTGCGAGAGCACGAGCTTGGCGAACTGCTTGACGTCGTCGGCGGTGATCGCACAGGCCGCGCCCGAGGGCCGCACCATGGGCTCGGCGGCGGTGCGGTGCGCGAGCATCAGGCGGGGGATGATCTCTTGCTCGATCGTGCGCGCGAGCTGCGACATGCGCATGTCGTTGGCGGCTTCGGCCGGGCGGAATCCCGGCAGCTCCGCCTCGCACACCTCGTTGCTCGTGCCGGGCGCTGCCGCGCCTCTGGTCGACCCCTGCCGCACTGGATGTTCTTGCGACCTGCTCTCCATCGACGGTCTCCTCGCGATGTCTGGCGTTGCGCCTCCGGAACATACCTGGGGCGCCACCATCGCGTTGGTTGTTCTGCGATGGTCGGGGAACAAACGACGCTCGAGGCCGCGATGGCCGCGCGAGTCGTGGGGTCAAGTTCTACTGCCGGTTTTGCGCAACGTCAACCGGGTTAGCGCCCTCACCGACAAGACCCGTATCGATGAAGAAGCGCCCGCTCGGACGCAAATATAGTGTCACGTTTGATTTACGTCTAGCCTGATTGACATCGGTCGACCACGGGTCTAGATTCGACCTCAGCAGCACACCGAGGAAGTCGATGCAAGCACGTGGGACAGATGGCGGCGAGCCGGTTTCGTACCGGCCCCTGTACACCGCGGACGAACGCCGACGACGCGACGCGTCGGGCTGGACGCTGGTGCAGGGCCTGCTCGCGCCGGTCCAGTTCCTGGTGTTCCTGGTCAGCCTCGCGCTGGTGCTGCGCTACCTCGCCACCGGCGAAGGGCACGACGCCGCCGTCTGGTCGGTCGTCGTCAAGACGCTGACGCTCTACACGATCATGGTCACCGGCTGCATCTGGGAAAAAGTGGTGTTCGGCCGCTACCTGTTCGCGCCGGCGTTCTACTGGGAAGACGTGTTCAGCATGCTCGTGCTGGCACTGCACACGGCCTACCTCGTCGCGCTGTTCACCGATTCGCTCGGCACGCGGCAGTTGATGTATCTGGCGCTGGCGGCCTACGCCACCTATGTGATCAACGCGACCCAGTTCATCCTGAAACTGCGGGCAGCGCGGCTCGACCAAGCACGCCGCAGCGGGGCGATCGGTGCCGAAGGGCTCGCTGCATGAGCCCCGTGATTCCGATCCGCTCGGCGGTCTCCGAAGGCTGCAGCGATGCACCCGTGCTGCGCGAGCGCGGCCAGCGCGAGGTGTTCTGCGGCCTCACCGGCATCATCTGGCTGCATCGCAAGATCCAGGACGCGTTCTTCCTCGTCGTCGGCTCGCGCACCTGCGCGCACCTGATCCAGTCGGCCGCGGGCGTGATGATCTTCGCCGAGCCGCGCTTCGCGACCGCGATCATCGACGAGCGCGATCTCGCCGGCCTGGCCGACGCGAACACCGAACTCGATCGTGTCGTCACGCGCCTGCTCGAGCGCCGGCCCGAGATCAAGCTGCTGTTCCTGGTGGGCTCCTGCCCTTCGGAGGTGATCAAGCTCGATCTGTCGCGCGCTGCCTCGCGCTTGTCGGGCCGCTTCTCGCCGGACGTGCGTGTGCTCAGCTACTCCGGCAGCGGCATCGAAACCACGTTCACGCAGGGCGAAGATGCCTGCCTCGCCGCGCTGGTGCCGAACCTGCCGGCGGCAGCCGCCGATGCGCCGGCCTCGTTGCTGGTCGTCGGCACGCTGGCCGATGTCGTCGAAGACCAGTTCATGCGCTTGTTCGCCGCACTCGACATCGGGCCCGTGCAGTTCTTCCCGCCGCGCCGCGCCGGTGCGATGCCGGCGATCGGGCCGAACACGCGCCTGCTGCTCGCGCAGCCCTTCCTCGCCGACACCGCCCGCGTGCTCGAGGCGCGCGGCGCACAACGGCTGCCGGCGCCCTTCCCGCTCGGCGCCGAAGGCACGACCTTGTGGCTGCAGGCCGCGGCAACGGCGTTCGGCGTGAGCGCCGAGGTGTTCGCGCGCGTCACCGCACCCGGCCGCGAGCGCGCCCGCGCTGCGCTCGCACGCCAGCAGCCGCACCTCGCCGGCAAGCGCATCTTCTTCTTCCCCGATTCGCAGCTCGAGATCCCGATCGCGCGTTTCCTGTCGCGTGAACTCGGCATGCAATTGACCGAAGTCGGCTCGCCCTACCTGCATCGCCAGCACCTCGCCGAAGAACTCGCGCTGCTGCCCGCGGGCACGACCTTGTCGGAAGGCCAGGATGTCGAAAAGCAGCTCGACCGCTGCCGCGCCGCACAGCCCGACATCGCCGTCTGCGGCCTGGGCCTCGCGAACCCGCTCGAGGCCGAAGGCATGACGACCAAGTGGTCGATCGAACTCGTGTTCACGCCGATCCAGGGCTACGACCAGGCAGGCGACCTGGCCGAACTCTTCGCGCGGCCGTTGTTGCGCAAGTTGAAGTTGGTCGCCTGAACATGCAACTCACCCTCTGGACCTACGAAGGCCCGCCGCACGTCGGTGCGATGCGCGTCGCCACTGCGTTGACCGATGTGCACTACGTGCTCCACGCGCCGCAGGGCGACACCTACGCCGACCTGCTGTTCACGATGATCGAGCGTCTGCCCAAGCGCCCGCCCGTCACCTACACGACCTTCCAGGCACGCGACCTCGGCGGCGACACCGCCGAGCTGTTCAAGAACGCGGCCCGCGACGCCTACGAGCGCTTCAAGCCGAAGGCGATGATGGTCGGTGCCTCGTGCACCGCCGAGCTGATCCAGGACGACCCGGGCGGTCTCGCGAAGGCGTTGAATCTGCCGGTGCCGGTCGTCGCGCTCGAGCTGCCCTCGTACCAGCGCAAGGAAAACTGGGGCGCCTCCGAAACCTTCTATCAAATGGTGCGCGCACTGGCCGGACCGAAGATGCCGAAGCCAGGCTCCGAACGTCCGCCGTGTCCCGCGGGCCAGCGACCAAGCTGCAACATTCTCGGGCCGTCGGCACTCGGGTTTCGTCATCGCGACGACGTGACCGAGATCCGCCGGCTGCTCGATCACGTGGGCGTCGAGGTGCGCATCGTGGCACCGCTCGGCGCGAGCGCCGAAGACCTTTCGCGCCTCGGCGAGGCCGACTTCAACGTCTTGCTCTACCCCGAAGTCGGCGCGCTCACCGCGACCTGGCTGACGCGCAACTTCGGCCAACCGGCAACGAAGACGATCCCGATCGGCGCCGCCGCCACACGCGACTTCATCGCCGAGGTCGCCACGCTCGCCGGCCTCGACCCGGCGAAGGCGCTCGCCGACGTTCAGTCGCGCTCGACCTGGTACGCCCGCTCGGTCGATTCCACCTACCTCACCGGCAAGCGCGTGTTCATCTTCGGCGACGCGACGCACGCGGTCGCGGCAGCGCGGGTCGCATCGAGCGAACTCGGCTTCAAGGTCGTCGGCATCGGCACCTACAGCCGCGAGTTCGCGCGCGAGGTGCGCGAGGCCGCCAAGCTGTACGACTGCGAAGCGCTGATCACCGACGACTACCTCGATGTCGAGGCCAGGGTCGCCGAGTTGCAGCCCGAGCTCGTGCTCGGCACGCAGATGGAGCGCCACATCGCCAAGCGCCTGGGCGTGCCCTGCGCGGTGATCTCGGCGCCGGTGCACGTGCAGGACTTCCCCGCGCGCTACTCGCCGCAGATGGGCTTCGAGGGTGCGAACGTGCTGTTCGACACCTGGGTGCACCCGTTGATGATGGGTCTGGAAGAACACCTGATCGGCATGTTCCGCGGCGACTTCGAATTCCACGAGGACGCGGCCCCGTCGCACCTGGGCGGGCATGCGAACAAGCCGGCCGTGACCGAACCCGTCGCGCAGATCGAGTTGCCCGCCGAGGCCGCTGCGGCGCCATGGGCGCCGGACGCCGAGAAGGAGCTTCGCAAGATCCCCTTCTTCGTGCGCGGCAAGGCCAAGCGCAACACCGAGCGGTTCGCGCTGGACCGCAACGTGCCGCTGATCACCGTAGAGACGCTGTATGACGCCAAAGCGCATTTCAGTCGTTAGGCCCGACGCCGTCGCGACGGCACCCGCGATGCGCGTGGTGCTGGTCACGATGGACAGCCACCTCGCCAGCGCCACCGAGCGCGCGAACCGCACGTTGGCGAAGGCGCTGCCCGGGCTGCAGCTCATCGTGCACGCCGCCGCCGAATGGGGTGACGACCCCGACGCGCTGGAACGCTGCAAGCGCGACATCGCCCAGGGCGACATCGTGATCGCGACGATGCTGTTCCTCGAAGACCACTTCGTGCCGATCCTGCCGGCGCTGCAGGCACGCCGCGAGCATTGCGACGCGATGGTCTGCGCGATGTCGGCCGCCGAGGTGACCAAGCTCACGCGCATGGGCAAGTTCGACATGTCGGCACCCGCGACCGGCGCGATGGGTTTCCTGAAGCGGCTGCGCAACAAGCCGGAGCCCAAGAGCGAGGGCGGTCGCGAAGAGACAGGCGCGCGCGCCACGGCCGGCGCGCAGCAGATGAAGATGCTGCGCCGGCTGCCGAAGATCCTGCGCTTCATCCCCGGCACCGCGCAGGACGTGCGCGCCTATTTCCTCACATTGCAGTACTGGCTCGCCGGCTCGCAGGAGAACATCGCGAACATGGTTCACTTCCTGGTGGACCGCTATGCGCAAGGTGCGCACGCCAACCTGCGCGGCCTCGCGAAGACGCACGAGCCGGTCGAATACCCCGAGATCGGCGTCTACCACCCGAAGATGGTCCACGCGAGCGCGGTCGGCAAGATGGCGCGCGAGGTCGCGGCCTTGCCGAGCTTCGCCACCACCGGCAAGCGCGGCACGGTCGGGCTGTTGCTGATGCGCTCTTACGTGCTCGCCGGCAACGCCGATCACTACAACGGCGTGATCACCGCGCTCGAAGCAAGGGGCTTGCGCGTGATCCCGGCATTCGCGACCGGCCTCGACCAACGGCCCGCGATCGACGCGTTCTTCTACGAGGCCGGCCGCCCTTCGATCGACGCACTCGTCTCGCTGACCGGCTTCTCGCTCGTCGGCGGCCCGGCCTACAACGACGCGAAGGCGGCCGAAGAGGTGCTCGCCAAGCTCGACGTGCCCTACCTCGCCGTCACGCCGGTCGAGTTCCAGACGCTCGACCAGTGGGGCGGCTCGACACGCGGCCTGCTGCCGGTCGAGTCGACGATGATGGTCGCGATCCCCGAACTCGACGGCGCGACCGGCGCGATGGTGTTCGGCGGCCGCGGCAGCGCGCAGCATATCGCCTGCACCGGTTGCGCCCATGCCTGCACCTTCAAGAATGTGGCCGGCACGCATGACATGCACAGCTGCATCGAGCGCGCCGACACCCTGGCCGCGCGCGTCGGCAAGCTGGTCGACCTGCGGCGCTCGCAGCGCGCAGAGCGCAAGGTCGCCGCGGTCGTCTTCAACTTCCCGCCGAACGCGGGCGCGACCGGCACCGCGGCGTTCCTGTCGGTGTTCGAGTCGCTGCACAACGTGATGAAGGCGATGCAGCGCGAGGGCTACACGATCGACGTGCCCACCACCGTCGACGAGCTGCGCGAACGCATCATCACCGGCAACGCCGCGCGCTTCGGCGCGATGGCCAACGTGCATGCGCGCATCAGTGCCGACGACCACGTGCGGCGCGAAAAGCACCTGAAGGAAATCGAAGCCCAGTGGGGTCCGGCGCCCGGCAAGCAGCAGAGCGACGGCAGCAGCATCTTCGTGCTCGGCGAGCGCTTCGGCAACCTGTTCGTCGGCATCCAGCCGGCGTTCGGGTACGAGGGCGATCCGATGCGCCTGCTGTTCGAGAAGGGCTTCGCACCGACGCATGCGTTCTCGGCCTTCTACCGCTGGCTGCGGGAAGATTTCGGCGCGAACGCGGTGCTGCATTTCGGCACGCACGGTGCGCTCGAATTCATGCCCGGCAAGCAGAGCGGCATGTCGGCCACCTGCTGGCCCGACCGGCTGATCGGCGACCTGCCGAACCTGTACCTGTACGCGTCGAACAACCCCTCGGAAGGCACGATCGCGAAGCGCCGCGCCGCCGCCACCTTGATCAGCTACCTGACGCCGCCGGTCGCGCAGGCCGGCTTGTACAAGAGCCTCGTCGACCTGAAGGACATGCTTGAGCGCTACCGCGGCCTGGAGCCCGAAGCGCAGGTCGAGCGCGACGAGCTGAGCGTGATGGTCCAGGCGCAGGCCGCCGAACTGGATCTCGCGCCGGCCGAGCCGCGGTGGGGCACCGCTTCGGAAGCGCGCATCGCGAAGTTGAACGACGACCTGCTCGAACTCGAATACACGTTGATCCCGTACGGCCTGCACGTGGTCGGCGCGGCGCCGAGCGCAGCCGAACGGGTCGACCTGCTGCTCTCGTGCGCCGAGGCCTCGCACGGCGTGAAGCCGGATCGTGCGCTGATCGAAGCGCTGGTCGCCGGCCGGGCGCCAACGTCGCCAGACCCCACCACGCACGCGCTGCTGCAAGAGCTCGCCGGCATCGACGCGCTGATGGCGCAAGACCACGAGATCGACGGCGTGCTGCACGCGCTCGACGGCCGCTTCCTGCGCCCTGCCCCCGGCGGCGACCTGCTGCGCACGCCGGCGATCCTGCCGACCGGGCGCAACCTGCACGGCTTCGACCCGTTCCGCATCCCTAGCGCCTACGCGGTGAAAGACGGCGCGCGCCAGGCCGATCGGCTGCTCGCCAAGCACATCGGCGACGGCCACGCCTTCCCCGAATCGATCGCGATGGTGCTGTGGGGCACCGACAACCTGAAGAGCGAAGGCGGCCCGATCGCGCAGGCCTTGTCGCTGATGGGTGCTGCGCCGCGCTTCGACAGCTACGGCCGGCTCGCCGGTGCCGCGCTGATCCCGCTCGATCAACTCGGCCGGCCGCGCGTCGACGTGGTGATCACGCTCTCGGGCATCTTTCGTGATCTGCTGCCGCTGCAGATCAAGCTGCTCGCCGAGGCCGCGTTCATGGCCGCGGGGGCCGACGAATCCGTCGAGCAGAACTTCATCCGCAAGCACGCACTCGCCTACATCGCCGAGCATGGCGGCGATCTCGAAACGGCTTCGCTGCGCGTGTTCGGCAACGCCGAGGGCGCCTACGGCTCGAACGTCAACAGCCTGGTCGACAACAGCCGCTGGGAAGACGGCGACGAGCTCGCCGAGACCTACAGCCGCCGCAAGGGCTTCGCCTACGGCCGCGCCGGGCGGCCGGTGCAGCAGGCGAAGCTGCTGCAGAGCGTGCTGTCGGGCGTGCAGCTCGCGTATCAAAACCTCGATTCGGTCGAACTCGGCGTGACGACGGTCGACACCTACTTCGACACGCTCGGCGGCATCAGCCGCGCGATCAAGCGCGCGAAGACGGTCAAGGAAGGCGCTGGCGCCGAGATGGCTCCGGTCTACATCGGCGACCAGACGCGCGACGCGAACGGCGGCGGCACGGTGCGCACGTTGACCGATCAGGTCGCCCTCGAAACGCGCACCCGCATGCTGAACCCGAAGTGGTACGAGGGCATGCTGAAGCACGGCTACGAAGGCGTGCGCCAGATCGAGGTGCACGTGACGAACACGATGGGCTGGTCGGCCACGACCGGCCAGGTCCAGCCCTGGGTCTACGAGCAGTTGAGCGAGACCTTCATGCTCGACCCCGAGATGCGCGACCGCCTCGCGAAGCTGAACCCGACCGCTTCGGCGCGGGTCGCGAACCGGTTGATCGAAGCCTCGGAACGCAAATTCTGGAACCCCGACGCGGCCATGCTCGCCGCGCTGCGTCGGGCTGGCGAGGAGCTTGAAGACCGGCTCGAAGGCGTGTTCACCGACACCAGAGAAGGAGCTCCTGCATGAGTACCACGACGATCCCGTTCCCGGACATCAAGAGTCCCGGCCTGCGCAAGAACCTGCGCCTCGACGGCGAGGGCAGCGTGCAAGTGGCGCTCGACGAGAACGTCAAGATCGGCAACGCCAAGGTGTTCGCGATCTACGGCAAGGGCGGCATCGGCAAGAGCACCACGTCGAGCAACCTCTCGGCGGCGTTCTCGAAGCTCGGCAAGCGCGTGCTGCAGATCGGCTGCGACCCGAAGCACGACAGCACCTTCACGCTGACCAAGAAGATGCTGCCGACCGTGATCGACGTGCTGGAAACCGTCGACTTCCACGCCGAAGAGCTGCGCGTCGAAGACTTCGTCTTCCCCGGCTACAACGGCGTGATGTGCGTCGAGGCCGGCGGCCCGCCCGCGGGCACCGGCTGCGGCGGCTACGTGGTCGGCCAGACCGTCAAGCTACTGAAGGAACACCATCTGCTCGAAGACACCGACGTGGTGATCTTCGACGTGCTCGGCGACGTGGTCTGCGGCGGGTTCGCAGCACCCTTGCAGCACGCCGACCGCGCGCTGATCGTCACCGCGAACGACTTCGATTCGATCTTCGCGATGAACCGCATCGTGCAGGCGATCGGCGCGAAGGCGAAGAACTACAACGTGCGCCTCGGCGGCGTGATCGCGAACCGCAGCGCGGCCACCGACCAGATCGACAAGTACAACGACAAGATCGGCCTGAAGCTCGCCGCGCACTTCCCCGACCTCGACGTGATCCGCCGCAGCCGGTTGAAGAAGTCGACGCTGTTCGAGATGGAGTATTCGCCCGAATTGGAAGCGGTGCAGAAGGAATACATGCGGCTGGCCGCGTCGCTCTGGCTCGGCACCGAACCGCTGAACTGCGTGCCGATGAAGGACCGCGACATCTTCGACCTGCTGGGCTACGACTGAGGAGCCGCTGCGATGACACAGCTTTCGTACACCGAACGCCGCGGCCAGATCGAAACCTATTTCGATCGGACTGCCGTGCAGGCGTGGGCTCGGCTCACGTCGGATGCGCCGGTCGGCCGCGTGCGCGCCTCGGTGCGCGCCGGGCGCGACCGCATGCGTGCGACGCTGCTCTCGTGGCTGCCCGATGACCTGCGCGGCCTGCGCGTCTTGGATGCCGGCTGCGGCACCGGCGCGCTGGCTGTCGAGGCCGCGCACCGCGGCGCGGAGGTGCTGGCGATCGACCTCTCGCCGACACTGGTGAACCTCGCCCGCGAACGCCAACCCGCGATCCGCAACGGCGGTTCGATCGACTTCCGCTCCGGTGACATGCTCGCCGCGGAACTCGGCAGCTTCGACTACGTGGTCGGCATGGACTCGGTCATCCACTACGAGACCGGCGATGCGGTCAGCGTGCTCGCCGGCCTTGCGCAACGCACCCGCCGCGGGCTGATCTTCACTTTCGTGCCGAGCAGCCCGGCGCTCGAAGCGTTTCGCGCGGTCGGCAAACTGTTTCCGCGCGGTGATCGCTCGCCGGCCGTCGTGCCGGTGGCCGAGCGCTGGCTGCAGCGGCGCATCGATGCAGACGAGCAGTTGCAGGGATGGTCGCGCGGCCGCACCGAGCGCATCTCGAGCGGCTTCTACACCTCGCAAGCCCTGGAGTTGGTGAAGTCATGAAC
>Ga0209583_10000544_pt1 | contig 11598 bp, 9 predicted proteins | sample Str014_FD_187201 | JGI IMG/M metagenome (GOLD analysis project Ga0209583, IMG submission 187201) | Freshwater sediment microbial communities in response to fracking from Pennsylvania, USA - Straight Creek_MetaG_SC_2014 (SPAdes) (version 2) | ecosystem: Environmental > Aquatic > Freshwater >... | reverse complement strand
TCGGCGCGCGGGTTGACCTTGATGATCGACACCGTCACATCCACCGGCAACCCGTTGCGAGACTGGTAGTACTGCACGTTGACCGTGAACTCGCCCGGCACGATGCCGCGCACCGTGACCACCTCCTGGCGGAACGGGCTCTGGATGCGCTGGCCGTTGATGACGATCGCGTCGTTGCCGTCGCCGCGGTCGTCGCGGTCCAGGTACATCAGGCCGGCCTCGCGGGCGCGGAACCAGACGAGGTTGCCGCCCGGGTCCTGCACCCAGGTGTCGATGTCGTTCGGGTTGCGGTCGGGCCAGCCGACGTTGATGATGTATTCGGCCTTCGAGGGGATGTCGCCGGCTTTCAGCGCCTTCGGGTTCATCGCCAGCAGCGCGACGATGAAGCAGAACACGAACGCGATCAGCATGTTGAACAGCATGTCGTAGAACGGATCGACCTCCGCTTCTCGCCCGCCGCGCCCGCGACCCCGGCGGCCGATCATCGCGAGCCGCCTGCCTGCCGCTGCGCGAGGCCGAGACGCTGCATGTCGCTCACCAGCAGGTCGGCATAGCGGTCGAGCCGTGTCAACTGCAGGCCGAGCAGGATGTTGCCGACCAGGCCGACCATCGTCGTGAGCAGCGCCACGCCCAGGCCGGTGGTCAGGCTGCGCAGCAGTTCCTGCGATTGCGAGGCGTCGAAGCTCGGTGCGTTGCCGATCGTCAGCGCGAGGATAGAGAAGCCGATCACCTTGCCGAGCAGCCCCAGCTTGAGCTGGATGCCGTTGACCCACCAGGCCGTGCCGTGCGGGCCGTGGGTGCGTTCGAGCAGCAGGTCGAGCGCGGTGTCGGCGTCGCCGCCGGGGCCGGCGAGCGCTGCGAGGTAGTCGGCGGCCCAGCCGGCCACCGGTGTGGCGCCCGTGCCGATCAACGCCAGGCGTTCGCGCTGCAGACAACGGGCGCGCGCGCCGCACCACAGCGTGGCGGTCGCGAACACGACGATGATCACGAGCGTGATCCCGGTCGGGTCCGAACGCAGCAGCAGGGCCCACACGCCACGCACGCCGAGCAGCCAGGTCGCGAACCCGAGCACGCCGCCGAGCGCCAGCCATTCAAGCCAGAGCGGCTCGTGCGCTGCGGCCGCGTCGTGGCGCCGGCGTGCCGCGAGCCGGGTGTCGACGGCATCGGCGGTGGGCCTCACAGCTCGATCACCATGCCGTCGTGCGCGACCTCGATGCCGTGGTCGGTGAGGGCGCGGCGCTGCAGGCCCCGTTCGTCGAGGATCGGGTTGCTGTTGTTGATGTGGGTCAGGATCTTGCGCGTCGCGTCCGTCGCGTTCAGCGCGGCGATCATGCCGTCTCGGCCTTCGAACGCCATCTGCGGCAGGTGGCCGAGCTCGCTCGCGCTGTGGCCGCCGAGACCGGCGTCGCGCAGCTCGTGCTCGTCCCAGAAAGTGCCGTCGACCATCACGCAGTCGGCGGCGCGCATCCATTCGAGTTCGCTGCCGCCGACCTCGGCCAGCGCCGGCGAGAAGAAGAAGCGCTGGCGGGTGCGGGCGTCTTCGATGTGCAGCGCGATGCACTCGCCGATCGTGTCGCCGCGCTCGCGCGCATGCCGCGGCGCCTTGCCCGGCACGGCGACCGCGCAGAAGCGCAGATCGGGGAAGCCGTCGATGCGAAACGCGGCGGCCGGTGCGTTCCCCGCGATCGCCAGCATGTGCCAGTGCACCGCCGTGTAGTGGTCGAGCACGCTGAGCAGCGGCAGGTCGGCGGTCAGGTCTTCGAACACCAGCGGCGTGGCGAACACCTCCAGGCGCTGGCTCTCGCGCAGGCTCAGCAGGCCGGCCACGTTGTGCAGTTTCGAGTCGGTCAGAACGACGGCCTTGATCGGGCTGTCGCGCGGGCCGGCGTGCTGGTGCGACGGGTGCAGCAGCGGGTTGGCGCGGATCTGCTGCGCGAGGTCGGGCGAGGCGTTGAGCAGCACCCAGCTGGCGCCGTCCTGCGAGACCGCGACCGAGCTCTGCGTGCGCGCGGTGCCGTTCAGCTCGCCGCGGCGGAACGACTCGCATTGCCGGCAGCGGCAGTTCCATTGCGGAAAGCCGCCGCCGGCGCTCGAACCGAGCACGAGAACCTTCATGCGAAGGCGGCGCGGCGATGCGCTGGGTGTTTCATGGTCTCCTCGTTCTTGTCGTGCGTGACGCCGCGGCGGCAGGGAGATTGCTTGCGCTGCGTTGTGTCGTTCACTCCCGCCGGCCCGGCGCGCACCGTGCGAATCAACAGCGTTCAGCAATACGCATGCCGGTGGCTGGGCCACGCCGAGAGGCCTTTGCGGCCCGCGCTCGACTCGTGGAACACCCTGATCTGTTCCATCGAGGAGCAGCGGCGTGGCGCAGTGGCACAGGGAAAGCCCTCTGAGACGATCCGTTGCCGTGGCGCCGCAGTGCGGGCGGTCGCCGGGCTCGCGCTGGCTGGTGCGGCCGCGCACGGCGCCGCGGCGACCCCGGGCTGCGAGACGGCAGGGGCCGTGAGCCTGCTGCCCGTGGCCGCGAACATCTGGCGGGTGCCCGCAGCGCGCGGCGAGAGCGACGCGGGCAACGCCGGTGTCGTCACGCAGCTGGTCGTCGTTCGCGACGGCGCGCGTGTCTGGCTGATCGGCAGCGGGCCCACGCCGGCGTTCGGCGAGGCGCTGGCCTGCGCGGTTCGGGGCCGGTTCGGCGGCGATGTCACCGATGTCGTCAACACACGGGCCGCGCCCGAACTCTCGATGGCCAACGTCGCGTTCGCATCGGCGCGGCGATGGGCCCTGCCCGACGTGATCGCCGTGATGCGCGCGCGCTGCACGGCGTGTCTCGATCGCCTCAAGGGCCGCATCGGCGCGGCCGGCGAGACGCTCGCCGTCGATCGCATCCGTGTGCCGTCGCAACCCGTCGGGCGCCCCGGTGCGGCACGCGGCAGGCTCGGCCCCTTCGCGTGGCTCGCACTGGCGCGTGCGCCGGGCGAACGCACGCTGGTGCTGCGGCATGTCGGCACCCGCCTCGTGATCGCGCAGGGGCTGGTGTGGGCCGGCGACGTGCCGAACCTGCGCGACACGCACAGCGCGACGATGCTGGCCGGCCTGCGCAGCCTGCAGCGCTTCGCCGCCGGCGCGACGCTGCTGGGCGAGCAGGGCGAACCTGCGGGGCCGCAGGCCGTGGCCTCGCACATCGACTACATCGCCGCGCTGCGCCGCGACGCGCTGGCGCACCTGACGAGCGGCGATGTCGATGGCGCCTCGGGCAGCGGTGTCGACCTGCCCGCGTTCGCGGCGCTGCCCGGCTACGCGCTCGTTCACCCGCTCAACGTGCAGCGGGTATGGCGCGAGCGCGAGCCCGAGATCTTTCGCTGACGCGGGTCAGACGGCGCGCGCGCCCACGTTCCAGCGCAGTTTGCGGTAGATCGTGTTGCGGCTGATGCCGAGTTGCTTCGATGCGGCCGAGATGTTGCCGTTGACGGCCTCGAGCACGCTGCGGATCATCTCGATCTCGGCCTGCTCCAGCGTGTATTGCGCGGCCGGCTCGACCGGCTGCGCACCGCGGCCGGCTCGCGTCGAAGCCTCGCCCGACGCCGCCGGGGCGGGCGGCAACGGCTCGACCGCGGGCATCACCTGCGCCGGCAGGGCCGCCGCCGGCTGCACCGCGCTTGCGCCGACCACGCGCTGCGCGTCCTCGAGAAAATCGTCGGACAGATGCGCGGTCGTGATCTCGTGTTCGCCGGCCGACATCACCGCCGCCGTGCGCAGCACGTTGGCGAGCTGGCGGATGTTGCCGGGCCAGCGGTAGCGCTTGAACAGCTCGAGCACACGCGGGCTCAGCCACGGCGTGTCCTGCGGGCGCTCGGCCTGCAGGATGCGGCGGGCCACCGCCTCGAGGTCGGTGCGCTCGCGCAGGGCCGGCAACCTGAGCGCGAGGCCGTTGAGGCGGTAGTAGAGGTCTTCGCGGAACTCCTGCCGGTCGATCATCTCGCGCACGTTGCGATGGGTCGCGCCGATCACCGCGATGTCGACCGGGATCGCCTTGGTGCTGCCCAGCGGCGTGACGCAGCGCTCCTGCAGCACGCGCAGCAGGCGCGCCTGCAGCGGCTGCGGCATGTCGCCGATCTCGTCGAGGAACAGCGTGCCGCCGTTGGCCTGCACGATGCGCCCCGGCGCGCCCTTGCGGCGCGCGCCGGTGAAGGCGCCGTCTTCGTAGCCGAACAGCTCGGCCTCGATCAGCGATTCGGGGATCGACGCGCAGTTGACCGCCACGAACGGCTGCCGCGCGCGGTTCGAGTCTTGATGCACGGCGCGCGCCAGCAGTTCCTTGCCGGTGCCGGTTTCGCCCAGGATCAAGAGCGGGATGTCGCGGTCGAGGATGCGCCGGATCTTCTGCACCAGCAGGTCGACCTGCGCATCGCCGGTGCACAGGTACTGCAGCCCGGAGAGTTGGGCCGCGGCCGAACGGCGGTCGGGCGAGGCCGGCACCGGCGGTGTCGGCTTGGCTTCGGTGTCGCCCGCGAGCGCCTGCGCCTGCGCCTGCGGCTGCTCGTCGCGGTGCCTGCCGCCGACGGCGGGCCGCGAGGGCCAGTCGAAGCGCGCGGTCGCGTAGAACAGCTGGCCGCTCGACAGGCTCAGTTGCATCGGCGCCGACAGCGGCATGCGGAAGTGGTCGTAGATCGCCGAAGGCGTGGTGCCGAACAGGCTCGTGACGCTTTGCATGCGCACCGCCGCGCCACTCAGGCCGAGCTGGTCGAGAGCGCCGCGGTTCGCGCCGAGGATCTTGCCGTCGGGGCCGACCACGACGATGCCTTCGAGCAGCGTGCCGATGAACTCCGCGCGGCTGTGGAAGTGAAGGCGCAGGCGGTTGTTGAAGTCGTCCGAGAGCCAGTGGTTCTCGATCATGCGGGCCGACATGCGCACCAGCCCCATCGTGTGCTGGTGGTAGCCGCGGTGGTCGCCGGTCACGTCGAGCACGCCCAGCATGTTGCCGCGCGGGTCGAAGATCGGCGCCGCCGAGCAGGTCAGGAAGTTGTTGGCGTGGATGAAATGCTCGTGCGCGTGCACGAGCGTGGGCGCGCCCTCGAACAGCGCCGTGCCGATCGCGTTCGTGCCCTTCGAGTGTTCGGCCCAGTTCTCGCCCGGCGCGAGCGCGACCTTGTCGGCGCGCTCGAGAAAATCGTCGTCGCCGACCGAATGCAGGATGGTGCCTTGCGCGTCGGTCAGCACGATCATGCTTTCGGTGTTGACGATCTGCTCGAACAGCATCTGCATCACCGGCGCCGCGTGCACGTACAGGCGCTGGTTGCGTTCGCGCGCCACGCTCAGGTCGCTGCGGATCATCGGATCGAAGTCGAGCTTCTCGCTGCGCGACAGGCCCAGCGCCGCGCTGCGTTGATGCGAGCGCTCGATGAACTCCGTGCGCGGCGGGCTGACGGTGCCGGCGGTGGCGCGGTCGTCGCCGCGCTTGTCGTGACTGCTCGACTTGCGCGTCGAGTCTTGTGCGGTGGTGGTCATTGCGCGGTACTCCGCCTGCCGTGCAGGGTGTCTCTAAGTCGTGGGTCTTTGCGCCCCTCGAGGGGACGGCGCCGATCGTTGTCTGGCGCTCGTACAGCCCGCCGCGGCGCGATGCTGTTCCAAAAGGGCCCGCTTGTCCATCGGTAAACCGCCTTGGTACAGCGCCACTGTTCGAGCTTGGAACACTCGCTCGTGGCACAGCCGTGGCACAGCGTTTGCACTTTGGATGTCGACGCGACATTCGCGATTCGACAAGACGGAGACAAGCCCATGAGACCGATGATTCCGGCGTGGTTCAGCCGCGCGGCGCGCCCTGCCCGCAAGCGAACCTTGCGAGTGAAAACCCTGATCGGCGGCCTTGCCCTGCTGGCCACGGCGCTGAGCCGGGCACACGGCGACGTGACGCCGCAGGCGGTCGATACCTCCAGCTTGCCCAAGGTCGGCACCGAGTGGCGAGCCGAGAACCCGTACCGCAGCAACGACGCAGCCGTGAAGGTCGGCACCTCGGCCTACAACCAGAACTGCGCGCGCTGCCACGGCATCGACGCGATCTCCGGCGGCATCGCGCCCGACCTGCGCAAGCTCGACAACGAATGCGCTACCACCAAAGATGCGGCGCGCAAGTCGGCCTGCGTGAAGGACAACGACGAGTACTTCCTGACGACGGTGCGCCACGGCCGCTCGCGCAACGGCGCGGTCTACATGCCGCCGTTCGAGGGCACCTTCGACCAGGAGGCGATGTGGGCGATCAAGGCCTACCTCGAGACCCGCCGCGAGAAGTCGCTGTGACCGCGCGTGATCGTGGCGTCTCGCGTCGGCAGGTGCTGCAGCGCATCGCTGCGGCCGGCACGGCGCTGGGCGTCGGCGGGTTCGCGGCACGCGCGGCGGCCGTCTCGCTCGCCAAGGTGCGCGAACGCGGTGCGCTCGTCGTCGGCCTCTACAACGACATGCCGCCGTTCCACGTGGCCGGCAAGGGCATCGATGTCGACCTCGCGCAGGCGCTGGCCGACGGCCTGGGCGTGAAGCTCTCGCTGCTGCCGTTCACCGCCGACGAGAACATGAACGACGACCTGCGCAACATGGTCTGGCGCGGCCACTACCTCGGCTACGGCCCGGCCGACGTGCTGATGCACGTGCCGGTCGACAAGCCGCTGATGGACGCGACGCCACAGGCGACGATCTTCGCGCCCTACTACCGCGAACGCGTGATGGTCGCGTACGACCTGGCCAGGCTGCCCACGCTCGACTCGATGCAGCAACTGGCCGGCCAGAAGATCGCCGTGCCCGGCCAGACCCTCGCCGGCTGGCTGCTGCTGGGCGCCGACGGCGGTGCCTACAAGAGCCAGGTCAGCACGCAGTGGAAAGACGGCACCGAGTGTGCGCGCGCGCTGCAGCGCGGCGAGGTCAGCGTGGCGGCGGGCACGAGCTCCGAGCTCGAATCGGTGCTGCGCGGCGACCCGAAGTTCGCGATCGACCCGCTGCCTTCGCCGCGCGCCCCGCGCAGCGGCTGGGCCACCGGGCTGGCGGTGAAGAGCGACGCCGTCGACCTCGCGCAGGCGCTGCAGCAGGCCATGAACGGCCTGGCACAGTCCGGGCGGTTGAAGGACATCTTCGCGCGCTACAACGTCGCCTGGCGAACCGCCTGAGCGGCGCGCCGAGCGGCCGCGGTCTGCGATGATTGGCGGCCGCACCGAGGCAGCCTCCGGAGAGAAGATGTACCCGACCCTTAAGGCGCGCATGGGCCTCGCGCTCAGCCTGACCAGCCCGCTGGCCTTCGCCGCCGACCCCGCCGTGCCCGCCGTGGCCCAACTCCCGCCCGTGGTCGTGACCGCCACGCGCACCGAGGCGCTCGCGGCCGACGTGCCCGCATCGATCACCCGCATCGACGGCGCAGAGGTGCGCAACGGCCACGCGCTCGTCAACATCTCCGAGAGCCTGGGCGCCGTGCCCGGCCTGCTCGCGCGCGACCGGCAGAACTACGCGCAGGACGTGCAGATTTCGGTGCGCGGCTTCGGCGCGCGTTCGAGCTTCGGCATCCGCGGCGTGCGCCTGTATGTCGACGGCATCCCCGCGACGCTGCCCGACGGCCAGGGCCAGATATCGAACGTCGAACTCGGCTCGGTCGATCGCATCGAGGTGCTGCGCGGGCCGTTCTCGGCGCTGTACGGCAATTCGTCCGGTGGCGTGATCCAGGTGTTCACGGCCGAAGGGGCGGGCGCGCCGAGCTACGGCTTCGGTGTTTCCGGCGGCAGCGACGGGGCGATGCGCTTCGGCGTGCAGGCCAGCGGCGCCATGGCCAACGGCTTCGCCTACAACCTCGGCGCCAGCCACTTCACCACCGACGGCTACCGCGACCACAGCGCGACCGAGCGCAATCTCGGCAATGCCAAGCTGACCTTCCGGCCCGACGCCGACAACAAGCTGACCCTGATCGCGAACAGCCTGGGTCTGCCGAAGGCGCAAGACCCGCTCGGCCTCACCCGCGCGCTGTTCGAGGCCAACCCGCGCGGTGTCGACCAATCCGCGCTCGACTACGACACCCGCAAGACCGTCAACCAGACCCAGCTCGGCGTCGTCTACGAACACCGCGTCGACGATGCGAGTACCGCGCAGGTCACGGTCTACGGCGGGTCGCGGGGCACGACGCAGTTCCAGTCCATTCCGAAGAGCACGCAAGCCGGTGCGCTGAACCCCGGCGGCGTGATCGTGCTCGGCCGCAACTACGAAGGCGCCGACCTGCGCTGGACCACCAGGACGCGCGTGTTCGACACACCGCTCACGCTGGTCGGCGGTGTCGCGTTGGACGTGCTCGCCGAGCACCGCCAGGGCTACCAGAACTTCATCGGCAGCACGCTCGGCGTCCAGGGCGCGCTGCGCCGCGACGAGGTCAACGACGTCAACAGTTTCGACCAGTACCTGCAGGCGGACTGGCAGTTCGCGCCGCAGTGGTCGCTGAACCTCGGCCTGCGCCACAGCCGCGTCGGCTTCAACTCGACCGACGGCTACGTCGTCGGCGCCAACCCGAACGACAGCGGCCGCGCGGCCTACCACGCGACGCTGCCGGTCGCGGGCCTGATGTACAAGCTCTCCGACGATCTGCACCTGTACGCCACCGCGGGCCGCGGCTTCGAGACGCCGACACTGAACGAGCTCGCCTACCGCAGCAACGGTGCCACGGGCCTGAACTTCGGCCTGCAGGCCGCGACCAGCACGAGCGTCGAGGCCGGCGTGAAGGCGAAGCTGGCCGGCTGGGGCGAGGCGACGCTGGCGGCCTTTCGCACCGAGACGGCCAACGAGATCGTCACCCAGACCAACAGCGGCGGCCGGGCCACCTACCAGAACGCCGGCGGCACGAGGCGCAGCGGGCTCGAGGCGAGCTGGTCCGCCAGCTACTTCGAGAACCTGCGCGCGCAACTCGCGGCGACGCTGCTCAACGCCACCTACACCGACGGCTTCCTCACCTGCACCGCTACACCCTGCGCGATCGCGAACGTGGCGATCCCGGCCGGCAACCGCATCCCCGGCATCGCGCGCGGCTCGCTGTTCGCGGCGCTCAACTGGGCGCCGCCGACCGGGCTGCGCGGCGGTGTCGAGGCTCGCTACGTGACCAGCGTGTTCGTCGACGACGCGAACAGCGACGCCGCGCCGCGCTACGCGGTGGCCGCGGCCTCGATCGGCTACGTGATGCTGATCGGGCGCTGGGAGCTGAACGGCTTCGTGCGCGCCGACAACCTGTTCGACCGGCGCTATGCCGGCTCGGTGATCGTCAACGAGGGCAACCGGCGCTTCTTCGAGCCCGCCCCGGGCCGCACCTGGCTGGCCAGCGCCGCCGCCACGCTGCGGTTCTGATCTCGAACCGCATGACCGACACCCGAACCCGCTACGACGGCGTCGCCATCGGGCTGCACTGGCTGATCGGCATCGCGCTCATCGGGCAGGTCACGTTCGGCTTCCTGCTCGACGAGATCGCGCCGCGGGCCACCCCCGAGCGCACAGCCGTGATCAACCTGCACAAGTCCTGCGGCATCGTGCTCGGCCTGCTGATCGTGCTGAGGCTGCTCTGGCGGCTGCGGCACCGGCCGCCCGCCTGGGACGCCGGCATGCCGCCGTGGCAGCAGCGCGCCGCCCGCCTCGGCCACCGTGCGCTCTACGCCTGCATGCTGGCGATGCCGGCCTCGGGCTACATCGCCTCGAACTTCAGCAAGTACGGCCTGAAGTTCTTCGGCGTCGCGCTGCGGCCGTGGGGGCCCGAGCTGCCGGGCGTCTACGCCGCCTTCAACCTGCTGCACATGACGATCGGCTGGCTGTTCGCCGCGCTGATCGCCGGCCACGTGCTGATGGCCCTCAAGCACGCATGGGTCGACCGGGACGGCACACTGGCGCGCATGTTGCCCTGGTCGGCGTCTCGCTGATGCTGTTACGGAGTTCATCGATGAATTGCTTCTTTCGCCACCTTCTCGCGGCCGCACTCGCCGCCGCGACGCCGCTGGCAGTGCTCGCCGCACCCTTCGCCTATGTGCCCAACGAAGGCTCGGGCACCGTCAGCGTGATCGACACGCAGACCGACAAGCTGGTCTACGAGATGGCGGCCGGCAAGAAGCCGCGCGGCACCGTGGTCGGTGCCGACGGCGTGTCGGTCTACGTCAGCGACCAGCCGAACAACCGCCTGCTGGTGCTCGACGCCGGCCAGCGTCGCGAGGTCGCCAGCATCGACCTGGGCGAGTCGCCCGAGGGCGTGGGCATCTCGGCGGACGGGCGCTGGGTGGTCGCCGCGATCGAGGAGTCGAACGACATCGTGTTCGTCGACACGCGCACGCGCGCCAAGGCGTTCACGGTCAAGGTGCGCGGCAAGAACCCCGAGCACGCGATCTTCAGCCCCGATGGCCGCTACGTGTTCGTCAGCGCCGAGGAGGGCGGCGCGATCGACGTGGTCGACGTGGCCCGGCGCGCGCAGGTCGCGCAGATCCCGGTCGGCGCCCGGCCGCGCGGCATCGGCATTTCGCCGGACAGCCGGCGTGCGTATGTCGGCGCCGAGAATTCGAGCGAGGTCTACGTGATCGACGCGGTGGCGTTCACCGTGCTGGCAAAGGTCAAGGCCGGCCTGCGCGCCAACGGCATCGCGGTGCACCCCGACGGCAAGCGCGTCTTCGTCTCGAACGGCGGCGACGCGAGCGTTTCGGTGCTCGACACCGCCACCAACACCATCGTCGCGACGGTCGGCGTCGGCCAGCGCCCCTGGAACATGGCGCTGACGCCCGACGGCAAGAAGCTGTACGTCGCCTGCGGCCGCTCCGGCACCGTCTCGGTCATCGACACCGATCGCAACGTCAAGGTCGCCGACATCGCCGTCGGCAAGCTGCCCTGGGGCGTGGCGATTCGATAGGGTAAGTCCCAAGTCCGCGAATTTCGTGCGGTCCCGGCGCGCCCTTCTCCCTAGTTTTCATGGTGCGAGTCTCGTGCGCAAGTTCTAGCATTCGCTTCCCGTCGGCGGCTTGACAGGTCGCCTCGGGGCGAACCTGCACAACGACTTGGGGGCAGCCATGGACGCGACGATCAGCTTCGGACACCTCTCCACCGCACCCGAACGGCATCTCGCCGTCACGGGCGGTGCACCCGCCGAAAAGCCCGCTGCGCGCAAGCTGCTGCTGGTCGACGACCACGAACTCGTGCGCTTCGGCGTGCGCTCTTTGCACGCCGAGATCGGCGGCGTGCCGATCGAGTGGGTCGAGGCCGGCTCGCTCCAGGAGGCGATCGAGCGCTACGGGCGCGAAGGCGATGTCGACGCCGTGCTGCTCGACCTGAACCTGCCCGACTGCAAGGGCCTGCAGGGTTTGCGGCGCTTTCTGCAGACCCACCCGAAGGCCCGCGTCGCGGTCTTCAGCGCCACACAGGACGAGTTCGTGGTGCGCCAGGCGCGCGCGCTGGGTGCATCGGGCTACGTCGCCAAGAGCACCTTGCTGACGCAGCTGCGCGACACCCTCGCCACGCTGCTGTGGCCCGCCGGCGTGCCCGACAACCGCGGCCTGGCCGGGCGCAGCAGCCTGTTCCCGCGCTTCCCGTCGTCGGCGATGTTCGACCGCGTCGCCGAGCTCG
>Ga0209583_10000543_pt1 | contig 11612 bp, 9 predicted proteins | sample Str014_FD_187201 | JGI IMG/M metagenome (GOLD analysis project Ga0209583, IMG submission 187201) | Freshwater sediment microbial communities in response to fracking from Pennsylvania, USA - Straight Creek_MetaG_SC_2014 (SPAdes) (version 2) | ecosystem: Environmental > Aquatic > Freshwater >... | reverse complement strand
GGGAGGAAAATCATGCTGCATTTCAAAACTGTCGCTGCCGTGGCGGCGCTCGGGCTGATCGCCCTGGCCGGCTCTGCGCAGGCCCAGGACAAGGGGACGATCGGCATCGCCATGCCGACCAAGTCCTCGGCGCGCTGGATTGCGGATGGCGACAACATCGTCAAGGTGCTTCAGGCCAAGGGCTACAAGACCGACTTGCAATACGCCGACAATGACATTCCCAATCAGCTGGCGCAGATTGAGAACATGATCACAAAGAAGGAGAAGGTGCTGGTGATCGCCGCGATCGACGGCACGACGCTGTCGAACGCGCTGCAGCACGCGGCCGATGCCGGCATCAGGGTGATCTCCTACGATCGCCTGATTCGCGGCTCCGCCAATGTCGACTACTACGCGACGTTCGACAACTTCCAGGTCGGCGTGCTGCAGGCCAGCACCATCGAAAAGGGGCTGGGCCTGAAGGACGGCAAGGGTCCATTCAACATCGAATTGTTCGGCGGCTCGGCCGACGACAACAATGCCTTCTTCTTCTATGACGGCGCGATGTCGGTGCTGAAGCCGCACATCGACAGCGGCAAGCTCGTTGTGCAAAGCAAGCAGATGGGCATGGACAAGGTTTCCACGCTGCGCTGGGAAGCCTCGGTGGCCCAGGCCCGCATGGAAAACCTGCTCAGCGCATTCTACACCAATAAGCGCGTCGATGCGGTTCTCTCGCCCTATGACGGCCTGAGTATCGGCATCATTTCCGCGCTGAAGGGCGTCGGCTACGGCTCCAAGGATAATCCCATGCCGATCATCTCCGGCCAGGACGCGGAGGTACCGTCGGTCAAGTCGATCATCAACCACGAGCAGTATTCGACGATCTTCAAAGATACGCGCGAACTCGCCAAGGTCTCGGCGGGAATGGTCGATGCGGTGTTATCCGGCGGCAAACCGGAGATCAACGACACCAAGACCTACAACAACGGCGTGAAGGTGGTCCCGTCCTATCTGCTGAAGCCGGTGGCCGTCGACGCCAGCAACTGGAAGACGGCGCTGATCGAAACCGGATACTACAAGGTCGAACAGTTCCAGTAAGACCGTACCCGAAAATTGCCCTCCGTGCATAAACTGAACGGGGATCGAACGTTCATTCGAACACGATCGCACTTTAGATTGCGGTCGTAGGTTTCATGGCGGGAGGTGCGCGGTGCGCCGCGCTTCTCCCCTTGAGGGTGAAGTTAATGTCCGTGCTGTTCCAGGCTGCCGTGCGATGGCGTCTCGACGGCGCAGGCTTCCATTGCTGAAGAGATCGCAATGACTGCAATCCTGGAAATGCGAGGTATCTCCAAGAGCTTTCCCGGGGTGCGGGCCTTGCGCAACGTCAATTTGACGGTGCAGGCTGGCGAGATCCACGCGATCTGCGGCGAGAACGGCGCTGGCAAATCGACCCTGATGAAGGTGCTTAGCGGGGTCTATCCGTACGGGTCCTACGAGGGCGACATCGTCTACAAGGGCGACGAGCGGCGGTTCGCGACGATCTCCGACAGCGAACATCTTGGCATCATCATCATCCATCAGGAGCTGGCACTGGTGCCGCTGCTGTCGATCGCGGAGAATATATTTCTTGGCAACGAGCCTGCGACAATGGGCGTCATCGACTGGGGCGCGGTATTCGCCAGGACGCGCGAACTGTTGGCCAAGGTGGGGCTGAAGGAATCGCCCAACGCGCTCATCACCAATCTCGGCGTCGGCAAACAGCAGCTGGTCGAAATCGCCAAGGCGCTGGCTAAGAAGGTCCAGCTGCTGATCCTGGACGAGCCGACCGCCAGTCTCAACGAAGGCGATAGCGATGCGCTGCTGAGCTTGCTGCTGGAATTCAAGGCCCAGGGCATCGCCTCGATCCTGATTTCCCACAAGCTCAACGAACTCGCAAAGGTCGCGGATTCCATCACCGTGCTGCGCGACGGCACCACGGTTGAGACCATCAACTGCCGCATCGAGAAGATCAGCGAAGCGCGCATCATCAAGAGCATGGTCGGGCGCGAGATGTCCGAACGATACCCGCCGCGTGCGCCGCAGATAGGCGACAAGCTGTTCGAGATCAGCGACTGGCGCGTCGAACATCCGCTGCATGCCGGACGCGAAGTGATCAAGGGCGTCAACCTGCATGTCAGGCAGGGTGAAATCCTCGGCATCGCCGGCCTGATGGGCTCCGGGCGCACCGAACTGGCGATGAGCTTGTTCGGTCGGGCCTACGGCCGCAACGTCACCGGCAAGGCGCGGATGCAGGGTCGCGAAGTCGACCTCAGTTCGATCCAGCGGGCGATAGCGAGCGGACTCGCTTACGTGACCGAGGATCGCAAGAGCTTGGGGTTGATCCTCAACGAAGACATAAGGAACAATGTGACGCTGGCCAATCTTCCCGGCATCGCCTGGCACGGGGTGATCGATGACCGCAAGGAAGTCACGGTCGCCAACGAGTACCGCGCCAAGCTGAACATCCGCTCGTCCAGCATACTGCAGAAGACTCTCAACCTTTCGGGCGGCAACCAGCAGAAGGTCGTGCTCAGCAAGTGGCTGTTCGCTTACCCGCAGGTTCTGATTCTCGATGAGCCGACCCGCGGCATCGACGTCGGCGCCAAATACGAGATCTACACTATCATAAACGATCTGGCGGCGACCGGCAAAGGCGTAATCGTCATTTCTTCGGAGATGCCCGAACTGCTTGGAATCTGCGACCGCCTCTATGTGATGAACGAAGGGCGCTTCGTCGACGAAATGTCCACTAGCGACGCCAGTCAGGAACGAATCATGGCCTCGATCATGCGACAGTACGGAACCGTGCAATGAAAAACGAGGTGACCAAGTCCCCCGCTGCTCCCGGCGGCGCCGGCTTCTGGAAGAGCAATCTGCGCGATTACGGGCTGTTAGGCTCCTTGCTGGTGATCATGGGGTTCTTCGAATTCCTGACCGGCGGCGTGCTGCTGGCCCCGGTGAACATTACTAACCTGGTGCTGCAGAACAGCTACATCGTCATCATGGCGCTCGGCATGCTGCTGATCATCGTGGGCGGTAACATCGATCTGTCGGTCGGCTCGATCGTAGGCTTCGTGGGCGCCATTGCCGCGACCCTGATGGTCGACTACAAAATGCCGTGGGTGCCCGTGGTCGGCCTCTCGCTCGTGCTCGGCGCCCTGATCGGCTCAGCGCAGGGTTACTTCGTAGCCTTCGCCAGGATTCCGTCGTTCATCGTTACCCTCGGCGGCATGCTGATTTTCCGTGGCCTTACCGGCAACATCCTGCTCGGGCAGTTCGTCGGCCCGTTCCCGCAGGATTTCCAGAGCATCAGTTCCGGCTTCATCCCAGATGTGCTGAGCGCACCGCTGGTGGCAGTGTTTGGCGGCAGCTCAGCGTTCAGTCCCACCTTCCGCTGGACCTCAATGCTGATCGGCATGCTCGGCGCCGGCCTGCTGATCGTCACCAGCGCTCGTCGCTGGCGCCGCGAGAAGGCGCACACAATAGAGACCGAGCCGTTCGCGCTTTTCGCTGGCAAGAATGCGGTGTTCGCCATCTTAATCGTCGGGCTGAGCTATCTGCTGGCGTCCTATCGCGGGCTGCCGAACGTCCTGGTGATTATGGGTCTGCTGATCCTGCTCTACATGTTCGTTACGACGCGCATGACGATCGGACGGCGCGTCTACGCGCTCGGCGGAAACCGGCTTGCGGCGCAGCTCTCCGGTGTGCGGACCGAGCGGCTGATCTTTCTGACCTTCGTCAACATGGGCGTGCTCGCGGGCCTGGCCGGGCTGATCGTTGCTGCGCGGCTGAATTCGGCGACGCCAAGCGCCGGCAACTCCTTCGAGCTCGACGTCATCGCCGCATGCTTCATAGGCGGCGCGTCAGCCTCCGGCGGCGTCGGCAAGGTGATGGGCGTGGTGATCGGGGCGTTCGTCATGGGCGTGATGAACAATGGCATGTCGATCCTGGGCATCGGTATCTACTGGCAATACGTGGTCAAGGGCATTGTCCTGCTGGCGGCGGTCTATGTAGACGTATATCAGAAGAATAACGGCTGATCGCGGCGCAACCGTCGCGTGGCGCAACATCATGAGATCCTGCCGGGGGTTGTCCTTATCGCAAATCAAATCCGGGCATATTCCCCCCAAGAGCAATCGAAAGGTCCAGCGCACCTTTGACAAGGAAATGTACAAGGCGCGTCACCTGATCGAGAACTTCTTCTGCAAGCTCAGGCAATACCGAGCAAATGCTACCCGTTACGACAAGACCGCCAGAAATTTCCTGGCTGCCGTCCACTTGGCAGCTCCCATGATTCCTGAATTGAGCACAGACCCCAGAGAATTTGGCAGGCACGTCTTTGAAATCGCGCCATTGCGACCATCCAGATATCACAGCTCAAGCATGTATTATCAGTTGTCGTCGCTGCCGAAAAAGCCCTGGCCCGGCCCGGCGAAGACTGCCCCGGGCTGGATTTGTGCCGTGCGCGAAAGTCCGCCGGCCTCGGATGTCACCTCGAACTTTGTTTGACAGAAGTTCTCCAGGAAGGCCTCCAGGGTCGTTGCGCTCGTTCCGGGCGCAACCATGCCGTCGTGGTTGCCGGCGATCGCCAGGATCGGCGCGGGATAGTCGCGATACGGTTCGTAAAACTGGTCGTAATAATACTGCGCCTCCCCGAAGCTATAAATGACGTCACCGATGTGAAAGAAGAACATGGGTCGATGTACGGCAGAGCAAAGATTGATCTTCTTCAGGCAAGATTAATCGGCGCGACCTGAGAGGCGGTGAACATCATCGAGATTGCGTCAGACCCCAAAAGGGACCCCCTAGAGCGACGGGTTTTGGCGGCAGCGCTCGCCCCGTCGGGAGCGGGTCGGGGTGGTGGAGACGGGGCGAGCGCGGGTTGTTGGCTCCTGGTCGCCGCGGCTTTTGAAGCGCCAGCTGTCGTTCCCGGTCTCGACGATGTCGCAGTGATGGGTCAGGCGGTCGAGCAGTGCGGTCGTCATTTTGGCGTCCCCGAAGACACTCGGCCATTCACCGAAGGCTAGGTTGGTGGTGACGATGATCGAGGCACGCTCGTAGAGCCGGCTTACGAGGTGGAACTGGAGCTGACCGCCGGATTGGGCGAACGGCAGATAGCCGAGTTCATCGAGAACGATGAAGTCCATACGGGTCAAATGATCAGTAAGTCGACCCTGCAGGGCAAACCTGTCTTACTACAAAACCTATAACCCGACGCTCGAAAAGATTCCGATTTCATTAAGTTAAAAGATTCCGATTTATTTAAGCCAAACATCGGACAGTGCCCACTGAATCGTCACTCCTGGTTGCGTCGAGGCGGTTGTCCGAGAAACGAATGCCCGTTGAAACTGATTGTAGAATGCCCGCAGCCTTCGCGCCCGGCGAGCCGCTGCCGCGCGTCGGCAGGATGTTCGCCGCATTGAGCGCGACCAACAAGGCGATTGTGCAGGCACGAACCGGAGCAGAACTCTACCAACAATTTTGTGAATCCGCCATGCACGGCGGGAATTTCATTGGCACCGCAATCCTTCTGCGGGATCCGGGAACGGACCTGCTGAAGCTCGTGGCCGGGGCGGGCAAGGGAGCCGACCCGCTTCGGGCCGCCAGCATTTCGATCTCGGAGGCATCGGATTTCGCCCAGAATCTCGCCGCCACCGCGTTCCGCACCCGCAAGCCCTGCATCGCCAACGACCTCTTGGACGAGGCCGGGTCCGCCGCCTGGGACGTGGAAGGGCGCAAGGCGGGCATTGAGGCCGTCGCTGCATTGCCGCTGACCCGCGGCGGCCTCAGCGTCGGTGTCCTCATCGCATGCCTCGGCACCGCTGGAGCGCTAGACGAGGGGCTCGTTTCACTTCTTTCGACCATGGCCGACAATCTGTCGTTCGCACTCGACAACTTCGATCGCGAAACCGAATTCAAGAGCAGCGAGCGGGCAACCCGGCGGCTTGCCAGAATGTTCGCGGCATTGAGCGCGACAAACGAGGCCATCCTGCGCGCCAAGTCCGCCGCAGAGCTCTATCAGCTGGTATGCGATGCGGGCGTTCATGGCGGCAAGTTCTATGGAGCGATGGTGCTTCTGAGCGAACCGGGCTCGACTTGGCTGACCCCGGTGGCCGCGACCGGCGGAACCGTCCCCCTGGTCGAGCAAACGCGCTTCTCCATCGATTCGGACAGTCCGTACGGAAAGGGCGTATGCGGCACGGCATTCCGCACGCGGAAACCGTGCATCAACAAGGATATCCTCAACTCGCAGCAGGCCCGCCCATGGCACGAGGCGGGTCGCCAATCCGGCATAGTCGCGTGTGCCGCGCTGCCGCTCATCAAAGGCGGCCACAGTGTCGGAGTGCTGCTGTTCTTCATCGCCAAATCCTGGGCGGTGGATGAAGAGATCATCGCGCTGCTGATCCGTCTGGCGGAGAACGTGTCGTTCGCGCTCGACAATTTCGACCGCGAGGAGACCCGCAATCGCGCCGAGGCGAGGGCCCAGTATCTGGCGACGCACGACGACCTGACCGGCTTGCCAAACCGAGTCAGGTTCCGCCACGTGCTGAACGAATCGATCAAGGCCGCGCAACGTCGCAACCACAAATTCTGCGTGATGTTCATCGATCTAGATCGCTTCAAGCTGATCAACGACACGCTCGGGCACGTGGCGGGCGACCTTCTGCTCAAGGAAATCGCCGGGCGTCTCAGGCACTGCATGCGGGACACCGACATGGTCGCGCGCCTCGGCGGCGACGAGTTCGTGGTGCTGCTGAACGAGACGTCGAATGCTCAGCAAGTGAGCGGGGTGGCGCGCAAGATCCTCTACGAGGTGGTCAAACCGGTCGTTATTAACGGCCAGGAGTGCAGGGTGACCGCAAGCATCGGGATCTCGATCTTCCCAACCGATGCGGTGGACGAGGAATCCCTCACGAAGAAAGCCGATGCCGCCATGTATTTCGCCAAAGAGGAGGGGCGCAATGGCTTCCGCCTTTTCTCGACCGCGGTCAAGATACAGTCAATCGAAAGACTGATGTTGGAAACGAGTTTGCGCCTTGCCTTGGAGCGAGATGAGTTCCTGCTCTTCTACCAGGCGAAGCGCGACATGAGCGGGAATATCTCCGGTGCCGAGGCGCTGCTGCGCTGGCAACATCCGGACCTCGGCGTGCTGGCTCCGAGCCGGTTCATTCCGCTTGCCGAGGAAACCGGCCTGATCGTGCCGATCGGCAAGTGGGTCCTGGAGACCGCCTGCGCGCAGAACATGGCTTGGCAGAAACGCGGACTACCGCCGACACGGATCGCGGTCAATCTCTCGCCGCGCCAATTCTCCGACGAGGCGCTGTTGATCGACATCAGGGCCGCGCTGAGTAAATCTGGCATGCCTCCCGAGTTGCTCGAGCTCGAAATCACCGAAAGCATGGTCATGCAAAATGTCGACCAGGCCATGCGGCTGCTCCGCGAGATCAAGAGGATGGGCATATACCTTGCAATCGACGATTTCGGAACCGGGCATTCATCGATGTCGCTGATCAAGCAGTTTCCGATCGATGCGATCAAGGTGGACCAGTCATTCGTACGCGATCTGCTGACCGACGCCGACGACCGGGCGATCACCGAAGCGATCATCGCGCTAGGCAAGGCGCTGAAGCTCCGGATCGTTGCCGAAGGCGTGGAGACGCAGGAGCAGGACGCATTCCTGCGCGAGCGTGGTTGCGACGAGATTCAGGGCTTCCTGTTCAGCGAACCTGAACCGGCCGACGACTACTATGCGTTCGTGGCCGATCATCATCTCTCGCAATTGAAGGCACGCGCCGCCGAGGCGCAGCCGTCCGGTCGGGGCAGCGCGGGAGAGGTGCGGCAAACCGCCAGCTGAACGATGAATGTTGCGAGACGCCGGCGCTCGCCGATGCGCGACGCATGTCCGGCTCCAGCGCTCCGCCGGCTATGACCGCTTGTGTGACGGGTTTCGGATGCCCGCCACACGGACCTCTCCATGCCCACCAAGGCCGGCGTCCGAAAGCCGCCAGGGAACGAAAGCGCGGGAGGTGGGGCACTCGGTTCGGCGGGTTCTATGGGTATTTGGTTGGCGCGGACAGCGCAGCATGCCCGGAAGATGTGGGCAGTGATGGTGATTGTGAGCGCCGGAGGCCATGTCGAGGCCGAGTCGGAGGTGGCGCGCTGGTGGATTGCCGGGCGATCGGGGGTGACGTCGAGCCGTTGCGGGTCGATGGAGCCTCGCGGCTCATGCAGTCTTGCACTGTTGGGTTACTGAACTCAAAATCCCAGCACGTCGGCCGCGACCGGCGACACTCTCCGTCGAGCAGATGGCCGCGGTGCTGGATTCACTCAAAGCACCCCATCTCTTCCGTTTCGCGATAATGAGTCTGTGCACATGGGCTCGGCCACAAGCCATCATCGATTTCGATCCGGCAACTCAGGTTGACTGGAACGGCGGCTTGATTGATCTCGCTCCGATCGGTTGGGTACCTACGAAGAAGCGCCGGCCCCGCCAGCCGCTCACCGGGTGCCTCGCGGGCTGGCTACCGGTCTGGAACAAAGAAGATGCGGCTCGGCGAGCAGCCGCCCTTGCCGAGGATCGGACCCCACCTGAGCTCGGACTTATCGTGTACAAGGGCAAGCGTGTGGCAACCGTGAAGCGCGCCTTTCGACGTATGGGCGCAGAGCTCGGACTGACGGGCTTCTCGCAGTACAGCTTGCGCCATTTCATGGCCGACCAAATAAAGAAGCTGTTCCGGAATGTGCCGCGCGAGCACCGCTCATTGTGGATGGGTCACGTCGTGCGTGACGGCTCGCGCACAACGGCGAACTACGAGTCAGACGATCCGGAAATGCTCGCGGATGTCGCGCTGGCCACCGATTGCGTAATCGCACTGATCCAGCAGCACTGCGGCAGGCCGCTGTTTGCTGTTGACGTACTGTTGACGAATGAGGATTTGCAGGCGATCGGGGCGAGGGTGATTCCAGAAATGCTGAGAAAACAGAGAGTTCGTGGTGGGCGCGACAGGGATCGAACCTGTGACCCCTACCATGTCAAGGTAGTGCTCTCCCGCTGAGCTACGCGCCCCGGATCGGCATGACCGTTGTTCGAACAGTCGGCCCGATCGGTCTCTTTGTTAGGGCACGATCTTTCCCGATCATGCCCCAAGTCGTATTGGGTGAGGTCCGTATATCGGCTCCACAGCGCCCCGGCAAGGACGCTTGATGGCAATAATCGGGCGGAATCAGGCCGCCAGCATTTTGTTCACTTCGCTGACCAATTCGCGCAGGTGGACCGGCTTGGCCAGCACCTTGGCGTTTTTCGGCGCCTCGGAATCCGAATTCAGCGCCACCGCGGCAAAGCCCGTGATGAACATGATCTTGATGTCGGGATCGAGCTCGGAGGCGCGGCGCGCCAGTTCGATGCCGTCCATCTCGGGCATCACGATGTCGGTCAGCAGCATTTCGAACGGCTCTTCGCGCAGCCGCTGATAGGCGGACATGCCGTTGTCATGAGGCGAGACCTGAAATCCCGCGTTTTCCAGTGCCTTGACCAGAAAGCGGCGCATGTCGTTGTCGTCTTCGGCAAGTAGGATTTTGTGCATGATGGTTTATCGTCGAACCCGGTTGAGGAAGATCGATCAGGACACTAAGCCCGACAGAGAGTAAATTTCGGGTGAAGGCTGACGCCGCGCGGTCGGCGGTCACCTGACCCATTGATCTGGACTGGAACGCACGGCTACCCAACGAAGCAGGTCGTTTTCGACCGTTCGTACATGTTCCATCAATTTGAGACTTTTTTTTGCTTGGCAGAACGATTTTGATTACCGACAATCAATTCAAACAAAACCTCCGGTTTTCTGGCAGACTCCGGCCGGAGCAGCGGACTGCAGGGACGGCGCCCGACGAATGACCGAGTTTGATGGCGAATTGTCGCCTCCGTTCGAGATCGTGGAGCCGGCCGCCTGGCGGGCGCCCATCATCTTCAATTCGCCGCATTCCGGCTCGGTCTACCCGTCCGAATTCCTGCAGGCCTCGCGGATCGATCTCGCGGCGCTGCGCCGTTCCGAGGACTCGTTCATGGACGAGCTGATCGGGGGATTGAGCGACCGCGGTTTCCCGGTAGTCAGCGTCAATTTCCCGCGCTCCTATGTCGATGTGAACCGCGAGCCCTACGAACTGGATCCGCGCATGTTCAACGGCCGCCTGCCGAGCTTTGCCAATACCCGCTCGATGCGGGTCGCCGGCGGTCTCGGCACCATTCCGCGCGTGGTCGGCGACGGACAGGAGATTTATCGCGAACGCCTTGCCGTCGACCATGCGCTGGGACGGATTGAGGTGCTCTACAAGCCCTATCACCGCGCGCTGCGGCGGCTGATCAACCGCGCCCACCAGGCGTTCGGTACCGCGATCCTGGTGGATTGCCATTCGATGCCGTCGATCGGCGTGACGCGCGACGAACCGCGGCGGCCGGACGTGGTGATCGGCGACCGCTATGGCACCAGCTGCGCGCCGCTGCTGCCTGATCTGGTCGAGCGCACCATGAGCGAACTCGGCTACTCGATCGGGCGCAACAAGCCCTATGCCGGCGGTTTCATCACCGAGCATTACGGCAATCCCGCCAGCGGATTGCATACCATCCAGCTCGAACTCAACCGCGCGATCTACATGGACGAACGGCGGCGCGAACGCGGACCGCGTTTTTCGCAAGTGGTGGCCGATTTCGCGAGCCTCGCCGACGCGCTCGGCACGATTTCGCTCACCGGCCTCGGGCCATTCCAGGCGGCGGCTGAATAGGTTCTCCTTCTCCAGCGAGCCAAGAGAACTCAGACTTGCGATTGGATGCCGGGAACAGAGACTCAGATGTCAGCGCTTGCTTCGTCCAGTAAACGCCAGGGCAGGCCAAAAAATGACATGGCGCAAAGAAAGACATGGGAGCAAAGAAAGACATGGCGCAAAGAAAAAAGGGCCGCTTGAATAAACAAGCGGCCCAAGTCTAGGGAGGAAACGCCCAAGGAGGGCAGCGATAGCGCGAGGCGCTACCGCACCGCAACAATATGCGACCGCGCTGCACAAAATGCAAGAGCTTTTCAGTCATATCCTGTGCAAAATTCCATCGTATGGCAAAACTGCAACGGAATCTTAACCTTCCTTATTTTCGATTTAGAATCAATATCTTACATAAGGCATTCGGATAGATCGGCGGTCCCGAAGCGATCCGCATCGTAAGACTCGCGACTTCGTGATCGACTTCGTCATTCGGAAATGCAGCGCCCGCCGGATTGATTCGGCCTTCAATATACTGACGCAAAGCGCGGGATAGCCGTGCCAAACCGCGCCGAATTGGGATAGGCAGGAGGCTGGAGCGTGACGAATTTTCATCGAATCGTCATCGCGCTCCCGGTTATTTTTGGAGCATGATCTTTCCCGAAGACCGGTATCCACTTTTCGGGATCATGCTCTGGTCCTCCCACCATCCCTGCCCAAGGAACAGCCGTGACGGTCATCGATTTCACCGCCTTCATCGGCCGCCTCGCAACCTCTTCCGGCGAAACCATCCTGCCGTTTTTCCGCACCTCGCTCTCGATCGACAACAAGAGCGCCAGCGATTTCGA
>Ga0209583_10000540_pt1 | contig 11664 bp, 13 predicted proteins | sample Str014_FD_187201 | JGI IMG/M metagenome (GOLD analysis project Ga0209583, IMG submission 187201) | Freshwater sediment microbial communities in response to fracking from Pennsylvania, USA - Straight Creek_MetaG_SC_2014 (SPAdes) (version 2) | ecosystem: Environmental > Aquatic > Freshwater >... | reverse complement strand
ACATAAAGCTTGCCATCTTCATGTTCGATCACGTTGCCTTTGCGCACGCCGGAAGCCATTACTTTTACCACTGGGAAATTCCTGATTTTGGGGGATTGAAATGTGTGTTGGCGCGCCTCATAGCAGGGGCAAGATGCAAAGCCAACCCCCGCAGGATAGACCTTGGTTCCACCCCAACCGCCATGAAGACAGACGGCCCTTTTTGCTGGCACGCAACCGGATTATTGCAGACATTCGCTATTGGATGGGTGAGCGTGGATTTTTGGAGGTAGATGTGCCAGTGATGCAGGTCTCACCCGGCAATGAAGCGCATTTGCATGGCTTTGAAACCAAGTTGATTGGGCCAGATGGTGTGGCCGTCCCACGCTATCTGCACACATCGCCGGAGTTTCATTGCAAGAAGCTATTGGCAGCGGGCGAGAAGCAGATTTTCTCACTGGGCCATGTGTTTCGTAACCGCGAGCGCACGGCCACCCATGCGCCGGAATTCACCATGCTGGAATGGTACCGCGCCTTGGCCCCTTACAAGCTGGTTGTCCATGATTGTTTGAACATCATCGAACTGGCGGCTGGAGCGCGCAAGTTTGAATGGCGCGGGCGGATGTGTGATCCGGCTGCGGGGGCAGAGTGGATGACGGTGGCGGAGGGCTTTCAAAAATTCGCAGGCATTGATTTATTGGCCACGCTGGACGGCAACAAGCCCAACCGCGATAAGCTGGCCGCTGTGTCACCCGTGGCCTACCGCGTAGATGAGAGTTGGAGCGATATATTCAGCCGCATTCTGGTGGAGAAGGTTGAGCCGCACTTGGGCGAGGGCCGTGTCACGGTGTTTTATGAATATCCGTCTTGTGAGGCGGCACTGGCGCGGGTCTGCGCGCATGATGCCCGGGTGGCGGAGCGCTTTGAAATTTATGCGGCAGGCGTGGAGCTGGCCAATGGCTTTGGTGAATTGACCGACGCCGCTGAACAGCGCCGCCGCTTTGAAGAAGAAATGGAAATCAAGCAGCGCGTATACGGCGAGCGTTACCCGATCGATGAAGAGTTGCTCCAAGCTCTGACCTTGATGCCAGAAGCTTCAGGCGTGGCGCTGGGGCTAGACCGACTGATCATGCTGGCCACGGGGGCAACGCGCATTGATCAGGTGCAGTGGTAGGCTTAGGCCCGTAGCTCTGTGCCCGGCGGCGGCAGAAAGCGCATCGATAGCAAGACCAGCAGAGCGCCAAGCCCTGCCACCGCTGCAGAAGCAAAATAGGCATGGGGGCCATAGAGGCTGACCAGATGCCCGAAGAACATGATCATTAGCATGGTGGCACCCTGTTGGACGACAACCATGAAACCCTGCGCCTCGGCGGCCATGCCCTCTGCTGTCCAGCGTGTGATGAAACCCATGATGCCAGCAAAGCCCACTGCATAAGTGATGGCATGGATCATTTGCAGGGGAATGAGCCATGGCATGGCTGGCGAGAAGGCAAAGCACGTCCAGCGCAGGGCGGCAAACAGGCCGGCGATGAGCAGCAGTTGGCGGTTGGTGAAATTGCGTTTGAGCCAGGGAAAACCAAACATCATGGCGGTCTCGGCAATCGCACCAAAGGCGATCAAGCCGCCGATCAGGCTTTCAGATAGGCCTTGTTGTTTCCACAACAGTGCCTGAAACGCCATCAGCGCCATGTTGGTGGATTGGATGAGGCCCCAAGCCAGAATGGGCACCAACAGCCAGGGCTTTAACATGCCAGACAAGTTGGTGGCGGAACCCTCTCTGGGCTTGCTTGGCGCTTCGGCGCGGAACTGCGGCAGGGCAAGCGATATCAGCGCTCGCAACACGCAGAAGCCCACAAAAAGTGGAATGAAGAATGTTGAACCCAGTGCGGCCAGAACTGCGCCAGTGGTGAAAATGGCCAGCACATAACCGATGGTGCCCCAAGCACGAATGGCCCCAAAGCTGGTGCCACGGCGTTCTGCTATGCGGGTGGCGGCGGCATCCATCACCGGGGCAATCGCGCCTTGAGCGATATTGGCCAGCGACCAGACAATAAGGATGCTCCAAAAATCAAAAGCGAAAATCAGGCCCAGCGCCAACAGCGCGGAAGTCCATGCGCCAAAAATAATCACTTGCCGCCAATCCTTGGCCCTATCCGCCACTCTGCCAACCAGAAGGTTGATCAGCAGCAATGCGAAAATCGGCGCAGAGTTGATAAGGCCGATCTGGTCTGGTGTCAGCCCCTGTTTGGCAAACCAAATGCCGGCATAAGCGGTGGCCGCACCGATGTTCATCATCGAGCTGAAATAATAGAGGCCTGAGCGCGTTTCAGGTGAAAGCGCAGGGTTGGCAGAAGGGCTGAGGGTCAATGAATTTTTCCGAGGTGTTTGTATGACGATAGCTTCGGCAGCCCTGCGCCGCAATTGCGTGTTTTGCATGCCGCACTGCTGACAGAAGCTGACAGAAGCTGACAGAAGGCTCTGGTAGTGGTGCACGCCTAAGGAGAACATACATGCCCAATCATTCATTTTTGCTTTATGTCGAAGATCCCATCGCTTCAGCCGCTTTTTATGAGAAGCTTTTGCGCGCGCCGCCGGTTGAGGCCTCACCCGGCTTTGCCATGTTTGCGCTTACGCCGCCCACCATGTTGGGTTTGTGGAAACGAGCTGATGTGTTGCCAAAAGTGACAGCACCCACTGGCGCCAATGAGGTGGCATTTCATGTCGAAAGCACTGCCGTGGTGGAACAGTTTTTTGCGTCAGCCAAGCAGATCGGCGCTAAAGTTTTGCAAGAGCCGACACAAATGGATTTCGGTTACACCTTTACGGTAGCAGACCCTGATGGCCACCGGCTGCGGGTGTTTGCCACGCCGTCGTGACTGGCTCTGGCGTAAATTAAAACACCACGTTACAACATGGGGCAACGGAGATGTTGCCCCATGAAAATGACGACCGAAGAAGCCTTTGTGAAAACCTTGCAGATGCATGGGATTGCCCATGCCTTTGGCATCATCGGTTCGGCCTTCATGCCGATTTCGGATTTGTTCACGAAGGCTGGAATCACCTTCTGGGACTGCGCGCATGAAGGCTCTGGCGGCATGATGGCAGATGGCTACACCCGCGCCTCAGGCAAAATGAGCATGATGATCGCTCAGAACGGGCCTGGCATCACCAATTTTGTGACAGCCGTCAAAACCGCTTATTGGAACCACACACCATTGCTGTTGGTCACGCCGCAAGCCGCCAATAAAACCATCGGCCAGGGCGGCTTTCAAGAGGTTGAACAGATGGCACTGTTCAAAGATATGGTGTGTTATCAGGAAGAGGTGCGTGATCCTTCACGCGTGGCGGAGGTTTTGAACCGCGTGATTCTCAACGCCAAGCGCCATTCCGCGCCTGCGCAGATCAATTTTCCGCGCGATTATTTCACCCAGGTGATTGATATTGAACTGCCCGCGATTGTGGAATTTGAGCGACCTGCTGGTGGCGAAGAAGCAATTGTTGCCGCTGCGGCGTTGTTGTCGAGCGCCAAGTTTCCGGTCATTCTTAACGGCGCTGGCGTGGTGTTGGGTGGGGCCATTCCGGCTTCGATCAAATTGGCCGAGAAGTTGGATGCGCCCGTGTGTGTGGGCTATCAGCACAATGATGCTTTCCCCGGCAAGCACCCGCTGTTTGCGGGGCCGCTGGGTTACAATGGCTCCAAGGCCGCGATGGAATTGATCAAGCAAGCTGATGTGGTTTTGTGTTTGGGCACAAGGCTCAATCCATTCTCCACGCTGCCGGGTTATGGGCTCGACTATTGGCCCAAGGATGCCAAGATCATTCAGGTTGATGTGAACGCGTCGCGCATTGGCCTCACCAAAAAAGTGGCGGTGGGCATTGTGGGTGACTCGCGCAAAGTGGCAGAGGCTTTGTTGCATAAGCTTTCACCATCGGCAGGTGATCATGAACGCAAATCACGGCGCGAATTGATTGCGCAAACCAAATCAAAATGGGCGCAGCAACTCTCGTCGATGGATCATGAAGACGACGACGTGGGCACCACTTGGAACGCGCGCGCGAGAAAAGCCAAGCCAGATTGGATGAGCCCGCGCATGGCCTGGCGCGCCATTCAATCAGCTCTGCCACGTGAAGCGATTATCTCGTCAGACATCGGCAACAACTGTGCCATCGGTAATGCCTATCCGACGTTTGATGAGGGCCGCAAATATCTGGCTCCCGGCTTGTTCGGCCCCTGTGGTTACGGCATGCCCTCGGTGGTTGGCGCCAAGATCGCTTGCCCTTCCGTTCCCGTCGTTGGCTTTTCTGGTGACGGGGCCTTTGGCATTGCTGTTACCGAACTCACCGCCATTGGCCGCAAAGAGTGGCCCGCAATCACGCAAGTGGTGTTCCGCAACTATCAATGGGGCGCTGAAAAGCGCAATTCAACACTGTGGTATGACGATAATTTCGTGGGCACAGAGCTTGACCCGCAAGTGTCTTATGCAGGCATCGCCAAGGCGTGTGGGCTGCAAGGCGTAGTGGCGCGCACCATGGATGAACTAACCGCAGCGCTGCACAAAGCCATCGATGATCAAATGAAGCACGGCAAAACCACGCTGATTGAAGCGATGATCAATCAGGAACTGGGCGAGCCATTCAGGCGTGACGCAATGAAGAACCCGGTGGAAGTGGCGGGCGTTAGGGCGGAGGATATGCGGGGGTGATGCTACTTGTAGGGCTTCAAAAGTTCAGTGGCTTGATTTGGAAACTTGGTGATCAGCCATTGTAAAGCTTGCAACTGAACATCGCCAGGTGCGCGGCGAATTTGTGCTGCGAGCTTTAACCAGTCGGGGCGCGGTAGTGTCAGGTTTTTAGCACCTTCGTTGCACACCGAACATATAGCTCGAAGGTTAGAAGCGTCGTCAGTGCCGCCCATTGATTTATCTATTGTGTGGCCAATGTGAAGGCGTGTTTTGCGGCCTTGAACATCATATGGGTGGGATTCGCCTGCAACTGCGCCACACATTTGGCAGGTAAAACCATTGCGGTCGAGCACGAAGGCGCGCGTTTCCTTTGAAATACCTCTCGCAAAGGCGGGTCTGGGCTTAATTGAACGCAATACATATTGGCCCGGCTTAAGGCTACTATCATCATTGTGCGTGATGATGTCATAGCCTTCTTCGTTGCGGAGTTCGCGAATACGCCTTGCCCATTCACTGCTATCAGCCAATTTTTGCAGAGTCTTAGAGTCAAGCACTACACCAACATTTGCAATAAAATGTTCACGGAGCTTTTGTCTGCCTCCGACACGTTTGATCATGCTGCTTCTTGCTCAGTCTGAATTGCCATAGCGAGTGCATTTGCAATTGCCTTGCCAACAGCTTCAGCAACGGGGGGCGGGAAGGCATTTCCAATTTGACGATAGACAGGGGTTTTCTTACCTACAAAGTGCCAAGAATCTGGGAAACCCTGAACTCGTGCCGCCATACGCGTTGTCAATCGCGGCATGCCGTCGAAATCTTTTTCGGGCGCAAATTCTGCGATACCCAAACCATCAACTCCCAGTTCTGCCCAAGCTTTCCTCGCGCGGGTTGGACCAAGATCGGGGCCACCATGTTTCTTTGACCCGCCGACTAGAGTTGGGGCAATGCGGCTGGCGATTTTTTTCCATCTGCTTGTTTGCCTCCACCCGCGCTCTGCCATCAAGTCACCTAGCAGTTCGCCTACGCTTGGTGCGGCTGAGGATTGGGCATTAGGCCAATAAAAGAACTGTGCAGCAGATTTTTCAATTGCGATCAACAAAACGCGTGGACGAAGTTGAGAGACGCCATAGTCTGAGGCGTGCAGCAACTTCCAGAAACAAATATAACCGAGCTTGTTCAATTTTTTTTCAAGTGATTGGCGGTAAACTGAGAAAACATCGTCAAGCAGCCCACGTACGTTTTCGAGCATGACGGCACGCGGACGGGCTTCTGCCACAAGGCGTAATGCTTCAGGAAAAAGATCGCGCTCATCTTCGGCTCCAAGTTGTTTGCCAGCCTTAGAAAATGGAGGGCAGGGTACGCCACCAGCCAGTAAATCAATTCCCTCAAACGCGTGGGCGCTAAAATTGGAGACATCGCCTTCGATGACATTCCATTCCGGCCGATTATATCGAAGGGTAGCGCAGGCCGCTGCGTCGATTTCTACCAACGCCACATGTTCAAAGCCCGCGCGTTCAAGGCCCAATGACTGGCCGCCAGCGCCGCTACAAATTTCAATTGATTTAAATTTCATAATCATTCCGTTAAGATGATAGTCTTAGAACGTTTAACGAACAAATGTAAATGGGCAATTTCTGGGTAGGTGGGTCACTTAGCTTCGTTTTATTGAGAACCTCTCACTCCCCAATCAATTTACACTTAATCTCAATCCGCGTTTTCACCGCCACGCTCACCTTGTCCTGAAACAGGTCGCAATCGAGCAGGTTGTCGGGGAATTTGGTGTGGCTGGTAAAGATGCTGGTGAGGAGGCTTGGTTCTTCACCTTCGATATGTTTGAGCACTTTGGCATTTACTTTGATGCCGCCGAGGCTGACCACAGCTTCGCCCGGGATGATCTTCTTCTGGTCGCCCAAGTCGATTTGTCCTTCGGGATTGAGGTGCAACTTGTAACCTTTTTTGGGATCACCAAAATAGTAAGCGGCGATTGTGATGGTTTCGCCGGATGTTTTGATTTTTTCCAATGCTTTGGGCGAGAGCGCGAGTTTAAGATCAAACTTATCCATCAGCAGCGGCGACGCGCCGAAGCCGATCGACATTTGAGCTGCCAAAAATAATGCGGTGAGTGAGATCGTTTCTTCCATTCGCACAACTTCAAGTGACTCGCGATTTACGTCAAGACAGAATTTCGCTTTCGCGCTAAGATGGCTTTTCAATCGCAACAGGTGTGACATGATAAAGCCTCTTGGAAGTTTGATGTTTCTGCTTCTGCTGGCCACCCCCGCCCTTGCTGACCGCATTGATGGCCAATGGTGCGCTGGGGTGCAGCGGGTTGAAATCAATGGGCCGAAGATTTCGCTCGGCGGCAAGCCCGCATTTGATGGGCAATATTCGCGCCATGAATTTGCTTACACAGTTCCAGCTGGTGAAGAGCATGCGGGCGACCAGATTTATATGCGCCTGCGCGGTGAGGAAGACATGACTTCCTTCACCATCAAAGACAACGAGGCGGTGGAGCCCGTAGATTGGAAGCGCTGCCAGGCGATCAGCTAGGCCTGATAGTTTCTGAACAATTCGGCGGCAGGCCCATTATCGCGGCCCGGTTCACTTGCTATGGCGCAATGAACAGGAGACGCGGCGATGCAATTTTCATTGAACCACATGGTGGCCCCGAAATTGGGCTATGGCGAATTTTTTGATCTGGCTTTGCGCCTTGGCATCAACGCCGTTGAAATCCGAAACGACATTCCGGTTTCGCTGATGGGCAACAGACACGCCAAGGTGATTGGCAAGATGGCCAAAGACAAGGGCATCACCATCATCAACATCAACGGCCTGCAGCGCTGGAACCAGTGGAACAAGAAGAAGGCGGATGAGGCCAACCGTCTGGCTGAATATATTGCTTTGGCTGGCGGCAAGAATCTCATTCTGGTGCCAACCAATGACAAGTCGTTCAAGCCCGCAACAGAAGAGCGCCTCATGGGCCTGCGCGTGGCGCTTGATGGCCTGAAAGGCATTCTGAAGAACCATGGTTTGGTTGGTTGTGTTGAACCACTGGGCTTTGCTGAATGTTCGCTCAGCCTGAAATCAGAAGCCCTGGCCGCCATTGATGATGTGGGTGGCAAAGCGTCATTCAAACTGACCCATGACACGTTCCACCACTTTGTGGCAGGCGAGAAAGACATGTTCCCCAAGCGCACTGGCTTGATCCATGTGTCAGGTGTTGTTGACCGGAAACACAAAGCTTCCACAATGCGTGATCCGCAGCGCGTGATGGTGGATGCGCAGGACATGATCGACAACAAAGGCCAGGTGCAACAGCTGATCGCTGGCGGCTATAAGGGCTATGTCTCGTTTGAGCCGTTCTCGCCGGTTGTTCACAACAGCAAACAGATCGCCCGCGAGATTGCGCGCAGTATGGATTATCTGGAGGGTTAAACCTCTCGGCCCTGCGTATGCCATAGCTGGTGCACATCTTGCCATGCGGGCGCGTGTTCGGCTTCAAAGCCAAGAACTTTTCCGCTGGCGATGGATTTAAACGTCTTCATGGCTTGCAAATGCGCCCCTGTGACCAGATAGGTGCGCATCGCTTCCTTGGATTCCCAAACTGTGAGCGTGTGGTGCACGCCATTGATGGTGCGCGCGCCAGCCGAAATATTGCCGGGTGCCGCCATGGCCTGCCGCATGGAGCGGACCGCGTGATACCAAAAGCGCGGCGCGTGGAACAGGCTGTTCAGTTTCAAGCCAGTGATCGAAATATAAGGCATTAGCCCACCATTTGTTGACAGTGTCACAACCATAAAGAACGGCGGCCCATCTAAAATGGACCGCCGCATTTAAAAATAAATATTGGTTGGCTTATGCCGCTTCTTCGGCGCCATCTTCCTCAGCTTTTTCAGCAGCACCGCGCTTGGCGTTGCGGGCGAGATAATCTTCCAGCTCGCGGATGCATTGATCTTCATCCACCTTGCGAACGGCGGCCAGCTCACGCGCGAAGCGGGCCAGCGCCTGTTCAAACAGCTGGCGTTCAGAATAGCTCTGCTCTGGCTGGCGGTCAGAACGATAAAGATCGCGCACCACTTCTGCCACAGAGATCATGTCTCCGGAATTGATCTTTGCATCATATTCCTGGGCACGGCGGCTCCACATGGTGCGCTTGATGCGGGCGCGGCCACGGATGACCTTCATGGCGCCTTCAATCATCGTACGGTCTGCCAAATGGCGCATGCCCTTTGACTCAGCACGGTTGGTTGGCACCTTGAGGCGGAGTTTTTCTTTCTCGAAGTCAACGATATAAAGTTCCAGCTTCACGCCGGCGATTTCTTGCTCTTCCACATTGGAAATCTTGCCAACGCCGTGGGCGGGGTAAACCACCAATTCGCCGATCTTAAAATTGATTTTCTTGGCGGCCGGAGCGGGTGCTGCCTTTGGGGCTGGCGCGGGGGCGGCTTTAGCCATTGGTGCATGAACGGCAGGCTTGGCAGCCACAGGTGCATGCTTCACAGCAGCCTTGGGGGCAGGTGCGGCAACTTTGGCTGCAACTGGCTTGGCGGCTGGTTTATGAGCCACTACGGGCTTGGCCGCGGGTTTCTTGGGAGCTGCCTTGGCCTTGACGGCGGGCTTGACCTTCAGTTTCACCTTCTTGACAACTTTAGCTGGAGCTTTTTTCTTGGAATTGGGCATGTTTTTTTTCGCCTGTTCACTTGTCCCCCTGGCAACCCATTGATTGGGTGTTAAAAAATCCGAGCCAACGGGGCCCGGACTGCCAGGTGATGGATTGTTACCTAAGGTGGTGCATAGCACAGTTTTAAGGATTTTTAAAGGCGCAATCCTCCGTACACGGCTTATATTTATTAACAAGTCGTGAACGTGGTTAACTTCAGGCGGGCTAAATCAGTCGCCTTCGCCGGGGTTTGGTGACAGCTTGGCCAATTTGTCTGGCTTGCCATCCCAGTCTTTGCCGTCGGCTGGGCCATCACGTTTAATGGTGATGTTGGGCCATTTGACGGCATATTCCTTGTTGAGGGCCAACCAGGTATCAAGACCAGGCTCTGTGTCTGGCTTGATGGCATCAGCCGGGCATTCGGGTTCGCACACGCCGCAATCAATGCATTCATCAGGGTGGATCACCAGCATGTTTTCGCCTTCGTAGAAGCAATCCACCGGGCAAACTTCCACGCAATCCATATATTTGCACTTGATGCAGTTTTCAGTGACGATGTAGGTCATATTATCCTTGAACCTTAAATGCGGGGCGGGTGATAGCAGGCCTCTGGCGAAGTTGCACTGTGATTTTGTGCATCCTGATCTGGGGTGCGATTTTCAGCCACATCTTCATAAAGCTTGCGGGCTTCGGTAGCGGGGCCACGCCTTTCAGCTTCCCCTGTAACCTTGATGATGCGCACCCCGGAATGCAGCGTTAACGTGAGTATATCACCTTCTTTGACGGGGTGCCCCGTTTTTGAGACACGCACCCGGTTGAGGCGCACATGGCCGCCTTCAATCAGGGCATCCGCGTCCGAGCGATGCTTCACAAAGCGGGCATAAACGAGCCATTTGTCCAATCTTTGGGCCAGCGTCAGTTGCCTTTCATTTGTTCCTTCAGGGCCAGCAATTTGGCGAATGGGGAGTTGGGATCCATTGGCTTTTCAGGCTTGGGTGGGCGCGGCTCTGGTTTGCGCTCAGGCTTGTTGCTGCGCTTTTCGGCATGGTGATTGTCGCGCTGATTATCACGCTGGGGCTTCGGTTTGCGCTCAAACTTCGGCTTATCTGGCTTGGGGCGTTCAACGCGTTCAGGCTTGGCACGGAATGGGCCGGTATCTTTTGGCCACCAGACGTTGGTTTCGATCAATTCCGGTGCGGGCAGTTCGACAACGGGCGCGGCGACGGCTTCTTGCGTCTCAGTCAGAGGCGCTTCACCTTCAGCTGGCGCGACAGCTTCTGCTGGCGCAGCTGGTGGTGTAGCCACCGCTGGGGCAACGGCTACCAGATGTGCAGGCTTAGGCAGCTGGCGCTTCTGGGCCTTGTAGCCAAGGTTGACGAGGATCTCGTCAAACTCTTCACCCGAACAGCCAACCAGAGACATCATATCGGGCACAACGGTAAAACCGCCGCCTTCCACGCTGCCTTGGGGGCGTTGTTCAGTGTCTATACGCGGTTTCCAGAATACCCGGTCACGGATCAGATCAGCCAATCGCTCGATCATGTCCACCCGCACCGCACGGCGGCCGCAAAGTCGGTAACCGACGATGCGGTAAAAGCTTTCGGACAAGTCTGGGTTGGCCAATGTCGAGGTCAGGCCATTAGGAGGGGCGGCGGGAACTTGGCCCTCGCCTTTGTGTGACGACAGCCACCACAGCAACAAGCGCAGATCAGTGGCCGCTGGTTTGAGCAGAGCTGGCAGGAACAAATTGTAAGCGCCGAAGCGCACACCAAAGCCGCGCAGCTTGGCGCGGGTTTCTTGGGTGAGGTTTTTGACTTCAGCGGCCACTTGCTCACGCGGCAAAACGCCAAAGTTTTCCACCAAGCGGAACGCCATGCCGCGGGCTTCAGCCTCAAAACCTTCAGCATCTTCCAGCTTGAATAATGGCTCAAGCAAACTGGCAATGTGGCGCTGAACAAATTTCTGCAACCGCTCACGCACTTCATCACGCACGGGCGCTGGAATCAAATCATCAGCAATCACTTCGGCGCGCGGGCGCAAAACATGATCGCCTGCATGCACTTGGCCGATGGCCGCATCATGCCACATGATTTCACCCAGGCGTGAGAGTTTGAGCTCAGTATCCGGCGTTGCGGCCAAGGCATGAGCGCGTGCTGTCAACTCAGTGGTGACAGCAGCCAAGCTTGCGGCTTTGAGCGCTTGTTGTTCAGCACCTGCAGCAGCACCATCCACTTTGAAGAGAAGGCCTTCTACACGGCCGACGAATTCGCCCTCTACCCGAACTTCGCCACCCGCTTCTATATTCGTCATCAAACCTTCCTTCTTGGCAATTCGGCGCAACAA
>Ga0209583_10000539_pt1 | contig 11665 bp, 7 predicted proteins | sample Str014_FD_187201 | JGI IMG/M metagenome (GOLD analysis project Ga0209583, IMG submission 187201) | Freshwater sediment microbial communities in response to fracking from Pennsylvania, USA - Straight Creek_MetaG_SC_2014 (SPAdes) (version 2) | ecosystem: Environmental > Aquatic > Freshwater >... | reverse complement strand
CCGGAACCCGGCAGGCCAAACGGCAGATAGGTTTCCGGCCGGTAGGCGATCGGAACAAACGGACGCACCAGGCCGTCGACCCAAGTCACGAACCACCAGGTCAGGTAGAAGGTGATCGCGATCGGTCCGGCCACCACCAGACCGGTCAGGAAATAGTTGCGAAAGCTGGCCATCAGCCCGCGCGGGGCATCCGGCGGCAAATCACTCAAGGACACGGTCGGCGGCAGTTCGTCGCGGTTCATTACTGTTCCAGGTCACACCAACGCCAGTTCCACACCAGCCAATGCATCCTAGCAGGTTTTTAAGGACTTGCGCCAACGGCATCACGTTGTGGCTGCGGCTATTCGACCGTAACCGATTTGGCGAGATTTCGCGGCTGGTCCACATCGGTGCCCATCACCACGGCGGTATGATAGGCCAGCAGTTGCACCGGAATGGCGTAGACCATCGGCGTAAACGTCGCGGCCATGTCGGGCATGATGATCGTGACCAGCGATTCGATGGTGGCTTCGGCCGCGCCCTTGGCATCGGTCATCAGGATGATGTTGCCGCCTCTGGCCGCGACTTCCTGCATGTTGGAGACGGTCTTCTCGAACACCCGGTCGAACGGTGCGATCACCACGACCGGCATGTTCTCGTCGATCAGCGCGATCGGTCCGTGCTTGAGTTCGCCGGCGGCGTAACCTTCGGCATGGATATAGGAGATTTCCTTCAGCTTCAGCGCGCCTTCCAGCGCCAGCGGATAGCTGGTGCCGCGGCCGAGATAGAGAACGTCCTTGGATTTCGCGATGTCGCGCGCCAGCTTCTCGATCTGCGGCTCGGCGATCAGCGCCGCCGCCATCAGCCGCGGGATTTCGACCAGGCCATGCACCAGCTTGGCTTCATCCGCGTCGGACAATTCGCCCCTCGCCTTGCCGGCGGCGACCGCGATCGCGGCCAGCACCATCAACTGGCAGGTGAACGCCTTGGTCGAGGCGACGCCGATTTCGGGGCCCGCCAGCGTCTGCAGCATGGTGTCAGTTTCGCGCGCGATGGTGGAGGTCGGCACGTTGACGACGGCGAGCGTATGCACGCCCTGCGATTTCGCGTAGCGAAGCGCTGCCAGCGTATCGGCGGTCTCACCGGATTGCGAAATGAAGATAGCGAGATCGCCCTTGCGCAGCGGCGCCTCGCGGTAGCGGAATTCCGAGGCGACATCGAGTTCGACCGGCAGCCGGCCGAACCGCTCGAACCAGTATTTGGCGACGAACCCGGCATAGCTCGCCGTGCCGCAGGCGACGATCGAAATGCGCTGGATATCCCTAAAGTCGAACGGCAGCTTGACCGGGATCGCCACCCGCTCGGTCGCCATGTCGACGTAACGCGCCAACGTATGGCCGACCACTTCCGGCTGCTCATGGATTTCCTTGGCCATGAAGTGGCGGTAATTCGCCTTGTCGACCAGGAACGACGAGGCGCCTGATTTCAGCACCTCGCGATTGGCAACCGCGCCCTGCTCGTCGTAGATTACACCGACCTCGCGCGACAGAACCACCCAATCGCCGTCCTCGAGATAGCTGATGGTGTCGGTGAAGGGCGCCAGCGCAATCGCATCCGACCCCAGATACATTTCGCCGTCGCCATGGCCGACCGCGAGCGGCGAGCCCTTGCGGGCACCGATCATCAGGTCGTTGTGCCCCCTGAACAGAAACGCCAGCGCGAACGCGCCACGCAGCCGCGGCAGCGACGCCTTCACCGCATCCTGCGGCGAGACGCCTTGCAACAGGTAGGAATTGACCAAATGTGCCACGACCTCGGTGTCGGTTTCACTGGCGAACTTCGCGCCCTGCTTTTCCAGCTCGCGCCGGAGTTCGCGAAAGTTCTCGATGATGCCGTTGTGAACCACGGCGACATTTTCGGTGGCATGCGGATGCGCGTTGCTCTCGGTCGGCTTGCCGTGGGTGGCCCAGCGCGTATGTCCGATGCCGGAATGACCCGCCAGCGGTTCGGCGCGCAGCCGCGTTTCAAGGTTCTTGAGCTTGCCTTCGGCGCGGCGACGTTCGAGACGGTCGCCCTCCAGCGTGGCGACGCCCGCGGAATCATAACCGCGATATTCGAGGCGCTTGAGCGAATCCACCAACTGCTCCGCGACCGGAGCGCGTCCGAGAATGCCGACAATGCCGCACATGCGGTTCACTACTCCCATAACGTCGCGAAAAGCACAAACCCCGGCGCACGCCCCTCTTAACGAGAATCGCGAACGCCCAGATACTCAATAATTATTGCGGATTGAGACAGCGTTAAGCGGCTGGCTTAATAAACCCGTAGCTAACCATTCCTCGGCTTCTTGCCGCGCGTCTTCAGTTCGCGGTATCGCACAGCCCCACCTTCGCGGATGCTCTGCGGGCTGCGCTCGACTGCCATCGCATCGTCGGGTACGTCGCGGGTGATCACCGAACCCGAACCGATATAGGCGCCGTTGCCGATTTTCAGCGGCGCCACCAGCGAGGAATTGGTGCCGACGAAGGCGCCCTCGCCGATGATGGTCTTGTGCTTGCCGAAGCCGTCATAATTGCAGGTGATGGTGCCGGCGCCGATGTTGGATTTGGCGCCGATATGGGTATCGCCGATATAGGAGAGATGGTTGACCTTGACGCCCGCTTCCAGCGTCGCGGCCTTGGTCTCCACGAAGTTTCCAATTTTCGCGCCCTCGCCCAGCGAAGTGCCCGGCCGTATCCGCGCATAGGGACCGACCGAAGCCTTCTTGCCGATCGAGGACTGCACGATGTGCGAGAACGAATGGATCACCGCGCCATCGGCGATCGTCACGCCCGGGCCGATCACCACGAATGGCTCGATCGTGACGTCCTGGCCGAAGGTCGTATCGGCGGCGAGAAACACCGTCTCGGGCGCGATCAACGTGACGCCGGCATCGAGCGCGGCCTTGCGCAGCCGCGCCTGCATTACCGCTTCGGCCTCGGCGAGTTGAGCCTTGGTGTTGATCCCCCGCACTTCATCCTCGCTGGTCTCGATCACGACTGCCTCCCATCCCAATTCCCTGACGATCGCGACGGCATCGGTCAGATAATATTCGCCCTTGCTGTTGGCATGGCCGATCTTCTCGATGATCCCGAGCGCCTTGCGACCGTCGAATGCCATCACGCCGGCATTGCACAGCGTGATCTTTCGTTCCGCCGCCGTCGCATCGGCCTGCTCGCGGATCGCCGCCAACCTGTTACCCTCGACCAGCAGCCGGCCGTATCCGGTGGGATCGGCGGCGCGGAAACCGAGCACCGCCAGCGCGGCGCCCTGCCCGAGCGGCGCGCGCAATCGCGCCAATGTCTCCGCGGAAATCAGCGGCGTGTCGCCGAACGCGACCAGCAGATCATCGGCGCCGCGCGCAAGTGCGTCGCGGGCCGCGAGCACCGCATGCGCGGTTCCAAGACGCTCACGCTGAATGAACGCCGTACTATCCGGCCGCACGCGTTGCGCCTCGTCAGCCACCGCCCGGTGATCGGGCCCAACCACCACCGCGAGCGACGCATCGGAACCCTTCGGAGCCGCCTGAAGCACATGCGCCAGCAGCGACTGGCCGGCCACGGGATGCAGCACCTTCGGCAGCGATGACCGCATGCGCGTACCCTCGCCCGCGGCAAGCACGACGGTCAGGCTGGATCGGGCGGCGGTCATGGAACTCCTCGGCGCGGAAGGCGGACGACGCTGGCGCCGTCTTAGGTGTTTTCCCCGGGAGTGGAAACCGGATTCGCCGTTTCCGCGAATGCCTGGATTCGGGATGGGCGCTCATTTCCTGTTAATGTTTGCGGTGTGATTCGGCGGGCCTCGGGAGGGCCGGAGACGTTTTGACCAAAAATTCCGACTATCTGGCTGACAGCTTTGAGGCCGACAGCACCGGCGGCCTCCTGAGCAGGCTTTTGGCCGAGGAGGAGACCATCGACCGGCGGTCGCTGTGGCGGCTGGGATCTTGGGGCGTCGGCGCCGTCGCCGCAGTGATCGTCGCCATCGTGACCAACCAATCCGCCGTGGGTTGGCGGCGAGACCAGGTTGCCGCCGCCGACCTTGCCCGCCAGTCGCAGCAAATCCAGTTGGTCGCCCGGGAAAGCCAGAATGAAACACGTCGGCTGGCCTCTGCGATCGACACGCTGGGCGGCGATCGCGATCGGCTCTATACTCGCGTGACCGTTCTGGAACAGGGGTTGGATTCCGTGACCGGCGCCATCGCCCGGCAAAATTCCCCGGCGGCGTCATCGCCCGCTGTTCCCTCACCATCGCCGACAACCGAGGTTGCACCAACGGTAGCGCCGGTCGCCACCGCGCAACCTGCAATGTCAGCACCGGAAAAGCCCGCTCCGGCCGGGCCGGAAAAGGCTCCGGGCACAATCGTCGCCATGGCCAAGCCGGCAAGTCCCGCTTCCGCGGTGCCGGCGACATCGCTGATGTCGTCGAAATCGATCATGGCCCCGCTAGACGCCGCCGCCGGCAAATTGATTGAGCCGGCCGGGCCGACCAGTGCCGTCAACGCATCGGAGATGCCGGGCGTGGTAGCTGCAGCGCATTCGGCCAACGCGACGGCAGACGACGAGGCTGCGCCGAAGGCCGCGATTCAGCGAACTCAGTTCGGCGTCGATCTCGGCAGCGCCAATTCGGTCGATGGCTTGCGCGCGCTATGGCGCGGACTGCTCAAATCGCAATCCAACGCCGAGCTTGCGTTGCTCCGTCCGATCATCGTGGTCAAGGAGGCCACCAATGGGCTCGGCCTGCAACTCCGGCTGGTTGCCGGACCGCTCAATGACGCCCGCGCGGCGGCAGGGATCTGCGCCGCGCTGGTCGAAAACCAGCATAAATGCGAGCCCGCCGTATTCGATGGCCAACGGCTCGCCATGAAAGTCGACGAACAATCGCCGGCAACGCCGAACGCGCGCAAGCATACAGCATTCAAACGTGCGGCGGTCGAACAGCCGGCCCGACCGCCTGAAGCGTCGAAGCTTTCGACCTTGTTCGGCAAGAAAAACAGCCAATAGCCGCGTTGGCGCAAGGAATTGCGGCCACGTTCTTACCCTGTTTCAATCGGACTTTCGTACCTTTGGCTTGTCCCGTCCGCTATTCCCAACCATATTCGCCCGATGAAAAAGACTCCGTTCCGGCTGACGCCCTATCAAGTGCAATTTCTCCTGATCGTCGGTTTCGTGACCGTCGGCTACGCGCTCTATTTGCGCTATCTCGCGGTCGAATTTTCGACGGTCGCGCTCGCCTGCGATGCCGGGTTGCAGACCCTGCTGTGCAAGGCCCGCGCGCTGGCAACGTCGCTGTTCAAGAATTCGGTGTTCGGTATCGTCGCGCTCGTCGTCGCCGCCCTGCATGTCATGCGGCCCTCGATCGTGCTGCTGACCGTCGGACTGATTGCCGCGGGATTTGGGATCGTGCTCTACAACATCGCCCTCTCAGGCGTCGCCATTGGCCTGCTCATCCTGGGATTTGCACGGCCCGCGCCCGCCACAGCGTGATCGCCAACAGCGCATAGACGGCGCAGGTCCACAACGATTGCCAATTGGCGGCGCCTTCGTTGAAGCCGACATAAACCGCCGACCCCGCGAGCAAGGCCGCGAACACGGATTCGGCCATCGGACGTACGCCATCCTTTGGCCGGTTGAGCAGCATCAGGCTGGCGAATGGCACCACGGCCATGGTGAGCGAGGCGTAGGGGAAATCGCGGTAGCGTGCGTCGAACACGAAGCCGAGTGCGGTTTCAGCGCCGATCAGCACGGCCGCGATCAGCGTCACCCCCAGCAGCATGGTCAGCACCGATCCCGTTCGTCCGCCGCGTGGCCCCAGCAGTTCGAGAAATGCCGGCAGCGGCCGGCCCGCCATCAGCGCGTTTGCGCAGAGCAACGGCGAGGCGATGCCGGCGGCGAGCAACGTGCCCCATTGCAGCGAGGCGCCGAACCCGTAGCCCTCATAGAACAGTTTGTCGCCGGCAATGCCGAACAGGATTCCGACTGCGGTCGCCGAGATCCCCACGGCGATCCATGACGACAGGCGCGGCGTCCACGGGCGCCGTCGCAGCGTCAGCCAGGCGGCCAGGAAAACGAACGCGCTCAGCACCATCCCGCATCCCATCTGCAGCCGCCATCGCGGGAAGTTGCTGATGGCTTCGCCGGGCGGATATTTGACCTCGCGCTGCACGGAATCGAACAGGCCCCAATAGCCGCCGACGGTGCCCTCGAGCCAACGTTTCCAGGGTTGATCGTAGGCCTCGATCAGATTGACCCGAAAACCGTCTCGCTTGGCGAGGTCGAGAATCTCGGAAACGACTCGCGCCTGGTTGGTGCGCGATGGCAGCGCGCCCTCGCGCATCCGTCCTGCGCTCGGCCACCCGGTTTCGCCGATCAGAATCTCCTTGCCCGGAAACGCCACCGCCATCCGCTTGCGAATAGAATCGACATGGCCAGCGGCGAATTTCGCGCGAACCGGCATGTCCTCCCAATACGGCAGGATGTGGATCGTGACGAAATCGACAGCGTCGTAGATTTCACGGTTGCGCAGCCAAAATTCCCAGACGTCGGCATAGGTGACGGGTATCGTCACCTGCGATTTGACCGAGCGGATGTTGGCGGCGAGATCGGAGGTCGTCATCTCGCCCCGGAGCAGCACTTCGTTGCCGACGACCAGCGCGGTAATCACGCCAGGATATTCCTTGGACAGGTTCACCGCGGTCGAAATCTGTGTCAGGTTCTTGAAGCGGTTGCTACCCAGCCAGATCCCCTGGATGACTTTCAGGCCCGCCTTTGCCGCGAGTGCCGGAACCTGATCGAGCCCGTTTTCGATCGAATAGGTGCGCACGCAGTCGGTGATCTTGGCCAATTGCGCGAGATCCTGGGCAATCTGTTCCGGCGCGATCTGGGTGGTCAGAACCAGCGGCGACTGGGCGTCCCGAAACGGTGCGTAGGACACGCATTGCAGCTTGGCGGCGGGGTCGATGGGCGCGCGCGCCAGCGCGACCGGCTTGGCCAGCCACCACCAGACGGCGGCAATCGTGCAGAGTGAGATCAGGAGAAGCGCCAGCGGCGTACGAAGCGAAATAGGTTCCATCCTCCGGGCGGGGATCGTCGATTAGCCGGTCACCGGCCGTCTGCCAAGAGCCCGATCGCCGGTTTCCTGCCCGTGTCGTGCGACGTCTTAATCACGACGCGATAAAGATGTGATGTTGCTGGACAAATTCTGAAATACACGTCATGGGAATCCCCCGGTGTCTCCGCCGCATTGGGGACCCATTTGGACGGCAACAGGGCAGCGCGCCGGGTCCGGCTGCGGGCAGGCAAACAAATCGGGGAACGCATGCGTCGACGGGCGGTTCGGTTCAAAAGTGCGGTCTTGCGTCACTTCGCGATTCCCGGGCTGGCCTTCCTGATCGGGGTCGGCAGTGCCCTCGCCCAGAGCGGCGACACCAAGGCCCAGGATCCATCCGGAAAGCCCGCGGCGGCCAATTCCAGCGACGCCACCAAGGACAATCAGCGCAAGACCGACGAATTCGTCGAGGCGTCGCAGGCCATCAATGGGCCTGCCGGAAACCCGGAATGCGTCTGGCTCGGCCGTCGCGTGGTGCGGCTGATGTGGCTGGACGACCTCGATACCGCGTTTCGGCACCTCGACCTCTATGACCGGTTCGGCTGCCCCGGCGGCCATGTCCAGGCGACGTTCCGCTGCCTGACCCGTTTCGGCGGGCAGATCGATCCCAAGGTCGCGGAGACGCTCAGCAGCCGTATCCATGCCTGCTGGATCAATCCGGCGGCCCAACCCCAGGCCGCGGCGGCCGTCCCTGCCGCGGCTCCCGCGACCGCCGGCAACGCCGCTCCGACCGCTGCCGCGCCGCCAGCAGCCGCGCCGGCGGCCGCGCCCGCGGCGAAATAGCGGCGCCCGGGAACGATCCCGATTTTTGACGGTTTTGGATTGCGGGCGCCCTTAAAACGCCATGGCGTCATACCAGTTGTGGAATCGCGTGGCAGGATTATCCTGACAATGCCGCCGTGTCGGTCGAACCTAGGGGACGGGTTCGCTTTCCCCCCATGAAGGCCCCTGTGGTTCAGTCGTCGATGCGCGCCGTCGTTGCCGTCCTGCTGTTTGTGACCGCGGCTCACGCTGCGCTGTGGGGTCTGTTCCAGGACAAGCAGCCGGCCCCCGATTTCCGGGGCATCCTGCCGAGCCTGTCGTACACGCCGTTCGAACCGGATCATGTTGTCGATAACGCCGTCGATCCCGACAGGATTCGTACCGACCTCAAACGGCTGTCGACCCTGACACAGGCAATCCGCTCTTATTCCTCGACGGAAGGCAACGAACTGGTGCCGCCGATCGCAGCCGAATTCGGGCTGAAGGTCATGGTAGGGGCGTGGATCAACAAGGAGGACGAGCACAACCAGCGCGAAATCGAATCCGCGATCAATCTCGCCAAGCGCAACAGCAATGTCATCGGCGTCGTCGTCGGCAACGAAACTATCTACCGCGGCGACCAGAAGCTCGAGGGCCTGATCGATCTCATCAAGCGCGTCAAGAAATCCGTCAATATTCCCGTCACCACGGGCGAAATCTGGAACATCTGGCGCGACAATCCGGAGCTCGCCTCCGCCGTCGATTTCATCGCCGCCCACGTGCTGCCGTACTGGGAAAACTTCACCGACAAGCAGGCGGTGGATCAGGCGGTCTATCTGTACCAGCTCTTGCGCGAAAAATTCCCGGGCAAGCGTATCGTGATCGCCGAATTCGGCTGGCCCAGCGCCGGCTATAATTTGCGGAACGCGGAACCCGGTCCATTCCAGCAGGCGGCGGTGCTGCGCGACTTCGTCGCCCGGGCCGACGCGATCGGTATGGAGTACAACATCGTCGAAGCGATCGACCGACCGTGGAAATTCTTCGAGGGCGGCGTTGGCCCCTATTGGGGCATCCTCAACAACGCCGGCGAGGCCAAGTTCTCGTGGACAGGCCCCATCGTCAATCCGAACTACTGGAAGCTCGCGCTCATCGCGGTGCTGGTCGGGATCCTGTTGTCGTTGCCGATCCTGCGGCTCGACCGGCCCACGGTGATGCAGACCCTGATGCTGTCGGCGGTGGCGAACGGCGTCGGCGCCTGGGTCGCCACCGTGTTCGCTTACTGGACCGGGCATTATTTCGTTTTCGGTTCGGCCTTTGCATTGACGCTGGGCCTGATCCTGCTGGTTCCGCTGGTGCTGATCGCGATGGCGCGGATCGAGGAAATCGCCGCCATCGCATTCGGCCGCGGCCCGCGGCGGCTGATCGTCAAGGCCAATGCCGCGGCACCGGCTGCCGCCTCGATCAACGCCGCCTTTCCCAAAGTCTCGATCCACGTCCCCGCCTATTTCGAACCGCCCGACATGCTCAAGCAGACGCTTGATGCGGTGGCGCGACTGGACTACCCGAATTTCGAATGCGTGGTCATCATTAACAACACGCCCGATCCCGATTTCTGGCAGCCGATCCAGGACCACTGCCGCGCGCTCGGCGAACGCTTCAAGTTCATCAACGCCGAGAAGGTCAAGGGTTTCAAGGCCGGCGCGCTGCGGATCGCGATGGACCGCACCGCTGCCGATGCCGAGATCATCGGCATCATCGATGCCGACTATGTCGTGCACCCGGACTGGCTGAAGGATCTGGTTCCGGTATTCGCCGACCCCCGCGTCGGCCTGGTGCAGGCCCCGCAGGATCATCGCGACGGCGACCGCTCGCTGATGCACTACATCATGAACGGCGAATATGCCGGGTTCTTCGACATCGGCATGGTTCAGCGCAACGAGTTCAATGCCATCATCGTGCACGGCACGATGTGCCTGATCCGCCGTGCCGCGATGGACATGGCCGGCGGCTGGGCTGGCGACACCATCTGCGAGGACACCGATCTCGGCCTCGCGATTATCGAGCACGGCTGGCTCACGCACTACACCAACGAGCGTTACGGCCACGGCCTGCTGCCGGACACCTATGAGGCGTTCAAAAAACAGCGGCATCGCTGGGCCTATGGCGGCTTCCAGATCGTCAAGAAACACTGGCGGCGCTTCCTGCCAGGTGCGAGCCGGCTCTCACCGGACCAGCGCCGCGAATTCTCGCTGGGCTGGCTCAACTGGCTCGGCGCTGAAAGCCTCGGCGTGGTCGTCGCCATCCTCAACCTGATCTGGGTGCCGATCGTCGCGTTCGCCGACATCGCGATCCCCGACAAGATACTGACCTTGCCGATCATCGCCTCCTTTATCGTTTCCCTTGTCCACTTCGTGGCGCTGTACCGGTTGCGCGTCCATGTGAAGGCCGGCCAGATGCTCGGCGCCATGATCGCCGCGATGTCGGTGCAGTGGACGGTATCGCGCGCGGTTGCCCAGGGCCTGATTACCGAGCATCTGCCGTTCGCCCGCACCTCCAAGGGCGGTCTGTCGGTGATGTCGATCGAATTCCAGGCGTTCTGGGAAGCGGTGATCGGCGTGCTGCTGCTGGTCGGCGCCACCGTGCTGGTCGCGATGAACGGCTCCAAACAGGTGCGCGAAATCTACATCTTCGCGTTTGTGCTCGTTCTCGAGAGCCTGCCGTTCCTGTCCGCGGTGGCGATCGCCATCCTCGAAAACTCCCGGATCAATTCGTTCGCATTCTGGCGCAACAGCGCCGTGCGCACCGCGGAACTGATCGGCCTTCGCCCGGTGACGATGCCCGAGGTCGCCAACACGTCGCAGCCGGTGGCGTCCGAGATCCGGCGCGAAGCCAATTAGGGGTCTTGAACGACTTCCAGTCGGCAGCTTCAAGCAGACCAGCTAACAGGCCGTCGTGTAACGAGAATTCGCACCGACTGGTTCGAAACCTGCCGCGCGTTGCTATTGACCGGCCCGGGCCTGCCCCCTACACAGCGCCTCACGTGAGCGCGTAGCTCAGGCGGTAGAGCACGTGACTTTTAATCATGGGGTCGTGGGTTCGAGTCCCACCGCGCTCACCAAGCAAAATCAATAACTTAAAACCGATTTTGCCCGTGATTTTCACCCCTGAAATTCCTGCCAGCACACAATGAGCACACTAGGTGTATCATGGCAGACGACGATAAGGAACCACTACCGCCGCGGTCCCCGCGACAGCCGGTATGGGTAGCCGATCGGGTGTGGGACATGCCGTACCAGCAGCGCAACAATGCCCTGCTCGATTCGCAGCCCCCTTTCGGGCCGCCACCCGCTGATGCAGGGGATGACGAAATTAATGCCCGTTTCCAAGATGTACTTCGCGGTCAGGCCGAACTGGCATCCTCGATCAATCGGCTCCGCAGTGCGATCACGGCATCGCCGACTGCTCGGGAAATCGGCCCCGGTCACAACCAAGGTCCTCCGTTGCAAATCGAGGAATTGGATGCCGAGTCCAAGCTTCTGCTTGCGCTTCTGCAAGACAAGGGGCCAAGACCAACGCCCAGGGATCGCGCGCTGATAGCCGAGCAAGCCGAAAAGTCTTTGCAGTTATCCGAACGGATCAAGACCTGGCAGGCGAACTTGGCGACGGAGGCGGCAAAGCTCGGCGCACGCGAAGTCGTAAAGGATTTGACCGCCCCGTTTTGGGCGGAAGTGGCCCACAGGATTGTTGATCTCTGGCACGCCTTCCAAGCGGTTCGCGTCATCCCGACATACTTACCCAATGC
>Ga0209583_10000538_pt1 | contig 11673 bp, 12 predicted proteins | sample Str014_FD_187201 | JGI IMG/M metagenome (GOLD analysis project Ga0209583, IMG submission 187201) | Freshwater sediment microbial communities in response to fracking from Pennsylvania, USA - Straight Creek_MetaG_SC_2014 (SPAdes) (version 2) | ecosystem: Environmental > Aquatic > Freshwater >... | reverse complement strand
TCTCCATCCGCCAAGGCATTGTCGAGGAATTGGAACAATCTGAAGCGCGCGAAATCGGCCTTCGGGTTTTTGCGGGCCAGTCCTCCGCCATCATCGCAGGCAGTGTGCTGACACCCGAAGCCCGCGAAAGATTGGCCACCCGGGCCATGGCCATGGCCAAACTCGCGCCCCCAGATCCGTTTTTGGGGATCGCGACCCCCGAACAATTGGCCAAGAAGGATTTGGATCTCGATCTCGTGTCCAAAACTTTCCCCTCGGCCGCCGAGCTCAAGCACCTCGCCGAGGAAACCGAACACCTGGCCTTAGCTGTTCCCGGCATCACCAAAAGCAATGGCGCGGGTGCTTCCTCTTCCTCCAGCGACATCGCCCTGGCCTCTTCCAACGGATTTGCCAAATCCTATCGTCGTACTGGCTTTGGCTTCAGCGTTTCGGTGATTGCGGGTGAGGGCACCACCATGGTGCGCGATTATGATGCAACCTCTGCCAATCATTTCGAGGATTTGGATACGCCAGCGAAAATCGCCGCATCCGCCGCTGAACGTGCTGTCAAACGCTTGAACCCACAGAAACTGCAATCACAATCCGTTCCCGTCATCTTTGATCGCCGCGTGGCAGCAAGCTTGCTGGGGCACTTGTCCGGCGCCATCAATGGCAGCGCCATTGCCCGGGGCGTCAGTTTCCTCAAAGAGCAATTGGGCCAGCAGATTTTCAAATCCAATATCACCATCGTCGATGACCCGCACCGCCACCGTGGCTTTGCTTCGCGCAGTTTTGACGGCGAAGGCTTAGCCACACAACGCCGCAACTTCATCGACAAAGGCGTTCTCACCAGTTGGGTCCTCGATCTACGTTCCGCCCGCCAGTTGAATCTGGAACCGACGGGAAATGGCGCGCGCGGCCTCGCCTCGCAACCCTCGCCCTCCACCACGAATTTACATCTGGAACCTGGCACACAATCGCCTGAAGACATGATCAAGGCCCTCTCCAGAGGTCTGCTCATCACTGAATTCATCGGCTCCAGCATCAACCCCGCCACGGGTGATTACAGCCGCGGCGCATCTGGCTTCTGGATCGAGAACGGCGAAGTGAAATTCCCGGTGAGCGAAATCACCGTGGCCGGAAATCTGAAAGACATGTTCATGAACCTGACACCTGCCAATGACTTGCTGTTCAGGTCTTCCACCAACGCGCCGTCCTGCCTCGTGGAAGGAATGACCATTGCCGGCAAATAGAATTCTGCCGCATCTGAAGGCTGACGCGGAGCTGCTGTTCAATACCGTGCGCGAGGCCGGAGCTTTGGGTTTGAAACGCGCCCAACAAAGTGTGAAGCGCTGGTCCAAGCTGGATGGCAGCACCGTCACCGAAGCCGATCTCGAAATCGATGCCTTGCTCAAGCTGCAACTGCTGAAAGCGCGCCCAGACTATGGCTGGCTGTCTGAAGAAACGCCGGATGATCCACAACGCCTGGCCAAACAACGCCTATGGATCGCCGATCCCATTGATGGCACCAATTCCTTTGTGAATGGCACGGATGGTTGGTGCGTTGGTGTTGCCCTGATTGAAGGCCAGCGCCCGGTGCTGTCAGCGCTTTACCGCCCGGCAAAAGATGAGTTCTTCTGGGCCGCCCAAGACGCAGGGGCCTATTGCAACGACGCACCATTGAAACCGCACGACAGCGCATCCCTGCAAGGCGCTGAACTCTTGGGCACCAACAGAGCCGCCCGCATTCTCGATCCCCTCGGCGTCAAAGGCCAACATGCCCCACACATTCCGCTGCTGCTGCGCCTCGCCTTTGTGGCCGCAGGCCGCGCCGACATTGCTTTGTCATTCGGCAACAAGAATGATTGGGACTTGGCCGCTGGTGATTTGCTGATGCAGGAAGCGGGCGCCAAATTGACAGACCTTGACGGCCAGACATTTATTTATAACAAGCCGCACCCATGGCAGAACGGCCTCCTCGCGGCAGGCAACAAAATTCACGGCGCGGTGCTGGCGCAATTGGAGACACGATGACGGCGAACAAGAATGAGCAATTGATCCACCTGGTCTTTGGCGGCGAGCTGAGCGATGTGTCGGATGTGACGTTCAAGGATTTGGCCAAGCTTGATGTGGTGGGCTTCTATCCCAACTACGCCACGGCCCACGACGCTTGGCAGGGCAAGGCCCGCGAAACCATCGACAACGCCCAGATGCGCTATTTTATTGTGCATCTGCACAGGCTGTTGGATCCTGCGGAGAAAGCCTAAATCCCGCCCGCCGCCTGCAACTTCGCCAGTGGAAAATCGGCAACCTTGCGCGCCGTCAAAATCCGCCGCGCATTTTCGCAATCCTGCTTCATCTGGGCAATCAACGCATCCACCGATGTGAAGCTCTGGTCCGGCCTGATGAGATCAACAAAGCTCACCATCAATTGCCGCCCATAGAGATCAATGGTCTGATCCAAAAGATAGACTTCGAGAAACGTGCGGTTAGTGTTGAAAGTTGGGCGGTCTCCAAAATAGCCCGCCCCCATCCATAGCGGCGCAGCCTTGCCCACTTCATGTACCATCGTGGCGTAAATGCCGCGCGCTGGCTCAACCCCGGCTTCCACCACGATATTCGCCGTCGGAAACCCAATGGTGCGGCCCCGTTGGTCGCCGGGAACAACCGTGCCAAGGATGGTCCAGTCATAACCCAAATCACGCGAGGCCTGCCGAACCTGGCCCTGCCGCAAGGCATTGCGAATGTTGCTGGAGGAAAAGGCAATCTGCCCCGCGCCCTCATCGGTCACTTCGTCCAGACACGACACATGAAGGCCCAGTTTCCGCAGCGTATCAGCATTGCCCTTGCGGTTCTTGCCGAAGTGGAAGTCATAGCCCGCCACCACATGACGCGCGCCCAGCTTTTCCATCAATTCGGCTTCGATGAATTCTTCTGCGGTAAGTGCTGCAAGCTGCGCATCAAATTGTACGACGGAAACAAAGTCCGCCCCCAAGGCCTGCAGCAACCGCAGCTTCAACGCCACGGGACTCAAACGAAACATCGGCTGGTCAGGCCGAAAAAGGCTGCGGGGGTGCGGCTCAAACGTCACCACTCCCCAAGGCTTGCCTTCGCGCTTCGCAATCTCGCGCGCTTGCGCCAGCAAGGCCTGGTGGCCGCGGTGCACCCCATCAAAATTGCCGATGGCCACAACGCCGCCACGCATCGCTTCCGGTAGAGGCGTATGAAGGGAAACTTCAATCAACTAATTTAACTCTCCATCGGCGGGCTTGACCCGCCGATCCAGCATTTCTGATATCTGGCAACCTGAAACACTTTCTGGCTGGGCGGGTCAAGCCCGCCCATGGAGAGTTTTCGGTCAAGCCCAGTAAAGCTCTGGCATGGCACGCAGGATCTTCGCGGTGTGGTATTTCGCCCGCACCACGGCTTCTGCGTCGGCATCGAGGTTAATTCCGCCCGAGACGAAAACACAAGCGAGGCCATTATCGAGAGCGCCTTTGATATCGGTTTCCGGCCCATCGCCAATGGCCAAAACCTGCGCCTTGTCTGGCTTGCCCACCAGCGCAAGCGCCTCATCATAAATCGGCGCAAAGGGCTTGCCCGCCATCAACACCTTGCCACCCAACACTTCATATTCTTCAGCAATAGCCCCGGCGCAAGGATATAGCCGATCCTTCTGCCAAACCACTTTGTCCGGGTTGGCGCAAATGAGGGTAAGGTCACGCGCCTTGATCTTTTGGAGGATCGGCAAATAGTCCTTCGCCGTCTCCTGTTCATCATCAAAAAAACCAGTGCAGATTACGGCGCTGGCCTGCTCAACCGGAACCCGTTTCAATGCGAGACCTTCGAACAGAGACAGATCTTCTTGCGGACCAATATGAAACAACCCGCCCCCGCCATATTCCACCATCAGCTGGCGCGTCACATCGCCGGATGTCACCATGCCATCATAGGCACTGCGTGATACGCCGATCCGGTCCAACTGGGCCCGCACCGAAGCCTTGGGCCGTGGCGCATTGGTGATGAAAATCACTTTGCCACCTTTGGAACGGTGTCGCGTCAGGGCGGCAACAGCAGGCGCTATGGGCTTGTGGCCATCATGCACCACGCCCCAAACATCACACAGCCAAATGGGATAGGCCCGCGAAAGATCATCCATCGCTCAAGCTGCGATATTGAGTGAGGGCACGGATTCTTGTGCATTGCCGATGTGGCGCTTCACCCTGCGCGGCAGGGCAAAGCACGGCCCACAAGCCAGGCGCGAGACGCTGGCAAGTTTCGCCACCAAAGACGCATTGGCAAGGCCTGTGACAATCAAATTTATCCGCGAAAGCCGCGCCACTTGCGCAAAGCCGACAAGACTGGTGCTGGGGCCTTCCACGGGGTCAATCGAGCCCGCAGCAACGCCCACATGGCGCACATTCAAAGTATTCATCGCCTGCAAATCAAGAGCTGCCACGGAAACATTGGTCAAGGCGAAATGAACCCCTTCCCGTGCCAGGGCGGCAAGGCCTTCCAGCGCATGTTCCGAAAGCCCGGCCAAAGCGGCATGGGGCATTTCAAACACCAAACCTTGGGCCACAGGCCCCGCCTCTTGGCGCGCCAAAATCAACCGCGCCAAAGCTTGCGGCTCTGCCAATGTCTCGGCCCCAATATCCATGAAGATGTTGAGCTCAGGGTCGCGCACCCTAAGCTTGGCCAGAAGATGCAAGGCCTCACGTGCCGCAATCAGATCCAGAATCGGACGTTTTCCAACGCGGCCCGCGTAATGCAACAACCGGTCACTGGCCAGTTCCTCGCCGTCCATTTCCATCGAAAGGTTCAAGCGGTAATGCGCCGTGCGCCGCGACGGAATATCGATCACGGGTTCAAGTGCAAAGAAAATCCTGTCGCCCAATTCATCATCTTCAAAATCATCGGGCAGCGGTGCTTCCATGGCAGGCGCTTGAGATTCCATCGCCGCAACAGCTTGAACTTCTTCCACGGGCGCGGGCTGAGGCTGTGGGGCCTGCGCAGCATTGGCGAGGCCCGAAACCAAGGCCTCCTGCAATTCCTGATAGCTCGTCTTCAGATCAGAAATCCCGCTCATCATCGCTTGTGAGCGAGTTTCATCTTGCGACGTGATCCGAGCCACTGTTTCTTGCAGGGCATCGCTGCGCGCCCGCGTTTCATCTTGAAACAGGCTCTGATCGCGCATCAGGCGCTTTACCCGTAAGCTCTGCCGTTCATCCTGTTGCAGGGTGAGGCCAAGCAACGCCAACTGGCCGAGCACTGTAGCCCCCACGGCGGTTGCGGTGGCTATGGCCAATTGGCTGCCGCCGCCAAGCAAATAAGCCGCCGCCCCAGCAACGCTGGCAGCAGCCACTCCAAACCCGGTGAGATAAGGCCAATCCTTGTGCAATCGCATCCCCAGCATCGAATCACGAAGCTAGAGCGTAGCCACTCCCGCGCCCGCTGGGAATCCCATGAATTTGCCTATCAACCTATAAATTGGCGACCGAATTCAAGACGGCTGGAATCCGTTCACCGAACAATTCATCAATCTGTGCCTCGCTGATGATCAACGGCGGCGAGAGGGCGATTGTGTCGGCGGTGATACGCAACAACAACCCGTGATCATGGAAAGCATTCTCCATGGCCTTATAGGCGCGAAGCCCTGGCTTGCCCTCAATCGGCTTCATGTCAATCGCGGCCACCAGGCCAATGGTTCGGATGTCTTCAATCAACGGATTGCCTTGCAAGGAGAAGGCGGCATCGGCCCATTTGGTTTCAAGCGAAGCCGCGCGTTCAAACAGCTTTTCATCGCGGTAAAGGTCCATGGTGGCAACACCAGCAGCAGCAGCCATTGGATGGCCGGTATAGGTATAGCCATGGAATAGCTCGATCACATGATCCTGCCCATTCAGGAAGGCATCATAAATCCCTTGCCGCGCCATCACGCCACCCATCGGCACCGTGCCGGAGGTCACACCCTTGGCGAAGGTGAGAAGATCAGGCGTCACGCCAAAACGCTCGGCAGCGAAGGCTGCGCCCAAACGACCAAAACCAGTGATCACTTCATCGAATATCAGCAGAATGCCATGCTTTGTGCAGATCTCGCGCAAGCGCTTGAGATAGCCCTTGGGCGGCGGCAAAACGCCCGTGGAACCTGCCATCGGCTCAACGATCACAGCAGCGATGGTGGAGGCGTCATGCAGGGCAACCAAGCGTTCCAGATCATCCGCCAGATGCGCGCCCCAAGTGGGCTCGCCCCGGGTGAAGGCCTGTTCCTTGCGGTTGTAAGTATGCGGCAGATGATCAACACCCGCCAGCATCGCGCCAAACCACTTGCGGTTAGCCACCATGCCGCCCACCGAAATGCCACCGAAATTCACACCGTGGTAACCGCGCTCACGGCCAATGAGCCGCGTGCGTGTGCCTTCGCCGCGCGCGCGGTGATAGGCCAGTGCGATTTTCAGAGCAGTGTCTGCGGCTTCCGAGCCCGAGTTGCAGAAGAACGCATAGTTCAAATCGCCCGGTGCCATCGTCGAAAGGCGCGACGCCAGTTCAAACACCTTGGGGTGGCCATATTGGAAGGTGGGCGCGAAATCCAATTCGGCCGCACTCTCTTGAATGGCCTTCACAATCGGCTCGCGGCAATGGCCGGCATTGGTGCACCATAGGCCAGCCGACCCATCGAGGATCGCATTGCCCTTCATGTCATAATAATGCATGTCCTTGGCGCGCGAAATCAGGCGCGGGCGCTGTTTGAAGGCGCGGTTCGGCGTAAAGCCCATCCAGAAGGATTCAAGATTGTTGGGCGTGGCTTCCCATTGTGACGGCTTGACGGGCTTGTTCATGGCAATTGCTCCTGCAGCGATGGGCTAGCATAGCACCAGCTGCAGGATTGATGAAATGCACCAGTTCACCCTCTTAGGGCGTGCCAAACCGTAAAAGCCGCCACTGCGAAGAACACCAGCCCACACACCCGGCCAATGGTGATGGTGATCTTGGGATTGCCCGTCAAAAAGTCGCGCGCCTTGGCCGCAGCAGCTCCCAATCCGCCATAAATGGTAAATTGGGTGACCACAGTGAGAATTCCCATGGCCAGCGCCTGCGCCCAAACCGGCCCAAAGCGCGGCTGGATGAAGGTGGGATAGACCGCCAGCACAAACATATAGGCCTTGGGGTTGAGCACGCAGGTGACAAAGCCTTGGCGAAATGCCGATGCAACAGAGCGCTTCGGCGCGGCCCCAATCTCATCCACGGTGATCGAACTTTTGATCAGTGTGAAACCCACCCAACACATGTAAGCCGCACTCACAAGCAGGATCACCGTGATCAACTGTGGTGAAAGCTGCGTGATGAGGCCAACAAAGAAGGCCCCAAAGATCGTATGAAACACCCCGCCAAGATTGACGCCCAACGTGGCCGCCAATCCACGCGACCAACCGCCTGCCAGCGAATTGGCAATCACAAAAAACATGTCCATCCCCGGCACAATGATGATGCCGAAGAGGAGCACGAAATAAAGCCAAAGATTTTGCGCGTAAGTCATCAGCATGCCTATACAGCAACCTGCTGTCAATTTCTGTCAGCAGTGAGTGTTGCGGGTAGTGGGTCAGTTTGAATCTTTAACGCGGGTCATCGACACAAGATGTCCGTGCTTGAAATGCACCCAGTTGCGGATGAGGAGCCCCAGCACTTGATTGGCCGCTCGGGGCAAGGAACGGACTTTCGTTGCGCTAATTAAAATGACAAGTTCACCTACCATCTTCTTTCTGCATTCATGATCGGCAATATGATATTGTCCAAATCAGAAGAGTTGCCCAGGTCACCAATGCTGTTTGACAAAAGATAGACAATCGCTCAGTTTTGATGCGCAAACATTTCCTCGTTCTCAACCGCAAATGCTGCGCTAACGTTCAAAGGCAAGGTTCTTCAATATGATTTCTGCTGAAAGCGCCATTTGCCAAGCCTTTCCGGATCGCGTGGAAGTGCATGGCCTCGATCTTTGCCGTTCGGTCATGGGCCAGATGAGCTTTACCGAATATTTCCATTTACTTTTGACAGGCCGAGAAGCGACGGTAATCCAAAGCGAATTTTTGGACCTGCTGCTCATTTCCATTGCAGAACACGGCATGATGCCGACCGCAGTTGCAGCACGGATGACCTATGCTGCTGACCCAGGTTCGCTGCAAGGAGCATTGGCGGCAGGCCTTCTCGGCTGCGGGCCGGTGCTGCTCGGAACGTCTGAACTTTGTGCCAAGCTGTTGGAAGAAGCGCAGGCAAAAGTAACGGCTGGAGATGACCCAGTCATGACCGTCGAGAACATGGCAAGTGCGATCCGGAAATCTGGTGGCAAGTTGCCGGGCTTCGGCCATCCGGTGCACAAGCCGCTTGATCCTCGCGCAGAAAGGATTCTAGAACTGGCGGACGCCAAGGGAGTCAGTGGACCACATGTGAAACTGGCGCGTGAGTTTCGCAGTGCCGTGGCAAAGATCTGGGGCAAGCCGCTGACGATGAACGTGTCGATGCCTATCGCCGCCGTGATGCTGGACCTTGGTTTCCCCGTTTCAATTGTCAAATCTGTCCCGCTGCTGGCGCGGGCGGCAGGAATTCTGGGACATTTGGCGGAAGAACAGCAGAATTCGATTGGATTGATCCTGGCCAGCAAGGCCGAAGAAGCCGTTACCTATCGCAGCAAGAAAGAACGCTGATGTTGTCGCCGGAGGTTGAAACCCGTCCGTGGGCGCAACAGCTTGAGATTGATGACGGGCATTACCGTGAGCAATTAGGCTATCTGTTCGAAAGTTCCAACTTCTATCGCCGGAAACTGATGAATGCCGGGTTCCCTGCAGCGGAAGCGGCAGGCGGTCTGGCTGACATTGGCCAACTGCCCTTGACCGAGAAGAGTGAAATCCGCGCCAGCTGCACGCGTGAAAATCCGATTGGCAGCCACCTCTGTGTCAAGCGCGACGAGATTGTCCGCATCTATTCCACCAGCGGCACCACTGGAACGCCCAGCTATATCCCGCTCACGCAAAGTGATCTCGACATCTGGGTGACGGGTTCATCGCGCAGTTATGCGGCCTCCGGCATCAAGGCGGGGCAACGCATCGTGTCGACCTACAACGCTGGGCCATTTGTTGCTGGCGCCGCATTGGGCTCGATGGACCGGATTGGCCTGTGTCACATTCCTGTTGGAACAGGCAACACCGAGCGCCTGATGAAGGCCATTGAACTGCTGCATCCCGAGGCGGCGGTCATGACCCCCTCCTATGCCGATTACCTTATTGAATGGGCCGCCGAACGCAAATTTGACCTGAAAGGCTCAAGCGTGCGGCGCGTTCTTGTAGCTGGAGAGCCCGGTGGTGGCGAACCAAGTTTCCGCAACAAGCTCGAAGAAGGTTGGGGTGCGCAAGTCACCGAAGCAATGGGGATTGGAGATATCGGCGTGTCCCTCTGGGGTGAGTGTGAACACCAAATTGGCATGCATCTGGGCGCCCGCGACTTCGTGCATGCCGAACTCATTGACCCCGAAACAGGTGTGCCAGTCCCCATGCGGGATGGCGCGCGGGGGGAACTTGTCCTGACGCATTTGCAACACCGCGCTGCACCGCTCCTGCGCTTTCGCACACGCGACCACGTCGAAGTCTGGACCAGTCCTTGCGCCTGCGGCCGAACCTCGCCACGCGTACGTTGCATCGGCCGCACCGACGACATGCTGATTATCCGCGGTGTTAACGTTTTCCCATCGGCAATCCGCGAGGTGGTCAGCCAATTCATGCCTGCGGTGAGCGGATATATTCTGGTGAAGCCGGTTCATGCCGGGGTCAAACAAGAACCGCCACTTCCCATCGTGATCGAGCTTGCAAAAGACCATGTCGCGGATGTAGCGTTGCAGGAAGCCATCCAGACAAGACTGAGAAGTGTGTTGGTGTTTTCGGCTGCGGTGGAGCTGTTGCCGCATGGTAGGCTGCAGCGCAGTGAGTATAAATCAAAACTCGTACAACGTTAAGGCGCAGACGATCAAATGCAAAAATTGCAAAGTCAAGGCGTGCATCACATCACCATAAATGGCGCCACACGCCAGACCTCGATCGATTTTTGGGAGGGTGTGCTCGGCATGCCTTTCGTGTTCGAACAGCCCAATTTGGACAAGGCCTCGGAGAGCCATTTGTATTTTGATCCCGGTGATGGCCGATTGATCACGATCTTCACGGACGAGACCCGCAAGGCTGACCCACGGCGCACACCAAATGAACCGGGTTGCGTGCATCACATTGCCTTTTCAGTATCCCGGGTGACTTTTCTCCAAGCGGTGAAACGCCTTGATGAGCGGGGGATCAAACACAGTGGCGTCAAAGATCGCGGCTTCATGGACTCGATCTACTTTACCGATCCGCTTGGCCTGCTGGTTGAACTCGCCTCCTATCGGTTTGACCCGCCGCAAGGCTATACGCATGCCGATGTGCTGTTTGCGGCACACCACATTCGTGTGGCGCGCGGGGATCATAATATCGCTGAAGTGCATCTGGCGGACGCCATTGAGCAATTGACGACCAAGCGAACATCATCGCTTTCCAATGACCGCCTGCCAAAGAATCCATACTGAAAAAAGAAGACAAAACTCAAAGGGAGAATGAAATGACGGCGCTGAAATTACATGTCTTGAAACCGAGCGTGAACAATATGACCGTGCGTGTCTTCGTGCGCGCCGCAAAGCTGGATTTCGTCGAGGATGATGTTTACGGCAAAACCCGCACGCCGGATTTTCTTGCCAAAAACCCCGCCCATCTGACCCCAATGCTGGAAGCCAAGCAACTGCCCAAAGGCGTGATGTGGGAAAGCTGCGCCATCATGCAATATCTCTGCAACAAACATGACATCACCAAGTTCTATCCCAAGGCCGCCGCCAAGCGCGCCATGATTGACAGCGCCATGTTCTATATAATCGGAACACTCTATCCATATGTTGCCCGTGCGACTTATCCGGCACTCGGGTTTGCACAATATGCTGGCGAAGTTGGTGCATCAAATTTGGATGCTTCGCACAAGGCAGAGGCCCAAAAGGTTGCCACTGAAGCCATCGCAGAGCCACTTGAAGTGTTTCACAAGTTCTATATGGACGGCAAACCATTCATCGGTGGTGCAAAGCCGTCAATCGCCGATATGCGATTAGCTGCAACGTTGGAGTTCCTCGCCATCGTCAACTACAATCTGCCGGGCTGGGCCAAGAGCTACATGACAGCCATGGAGAAATCTCTGGGCAAAGCCTATGCCGAGCCTGCGGCGGATGTCAGAGGTTATATCGCCTATGTGAGGTCTCAAGCCAAGTAGGGCCAATCGAACCAGAATTCGCGCGATCGATTGTCATTCAGCCGATTGCACACTTTTTTTTTACAACATGCGGCTTGTTCACAATGGCTGTCTGCCAGTCGCAAATTCTGCTCCCACACGATAAAATAGCTCATGAGTCTTTCCGCTCCGGTCAGAAGCCGAAGCGATGCGCGTTTACTGGCAATTCGCCTTTTGGCCAGAAGCAGAAATTGAAACTGACTTGCCACCGCCGCGCAGTTTGACTTCACTTGGTGATTGGTCGAAGTTCAAAGCCACACTTGCGGGAGAACCAGATGCCAACCCCACCACCTCTGCTTGAAGAAACCCTTGATCCACAGGATTGCTCGGAAGTCCGCGCCCTCGCCCATAGAA
>Ga0209583_10000537_pt1 | contig 11694 bp, 10 predicted proteins | sample Str014_FD_187201 | JGI IMG/M metagenome (GOLD analysis project Ga0209583, IMG submission 187201) | Freshwater sediment microbial communities in response to fracking from Pennsylvania, USA - Straight Creek_MetaG_SC_2014 (SPAdes) (version 2) | ecosystem: Environmental > Aquatic > Freshwater >... | reverse complement strand
TCGACCATCTGCCCGATCAGGCGCGCGCTTTGCGGCCCCCCCTTGAAGCTGACCATGCGGTTGCACTCGGTGCGACCACTCAGCTCGTTCGGGTCTTTCCGCGACGGCCCTTCGACCAGCAGCCGCTGTACCGTGCCGAGCCGTGAATCGCTGATCGCACGCGCGCTTTCGGTGATCGCCTTCTGCAGCCGGTGCAGCCGCCTCATCTTCTCGATCTGCGGCGTTTCGTCGGCCAGGTTGGCGGCCGGCGTGCCGGGGCGCGGGCTGAAGACGAAGCTGAAGCTGTCGTCGAAGCGCACGTCATCGATCAGCTTCATCATCTGCTCGAAGTCGGCCTCGGCCTCGCCGGGAAAGCCGACGATGAAGTCGCTCGACATCGAGATGCCCGGCCGCACCGCGCGCAGCTTGCGAACCGTGCTTTTGTATTCCATCGCGGTGTAGCCGCGCTTCATCGCCATCAGGATGCGGTCGGCGCCGTGCTGCACCGGCAGGTGCAGGTGGTTCACGAGTTGCGGGATGGTCGCGTAGGCATCGATCAGGCGCTGCGTGAACTCGTTCGGGTGGCTGGTGGTGTAGCGGATGCGCTCGATGCCGGGGATCTCGGCGACGTACTCGAGCAGCAGCGCGAAGTCGGCGATCTCCGCCGTTTCACCCATCGTGCCTCGGTATGCGTTGACGTTCTGCCCGAGCAAGGTCACTTCCTTGACGCCCTGGTCGGCGAGGCCGGCGACCTCGACGAGCACGTCGTCGAATGGCCGCGAGACCTCTTCGCCGCGCGTGTAGGGCACGACGCAATAGCTGCAGTACTTGGAGCAGCCTTCCATGATCGAGACGAACGCGGTCGCGCCGTCGACGCGTGCAGGCGGCAGGTGATCGAACTTCTCGATCTCGGGGAAGCTGATGTCGACCTGCGGGCGCAGCTGCTTCGCGCGCTGGTTCAACATCTCGGGCAGGCGGTGCAATGTTTGCGGGCCGAACACGACGTCGACATACGGCGCGCGGGCGATGATCGCCGCGCCTTCCTGGCTCGCGACGCAGCCACCGACGCCGATCAGCACGCCCTTGGCCTTCAGGTGCTTGACGCGGCCGAGGTCGCTGAAGACCTTCTCCTGCGCCTTCTCGCGCACCGAGCAGGTGTTGAACAGGATCAGGTCGGCTTCGTCGACGTTCGTGGTCGGCTCGTAGCCTTGCGCGGCATGCAGCACATCGGCCATCTTGTCGGAGTCGTACTCGTTCATCTGGCAACCGAAAGTCTTGATGAAGACGCGCTTGGTCATGGCTTGGTCCAGGTCATGGTGGCCGCGTCGAAGGCCCAGGTCTGCGCTTCGTCGAGCGTGGTCGGCCAGGGGCGCACCGCGGCTTCGTCGGGTGTCAGGATCCAGACGTCGCGCACCTGCGCGCCGCCCATGTCGAGCGTGTAGTTCACCAGCCATTTCGCGCCGACGAGGGTGTCGGGCAACACGACCATGTTCTGCTGGTTGCGCACCCGCGAACCGGGCACCAGCGACGTGGCGCGGCCGTTCAGCGTGAGCTGGCGATCGGCGTTGAAAACGAGCGCGCCGCGCAAGGTGTTCTGCGGGAAGGTGCGCGATTGAGCGCCAGCAGAAGCGGCGAGACCGAACGCGACGATCGCGCCCAGCGCACAGCGGTACATGGTGTTCATCCAGTGGCTGTCGGAGTGAGGGAGGCGCGCATTTTACCGTCTGCCGCTCGCCGGCGTAGCATCCGTTCTGCCCGAGATTCTCCAGTGGAGCCGCCCATGTTCGGTATCGCCGACTACCCCTCGTTCGTCATCGCCGTGATCGTGTTCCTGATGATCCCCGGGCCGGGCAATCTCGCGCTGATCACGTCGACCGGCAAGGGCGGCTTGCGCGGCGGTTTCGCGTGCATCTTCGGCGTGATCGCCGGTGACCAGGTGCTGATGTGGACGGCGGTCGCCGGTGTCGCCGCGCTGCTCACCGCCTACCCGCCGGCGTTCCGCGCGGTGCAGTGGCTCGGCGCTGGTTACCTCGCATGGCTGGGCCTGCGCATGATCCTCGCGAAGCCGGGCGACAAGCCGGTGCTGAAGATGAAGCCGCATCACTTCTTCCGCCAGTCGGTCGTGATCACCTTGCTGAACCCGAAGGCGATCGTGTTCTACATGGCGTTCTTCCCGCTGTTCGTCGACCCGGCGCAGCACCTCGGCCTGCTGCCGTTCGCGGTGATGGCCGCGACGATCGCGGCGCTGACGTTTGTCTACGGCCTGATCGTCGTGATGCTCACGCACCGACTCGCCGAGCGCCTGCGCGCCAATCCGAAAATCTCGGGTGCGCTGCAGAAGCTGGCGGGCGTGTTCCTGATCGGCTTCGGCGTCAAGCTCGCGCTGTCGCGCTGATTCAGGCGGCGCGAGCCGCGAGCACGGTGCCGCTGACTTCGCCCAGGCCGATGCGCACCGCACCGTCGCGGGCGCAGTAGCCGCGCAGCGTGACCGTGTCGCCGTCCTGCAGGAAGGTGCGTTGTTCACCGTTCGGCAGCGTGATCTTCTGCTTGCCGCCAGCCGTGAGTTCGAGCAACGAGCCGCTCTGCGCCGGCGATGGCCCCGAGAGCGTGCCCGAACCGAGCAAATCCCCGGGTTCCAGGTTGCAGCCGTTCACGCTGTGGTGGGCGACGAGTTGCGCGAAGGTCCAGTAGGCGGCCTCGGCCACACCGGATTCCGAGAGCTTCACCGCGGGCTCGCCGGCCCCTTGCATCTGCGAAGTCTGCAGCCAGACCTCGAGCGTCATCTGCAGTGCGCCGTGCGCGCGGTTGAACGATGAATCGAGGTAGGGCAGCGGCTGCGGGTCGCCGGCCGGCCGCGTGAAAGCAGTGCGGTAGGGCGCGAGCGCTTCCATCGTCACGACCCAGGGCGAGATCGTCGTCGCGAAACTCTTCGCGAGGAAGGGGCCGAGCGGCTGGTACTCCCAGGCCTGCAGGTCGCGCGCCGACCAGTCGTTCAGCAGGCACAGGCCGAACAGATGGTCTTCGGCCTGCTCGATCGAGATCGCATCGCCGATCGCGTTGCCGGGGCCGACGAAGATGCCGAGTTCGAGTTCGTAGTCGATGCGCTGGCTGGGGCCGAACACCGGCGTGGCCGCCTCGCCTTTGGTCTGGCCCATCGGCCGCCTGAACTGCTGGCCGCTGACGCCGATCGACGAGGCGCGACCGTGGTAGCCGATCGGAACCCACTGGTAGTTCGGCAGCAAGGGGTTGTCGGGGCGGAACAACTTGCCGACCGCGGTGGCATGGTGGATGCCGGTGTAGAAATCGGTGTAGTCGCCGATCGCGCAGGGCAGCGTCATCTGCGCCTCGCTTTGCGGCAGCAGCGCGCGGTCAAGGGCTTCCTGTTGCGGGCTGCCCTCGGCGAGCGCGGCCGACAGTTCTGCGCGCATCGCGCTGCGCGCGGCGGCGTTGCGGGCCATGAACACGTTCAGGTCGCCCAGCGCCAGCGACGCGAGCATCACCTGCGCCTCGGCGCTCCATTGGCCGGCCTCGGCGGCGAGGTTCAGGTCGAGGATGTGGTCGCCGATCGCCACGCCGATGCGCCAGGGCTCGGTCGAGCCCGTGCGCCGAAAGCGCCCGAACGGCAGGTTCTGGATCGCGAAGTCCGTTTCGGCGGTATTGGCGGAGGCGACCCAGCTCTTCAGCTTCGGGTCGTGGGTGGCGTTCAGCAGCGTGGTCATGGTTTGAATTGGTCCTGCAGGCCTGCCCAACAGTCGGCGTAGCGTGGATCGAGTTGCGGGCTCGCGAGTGCGAAGCCGGTCGGTATGAACTTGTAGCGGCTCTCGAACATGAACGCGAGAGTGTGGTCAAGCTTGTGCGGCGACAGCTGCGCGTTGCTCGCGCGTTCGAAGGCTTCTTCGTCAGGCCCGTGCGGCACCATGCAGTTGTGCAGGCTCGCGCCGCCGGGCTTGAAGCCTTCGGGCTTGGCGTCGTACTGGCCGTAGACCAGGCCCATGAACTCGGACATGACGTTGCGGTGGTACCAGGGCGGGCGGAAGGTGTCTTCCATCACCAGCCAGCGCGGCGGGAAGATCACGAAGTCGCAGTTCGCGGTGCCCGGCGTGTCGCTCGGCGAGGTCAGCACGGTGAAGATCGACGGGTCGGGGTGGTCGAAGCTGATCGAGCCGATCGTCATGAAATTCGCGGTGTCGTACTTCACCGGCGCGAGGTTGCCGTGCCAGGCGACGACGTTGAAAGGCGAGTGCTTCATCGGCGCGCGCCAGAGGTGCCCGCCGTACTTCTTGATGATTTCGTACTCGCCGCCGCTGTCTTCGTACCCTGCGACCGGCGCCTTGAAGTCGCGCGCATTCGCCAGGCCGTTCGAGCCGATCGGTCCGAGCTCGGGCAGGCGGAAGTGCGCGCCGTAGTTCTCGCAGACGTAGCCGCGAGACGGTCCGTCGAGCAGCGCGACCTTGAATGCGACGCCGCGCGGCAGCAACGCGATCTCGCCGGGCGCGACTTCGAGCACGCCCATCTCGGTGGTGATCCACAGGCGCCCTTGCTGCGGCACGACCAGCATCTCGCCGTCGGCGTTGACCATGGCGCGCCGGTCCATCGATCGCGTTGCCAGGTAGACGTGCGCGGCCACGCCGGTCTGCGCTTCGACATCGCCATTCGCGGCCAGCGTGCGCATGCCGTCGACGAAATCCCCTTCGATGTCGTCGAGCGGGATCGGGTTCCAGCGCAGCGGCTCGGGCGCGAGGGCGGTGAGCCGGTCGCCGCCGGTCTGCCAGAAGGCCTGGCCGTAGGCCTCGTAGCGGCCCGACACCACCGACGGCTGGCGCCGGTACATCCAGGTGCGGCGGTTCTCGTGGCGCGGCGCGGTGAAGGCCGTGCCGGAGATCAACTCGGGGTACAGCGACAGCGGCGCGCGCTGCGGGCTGTTGCGGCCTTGCGGCAGCGCGCCTGGCACGGCCTCGGTCGCGTACTCGTTGCCGAAGCCGGTCTGGTAGTGCGATTGCTTTGTCATGGGGTCGAATCCGCGCCGCGCGCCGCGTCGAATGCCTGTTTCAACACACCGAGTGCGCCGATGTGGTTGGCGAGCAGCAGCACGAGCCGCGCGTTCAGCGCGTGGCTTTCCTCGGGCGAGAGATCGCGGTGCGCTTCGATCAACGCCTCGTAGAAGTCGTCGGGTGCACTCAGGTTCGGGTCGGTGATCAGCTTCATCGTGGCGACTCTCAATGCAGCGCCAACGCGCGCTTCAGCGCCGCGTGCAGCGCATCGGCCGAAGCCTGCCGCCAGCGCGCGCAGACGTGCTGGTCGGGGCGCAAAAGATACACCGTGCCGGGCAGCATGTCGTAACGCTCGGCGACCAGCCCGTCGTGGTCGACGAGGCTGTGGATCGCGTCGGCATGCGCGGCGGATTCGCACGGGCGAACGTGTACGACTCGCAGGGTCGCGAGGCCCTCGGCCGCGGCCTGCAACTGCGAGGCGGTGCGGCTGGCTTCGGTACTGCCGTAGACCAGCGCGCAGAACTCGTCGCCGAGTTCGCGCAGCAGCCAGCTCTCGCGATCGTCGGCCCGCGTCACCGGCGCATCGGCGGCCGCCGCACCCGGTCGCATGCGGCCCTCGAAGTGCGCGGTGTCGGGCGTGTTCAGCGGCGAGTGAAGCAGCGTCGTGGGGCTCGAAAGGCGACCGCTGTTGACGAGCGTGCGCGCGAACGCGTGCCGCTTGGCCAGATCGAGCACCGCGTCGCGGAACAGGCGGCTGATCTCGCTCTTGGGCGTGATGAAGTCGGTCGCGCGGGTCGAGTGCAAGATGTTCTCGTCGGCGGCGAACTCGCGTTCGTGCGCGTAGCTGTTCAGCAAGTCTTCGCCCGCCTGCCCGCGCACCACGGCGGCGAGCTTCCAGCCGAGGTTGTCGGCATCCTGCACGCCCGAGTTCGCGCCGCGCGCGCCGAAGGGCGAGACGCCGTGCGCCGCGTCGCCGGCGAACAGCACGCGCCCGACGCGGAAGTGCGCCATCCGCCTGCAGGCGAAGGTGTAGACGCTGGCCCATTCGAGCTCGAACGGCGCGTCTTCGCCCAACAGGGCCTTCACGCGCGGGATGATGTTCTCGGGCCGCTTCTCGACCTCGGGGTCGGCGTCCCAGCCGAGCTGGAAGTCGATGCGCCAGACGCCGTCGGGCTGCATGTGCAGCAGCACGCTTTGCTTCGGGTGGAACTCGGGGTCGAACCAGAACCAGCGCTCGGCGGGTCGGTCGAGTTTCATCTTGACGTCGGCGATCAGGAAGCGGTCGCGGAACACGCGGCCGGTGCTTTGCTGACCGGTGAGCTCGCGCAGTGTCGATCGGCTGCCGTCGCAGGCCACGACGTGATCGGCGGCGAGCCGGTAGGGCCCATCCGGCGTGTCGATCGTCAGCAGCGCGTTCTCGGCGTGCTGCTCGACCGCGACGACCTTGTGCTTCCAGCGCAGGTCGATCAGCGGCAGCTCCACCGCACGCTGCGCGAGGTAGCCTTCGACGTAGTACTGCTGCAGATTGATGAACGCCGGCCGTGCGTGGCCAGGTTCGGCAAGCAGGTCGAACTGGTAGACCTGCGCGTCGCGGAAGAACACCTTGCCGACGTTCCACGACACGCCTTTGTCGACCATGCGCTGGCCGCAGCCGAGCCGGTCGAAGATCTCGAGCGTGCGCTTGGCGAAGCAGATCGCGCGCGAGCCGGTCGAGAGCGTGTTGTCGTTGTCGAGAAGGACGACGCGCACGCCGCGCTGCGCGAGGTCGATCGCGAGCGCGAGACCGACCGGTCCGGCGCCGACGACAACGACCGGGTGGCGTGCCGGTGCGGCCGCGTCTTGATCCGCGTGGCGTGCATGGTCGAAACGCAGTGCCTGGAAATCGATGGACGCGCCCGACATGGGATCAGCTTTCCAGCGCGTTCCACATCTCGACATCGCGCTCGGCCGTCCAGATGCGCGGGTCGGCGTACTTCGTGACCTCGTCGTAGCAGCGGGTCACGTCGAAGGGCATGCAGTGGTCGAAGATGACCCAGTGGCCGTACTTGGGCTTGAGCTTCGCGAAGGTTTCCTTGTAGACCGCGTTCAGGTCTTTGCCTGCGCCCACGCCCGCCTGCACGCTCGCACGCACGTCGGCGATGAAGCCGGCGGTGCTGGCGATGCCTTCCTGCACCCGCGCTTCGCCGACCAGCGCCGGCCCGCGGCCCGGCACGAGGGCGAGCGGCTTCAGGGCGGCGACGTTCGCGAGCGTCTGCGGCCAGTCGCTGAAGTAGGCGTCGCCTGCGTACGGCGTGGCGTCGAATTCGACCAGGTCGCCGCTGAGCAGCGTGCGCTCCTGCGGCAGCCAGACGACGGTGTCGCCCTTGGTGTGGCCGCGGCCGAGTTGGAGCAACTGCACCTCGAGCTTGCCGAGCCACAGCGTCATCTTGCCGGTGAAGGTCATGGTCGGCCAGGTCATGCCGGGCGGCACGGTCTCGACATTGCTGAACAGCCGCGGGAAGCGGCCGATCTCGCTCGCCTTGTCTTGCTCGCCGCGCTCGACGATCAGGTCGTAGGTGTCTTGACTCGCGAGGATCTGTTGCGGCTGGTAGGCGCTGGCGCCGAGCACGCGCACCGCGTGGTAATGCGTCAGCACCACGTACTTGATCGGCTTGTCGGTGACCTCGCGGATGCGGCGGATCACGTCGGCCGCCATCGCGGGGGTGGCCTGCGTGTCGGCGACCAGCACCGCGTCGTCGCCGATCACGATGCCGGTGTTCGGGTCGCCCTCGGCGGTGTAGGCCCAGGCGTGCTCGGAGAGCTGGGCGAAGGTGACCTTCTTCTCTTCGAGATCGGCCTGGCTGGCGAATTTTTTGGGCTGGCTCATCTTGCTTCCTCGCATTCGGCGTGAAATTCGAGTCTAGTCGTTTCGTTAGATGATGTCTAATTCGATTTGTGATCATCTGATTCGAGGGCGGCCCGATGAGCGACAAGATCGACCGAAACCAGCGTGGCATCCAAAGCATCGAGGTCGGCGGCCAGGTGCTGATGGCGCTGGCTCACCAGGGCCGGCCGATGGCGCTGAAAGACCTGGCGCGCGCCGCCGGCATGGCGCCGGGCAAGGCGCATCCGTACCTTGTCAGTTATGCGCGCATCGGGCTGATCGAGCAAGATCCGCAGACCGGTCTTTACTTCCTCGGGCCGCTCGCGCTGCAGCTCGGGCTGATCAGCCTGCAGCAGGCCGACCCCGTGCAGGTCGCGACGCCGCTGATCGCCGATCTCGCGCAGCGCATCGGCCACACCGTGGCGCTCGCGGTCTGGGGCACGCGCGGCGCCACGATCGTGCGGCTCGCGGAGTCGCCGGCGGCGGTGCACGTCAACATGCGGCACGGCACGGTGTTCTCGTTGGCGAACACCGCTTCGGGGCGCCTGTTCGCGGCGTTCCAGGCGCCGGCGGCGGCGCGCGCGCACCTCGAGGCCGAACGCAGGCGGCAGAGGGCGAACCCGGACCCGGCCGTGGCCGGCATGCCGGCGCCGCCGGCCCTGCCCTCGTGGAAGGTGTTCGATGCGCAGCTCGACGAGGTGCGTGCTCACGGGCTGTCGCGCTCGGTCGGTGAGGTCGTGCCGGGCGTCAACGCGATGGCGGCGCCGGTCTTCGACCACAGCGGCGCGATGGTGCTGGCGATCACCGCCATCGGACCGGCGGGTGTGTTCGACACGGCTTGGGGCAGTGCGATCGCGCTGGCGCTGGCGCAGGGCGCCGATCAGGTCTCGCAGCGGCTCGGTGCGCCGGGCAGGCGCGCGCCCGATTCGCGGTAGCCCACACGGAGGGCCCTCATTTCAGGGCACGGTCCAGCCGGACTCGGCCACCAGCTTCGAACCGTTGGCGCCTGCCAGGCGCACGAAGAAGCCGCCCTTGGAGGCGAACTGCTGGTGGCTCGCCAGCGACAGGTGGGGGTAGTAGCCGGTCAGGATTCTGTGATCGATGCTCGTCTGCAACTGCTCGATCAGGTAGGGCCGGACGAAGGTGTCGACCATGTGGCTCAGGGTCTCGGCGAGCAGGCCGCAGGCGAGGTAGGTGTCGACCTGGATGCGCGCGTCGACGACCGGCACGTGCCGCAGCGCGAACCACCCCAGCGCGTAGTCGACCCGAACGATGCGTTTGTCGGGCAGGTCGACGGGGTAGGTCAGCCACGTGCGGTCGCGCCAGCCTTCGGGCAGCGGCGCGACTTCGAGGCCCCCCATCAGACCCGAGGCGTAGACGCGGGCGCCGCTGGGCGGCGCCGGTCCGAGGGCCGAGAGGTCGGACGGGCGCAGCCACAGGACGAGGGCCTGCGCCTTGCTCGTCGCTTGCAGCGCCCGGGCCAGTTCGCCGGGCGCTGCGTCGGCCGCGACGGCGTGGTTGCGAACCGCGATGCCGCGCGGCTCGAGTGCCGCGGCGAGTGTCTTCGCACCCGCCTCGCCGCTGTCGCCGACGCGGTAGACCTGGTGCACCACACGCAGTGCCGGGTCGTCCGAGGCTTCCTGCAGCCTCGCGGCGATCATCGCCGCCTCGAGGGTCACGCCACCCGACAGGTACAGCGTGTAGAAATCGTCCGAGCCGACCACCGGCACCTCCACGTTGGGGAACAGGCAGGGCAGCGACTCACGTTCGCAGAAGTCGTGCACCGGCTCCCAGTGCGGGCCCGCCAACCCGGAGACGACCGACAGCACCGGCTCAGCGGCCAGGCGCTCGGTGAGCTGCGCCTGCCAGGTCGATGCCGGGCCGGTCAGGTCCCAGACATGCAGCTGCCAGCGGCGGTTGACCATGAACATGCTCTTGGCGTACATCGTCTTGCCCGAGGGCTGGAGCTTCGCGCTCGGCCCGAACTGGAACCGGTTCTTGTCGGCGAAGTAGGTCTCGACGACATCGAGCACGGCCCGGCGCCGGGCGGGGTCGACATCCGGCGTGAAGACGGTGGCGAAGTGCAACGCCGAATCGGTCACACCGGGCACGCGGCGCACGTCGAGCGACTTGAGGTAGGCGATCAACGCAGCCATGTCGGCGTCGCCGATCGAGAAGCGCGGCATCAGGTAGCTGAGGGGCTTGCCGTTCGCATCCAGCCCGTCGCGGATCGCGCGGGCCAGGGTCTCGTCGGTGTAGGGTTCCCGGTTCTCGCGCGCGCCGGGCACGAAGGGCAGGGCGTATTCGCCGGTGCGCTTGTCGCGCGGATGAAAGAGATACATCCCGGTGATCGGCGGAATGGTGGTCCTGCCTTCGGTCGCGCCAAGGCCGCTGCGCTGGTGACAGTTCACGCAGGCGGCGTCCGCACCGACGACCGGCGCGCCGCCGCTGTCGCGCGCTCCTTCGAGGCGCCGGCCGGAGTCGAGCTGCCCGAGACGGTAGGTCGATTCGCCGGGCAGCGCCGGCGATTCGCCCCCGGCCACCGCACATGCAGCCCCGAGCACGAGGGCCGCCGCCGCGAGCCGACGCGCTGCGTGCGGAACGTGGCTGCTCGTCACGGCACAGCGGGCAGCGCGGGTGCCGCGCCGGAAGCCGACCCCGACCCCGAGCCGATCAGGGCACGGCGCGCCATGCGGTTCGCGCCCGGCCGGGCGAACAGGCGGTCGTCCAGCGGCGGGTTGATCGAGACCGTCTCGATCAGCATCCGGTCGGGCGGGAGCGCCCGGGCGCCGGCGCCGGTCTCGATGACGGTCGGTATCTGCAACCCGTCGAACGTCTTGTAGTCGCGGTACACCACGTTGACCGGAACGGGCAGGCCGGCGGGCGTGTACGAGAGCCGGTCGTAGCGGAGGTCCAGGTAGGTCTTCGCGTCGATCCAGACGTGGTGCCGCTCGCCCGAGGCCTGGCGCACCAGCAGGCGATAGGCCGGGTGCCCTTCGACCGTGTCGGGGCCCTCGAGCACCACGGTGCTGCCCCTGGCCTGGTAGTCGATCAGCGCACCGTCGATGCCCTGCGCCTGCTGCGCGAACTTGAGCTCCTGCGAGGTGTAGGGCTGCACGTCGGGCCGGCCCTCGCGGTTCTGCGTTTCCTTCCATCCCTGCGTGCCGTCGAAGACGCGCCAGGTCTTCTGGTTCATCGCGCTGATCTCGAAGCGCGTCTTGTTGGGCCGCTTCTGTTCGAGCGTGAAACCCATGCGTGGAATCGGTGCATGCGCGCTCTCGAGCCGGCCGGCCCAGACCATCGTGTCGACCTTGCGCCACGCCTCGAGCCCGCCGCGCGCGGCGACGTTCCTCTCGACGATCTGCGCTGCCGTCGGCTCGCGCGAAGGCGTGTCGGCAATCACCTTGGCCGGCACGACCGATGCCGAAAGGAGAAGCGCGACCGCAGAGCAAAGCGTGCGCGAGGTCGCGTGGGCGAAGCGGGAGCATCGGGGCATGTCGGCCTCGTTTCGTCAGGCCCGGGGCTTGGCGAAAACCGAATCGTCGAGCCGCGGGTTCAGCGCCACTTTCTCGATCAGCATCTTGTGGCTGTCCGCGTAGCCTTCGACGACCGTCTCGAGCAGCATCGGGATCGTCAGCCCCTCCACCGAAGTGAAGTTGCGCTGGTAGATCCAGACGGTACGCATGCGCCCGTCCATCCAGCGCGGGTTGCCTTCGACCTTAACGTCCAGAAAGGTCTTCGCGTCGATCCACATTTGTTGCCTGGAGCCGTCGCGCGACAACAGCTCAAGCCGGTAGGCGTCATGGCCCTCGACCGGCTCGGTGCCCGCGAGGCTGACGGCAGTGCCCCGCGCCGCGTGGC
>Ga0209583_10000536_pt1 | contig 11698 bp, 9 predicted proteins | sample Str014_FD_187201 | JGI IMG/M metagenome (GOLD analysis project Ga0209583, IMG submission 187201) | Freshwater sediment microbial communities in response to fracking from Pennsylvania, USA - Straight Creek_MetaG_SC_2014 (SPAdes) (version 2) | ecosystem: Environmental > Aquatic > Freshwater >... | reverse complement strand
CCATTCACCGAGGGCAAGCCAAACGGCTACCGCAGTTTCCGCAGCCATATTTGGACCGACACCGATCCCGCGCGCACCGGCATGTTGCCGTTCGTGTTTGAAGAGGGCTTTGGGTACGAGCGGTACGCCGACTATATGCTTGATGTGCCGATGTATTTCGTTTATCGCGATGACAAATATATCGATGCAGCGGGCCTCAATTTCCGTGATTTCCTCAAGGGCGACCTTAGCGTTGTGCCCGGAGAAAAGCCGAGCCAAACAGATTGGAACGATCATCTTTCGACCGCTTTTCCTGAGGTGCGGTTAAAGTCGTTTCTGGAAATGCGCGGCGCTGATGGTGGTCCGTGGAATCGGATCTGCGCGCTGCCCGCCTTTTGGGTCGGGTTGCTTTATGATGATGTGGCGCTCGACGCGGCGTATGAATTGGTCAAGCATTGGTCAATTGCAGGGCAGCAAAAATTGCGCGATGATGTGCCGCGTTTGGCGCTTAAAGCCATCGCGCCCGACGGCCGTACCGTGCAGGCGCTGGCGGCTGACGTGCTGGATATTTCCTCGCGCGGTCTTAAGGCGCGGGCGCGCCAGAATGGTGCCGGCGATGACGAGAGCGGCTATCTTGAGCCACTCCGCCAAATCGTGGCTTCGGGAGAAACGCTTGCCGATTGCCTATTGCAACGTTTTGATGGTGAGTGGAGTGGCGATATTTCGCGCGTATATGATGAGCTGAGCTTCTGATCCGCGACCTTTCCGCTTCCGACGCCGTTAGCCTGTTGCCGCTTAACGCGGCGCATGAGACGGAGCTTTCCGCACTCACAAGCGAACGGTTCGCGGAACTCATCGAGGCAGCCTTTTATGCGATTTGTGCATCAGATGACTCAGGCTTTTTGCTGTGCTTTGACCAACACGCCAATTATGCGAGCCCCAATTTTGCGTGGTTCAAATCGCGATATGCGCGCTTTGTCTACATCGATCGTGTTGTTGTAGCGCCTCACGCCCGAGGACGCGGGTTAGCGCGGGCATTTTATGCGCGTTTGATCGAACAGGCGCGCGTTGCCGGTCACGAATGGATTGTGTGTGAAGTCAATTCTGATCCCCCCAATCCCGCGTCTGATGCCTTTCATGACGCGCTAGGGTTTGTAAATGTCGGGGCGGCGACACTTGCTGATCGCGGTAAATCGGTGAACTATCTGGCGCTCAAAATCCCAGCAGCCGCCGCAGCCGCGAGGTAATCACACCGTATTCGGCCATCCATGCTTCATACGCCACATAAGTTGGATCATTGCGCAAATGCCACTCCTCGGTACGTGCGCGCCAATAGTAAATGCCGTTGACGCAGAGCAGCATAGCGCAATTGCGGATCGCATCGGTCCATGAATGCGACGTGACGAGGAAGGGCAGCGCGACGAGCCACCAGAACAAGTTTTTGCTCAGATAGGCAGGGTGTTTTGTCCACGCGTAGGGGCCGTGCGTCATGATTCCACGGTCGGTGAGGTTCGAAAAGCGAATACCGAACGCCATTGTCGCCCAAGCGTAAATGGCGGTGAGCATCACGAGCAAGGCCGCGAGCCCATCGCGCGTCACGACTTGTGCCCAAAACGCGAATGAACCTGCCGAACCCCAAGCGTGCTCGGGAGCGATCGGATCGAGCCAATAAAACCAATCTAGCGTCGCCACTTTATAGTCGATCATATAGAGCGCTACGGGCGGATAGCAGAGTAATGCCGAAACCCAACCGGCCGTGTAAGGCGTCGCCGAGCGGATGTGCGCATCGAGGGGCTTGCACGTCAGCACATAGCCTGTGGTTGCAAGATAAACATCGATGACGAACATGAAATCGATCAGCCAATTCGTGCAAGGCACAATGTTGGTGACAACCGCATTCCAAGGTTGCGTAATGACATTATGATAACCACCCGGCAGAATTGAGATCATAAAGGCACAGAAAAAACCCTTTACAGACCAAGCGCGCAAATGAGCGTTGATGGCGTCCCAATCGGCCTTTTGCTCGCCCATCAACCATGAGCCAAGCGCCCAGGCTCCGTCGCGGGGCTCGGTTAAGCGCGTATCAACCCAGATGACATAGGGGACCGAGAGAATGAACAGCGGCAGCGCGCCGTAACGGAACACATCGAGCGCAAACTGGTAGTTGCCATTGTGATAAAAGCGCACAAACCAGTATATCGCCATCAGCGCGATCCATGTCGTCCACAGACCAGCGAGCTTGGTGAGTGAGAGTCCAATGGTCTCGCGCCACGGTTTGGCGGGTGCGTCCCAATCAATCCCCGTTGTCGGATTGCGGTGCACCTTATCCACAAATACCGACCATAACACCATCGGAATGCCCGAAACCGCGACCGCGCCAAAGGAATACCATTTGCCACCAAGGTCGAACTCGGGATGAGTCGCGTTGATCAGGCGTGCGCCGAAGATCCAGATGACGAGCCCAACCAACCCGGCGAGCCCCACACCATGGCTCACCGCACTTTTTGGTCGTGGCGGCCTCGGGATAGGGTGACGTGTGGGGTCAGGCGAAGTCAGTATGTCCATCTAACCTGCGCTACCATAGATTGATGACGGAGGGGTTAAGACCTCATTTGCCTAAATTGCAGCGTCCGTCGTTTCGTGGCCGATTGCAATGAGTGCAGCGACCAGTGCATCGCCGCACGCCTTTAGCGCCTCGGGTTCGGTCGAGCGAATGACGAAATTCGCACCGACACGGCCTTCCCGAAAAAAGGGATAGCTGCCGATTTGCGTATTTGGGTGCGCCGCTTCGGTCGTGCGAAGGAGGTCGGAGACTTCGCTCTCAGCGACCCAGCAACCAATCGAGCGGCTCAGCAAGCGTTTCCCTCCCGCGAGCGTTCCACTCAATGCATCGAGCATGCCCGCAGTGATATGCGGGACGCCGGCCATAATGAAGATGTTGCCGTGTTTGATCCCTGGCGCGCCGGACATGCGGTTTTCGATCAGAGTGGCCCCTTCTGGCACGCGTGCCATGCGCTTGCGCGCTTCGGTGAGCCCACCCCGCGTTTCGTAATAGCTGGTCAGGACATCAACCGCCGTTGGATGATAGACGACGGGGACCCCGAGCGCTTCGGCGATGGCATCTACCGTAATATCGTCGTGCGTTGGGCCGATGCCCCCCGTGGTAAAGAGATAGTCATTCCGCGCACGTAAGCTGTTTACGGCTTCGACAATCGCCGCTGTGACGTCAGGAACCACGCGAACCTCGGCGAGACGAATGCCTTGCAGGTTCAGCCAGAGTGCAATCTGCGCGACATTCTTGTCTTGCGTTCGCCCAGAGAGAATTTCGTCACCAATGATGACGAGTGCGGCGGTATAAATTTTTTCGGAGGGCTGGGTCATCGCGGCGGCATAGCGGGTTTGGCGCAGCGGGTGAAGGGGGAGATTGCCCCTCAACCAGCGCTTCGCTACACCCACTTCATGACCACCCAAAATCACCTCTATCTCGTCGATGGCTCCGGCTATATTTTCCGCGCTTATCATCGCCTCCCTCCGCTCACAAATTTGCGCGGCGAACCTGTTGGCGCGGTTTATGGTTACACGACGATGCTGTGGAAACTCGCCGACGCCCTCCACAAAGCGGAGGGGCCAACGCATATGGCCGTGATTCTTGACGCGTCGGGCAAGTCATTTCGCAACGATATCTATCCAGCTTACAAGGCGCATCGCCCGCCGGCCCCAGAAGATCTCGTGCCACAATTTCCGATGATCCGCACCGCAACACGGGCATTTTCCTTGCCGTGTATTGAGATGGCAACCTTCGAGGCCGACGACATCATTGCCAGCTACGCGGTGGCCGCGTTAGCCGCAGGGTGGAAAGTGACGATTGTTTCGTCGGACAAGGATCTGATGCAACTCATCACGCCCGAGCTGGATATGCTCGACACGATGAACAACCGACGATTGGGAGCGGAAGCCGTTGTCGAGAAATTCGGCGTGCAACCGGCGCAATTGGGCGACCTGCTTGGCCTGATGGGCGATGCGGTGGACAATGTCCCCGGCGTTCCCGGCGTCGGACCGAAGACGGCTGCGAAGTTGATCAATGAGCATGGTGATTTCGAGGGCGTGCTCGCGGCGGCGGACGCCATGAAGCCGGGCAAGCTGCGTGAAAATCTCCTCACGTTTGCCGACCAGGCACGGCTTTCGCGTGTTTTGGTGACGCTAAAAGAAGATGTGCCGTTGCCCCAAACGCTCGAGTCACTCGAACTCAACGCCATTCCGCCCGCGCCGCTTATGGCGTTTCTTGCCGATCAGGGGTTCAAGTCGCTGATGACAAAATTAGGAGCGGGGAGTGTGCCTAATATGCCCAATCCGCTCAAAACCGCGTCGCCGGCGGTGGCACCGATGCCGGCAAAATTGGCTGACGAGGCCCCATTCAATCTCGACGGGTATGAGTGTGTTCAAACGGTCGACGTGCTTGAGCGGTGGATCGCCGAAGCGCGCGCGGGCGGGGTGGTCGCTGTGGATACGGAGACTGACGCGCTGGACGCCATCAGCGGGCGGCTGGTCGGCTTCAGTCTCGCGACGGCGGCGGGAAAGGCGTGTTACGTCCCACTGGGCCATTCGGGCGGGGACATGTTTGCTGAGACACCGGTGCAAATTCCGCTCGCCGTCGCTGTTGAGAAACTGGCAGTTTTGCTGTCGGATGATAGCGTGCTGAAGATTGGCCATAATCTCAAATATGACATGAACGTGTTGGCGCAGCACGGGCTCACGATTGCACCCTATGACGACACGCTGGTGATGAGTTTCGCCCTTGATGCGGGCCAGCACAATCACGGGATGGATGAGCTGAGCGCGTTGCACCTTGGTCATACGCCGATTGCGTTTGGCGAGGTGTGCGGCAAAGGCAAAGCGCAGATCACTTTTGACAAGGTGCCGTTGCGCGATGCGACGCGTTACGCCGCAGAGGATGCAGATGTTACGTTTCGACTCTGGCAGCGCCTCAAATTGCGGTTGTCACCAGAGCAGGTCACCGGCATTTACGAGCGAGTCGACCGACCACTTGTTGCGACGCTGGCACAAATGGAGCGCGAGGGCATCAAGGTTGACCGTGAGGAACTTGCACGGCTTTCGGCTGAATTTGATACCGAAATAAAGCGGTTGGAATCCGAGATTCATGCTCTGGCGGGCACGCCATTCACGATCGGAAGCCCCAAGCAACTCGGTGAAATTTTGTTTGAGCAGATGGGTTTGAAAGGTGGACGCAAAGGTAAATCTGGTGAGTATTCGACTGACGTCACCGAGCTCGAACGGTTGGCTGGGCAGGGGATCGTTATCGCCGAAAAGGTGCTAGAGTGGCGCGGGCTTTCGAAACTCAAATCAACTTACACCGACAGCTTGCAGCAACAAATCAATCCAACGACCGGACGCGTGCATACGAGTTATAGTTTGTCGGGTGCGCAAACGGGGCGGCTTTCCTCGAACGACCCCAACCTTCAGAATATCCCGATTCGCACGGCCATGGGCCGGCGAATCCGCGACGCATTTGTGGCTGACGACGGGAATGTGATCTTAGCGGCGGACTATTCGCAGATCGAACTGCGTTTGGCGGCGCACATGGCCGATGTCCCGGCGCTCAAGGCGGCGTTTGCGAATGGCGATGACATCCATAGCCTCACGGCCATGGAATTGTTCGGTGAGGTCAACCGCGACACACGTGGCCGCGCCAAGACAATCAATTTTAGTTTGCTTTATGGCATATCGCGCTGGGGATTGGCGCAACGCCTGGCGATTACGCCGGCCGAAGCTCAGGAAATGATCGACCGGTATTTTCAGCGCTTTCCGGGCATAGCGACCTATATTTCGGACACGCTAACCCATGCCAAGGACACTGGTTTCACGCGCACGCTCTTTGGACGCAAGACGCATTTCGCGCGCATAAAATCGGCCAATCAGACGGAGCGGGCCGGGAGCGAGCGCGCCGCGATGAATGCCCCCATTCAGGGCACGTCGGCGGACCTTATCAAGCGCGCGATGGTGCGGATGCTGCCCGCCCTCAGCGCTGCTGGCCTCCCCAATGTGAAAATGTTGTTGCAAGTTCATGACGAATTGGTGTTCGAATTGCCGAAGGATGATGCCGAGGCGGCGCGTAAAGTGATCAACGACGTGATGACGGGAGCGGCTGAACCTTGGATGACACTCGATGTGCCTTTGGGCGTCGAAATTGGCACGGGGGCGAGTTGGGGAGCCGCCCATTGAGCCACGATCCGATATTCGCTCCTGCGTCTGACGATGGCACGCCAATAAATACGCTTGGCGGCAGCATCCACCTGTGAGAAATGCATATTGACTCTCATTAACAACTATTCTGCGGACAACGCCGACATTGCCGAATTGGCGCGCGGGGGGCGTACCAATGTTATCGGCTTTGCTTTGCGGCTGGCAGGCCGAGTGCCGTTCCTCGTCATTGCCGGACGCCTTTACGGCGCGGCGGCGCTCGGACGAATGGCATATGCGGTGCTGATCATTGAGTGCGCCGCTCAATTAACGACAAATGGCATGCGACGCGGGTTGGCGCTCCAGTTTGCGCGCGGCGATCGGCGGCAGGTTAACGAGGTGTTCAACGCCCTGTTGGTCAGTCTCATCATCGCCACGCCGCTCATTTTGCTGCTCCGTGAATTTCCACATGTTATGTTCCCGAATGCCCGTGTCGATGGGTGGGATTTATTGGTGCCGTTTGTGATCGTTCCGATGGCATGGACGGACATTATGTTGGCGGCGCTCGCGTATAAGTTTGACGTGAAAGCGACCGTAAATGCGCGCTCGATTGTGGAACCGTGGACAATTACGATAGCGGCGCTCGCGCTCGTGCCTGTTTCACGCGGAGATGGTCTCATTGGCGCGTTCGCGTTGGCGATGATTGCGGTCTTTGTGGCCGCAGCTATCCCGTTTTTTAGGACATTTGGTCGTCCGCGAGGTTGGCGGTTGGAGCCACGTGGGCTCGCGCGTCTGGGGTGGGAGAACCTTCCACTGTCGTGCGCCGACGCGATCGAGTGGGGCTCGCGGCGGATTGATTTGGCGATTCTGGGGCTCTTCATGCATCCTGAGATTGTGGGAGTTTATTATGTTGCGCAGCAAGTCGCCTCGCTCCCACAAAAGCTGAAGACGAGCTTCGATCCGGTGCTCGGACCGGTGATGGCGCGTCAATTACAGTCGGGCGATCGGGTCGGCGTGGCCGCGCAAATCAATCAGGTTGGGTATTGGATTATCGCCGCCCAGTTGGGAATAGCCCTGACTCTCGGATTGACTGCGAACGGCGTTATGGGGCTTGTGGGGCCACACAGCATTTTTGTGCCGGGCACAAAGGCGCTGAGCTTTCTCCTCGCGGCAGAAGTCATGGCATCGTTAGCCGTCGTCAGCGAATCAGCATTGGTTTATGTCGCGCGAAAACGCAATTTGTTGATTTCAGTCCTGATGATTGCGCTTCAGGCGGCGGCGACATTTGCGTTGATGTGGCTCGCGCCAGCCATGGGTTGGGATTTGCGCTGGCAGTCTGCGGGCCCTGCGATGGTGTTGGCGGCGACCTTGCTGCTCGCGTCGATCTTCAAATCTTCGCTTGCGAGCGCGGTGCTCGGTGCGAAAATATCGGTGCTCCGTTGGCCGTTGGTCTGGGCAGCCTCCGCCGCCCTTCTGGCCGGAATTGCCTTTCGCCAAACTCCAGAATGGATCGAACTGGCGTTCGGCATTCCCATAATTTTCGGCATTTATTGTGTGGTGCTGTGGCGCTTCGGGTTCACGGTCGATGATCGCGTCTTGTTCTCACGCGCGCGTGTCGCCCCCGCGTCGCTCTCAACGACGAGCCTTGATCCAGAGATGGCGCAACAATTGTAGGGGCGGCATCCGCAGCAAGTGCGAACGCAGGTAAAACGCAAAGCGAAGCGGACGACGGGTGTTGCGTCCCCAGCTGTCGCGGGCAGTGAGCCGTGCAATGAAGAGCCGGTCGGACAGGTGTCTTTTTGAGAACGGCGGAACCGGGGTATCATACAGCATATTGGCAAGCCGAAGTGAGCGATTAACGGCATGGCTCAACTGATGCTGGGCGGCGCTCGCCGCTAATCTGTCGGCGAAGCCAGCGTCAGTGGCAAATTCGCGCAGCAGCCGGTCAATATCCCATAAATTTCGCAACCCGCCGTCCAGTTCGCCATCGGCCAGTAAATGCGCGGCGGCATGAACGATCATCTCGGTTGGCGAAAGTATGCGTAGCCCGTTGTCGAGCGCCACGGCGTTATCCAGCAGGACGTCTGCATTGGGCGTGGGGCGGGCGGTCAAGGGCAGGATAGTGTGGTGAATATCGATCATCCTGTCACGCGCTGTGTGGATGAGCGGAGGCAGTTCGTGCATCCAACGGCGATAATAACTGTCGTCGTAGGGGTCAGGTTTAACCCACTCCCAGCCTGCGCTGAGAATGGCGTGCTCGACAGCGTCGAGCGCGGTGCGCGGCACAAGGATGTCCAGATCGCCAATGAGCCGCCCACGTCCCGCGTCATACCCTGCGGCCACGAACGCTGAACCCTTCAGCAAAACCACCGGAATGGCGAGCGGAGCAAGCGCGCGCCGAGCCATTTCGACTTCCCATAACGCCTGAACGCGGCCGCTCTCGGCATTGATGCGCGCCGCATCGAGCACTGAGTGAACGGTCGCTGGCAAGGCGAGGCCGGCGAGGCGGTGAGCAAGGCTTCCGGCCAATCGCTCTGCGTGCGCAATCGCCAGCACCGCTGTCCATTGTGCGCGACTGACGGTGGCCGCCTTACTGGGGTCAGCGAGGAGCGCGCACAGCAGCTTCGCACTCATGTCAGAGTGTTCCACAGCCGCGCAACGGTATTCAATCCGGTTGCGGTGTCGGGAAAGTCGAACGCGCGCGCAGGCGTTTGCGTCACGAGCGATGTGAGAGCCCGGTAACCGCTATCACCAAGGGCAACATAATTCGTTGAGGCCTGAGTGAGCCGAATAAACACCTCGCTCGCACCCATCTCGCGCACGGCAGAGTCGCTCCCGAAGCGCGGAAAAAGAATGAGCGCGGGCAACGCGGGTGTGTCCATTCCGCCGAGTGCTTGGTCGTTCGGAATCAGGTGACGAACGTCGCCTTTGGGCGTGGCTGTGAGCAAGGGCCCAAACCGGTTTGTGGCGACATGTTTCGCAACCTCGGCAATCGACGCGTTTTTGAGGCTAACCGGACGCGGGAACGGCCAGGCAAAACCAGTGACGGTCTCAATCAAAGCAAATTCGTCGCCCAGCAGGCGCCAGTCGCGTTCGCTTAGCAGTGCCGCGAGCGTTGATTTGCCCGAGCCGCTTTCTCCCGTCAGAATGAGCACCTTGCCCTCACGTTCCACGGTTGCGGCGTGAAGTAATAAATAGTGTCGTTGGCCAAGCGCCATCTGCAAATTCATCGCCATTTCCGACGCGAGTAGTCCCTGCGCGAGCGGCAGCGGCAGCGCGTCGGGGATAATATAGTCGCCCGAAAGCGTTATATTTGGGCGGATAAAGCGACGCCATCTCGGGCGCGCTTCGAGACGCACGGTGAAATGCGGAATGCCCTCATGCGGCTGGGGATAGTCTCGATAAAGGTCAGCGAGTTGTGTGATCGGCAAGCGCCAGTCCGCGCCCACACGAAACCCGATTGGCCCGACACGCATGGCGATACTGTGCTTCATACGCGCCACACCAGGCCGATAACTTCCAACTCGAGGAGTCTCTCTGAGAGAATCCCGCGCATCTCTAGGTTTGCGCTGAGGTCATGCGACACCGCTAATCGTTCGATGAGCCCCTCCAAGGTTGTCGCTCCAACGGCCAACGCGGCAAGAATTTCGGGAATGGGTTCCGCGACGAGGTGCGTAACACCTGACCGGCGATGATATAATGCCGTGAGGCTGTCGAGCGGCGTGAGGAGGTGATGCTCGGGCGCGTCGGTCGTGTAGTGCGGTGCAGTTATGCCTCAGCGTCCGGGAGTTTGGAGCGACGCGAAGCAGGTAAACCCGCTCTGCCCGGCTTGGAGTTTGTGGATGTAGTTCATATAGGCTTGGCTATGCGCATAATCGGTGCCGGGGAGGGTGATGCCGTGTAGATAGGCATTTTTGGCGTCCTCACCCTTGATCATCGATGAAGGCGGTGCAAACGACCCGGGCGTCAGCGGTGCCACAAGGCTGCCATCAGGCGCGATGTATTTGCCAGCATTACCTGAATCTGGAACCGGAATGTTGCAATGCATCACCGAGCCGATCGACTGGGCCAGAGCGGGGCGCACGCTCACCACAGTGGCGACACCCGCCGCACCAAGTTTAAGAACGCGCCGTCGGCTGGGCGGCGTGGTTCCGTCGGTGTTTGCCTCAGGCGGAGATTGTTCGGTCATGAGGACTCGTAAATCATGTTGCGCGGGTAAAGTCCATAATTGATGGGCGCATTAAGACTCTTTTACACGAATCAATGACACGTCGATAGCGCTGAGATAAGGAAGGCTATGCTTGGGCCCCGCTTATTCCGATGCGCACTTGCTGCCGCAACATTGGCGGTAGCGCTGATTGTGTTCGCGCTTTCGACGCACCGATGGTCGGAGGTGCTCGCCGGACTGATCGTGGGAAGCGTGCTGATCGTGATCGCGTCATCGAGCGGCGCTCCAGAGGCGCAGGAGCGTCCAGAGATCGTTGCGCCGCCGCCCGCGCCCAACTTCACGGCTTTGCTCATTGCAGCGCTCTCTGACCCCGTTATGATCGTTGCAGGGGGTAAAGTGACGCGCGCCAATGCCGCCGCCCGCGCACTTCTGGGGGAGCACATCTTGGAACAGGACGTTCGTGTCGCCATTCGCCACCCGGGTGCAACCGCAATATTGTCCGAACGGCACGACGACGGGCTCGTTGAAATCGCGGGAATCGGTGGCCGCGATAAGCGTTGGGAAATTCGGGTGAGCACGATTAGCCCCGGCACGCGTATGGTGCAGATGGTTGATCGCACCGCGCGCTACGCCGCCGAGCGCGCGCGTACCGATTTTGTCGCGAATGCGAGTCATGAATTGCGCACGCCACTTGCGGCAGTGCTCGGATTTATCGAGACTCTGGCTGATGATACGGCTGGCGGTGACCCCAAAACGCGCGCACGTTTTTTGAAGGTGATGGAATCTGAGGCGCAGCGAATGCAGCGTCTTATTGATGACCTCATCTCACTCTCGCGGATCGAGGCTGAGCGCCATCAGCCGCCGCAAAGCCCGCTCGATTTAGCGGCGCTCGTGACACAGTCCGCACGAGAACTTCGCAGTCCGCAAGGCGACGCTGCGAATATCATCCTCGACTTTGGTGATCATCTGCCGTTGGTGGCAGGCGACCGCATGCAGCTACAACAATTGATCCATAATTTGCTCAGCAATGCGCTCAAATACGGGCGCGCGAGTGCACCGGTGCGGGTAACACTCGACCGTGAGGGCACACATACGCTGAAAATGCGCGTTATTGATCAAGGCGAGGGGATCCCCTCTGAGCATATCCCACGTTTGACCGAGCGCTTCTACCGGGTAGATTCGGCGCGCAGTAAGGCCGGCGGCGGCACAGGTCTTGGCCTGGCGATTGTAAAACATATCGTCGAACGGCACCGGGGAAAGTTGGAAATAAGCAGTGTTTTGGGAACCGGTACCACCGTTGCGGTGACGTTTCCGGTATAATATTTCCCATTGTCATAAAAATGCCGCTTAAGT
>Ga0209583_10000534_pt1 | contig 11704 bp, 8 predicted proteins | sample Str014_FD_187201 | JGI IMG/M metagenome (GOLD analysis project Ga0209583, IMG submission 187201) | Freshwater sediment microbial communities in response to fracking from Pennsylvania, USA - Straight Creek_MetaG_SC_2014 (SPAdes) (version 2) | ecosystem: Environmental > Aquatic > Freshwater >... | reverse complement strand
TCAGCATCTCAAACCACTCCAACGAAACTACGGCACGAATACCATGAACACGAAGACGGCGAACACCACCATGTGCACCAGGCCGAACAGGATATTGGTGCGGCCGGTTCCAAAGGTGAGCAGGCTCAGGAAGAACGTCAACAGCAGCAGCACCGTCTCCTGATTGTTGAGTCCAAGCACCAGCTGCTTGTCGAGCGCATAGGCAGCCACCGCGACCGCGGGGATCGTCAACCCGATGGTTGCGAGCGAAGACCCGAGCGCCAGGTTGATACTTTTCTGCAGGTCGTTCTTGCGTGCCGCCCCGATCGCCGCGACGCTCTCGGGCAGCAAGATCAACAGCGCGACCAGCACGCCTGCGAAGGCCGGGGGTGCTCCGATCCCGAGCGTAAACGCATCGACCACCAGCGAAAACTTCTTGGCGAGCAGCACCACAGCCAATAGCGACACCAGCAGCAGCACGATGGTGAGAGCCAGCATCCGGTTCGACAGTTGCGTTGCATCATCCGAAGCGCCAACGCCGCCGCTGATGAAATAGTCGCGATGCCGGACGGTCTGCGTGTAGAGAAACACGCCGTACAGCATGAGGGTGACCACGCTGACAAAGCCGAGCTGCGCCGCCGAATAGACCGGCCCCGGTGTCGTCAGCGTGTAGTTGGGCATAATCAGGGTGATGGTCGCGAAAACGAACAGCACGCTGAGATACAGATTGGCGCCGGAAACCTGGAAGTCCTGCTCGCGGTAGCGAAGTCCCCCGATGAAGATGCAGAGGCCGACCAGGCCGTTGCACACGATCATCACCACGGCGAACACGGTGTCACGCGCCAAGGTGGGCACCGGCGTGTCGCCGAGCATGATGGTCGCGATCAGCGCGACCTCGATGACGGTGACCGCAAGCGTCAGCAACAGCGTGCCATAAGGTTCGCCGATCCGCTCGGCAATGACCTCGGCGTGATGCACAGCCGCAAATACCGTGCCGAACAGGACAACCAGCAGGAGGACCGCAAAGATCAGCCCTGCCAATGAGGGGCTGAAGACATAGCCGAGCGCGGTGACCACGGCAAACAGCAACACGGCGAGCGCCGGAAACACCCACGACGATCTCGGCATCGGGCCGTGCGCGCTCATGGCTTCGGCCTCGGGGATGGCGACGGCTTTACATTCCCTTGACGATGTTCTCGGTCATCTTCTTGGCGTCGCCGAGCAGCATCATGGTGTTGTCGCGATAGAACAGGGGGTTGTCGATGCCGGCATAGCCCGAGGCGAGCGAACGCTTGATGAACATCACGGTGCCGGCCTTCCAGACCTGCAGCACCGGCATGCCGTAGATCGGCGAGGTCTTGTCTTCCTCGGCTGCCGGATTGGTGACGTCGTTGGCGCCGATCACGAAGGCGACGTCGGCCTGGGCGAATTCGGAGTTGATGTCCTCGAGTTCAAACACCTCGTCATAGGGCACGTTGGCTTCGGCCAGCAGCACGTTCATATGGCCGGGCATGCGGCCCGCGACCGGGTGGATGGCGTACTTCACCTCGACGCCTTCCTTCTTCAGCTGGTCAGCCATTTCGCGCAGCGCATGCTGGGCCTGCGCCACCGCCATGCCGTAGCCCGGCACGATGATGACCTTCTGCGCGTTCTTCATGATGAAGGCGGCATCGTCGGCCGAGCCGAGCTTGACCGGGCGCACTTCGCCGGTGCCGCCGCCGGCTGCCGCGGTCTCGCCGCCAAAGCCCCCGAGAATGACCGAGATGAAGGAGCGGTTCATCGCGTGGCACATGATGTAGGACAGGATCGCGCCGGAGGAACCGACCAGCGCGCCGGTGATGATCAGCGCGGAATTGCCGAGGGTGAAGCCGATGCCGGCGGCGGCCCAACCGGAATACGAGTTGAGCATCGAGATCACGACCGGCATGTCGGCGCCGCCGATCGGGATGATCAGCAGCGCGCCGAGCGCCAGCGCGATGATGGTAATCAGCCAGAAGTCGAGCGCGCTGCCGGAAATCACGAGGCCGACGATGAAGAATATCAGCGCCAACCCGAGCGCGATGTTGATGATGTGACGCGCCGGCAGTATGATCGGCGCACCGCTCATGCGGCCCGACAGTTTCAGGAACGCGATCACCGAGCCGGTAAAGGTGAGCGCGCCGATGGCGACGCCGAGCGACATTTCCACCAGGCTCTGCGGATGGATGTTGCCGGGCGTACCGATGTCGAAGGCCTCGGGCGCGTAGAACGCGCCCGCCGCTACCAGCACCGCAGCCATGCCGACCAGCGAGTGAAACGCCGCGACCAGTTCCGGCATCGATGTCATCGGCACTCGGCGGGCAATCACCGCGCCTATGCTGCCGCCGATACCAACGCCGAGGATCACCAGGACCCAGCCGACGCCGTCGGCCGGCGGATGCGCCGCCAGCGTGGTCGCCACCGCAATCCCCATGCCGATCATGCCGAAGAAATTGCCCTGGCGCGATGACGCCGGACTCGACAGGCCACGCAGCGACATGATGAACAGCACACCCGCCACGAGATAAAGTACAGCAGCCAGATTGGCGTTCATCTCAGGTCCCCATTTGCCTTTGTCACCGCGAGGTGCACGCCACTCACTTGGCCTTCTTCTTGTACATCGCCAGCATGCGCTGGGTGACGAGGAAGCCGCCGAAGATATTCACACTGGCAAACACCAGCGCGACGAAGCCGAAGCCGCGCGCCCAGACGCCGCCACTGCCGACCATGGCGACGCCAACCGCGAGCAATGCGCCGACCACGATTACCGAGGAGATCGCGTTGGTCACCGACATCAAGGGCGTATGCAGCGCGGGGGTCACCGACCACACCACGAAATAGCCGACGAAGACGGCGAGAACGAAGATCGACAGCCGGAAGACAAAGGGATCGACGGCCTGCGCGATGTGCTCCATGGCTTCTCTCCTTATGCCCCTCAATCAGGAAGATTTGGGCTGGAAGTTCGGGTGGATGACGGCGCCGTCGCGGGTCAGCGCGGTCGCCTTCACCAGTTCGTCGTCCCAGTTGACCGCCAATGCCTTGTTCGGCTTGTCGATCATGGTTTCGATGAACGAAAACAGGTTGCGCGCATAGAGACCCGATGCCGACGCCGCCACACGGCCGGCGACATTGGTGTAGCCCACGATCTTGACGCCGTCGGCGTCGACGATTTCGCCGGGCCTGGCGCCCTCGACATTGCCGCCCCGCTCGATCGCCAAGTCGATCAGCACCGAACCCGGCTTCATCGACTTGACCATTTCGGATGTGACGAGGCGCGGTGCGGGGCGGCCGGGGATCAGCGCCGTGGTGATGATGATGTCCTGTTTCTTGATGTGCTCGGCGGTCAGAGCCGCCTGCTTGGCTTGATATTCTTTCGACATTTCCTTGGCGTAGCCGCCGGCGGTCTGGGCGTTCTTGAATTCCTCATCCTCGACCGCAAGGAATTTGGCCCCCAGGCTTTCGACCTGCTCCTTGGTGGCGGGCCGCACGTCGGTCGCGGTAACGACGGCCCCGAGCCGCCGCGCGGTCGCGATTGCCTGAAGGCCGGCCACGCCGACGCCCATCACGAAGACCTTGGCTGCGGGAATCGTGCCCGCCGCCGTCATCATCATCGGAAACGCGCGGCCGAACGATTCGGCAGCTTCGATCACCGCGCGATAACCTGCGAGGTTGGCCTGGCTCGACAGCACGTCCATTACCTGTGCGCGGGTGATACGCGGCATCAACTCCATAGCGAACGCGGCGATGCCGGCGTCCGCCATCGCCTTCAGCGCGGCGTCGTTGCCGTAGGGATCCATGATGGCGACCACCAGCGTGCCGCGCTTGTAGCCGGCAAGTTCGCTGGCTTCGGGCCGCTTCACCTTGATGATGATGTCGGCATCCTTGGTCGCATCGGCGCTGACGGTGGCCCCGACCACGGTGAATTCCGAATCAGGCAGGCCGGATTTGATGCCGGCGCCGGGCTCGACCGCCACATCGACGCCCAACGCCTTGAATTTCTTGATGGTGTCGGGAGAAGCGGCAACCCGCGGCTCAGATGGATCGATTTCCTTGGCAACGGCAATCTTCATGGGGCCTCCCGGCGGCGCGGGTGACGCGCGCACAAGCAAACTAGCGTTATTTCCGCCTGGCTGGATACCGGTTTTGCGACCGGATACAAATTTTCCGATCGCCACCGGCATCGATGGCGCCGTCGATAGCGAATCAGGTCAGGAATAAACCCAACAGGGCGACGATCACAACGACGGCGGCGGTGCCGTATTTCACCAGCATGATGAAAGCCTCATAGGTCTGCTCATGGGCCGGATAGTCGTTACCGTCAGCGGTCGTGTAGGCCACTTCATTATGGTCTGCCATCGATATCCCCGTCAAAAATGTAAATCTAGCGTGGAATTACCGCAAAGCGGCTGGGAGGGCAACGCTGTCGCCCACCCCCGCTCAGCCCATCCCCTCCAATTCGTCGATCATGCTTGAAATGACCGACAGCCCGCCGTCCCAGAATTTGGCATCCCTGGCGTCGAGCCCGAAGGGCTTGAGCAACTCGGAATAGTGCTTGGTACCGCCCGCGGCGAGCATGGCCAGATAGCGCTCGGCGAAACCCTCGGAGGCGTTCTCGTAGACCGCGTACAACGAGTTCACCAGACAATCGCCGAACGCATAGGCGTAGACATAGAACGGCGAATGGATGAAGTGCGGGATATACATCCAGAAATTCTCATAGCCCGGACGGATGTCGATCGCAGGACCAAGGCTTTCGTTCTGCACGCTGAGCCAGATTTCGCCGAGGCGCAGGGCGGTCAGTTCGCCGTTCTTGCGCTCGTTGTGAACCGCGCGCTCGAACGAATAGAAGGCGATCTGCCGCACCACGGTGTTGATCATGTCCTCGACCTTGCCGGCAAGCAGCGCCTGACGCTGTCTGGCATTCCTGGTCTGCGCCAGTAGCCGCTTGAAGGTCAGCATTTCGCCGAACACGCTCGCGGTCTCCGCCAGCGTCAGCGGCGTCGGCGCCATCAGTGCGCCGTTCTTCGCGGCCAGCACCTGATGCACGCCGTGACCGAGCTCATGCGCCAGCGTCATCACGTCGCGCGGCTTGCCCTGGTAATTCATCAGCACATAGGGATGCGCCGATGGTGTCGTGGGATGCGAGAACGCGCCCGGCGCCTTGCCCGGCCGCACCGGCGCATCGATCCACCGATCGGTGAAAAACCGCTCGGCGATATCAGCCATTTCGGCCGAGAATCCACGATAGGCCGACAGCACCATGTGCCGCGCCTCGGGCCACGCGATCATGCCGGACGCCGCGAATGGCAGCGGCGCATTGCGATCCCAATGCGCGAGCTTCTTCTTTTTGAACCAGCCCGCCTTGAGCCGGTAATAGCGATGCGACAGCTTCGGATAGGCCGATCGAACCGACCCGACCAGCGCATCTACTACCTCACGCTCGACGCGGTTGTTCAGATGGCGGGAATCCGCGACATCTGCAAACCCGCGCCAGCGATCGGAAATCTCCTTGTCTTTGGCAAGCGTGTTGGTGATCAGCGCAAAAATCCGCTCGTTGTCCTTGAAGGTTTTCGCCAGCGCTTGCGCCGCTGCCTTGCGCTTTTCGCCAGCCCGGTCCTGCAGCAGGTTGAGCGTCGGCTCGATCGCGAGATCGCGGCCGGCAACCTTGAAGCGCAGGCCCGAGATGGTCTGGTCGAACAGCCGGTTCCAGGCGGCATAGCCGCTCTGGGATTTTTCGTGGAACAACTGCTCGACGCGATCTTCGAGTTGATACGGCCTGTCTTTGCGCAAATCCTCGATCCATGGGCGGTAATGCCCGAGTTCCGGCGTCTGCAGCGCGCGTTCGATCAAGGCATCGTCGACGCGGTTGAGTTCGAGCGCGAAAAACAACAGATGCGTCGAGGCCGCCGTCAGCCGCTCGGAAACATCGCCGTAGAATTTCGAGATCGCGGGATCGACGCTGTCACCGGCATGAATCAAGCCGGCATAGGATCCGAGGCGACCCGCAAGATCGTCAATTGCCTCGTAGCGCCTGACCGCTTCGGCAAGCCAACGGCCGCCGTCCTCCTGCGCCGTTCGTTCCGCGAGCCTGCCTTTGTAGTCGGTCTCAAACACGACGCAATCCGAATCCATTTTTTGCAGATCGAGCACGATTTCTGACGCGTCGATGCCGGAATAGAGATCGGCCAGGTTCCATTCCGGCAGCTTGCCGGCCTTGCCAGCGGGCCGGGACTTGGCGGCGGATTTCGGCGGCTTTGGCTTTTGAGCAGCCGATTTTCGGACAGCGGACTGGGAGCGCGAGGACATCTTGTTCGAAACCTGTGTTCAGCCGGAAAGACGAAGGCGACGGATGGCAACGTTTAAGAGGGCGTTAATCGGCATCGGCGACAGTGCCCCGATTCGAGACAGATAGTCGTAACGTGCGGGGAAAACCATGGCTGCCACTATTTTGATTGCGGACGATGACGCGGTACAGCGTCGTCTGGTTGAAAACATGGTGCAGAAATGCGGCTACGAGCCGCTCGTGGTCGACAGCGGCGACGCCGCCATCGCCCTGCTGACGACACCGGATGCGCAGCCGATCGATGCCGTGATGCTCGACCTGGTGATGCCAGGGCTCGACGGCCTCGGCGTGCTCGGCAAAATCCGTGAAGCCGGCCTGAACGTCCCCGTCATCGTGCAGACCGCCCATGGCGGCATCGATAACGTCGTTTCGGCCATGCGTGCCGGTGCTCAGGATTTCGTCGTCAAACCGGTCGGCTTCGAACGGCTTCAGGTGTCACTGCGCAATGCGCTCAACACGTCCGCGCTGAAGGGCGAGTTGCAGCGCATCCGTCACAGCCGCGAAGGCCGGCTCACCTTTGCCGATATCATCACCCGCAGCGAAACCATGGCGGGCGTGCTGCGGACAGCGCAAAAGGCCGCCGCCTCGACCATCCCGGTACTGATCGAGGGTGAATCCGGTGTCGGCAAGGAATTGTTCGCTCGCGCTATCCATGGCAGCAGCGAGCGAAAGTCGAAGCCGTTCGTGGCCGTGAATTGCGGCGCGATTCCGGACAATCTCGTGGAGTCGATCCTGTTCGGCCATGAGAAGGGCGCCTTTACGGGCGCCACCGAGCGCCACCCGGGCAAGTTCGTCGAGGCCTCCGGCGGCACGCTGTTTCTCGACGAAATCGGCGAACTGCCGTTGTCAGCCCAGGTAAAGCTGCTGCGCGCGCTTCAGGAAGGCACGGTGGAAGCCGTCGGCGGGCGCAAGCCGGTGAAGGTCGATGTCCGCATCGTCTCTGCGACCAACCGCAAACTGCTCGACCTCGTGAAGGGCGGGCAATTCCGTGAGGACCTGTTCTATCGCCTGCATGTGCTGCCACTGACGATCCCGCCATTGCGAACGCGGCGCGAAGATATCCCCCATTTGCTTCGGCACTTCCTGGCGAGGTTCAGCGCCGAGGAAAACCGCCCCATTAGCGGCATCAGCGGCGAAGCGATGGCGCATCTGGCGCAACTCGACTGGCCCGGCAATATCCGACAATTGGAAAACGTCATTTATCGCGCCGTGGTCATGAGCGAGAGCGACCAGCTTGACCTCTCGGATTTCCCACACACTGCCGCCGTTATCGTTTCCGATACTCGCCTTAGGCACAGCGAACCGCTGATCGTCGGACCTTCGACCGTACCAGCCATGATTTCGGGTATTGAGATACCAATTGCCCCCATGCCCTCCAAGGACAGCCTAGCGATGCTGACCAGCGCAGGCGAGATGCGGCCGCTCGAAGAGATGGAAAACGAAATCATCCGCTTCGCGATTTCGCATTATCGCGGGCAGATGTCGGAGGTCGCGCGCCGGCTCAAAATCGGTCGTTCCACGCTTTACCGCAAGCTTGAGGAAGCCGCGCCTGACGATCCGGCCGATGGCGGCACGAGCAATGCCGATTGAGGCGGCAAGGAATAATGGTGGCACGCCGGTGGCGAACCCGATCGTGTCTGGAATCACTCGGCTTTCTGGAACATTTGAACCGTGGCTTGCAGGTGACAGACAAAAGTCGGAAGGCGTGGCAAAATCGCGCAACTTGCATGCAAACCGGAAGCTTGATGTCAGTTTGTCGTGAGTTGCCCCCATGGCGCTGGCTGCATTGATGGGGTGCATGTATCGTCTGCAGTGAATCGCGGCGTGCTGGCGTAGCGACGTTTGGAATCATAGAGGCCGGCGCTTCCGCGAAGCTATGAAGATCAATAATGGAGGGCTGTTCCATGCCGGGGCAGTCTCGCCCAAGGGGGTGTGACGATGCGTGACTGTTCGAAGGACCGTGCCGGATTTGACCGCATGCTGATGGCTGTCGCGGCCACGTTCCTTACGGTGTCCGCGACGGCAGCGCTGGCTCAGGGGAACGGATCTCGCACGAGCGCGGCCGAGCTTGCCATCGATGCGGCAATCCCGCGTCCCGAACCAGCCAACGTCCCGCCTCCGACCGCCAGCGATTTCAAGATGGAATCCACCGCCTCGGTACCAGATCCGGCCAAATCGGCCGAACCCAAGGCCTCAGAAGCCAAGGCCTCAGAAGCCAAGGCTTCAGAAACCAAGGCTTCCGAGCCCAGAGCGACCGAAGCGAATGCTACCGAAAAGGCTGTCGAATCCAGGCCCGCCGAGATCGTCACCGCGCCAGCTGCCAGTCCGCCGGCGCCCCCCCCGGCAGCAACGGCGATTGTCCCGGCCCCTGAGCCAGTGAAGGCCGCGAGCAACGTGCCGCCGGCCGATCAGCCGGTCGCCGATAAACTGCGCGAAATGCTCGGCGGAAAATCGCTGCGTTATTTCGACCGCAAGGCGGAGCGCGCCGCGGTTGAGAAGTTCTACTCGGGCCGCGAATACGCGCCGCTATGGACCCAGGCCGGCAAGTTGACTGACGGCGGCAAGGGCGTGATCGCGCGCCTGAAGGATGCCGCCTCGGAAGGGCTGAACACGTCGGATTACCCGGTGCCGGATTTCGCAGCCGCCACCTCGCCCGATTCGCTTGCTGAAGCCGAGTTGAAGCTGACCGCCGGCATGCTGGACTACGCGCGTCACGCCCAGAGCGGCCGGATGCATTGGTCGCAAGTCTCGGCGGACATCCTTTATCCCGAGCATCCGACCGATCCCGCCGAGGTGCTGGCGACGATCTCGTCCGCCAAGGACGCTTCCGCGGCGCTCGACGGTTACAACCCGCCACACAAACTCTATCGCGATCTGAAAGCCAAGCTCGCGGAACTGCGCGGCCAGGGCGACGGACCGATGATCCAGATCGGCGATGGACCCGCGCTCAAGTTCACCCCGGGCACCAAGAAGCAGCCGGCGGTCGCGATGGACGACCCGCGCGTGCCGCAGCTGCGTACCAAGCTGGGCGTCACCGAAAATCCCGACGATACCCATTACGACGCCAAGGTGGCCGAGGCCGTGCGCAAATTCCAGGAGGGCGTCGACCTCAAGCCCACTGGCCTGCTCGACGAACGCACCGTCAAGGCCATCAACAGCCCGAAGCGCGACCGCCAAATCGACACCGTCCTCGTCAACATGGAGCGCTGGCGATGGCTGCCGCGGCAACTCGGCGTGTCCGCGCTCAACAATGCCTATGTCATTCTCAACATTCCCGATTTCACGCTAAAGGTGATGCAGGGCGGCGCACCGGTCTGGACCACCAGGGTGGTGACCGGCAAACCGGGAACGCATGCGACGCCGATGCTGACCGAGACGATGAAGTTCATCACGGTCAATCCGACCTGGAACGTGCCGCCGTCGATTATCTACAACGAATACCTGCCCGCACTGCAGCAGGATCCGACCGTGCTGCAACGCATGGGACTTAAGCTGGAGCGCGCTCGCGACGGCAGCATCCACATCTCGCAGCCACCGGGCGAAGCCAATGCGCTCGGTCGCATCCGCTTCAACTTCCCCAACAAGTTCCTGGTCTATCAGCACGATACCCCTGACAAGCATCTGTTCGCCAAGGAAGAACGTGCCTTCAGCCACGGCTGCATGAGGGTGCAGAATCCGGATCAATATGCCGCGACCTTGCTCAACATCGTGATGCCGAATGAGCGCTACACGCCCGAAAAGGTCCGCGGCATGTACGGCCACAGCGAAATCGACATCAAATTCCCGACGCCGCTGCCGGTCAACATCACCTATCAGACCGCCTTCGTCGACGAAGCCGGCAAGCTGCAGATCCGCAAGGATATCTATGGCCGCGACGCCACCATGATCTCGCTGCTCAAGAGCGGCCGGAGCAAGGACCTGGAAAACCTCATCGCCCATGCCCAGCCGAATTATGCGCGCCCGAAGGACGGGCTGCCAGCCGGCGTCAGCTTCGCCAGCGACAACACTTTTTCCTCCGGACCGTCGTTCTTCGAGCGGCTGTTCGGCGGGCCCCCGACGCCCCCGGCCCCGGTGGGCCGCCGGCAGCAGCAGCGGCGCGTGTTCACCCGGTGACCGGCGGGCTGACCAAATTCATCAATTTAATCAGCAGCCTCGGTCCCTCGCCGAAGCTGTTTACGTTAACCAATGTGCACCGCAATTTCGACCCCCGGCACTTTTTCGCCACAGTCGGCGGGTTAGGTTGAACCGGACTTGGGGGCGGGAAGGTAAATTTCAGTTAACCATCCCGCTTTAAGAATGCGTTCATTCTCTTTCGCCGGGGTTTTGCGAGAGAGTTCCTTGATCGGTCGATATCTGGGTGGGCTCATACGTGCTGACTGATTTCGCACGCCAATACAATCCGCTGTCGCTCCCGAAAGCCGGATATCAGATCGGCCTGACCTCCCTGTTGCTTCTGGCGGGAGCCGGATCGGTGCACGACGCGACCGCGCTGAACGAAACCCGCACCCTTTCCTTCCACCACACCCATTCCGACGAAGACCTCACCGTCACCTTCAAGCGTGACGGGCGCTACGACGAGGAAGCGCTGAAACAGCTCAATCACTTCCTCCGCGACTGGCGCAGCCAGGAACAGACCACGATGGATCGTCGCCTGTTCGACATCCTCTGGGAGGTCTACCGTGACGTCGACGGCAAGAAGCCGATCAACATCATCTCATCCTACCGCTCGCCCGCCACCAACGCCATGCTCCGCCGCCGTTCGTCGGGCGTCGCGCGCTTCAGCCAGCACATGCTCGGCCATGCGATGGACTTCTATATTCCGGACGTACAACTTGAGCAGATTCGCTACGCCGGGCTCCGCCTGCAGCGCGGCGGTGTCGGCTTCTATCCGACATCGGGATCGCCGTTCGTTCATCTCGATACCGCCAGCATCCGTCACTGGCCGCGCATGACCCACGATCAGCTGGCCAAGGTTTTCCCGGACGGACGCACCGTGCATCTGCCGTCGAACGGAGGCCCACTGAAGGGGTTTGAGCTCGCCCGGGCCGAGATCGAAAAGCGCGGCGATGGCGACGATGCCTCGTCGCGGAGCAAGCCGGGCCTGCTGGCTTCCCTGTTCAGAGACAAGTCGAACGAGGACGACGAGGAAGGCGCCAGCGCTCCCGTCGTAGGCGAGAAGCCCACACCCGCCGCGATCGTGGCTTCTGCCAAGTCCGGAGATCCCGTACCGACGCCCCGCACCAAGCCGCCAACCGTAGCGACCCTCCAACTGGCTTCGGCTGACGCCCAGATCGTGCCGGCGCCGAAATCCAAACCTGCCGACAGGGCATCCGCAGACACCGTCGAGCCGAAGCCGCAGACACC
>Ga0209583_10000532_pt1 | contig 11739 bp, 13 predicted proteins | sample Str014_FD_187201 | JGI IMG/M metagenome (GOLD analysis project Ga0209583, IMG submission 187201) | Freshwater sediment microbial communities in response to fracking from Pennsylvania, USA - Straight Creek_MetaG_SC_2014 (SPAdes) (version 2) | ecosystem: Environmental > Aquatic > Freshwater >... | reverse complement strand
TGTGCGACCCTGCGAACGCGAGGTTCGCCATGCGGATGCGACGGTCGCCATTCTCATCGATAATCGAGACGTTTGCTACCGCCGTGTCGCTCAGTCCCTTAGCAGCGCGCGCATCCGCCAGCAGCTTCGCATTGATCATAAAGACAATTTGCATGTGACGCGGGAGCAGACGCTCAAATAACGGCAACGGCCAGCTTTCCAGCGCTTCAGGAAGCAAGGTGTGATTGGTGTACCCGAAAGTTTTGCGCGTAATATCCCAAGCCAGATCAAACGACACATCGTGATGATCAAGCAATAGCCGCATCAGCTCAGCCACCGATACGGCCGGGTGCGTGTCGTTAAGCTGGATCGCCGCTTTCTCGGGCAACGTTCGCACGTCCTCAAAATACTGAATATGCCTTCGCACAATGTCTTGAATCGATGCTGAGGAGAAAAAATATTCCTGCCGCAGCCGCAGCTCTTGGCCCGACGCATTCGAATCTGCTGGGTAGAGCACCCTCACCAAACTCTCTGCGCGTACTTGGTCGGCAAGCGCTTCAGCGTGGTTGCCGGCGTTGAAGACGTCAAGCCGGATCGGTTCAAGCGCGCGCGCTGTCCACAACCGCAAGGTGTTCACGCGAACGCCACGCCACCCCACAACCGGCGTATCATATGCGACCGCCTCAACGGTTTCTGACGGCCGCCACGTAATGACGTCATCTTCCCCCATCGTCACGTCACCGCCAAACCCAATCAAATAAGCACTCTCAGGGCGCTCAAATTCCCATGGATTGCCGTGCATCAACCAGGTTTCCGGCATTTCCATTTGCCAACCGTCTTCGATCCGCTGGCGGAACATGCCGTTTACGTACCGAATGCCATAGCCATATCCGGTTAAATCGAGAGAGGCCAAACTCTCCATGAAGCACGCAGCTAAGCGACCCAGCCCGCCATTACCGAGCGCCGCATCGGGCTCGATTTCCTCAAGCATCGCCATATCGACACCGAGTTCGGCAAGCGCCGAAGCGACCTCAGGCATACGCCCAAGGTTAGAGATCGCATCGCGAAGCAAGCGACCGATCAAAAATTCCATGCTGAGGTAATACACCCGCTTTGATCCCGCCGCATGCGCAGATTTGGTCGAAGCGATCCAACGATCGATAATCTCATTCCGAACTGTTTTTATTGTGGCTTCGAGCCAATCGAGTGGCCGTGCGGCCTGTGCGTCTTTCCCGGTGCGGTGGACCAGCGATTCTAATATGTCATCAGCAAGCGAGCTGCGTTGCTGGATGTCTGTAACTTGCACCGATGATTGCACGCGAGTCTCCCTGTTCTGCGACCTTCATCTTATCTCATCTTTCGATCACGTCTAGGGCATTCATGGCATGTATAGGTATTCAGTGATGCGTTTTTGCGCTATTTTACGTCGCTTTGCGGATTGAACCTACGCGGCCAGTGCTCGACGTTTCGTCGATGTTTGGCGCGCCATAGCTGGTTGCGGGAAGGTCCGATCGAGCCAGCCTGTAAACGCCGTAAGCGCCAGGGGGTGAACCAATATTCCCCAATGGCCGCTTGCACCAACGTTCGGACATTCGGCATGCGGAGCCAGAATTTCAAATGCGGCTTGATAACGCGACTGATCGAAGCACTCATCGGCTGCACCCGTGATAAGCAGTACCGGGAGTTCAGGTGGGATTGGTGTCGTTTTCGCCAACCACCGCCCCGGCCCAAACGCCTGCACCGTATTAAACGACCAGCTTCTCACGAAGCGACGATCGTGAAGGCAGGCTTCCACATTAAAATCGGCGATTGTGCGGTGATTATATCGTTTAATGCCGAGAAGGTTCGCCAACATAATCGCCCGCACTGCCCACGGCCGCACCTTCACCCATCCGCCAAAATGGGGTCGGATCGTATTTGAACCTAAACCAACATAGGGGGCCAAAAACACGATTCCAGACAGTTCGGAGCGCACAGTCTCGCGCGAGACCGCGAGCACGACACCGCCGCCAGCCGAGTGACCCGCAAGCACGATTTGTGCGCAGCTATCACGCGCGCGCACCGCCGCAATGAATTCAGCCACGTCATCGACCAATTGCTCATGATAGTCGACCGCATGACCGCGCTCGCCGTCTGAGTGACCGTGACCGCGCAAATTGAGCGTGTAAACATTGGCGTGATTGCTTTGGGCAATTTGACGTGCGGTCGTATGCAACTGGTCGCCAAAACAACCCGCCCCGTGAACCAAAATAACATGGACATTCGATCGACCAGTATAATGACGGTAGCCTAACCGATAATCGTCACTTAACGATAAAAATGAGACCTTCGGAAGATCGGCAGCATCTATCGCCGACAGTCCGGCAAACGATCGAAATGTCAGCGCGGGTGTAGGCTTAGCGATCAACTTGCGCAGCGCACGTTCATACGACAACGCCGACGACCAATTGATCGCACGATGTTTAACGCGAGACGTGCGCTGCGGAGGAGTGCGCTGCGAGTGAAACGTGCCGACCATAGCACGGCGATACACGGGAGTGGGTTAAGGTTTGGTTGCCGACGTCACCATAATGCATAATCCCGCGACAAATCGACCATTTTTCCCGCGGGCCAATTGGTCACCGAGCCAAGTTTCGGCCTGCGGCGCCGTTAAGACGTTTTTGGCGGTCAGCATCTGAACCACCGACTGAAAATCAAGCACTTTATTGACCATCTGCAAATCAAACGAGGGGTACATTTGGCACTGAAATTCAACGTCTGTGAGGCCGAGATCACTGAACTTGTTCCATAAATCGCGAGGAATGAATGGATTCACACACGAGCGCGCGACCGCACCTACGATGATGGCAGTGGTTGCATAATCATCGCTCGCCACCCAAAAGCCTGGCATATCGGGCTCACTAATCACGATGCGCCCTCCCGGCTTCAGCACGCGCAGCATTTCGGCAATTGCGGCGTCAGGATCGGGAATATGAACGAAAACGCGATCGGCACGGATCGCGTCCAAGCTGTTATCAGGCAGCCCCAGCTTATCCGCCGTCGCTTGCGCGAAACTGAGCTGCGCGCACCCTGTATGGCGTGCCGCGGCCTCGGCGACCATTCCCGCACTCATATCGAAGCCGGTGACGTGTCCGCTTGTGCCCACGATTTTGGCGAGCGTATTAGCGTCGTCGCCCGCCCCGCAACCAACGTCCGCAATACGCATCCCGGATGCTAACCGCAGACGCGCGAACGTATCGCGTTTGTACGCTCGGAAGCCGTCAGCGGCGTGCATATTATCCAGACGCTCAATAAAATCCTGCGCGTCGGTTCCATCGACGTTTGCAAACGCGCCCAATTGGCGATCGACTGCGATTGACGGCGCATTATTCATCAAAATTACTCACTTCTGGACAAATGACTAGGACGAGCCATTTAATAGCAAGGCATTATTAGATTGCAAAGTGGATATAACTTATTGGTGGCGGAAATGGGCGTAAGACTAAACACAAACAAATTGTGCGCCGAATAGGCATGGTCGTGCTCAGTCTTACGGCAGCTCAAAAACGGCACGCGGAGGTTGCGCTGATGGCTGACGGTCCCACCGCGCCGACCTGAGGGCCCGGTTGAATGCGAAATCCAATTGACACTCGCAGCGAGGATCGTAGCGTGCGGTTTAACCGAAATCCGGGCGATAAGTTCGGCACACACAAAACTGAAGGGGATGTTTGATGATATTGTCAGAGGAAGAAGGAAGCACTTTGTTTACTTTATCATCGCAGCGCAGTTCAGCAGCGCGCTAAGCCCGAGCAAATGCCTTCCGCCGCACTCATGTTTGTTCGTACTGTGGTCGTTAGAGATTGGCGTTTTCTCTCGGTTACGTTGATGTCTTGCGCGGTCGCGGCGATCGTCGCAATGTTTCAATATTCGGTTTACACGTCATTTGTCCGTGCGGCGGGGGTTGTCCCGGGCGTCCTCGGTGGAAATTTTTGGGTAAGTGCGGCCAGCGTTGAGTGTTTCGATTTTCCCACCCCGTTCAACGAAGATTATGGCCCGACCCTGACCCGCTACGTGCCCAACGCGCATTTTCGTCGTGTCGTCTTTGGCTTTGCAACTTGGCGGTCTCCGCTCGGCAAACGTGGGAATGTCGCTGTCGTCGGCGTCGATGGAACCAACCTTCCTGATGACGGCTTTATCGCTGACCGTTCTGACCTCCAACGCCTCGATTTATCCGATTCGACAAATGCCTCGCTGCAAATGGCTTCCATTTCTGATTCGACGGTTCATCTCGATCACACCGTGACCAACCTCACGACGTTCCTCGGTGCGCCTTATGTTGTGGTCAGTTTTGAACGCGGACGTGAACTGTTACATCTCGATCCTAATTCGACGTCTTTCCTGATCGGAGATACTGGCGGCATGCCAAGTAATTTTGAACACCTTCGTGCCGCCGCACACGCTGCATTTCCGGAAGTCGAACTCATCGCGGCTCACGATTTCCAGTCGAGTTCCGCACATTATTGGGAGCGCAAAACTGGTGCCGGTATCGCGATTTTGCTCGCAGCGGTCCTCGCCGGGTTATTGATGGCGATTCTACAGACAAACGGAGTCCTCCGCTTCATTCAGCGCTATCACCAAGACCTTGTGTCGCTGTTGGGTCACGGTGCCGATCGGCGCGACGTGACGCTCATTGTTTCCGGAATCGCGGCGCTCGTGGCGCTTGTCACCATGGTTTCGGCACTATTGATCACCCCTGTTGTGGTCGCGGTGTTTCGCCCGCTCTTGCCGTGGATTGCCTTCAGTCTTTACGATGCGCTCATACCGATCAGCGGTATCGTGATCTCGCTCGCAATTGCGTTATTTGTCTCGCGGCGTGCAATCCTCACGTTTGCGCCAGATGTGGTGTTTCGGAGTTAGGAATGCGTTTTAACCTGCCCCTTTGTTTGCTTCTTCCGTTAGCGGCGTGTGATGCCGAACCGAATCCGCTCGCGCCAGCGCGTCAAGCGCCATGGCTCGCAACTGCCGTTGGGCGGCTCGATGCGAAGGATGAGGCACGCCAATTGGTTGCGGAGACTGACGGCGTCATCCGCCATGTTTATGTCAGGCGCGGCGAGCGTGTGACGGTCGGCGAAAAGCTTCTCGATGTCGCGTGTGACCCACGAGTGGCCGCCGCTTCGACCCGCTCAGCTGATGCGCTTGGCGCCTCGGCATCTGCGGCGTTAGTGCGCGAGGGCCCGCGTCACGAGGCGATTGCCGCCGCCGCCGCCGATGTCGCGGGTGCGCGCGCCGCAGTCGACAATCAGCAACAACGATACACACTTGCCCGGGGATTGATCGATCGCGGCTTCATCGCACGGCGTGAATTAGACAGCCGCGCGCACGACCTTGAGATTGCACGCGCCGCAGCAGCAAGTGCGCAGGCCCGGCTTGCGACGCTGCAAAATGGCGCGCGTGATGGCGAGCGGGTGCAAGCGAATGCCAGCGCCCGCGCAGCCAAATCGCAACTAACAGAAGCGCGCGCGCTGGCCTCACAATGCACCTTACGCAGCCCGATCGATGGCGAAGTGCTCCAAATTTTCCGTCGCGAGGGCGAATTCTCAGGCGCGTCGCAGGGAACGCCATTGGTCGTCGTCGGTGATGTCTCGACATTGATTGTGCGCGCCGAAATTAATGAGCACGATGCCGCTCAAATCGTGGCCGGCCAAAGCGCTGAAATATGGGTTGAAGGGCAACGAAAGCACTGGAATGCCCATGTCACACGACTTGCAAGCATCATGGGTCGTCGGAGCGCGCGCTCACTTGATCCTAGCGATCGGTTTGACCGGGATGTTCGCGAGGCGTTTTTGAGTTTCGATAGTGCGCAACCGCCAGCGCTGGTCGGCCTTCGCGTGACCGTTGGCATCAAGCGCTAATGTCACGACCACTTCGACTTCAGAACATCGCGCACGCGATGCGCGAGGGTACCGAGCAAAAGCAAATGCTTGCGCCAATTAGTCGCGCGTTCACTCCCGCCAAATTCTCCGTTGTCAGCGGCCCGTCAGGCGCTGGAAAAACAACGCTTCTCTCGATTTTGTCCCTAACAGTGCGGGCGTCACAGGGTGATGTTTTTTGGGGCAACGATAATCTCTCGGCGCTGCCACCGGCAGAACAAGCTCATTGGCGTCGCAATCATTTAGGGCTCGTTTTTCAGACGAGCCGGCTGGTTGGCGTTATGACTGCGCATGAGCATATCCAGCTCACAGCCGCTATTCGTCGCGTTCCGAAGGCGGAGGCGGATGGCCTGGAGATACTCCGTATGCTCGGTATGGGCGACAAGTTGCGCCATGTGCCTAGCACGCTTTCCGGGGGCGAAAAGCAGCGGATCGCCATTGCCCAAGCACTGTGCTTTAAGCCCTCGATCTTACTGGCAGACGAGCCCACGGCGGCGCTCGACAATACGAACGCCAAACTGGTTGCCGAAACGCTTCGCGCCTATGCGCAAAACAACAATGCTATCGTGATTTGTGTCTCTCACGACCATGCAGTGATCGACAGGGCTGATGATCATTTGGTGCTTGAAAAGGCATGACTGGACCGAGCTGCCAATAATGGTCGGGGAGATAGGATTCTCCTACCAGATAACTAGACATTAAAAAGCGTCAAAAAACCGCAGATTTACGTCGACTACTCGGTGCCGACAAAAATAAAAAGCACAAAATGTAGCACAATTGCAAGCACAATTTTGTGCTCTTTTTATGCTCTGCGGGCTCATCATCGAAAATTGGATACGCGCTGAATGGGGTTGTTATGGTGGACATCTGGCTCTGGCTTAGTTGGGCACGAAGGGGACATTGAGGTGGGCTGATCGCTATATCCGCTCTCGCACCAAAACCAGCCTTTCAATAGCCATTTCAAAGCTCTCAGAAGCGGACATTCATTTTCTATTGACGCATACCGACTAGTTGGTATTATGACTGTATGAACACGAATCGCCCTCATGTGGCCAAAGGCGAAAACTCCCGTACCAAGCTGCTCAATGCAGCGCTGGGAGTGATACGCGCCAAAGGCTATACCGCCACAACTGTTGACGAGCTGTGCGCTGCTGCTGGCGTCAGCAAGGGGGCATTCTTTCACAACTTCGCTTCGAAAGAGGTTCTGGCGGTTGAGGCTGCAAACCATTGGTCTGAGATCACCGGCGGACTGTTTGCTGCGGCTCCCTATCATGCTCTTGCCGATCCGCTTGACCGTGTGATGGGCTATATCGATCTGCGCGAGCAGTTGCTCGACGGCCCGGTTGAAGAGTTCACCTGCCTTGTCGGGACCATGGTGCAAGAAGCCTTTCGATCAAGCGATGCGATCCGCGCTGCGTGTGATGCCAGCATTTCCAGCCATGCGCAGAAGCTTGAAGCCGATCTGTCCGAGGCCATTGCCGCGCGCGGCATAACTGACGTGACCGCGCATAGCCTCGCCCTCCATACTCAAGCGGTGCTGCAAGGGGCGTTCATCCTCGCCAAGGCGAAGGGTGGCCCTGAAGTTGCCCGTGAGAGTGTCGTCCATCTCCGACGTTATCTTGAGATGCTGTTCAACTCCCAACGCCAACCCTGAAAGGAAATTCAAATGCCAGGAACTATTCACCTTCACCGCGTTTTGCCCGTGTCCCCGGACAAATTGTTTCGCGCCTTCACTGACCCGCAAGCCATGGCCCAATGGTTGCCGCCTTATGGCTTCACTGCAACTGTTCATGAACTCGATGCACAGTCAGGCGGCAAGCATCGCATGTCGTTCACCAATTTCACGACCGGCCATAGCGATTCCTTCGGCGGTGAATACCTTGAATTCATACCCGGCAAACGGCTGCGCTACACGGATCGATTTGACGACCCTAACTTGCCGGGAGAGATGGTCGTGACGGTTGACTTCAACCCTGTCTCGGTCGGAACAGAAATACGTATTGAACAAGCTGGTATTCCCGACATGATTCCGACGGCGGCCTGTTATCTTGGCTGGCAGGACTCGCTCGACAAACTGGCGCGGCTGGTGACGCCCGAAATCAACAACTGATTTTTGAAAGGAGAATTATCATGAACATCACTGTCGAGACCATCGTCAACGCGCCCATCGACAAGGTTTGGAATGCCTATGTGACACCTGCCGACATCATGCAATGGAACTCCCCGTCGGACGATTGGCACACAACGAAGTCAACGGTTGATCTTCGCGTTGGCGGCGCATTCTGCTCGCGTATGGAAGCCAGGGACGGGAGCTTCGGCTTCGACTTTGCAGGCACCTACACCAAAATTGTGCCGCATCAGCTCATCGAATATAGCTTCGGCGACCGCTTAGGTGCAGTCGAGTTTGTCGATGGCGGCAACAGGGTAACCGTTCGCTCCACCTTTGATGCCGAAACAGAAAATTCCATCGAGCAGCAACGGGATGGCTGGCAGGCCATTCTCAACAATTTTGCCAAGCACGTCGAAGCTTAAAGGAGCCGTAAATTGAACGGAGCCAACACCGGTGAGGCGAAAACCCGACCAATTCCAACATAACAATCACCAGGAGATTTCAATGACCAAGATCATTTACAATATGAGCGTGTCCCTCGACGGCTTTGTCCGGGCATCGGGCAATACGGCAGAGATGCCGCTGGGCGTCGGCGGCGAGCGCCTCCACGAATGGTTTTCCGACGACAACCCGACGAATCAGGAGTTCGTCGCGAAGATGCTTGATTCCATCGGTGCCGTCGTGACCGGAAGATCGACTTACAACGAATCTGATTGGGGATCCAACGGTCCAACCGGCGCGTTGCGGTTGCCAGTCTTCGTCGTAACCCACGAGGCCCCTGCGTCCTCGCCGGCGAACGGCGTTTACACGTTCGTCACTGGTGGTGTTGTCGAAGCGGTAAATGCGGCGCGTAAAGCGGCGGGCGGCAAAAATGTGTCGCTCATGGGCGGACCCGGCGTAGGCAATCAGGCGATCGTTGCCTGCGTCATCGACGAGATCGTGGTCAGCATTGTGCCGGTCCTGTTCGGCGATGGTCTTCGGATGTTTTCGAGCTTGCCCCAGCATGTTCAGCTCGAACGGTCATCAATGATTGACACCGGCAAGGCTACGCACATCGTCTATCGTGTTGTGAAATAGCAGATGGCGCTGAGTGGGTGGGTGCTGCAGCGGGGTGCATCGCAGCCTTTGGCCGTAGATGCACACAAATCATGAGGCTGGCAGCTCCCGCACCAAAATACGCCGCTCAGTGACGATTTTAAGACTTTTGCTAGCGGACACCCCAGACTTCGACGACTGCAATCAACCCTTCTTGATTTATGGACCTCGGAGTTTATAATCATTCTCATGAAATCCTCGGTGAATCATGATCAGCGCATGGCAAAGATGACGATCACATCGGTGTATCCGTTATATCTCGCCAAGGTGGAGAAGAAGGGCAGAACGAGGGCTGAACTCAGCGAAGTTATCACGTGGCTAACAGGGTTTGAAGATCGCCAATTGACCGAACTGATCGCTGAAAAGACAACTTTCGAAGCATTCTTTGCCAAAGCCCGGCTGAACCCAAATGTGAGCCGGATTACTGGTGTCATCTGCGGCTATCGTGTGGAAGATATCGAGAACCCCCTGACTCAGCAGGTTCGATATCTCGATAAGCTTGTCGATGAGCTCGCCAAAGGGCGGAAGATGGACAAGATTCTTCGGAGCGCATAGCCATCAACTGGCGTAACGTAGGAAGTGTCTGCTTACTTCAAATTCCCCGCCAATAGCTGCCTGCCCGCACCCCCCAACTTTGCTGCCGTACCCGTTTGATGGAAATGCATGAGTTTTGAGCTGGCCCGAACTCTTATGTAGGTTTTCTGTTCCGTTGCGCCTCAGACCCCTTGCCGGACGGGCGGTTTTCTTTTATGCTTAGCCGAGGTCGGGGGGAACTGTCGGCGCTAGGAGATCAGCGGTGCGCAACCGTCTCATTGGTCTGTTTGCTCTTATGGGCCTCGGGGGCCCCGCGATTGCCCAGGATTCCTATCTGGGCGGTGCCTATATCAACGCCGGCATTGGCAACGCTGGTCTGCAGGCTGCGATGCAGGGGAGCAATCAAACCGTAAGGCGGCCTCTGGCTGTGCCCCGATCCGTGGCGACGACACGACTGTCCTATCACGTTTCGCTGCACAATCGATCCGCCAATCTTGCAAACTTCGTATCCCGGATTCGCAAAACTGACCCAACGGGGGCCAAGCAGCTTGAAACTCTGTTCGCATCAACGGACGTAATCGGCCGGATGTCACAGGCGCTGGCGGGCTATGGGCTTCACAGCGACAATATCGCCGATGCCTATGCTGTCTGGTGGTCCAATTCCTGGCAGGTGGCGCATGGGGATTTTCGCGATATGTCGCGTGCGACGGCACAGGCTATCCGGGCCCAGGCGGTTAATACGCTGGTCGGCATTCCTATGATCGGCCGGATGACCGATGAAGCCAAGCAGGAGTTTGCCGAAACCTTGCTTGTCCAGGCGATGTTGTTTTCCAATTTCGTCGACACACACAAGGGGGATCGTGCGTCGATGGCCAAACTTGCAACTGCTGTTCGACGGGGAGCAAAGGCACAAGGGCTTGATCTCGACGCGATGACTCTGACCGATCACGGATTTGTGCCAGCGGGCTGATCAGTGCGCGGCCTGTCCGCCCGGTGCGGCGAGCTTGGCTTTGTAATCGACCAGGTAATTGTCGAGCCGCGCTTCTTTTTCGGCGTCCCAAACGCCGTTCAGGCGCTTGGGCTTGCCATAGCTGAAGTCAAAGCGATAAGTCCCCGAATTCTCGATCTCGAGTGTGAACCCGCCGATCGTGTTGCCAGCCTCGGCACGGAGCGTCTTGTAAAGCTCGATCACGGCATCGCGCGCGGCGCGGCTGAGGCTGAATTGCGGATCTTCAAAATCGTTGTCCGGCGTCCGCGCAATCGTGAAGCTCACGCAGTCAAAATGATAGCCGTCGGCGGCTTCTTCGATTTCGACATCGGCGACGATGCGTTGCCAGTTCGGTATGCCCCCGTCCGCCGCCACCGCTCGAACAACACCATCTTGAGCTTCGGTTACTGCCATGGGCTGACTGACCTCATTTGTTGATGAAGCTCTGCTCGCGCCAGCGCCCACCATCGACCCGATAAGAAGCGACAAACTCATCAGGCCGATTCGAAACATTACCCGCATTGTAGCGCGCCTCGATCTTCACCTCTACCCTTTTCGCCGGATCTTCGGCGAGGGTGGCGACGGTATTTTCAAAGCGCTTATAGGCAAGGGTGGCCGTCAGACGACCGTTTGGATGCAGGGAACAGCTAACTTGAGTTCTTTGCGCTAGTTTCGTGGAGGCGAAGTGAATGTCCGCAATCTTCACTTCCCCGCCGATTCCGGACAGTCGCAAGTCCCTCCATAGCAGACGTTTAATTTTTCACGGCGAACGACAAACTTGGGTCGATACCAGACATCGAACACAGCTTTTCCTAATACTTCAATATTCCCGAACGGTAAGATATAGCACTAGTGAGCATGACACTTAACTGATATTTCCTGAACGGGAATAATTGTCTTGCAATTCCACGAGTGCATAAATATATTACCGTTCGGTAACATGAATAGCACCAAACTCGGATTGATTGTGCGCCAGGAACGTAAGGCGCAGGGATTGCGGCAAGATGAGCTTGCAGCGGCCAGCGGTGTTGGTGCGCGCTTCATCGTCGATCTGGAAGCAGGCAAGCCAACCCTCCAAATTGAAAAGGCGCTGCTGGTGCTTCGTACTTTGGGCTGCACTGTCA
>Ga0209583_10000531_pt1 | contig 11742 bp, 7 predicted proteins | sample Str014_FD_187201 | JGI IMG/M metagenome (GOLD analysis project Ga0209583, IMG submission 187201) | Freshwater sediment microbial communities in response to fracking from Pennsylvania, USA - Straight Creek_MetaG_SC_2014 (SPAdes) (version 2) | ecosystem: Environmental > Aquatic > Freshwater >... | reverse complement strand
GTGCCCTGGCGGTCGAGGATGACCGATTGGTCGTCGTCACGCCCCAAACAGTCTTCTCCCTGAACGCCGCCGATACCCTGCCCGCGCCTACGACCGCCGCGACGTTTTTCCACGACGACGGAAGGCCCTTAATCAATCACGAATCTCTGGCAGCAAACGAAAACGGCCTCGAAATTCGCTTCCCGCCAAATCGGCTGGGGGGCTGGAAAACCCCCGCCTATCGCATTCGGGTCAACGACGGGCGATGGGAGTCTGTCACGACGGGCAGAGCGGAAGTGCCCCGGCTCTCTTGGGGCACCAACCGCATCGCGGTCAGCGCGTCCTGGGCAGGCCTTACGGCTTCGAGCGAATGGTCCGTGTACCGTAACCGGCCCTGGTGGGCACGCTGGCCGATGGCGAGTGTTTACGTCTTCGCGGGCGCGATGTCTATTTTGGGTGTCATTCGGGCCCGTACCCGCCTGCTTGCGCGGCGGGCTGCGAAACTCGACCAGATGGTGTCCGAGCGCACGGCCGAACTAGTACAACGCACCACCGAGCTAAAAAAAGCCAACCATGCCAAAGATGAGTTCCTTAGCTCCATCAGCCACGAAATCCGCAATCCGCTCAATGGCATTTGCGGCATGGCAGAACTCGGGGCTCGTTTTGAGAATCTTTCCCCGAAACAACACATTCTCATGCAGGTTATGCTCGGCTGCACCGACCAGCTGCGCACCCTGCTCGACGACGTGCTTGATTTCCGCAAGATCGAAAGCGGACAGATTGTCCTCAAGGAGGAACCGTTCGATGCCATCGTGGCGGTAAGAGACTCAGCTATCATGGTCGATTTCGAATTCAATCGCTGCACGCTTCATTCAAAGAAGGCCAGTGGCTGGCTGCTGGGCGATGTCGGCAAAATCCGCCAAATCATCATCAATCTCGTTTCCAACGCGCTCAAATATGGCGTACCGTCGCGGGCGGAAATTGATGTCGCCACCGAACCGATGGAAAACGGCAAAGTCCGCTATATCGTCGCGGTCAGCAACACCGGGCCGACTATTCCTGCCTCAGAACTTGACCGCATTTTCGAGAGCTTCATCCGTGGCAGCGACGCCGTCGCTCGCAAGATCAGTGGCGCAGGCGTGGGTCTGTCGGTGTCCAAGCAGCTCGCCAACGCCATGGGCGGCCAACTCACCGTTCAAAGCCAGAATGGCCTGACCCGGTTTACGCTAACCGTCGAGTTATCGCCCGCAGCCGACCCCAACGAAAATAGGTTCATCGAAGAAGAAGTAAACGAGGTCGAATACCAAGGCCGCGCTTTGGTGGTCGATGACGACCAGTTCAACCTCGATGTTCTCCAGCCCATGCTGGAGGATATGGGTTATATGGTTGAATCCTCCACCTCGGCGCATTTGGCCCTCCAATACGCTGAAAGCGCCAAGAGTTATGCCTTGGTGCTCACCGACATCTCGATGCCGGAGATGACGGGTCTCGAATTTGCCCAGAAGGTGCGAAAGGTGCTCGTCAGCGTGGGGCCGATCATAGCGGTCAGCGCTTTTTCCACTCAGGAAAAACGAGACATAGCGAAAGCTGCCGGTATCGACGGCTATGTCGTCAAGCCGCTCTCCCGCGCAAAATTGGAACAAGCCATCGCCGAGTTGAAAGGAAGTGCTCTGGCCAAGCCGCCGGATGCGGCTATTTGCGACGAACTGAGCGCGCTCAGATATCTCAAGGAATATAAGCACCTCGAGCCCTTCGTTCAGCAGTTGCCTCAGCAGTGGGGCGTGATTTCGCATTACCTCAACGATGAGACCAATGCCTTGGACGAAAAAGCGGCCGAAAAGGTCCACGCCATTATCGGTCTGGTCGGCTGGGCTTATAACCAGGAGCTGTCGGAAGCCGTGATGGCGCTGGAAAAAGCGGTAAAACGCGCGGATCGCGCCGCCGTCCGCGCCCTAGTGGCCCAAATCGAAGCCGCCGTGCCCAACCTGATCGCACGCGCTAAGGCAATCCTGGAAGGCGATTAAGGCCGCCGTCTCGCCTCAACCATTTAAATGGCTATTTTGAGAGATCGGTGATGCGGCCAAAGCCCATGCGATTGGCCCAGCGGATAAGTTCGGCTTCCCGATGCACGTTGAGTTTGGCCATGACACGCCGCCGGTAATCCTGCACCGTGATCGGCGTCAGGCCCATCAGCTCGGCGATATCCTCGTTGCGCATGCCCCGCGCGAAGTGAGGCAACACGGCTTGCTCGCGGTCGGAGAAAATTTTGTCGAAAAAATGCGGATCGTTTCGCATGCGCGTCCGCATTTGCTGAATCTTATTTGAAAAATAGATTTCCCCCACAAGGACGGCATGGATGGCACTAATCAACGAAGGAGACGCGTCGGTTTTGTGCACAAAGCCTTGAACGCGGGAATGAAACGCCCGATGCAGGATCGCATCGCCGTCGCTCCCCGTAACCAACAAAACCCGCCGTTCGGGCGGCTGTTCAGTCCAGCGTTCCACCCACGTCATCGCATTGCCATCCGGGAGCTGCAAGTCAACGATGGCCAAATCAAAAACCTCATTCGGATTAAGGGCTTCCAGCTCGGCAAGCATATGCTTCTCGACGATCTCGCAACCCGGAAAAGCCATCTGGAGCTTGGTCTGTAACAGGTCGCACATGAGCTGTTGGTCCTCGACTAGGAGAAAGCGGAGTGCGGAAGGCATGGCGCAATGAAAATAGTTCTAGATCGACCTTAGGCGATGCGAAAAAGGTTCAAAAACAGAGGCGGCGGCAAACGAGGTGCCAGAAAAAGCAAGCCCCTTATCCCTCGGTTATGCGGAGGGAAACACACTTCACCTTTCGTCTTTCGTCCCTCTCCGTGCATCGATGGACGACTGTCACCAAGCGAGGTATTGGGGCAAGCAGGCAAGCGCCTTCTGCCGGAAGGCGCCGGAAGATTTCCATGCCGTGCTGTGTCTCGCCAGCCTCGTCTTCACTCATCCCATCGGCTGGAGGGCACGGCGGGCGTTGCGCAAAGCGATCTGCGGGCTGCTAGCCCAAAACTCACAGGTCTGTTTTGTGCAGATCATCATGGCCTATAACGCCACCCCCGACAGCCGGGCCTGGGACGGTCTTCTGCATGACAAAAAAATCATGCAATGTTTCCGGAGCCATCTCACGCCGGAGCAATTTGCTGAATTGCAAATACGCGCGAACATCCGAAATTGACCGGCGAAACCTTCGCATCGATACGACCATTTCGATTCTCAGTTCTGGATGACTGCGCCAAATCAAGGATCGGTCAGACCTATGGCAGCGCCAGCTGGCCGGCCGCTCCAAGGCATCACCCTCAAAGCGCAAGCTCTTTTTCCCTCGGTAGTCGGGTGGATATACTGTTCGATACCCACCCGCGTCCTCCCTGTGAATATGGCATGCCATCTTATCATAAAGCGGCGTATTGGCGGGCACAGGACAAGGTCTACAAAAAACACCCGCCCGCAGATTATCGGGAGGCGCTTTATTTGCCCGACCTCGTATTGGACAATCTCGTCAATTGGTGGACGCGGCGCGCTCTACGAAAAGCGGTCTGCACCCTAATTCTGCGAAACCCACAAGTCTGCTATCGGCAACTTATGACTCCCGACCTGGGAGTTCACGAGAACCGTTCATGGCGGGGTCTGCTGCACGACAAGAAAATCATGCAGTGTTTTAAGGCCCGCTTAAGTCCTCTGCATTACGACTTGTTAGCGGCACGCGCCCGTTTGACGAAATAGAACGCCGGTGTCGTTTGCTTTTCGACGGTCGTGCGCCGGCCAACCTTGGGCAGAAATCACCAGCCGTGGTTTTGTTGCCCTGGAATCTGGGGCATATGTATTCGATAATCAGGTACGCGCTAAACTTCTGATCACACTCTGACCGGCGAAGGGCGGCAGGGCAGTTTTTGACGGTAGCCATCTGTTTTAGGAAGTGGATATCGAAAAGATAGGTTTCCCGTGCGTCGCGCTAAACCTAGGCCCGCGCGAAAGCAATCCTCTATTCCCTCGGCTGACGGGTGAATCGAGAGCTCCCCCCAACCCGTTGGCGGCCCATACTTCATTTATCACTCTGAATTTTCCGTAGCAACCCGGCTCCGCTCAACCTCCTCCTCGCCCAAACAATTTCTGTATGAGTGCTTCTACAAAAACAAGCCGCCAGAATCCGGAGAACTACGCGGGGCAATACCATAAAGCGCGGTACTGGCATTTGCTCGCGAAGTGCACTCCTGAGCCTATTCCGCACAGCAAAAACACCCTTTATTTGGCCAATCTCGTCATCCGCGACCCCATCAGCTGGTGGACGAAACGCGCCATACGCAAAGCGGTGTGTGCGCTCATCGCGCAAAGTTCTCTCGCCTGCCTTTATCAGATCATGGTAGGTGAGCGCGACGCTTCGTGCAATTTCATCTGGCGTGGTCTCCTGCATGATAGATGTATTATGAAGTGTTTTCGTTTTCACCTTACGGGCCCGCAATATAAACAGCTTGCGGCCTTGGCTAAAAGCCCCGCAGAGCGAACTATGCATCCCAAAATGGCTTGAAGAAAAATAATACACAAGAGAGGCGCCCCTCCAAACCTAAGTGGTTTATATTCTTAAAAAAATCCCTGTCGTTACAGCATTCTCGACAATATGACGTTAATAGTGAGAATCCTATTGAAGGCAGAAAGCGCGCTTATTTGGTCGAGCTTCGGTCTAGCGCAGCGGCAATCGCGTTGACCTTTCTCGCTGATTCGATCGTTTCTGTTCCGGTCCAGCTAATCAACTTCAACTGTGCGGGAGGTCATCCATGGCGGGTGATCTTGGTGCAGTCGGGGAGATGGAATCTGGCCGCATCACGCCTCACTCTGATCAGCCATGGCCGCTAAATATTCTCTCGTTGCATCGAAATCCACGGTTAAAGCCGAGGCTTTTCGTTGGGAACTTATGACGGTCCTCGTAAAATTGCCCCGCCCCGAGAAAGGCGATCGAAAAGCGCGGAGCATGCGCCGATGAATGTTTTGATCGTCGTCGGCCACCCGGTCTTTCGAGAAGTTCTTCAGGAGATTTTTTTCGATCGGTTCCCGTCGACCGCAGTTGAGTGTGTAGCCAACGGAGATTCCGCCATCCGACTCATCCAGTCCCAAGGCTTTACGCACCTCGTGCTCGATCTGCAGCTCGCTGACATTGACGGATTCGTGATCGCTGACGCGGCGATTAACTTGCAGCCGACTATTCGAATTATCGTTCTTACTTCCTGTTGCAATAACTACTCAGTTTTTCGTACTGAACGGCGATGTATAAAAGGTTTTGTGGATACACAGTTTGCGACGGCTTCTGCTATTCGTCAGGCAATTGAAAGTGTTGCGGCGGACGGCGTCTACTTCTCTCCGAGTTTTCTACGATTGAAAGCAGAACGGCGTATGGACCCGCGGTCTTTCGACAAGATCCTCAGCGACCGGGAAATGTCAGTGCTGGCGTTGGTCGCAACACCCTTCAGCGATCGAGAAATTGCCAACGAACTGAGCATCTCACCTGAGACAGTGGAAAAACATCGGTTTAACATGTTGCGTAAACTGAATCTGCGCACGACCACCGAACTCATGCGTTTTGCTCGTCTGCACGGGATCGCCTGTTCTCCGGAACACCTACGCAAACCGACCTCAACCTCGCTGTTACCGTCTAGCGTTGCCAACGAAGGCGTGTTCTACGCCGAGGCGATGCGCCACGTGCGTACCGACAACCATACAGTCCAGATTCGTTTCGAACGGCGCAAACCGGCGTCCAAAGTCATTGTTTACTCCAAGAATGAACGTATGGGGGAGGACCGCTTGCGCGACCTAATCGCCAACGACCACGAGGCAGAATCCAGAGTCCAGCGGGCAGAACTCGTAAGTAGAAAGTCGGATAATAGTAAAACGAACCTTCAAGTTGGGGTATGACGGTGATCCGCGCTACCTCATTTTGGCATAAAAAACCCTGTTTGACGTGGAGCTGCGAGCGTTGCGGCCCAAACCAGCTTCGGGATCCTGACGGTTTATGCTCGGCGGGTTGGGCTTCGCTGAATGCTTGGACGAACCACGAACGGATCGGCGATCCTCAAGCAAGCGCGGTTTGCGCCGGACGGCGCTCTGCGTCATGATTTCGGCTTCTTTGGCTTCTTCGGCTGCAGAAATTCATCCACTTCCTTCTTGTTAGACATCTGGTCGATCTGCTTCACGGTATCGGCGGTGCCTTCCTTGGGGTGGATGACGTGAGGGCGGATAAATAACAACAATTCGGTGCGTTCGACCTCCTTATCACGGGCACCGAGCAGATGGCTCAAAATGGGAATTTCAAACAGGAAACCCAGCTTTGTGCGATTGTTCGTATTCTTGGTTCGTTGTAGTCCGCCGAGGACCACCATTTGGTTGTCGTCCACGTTGATGAAGGAGGTTGCCTGGCGACGGCCGATAATCGGCTGCGGCTCGCCATTGACCGAAACGTTGCCGACAATGTCATCTACCTTTTGGTCGATTTTGAGTTGGATCGAACCATCGTCACCGATCAGCGGGGTGACCTTCAGATCGATCGCGATATCCTTATAGGTGACACTTTCATTTGAGGCGATGCCGGAACCGGTCGGGGAAGTCTGTGAGCCGGTGATGACAGGTTGGGACTGGCCGACCAAAATTTCGGCCTCCTTATTATGAGTGGTTACGATGGTGGGGGTGGAGAGGATCCGCACGTTGTTCTTCGATCCGGTGTCACCTAGCGCTGCGCTAAAGGCTGCCGGGTTAACAACGCCGTTAGTTACACTCCAACCCGCCAGAGCGCCGGCAAAATTGGTCACTTGGGTGGCGCCCTTGGCATTGGGGCCAACCGTAAGGTTTAGCGCAGAAATGCCGCTTGTATCCGTATCGTGCAACGTCACCTCGGCAATAATGACCTCAATGCGGACCTGAGAGAGGACGATGTCGATTCGTTCGACGAGGCGGTGCATGAGCAGCAGATCATCCGCGGTGCCCGAAACGATCAAGGCGTTGCTTCGTTCCTCGGCCATAACGGTCAGGACGGAACTGAACTGGGCGGCGGCATCGAGCGACTGCACGAGTCCGGCCACCGCCGCGCCCGGAGTGCTGGCTTCCGGGACAATTGCTTGTACGGCGGCACGGGAGTTTTCCTGCCCAGAATTCCGTCCGCCAGCGTTCTGGCCGGCCACGAGCTGACTCAACGTGGTGGCTACCTCTTTGGCTGAGGCATGCTTGAGATAGATGTAATCGGTACGGGCGTTGGGTCCGGAATGCACATCGAGTTGAGCGATAAGCGTGTCGAAGATCGCCTGCTGCAGCGGGTCGGCGAGGAGCACAATCTGGTTGGTGCGCTCGTCGGCATTATAGCTGGTAGCAGCGCTGAACTGACTCCCCAGTGGACCGGAAAGAATCGCGTGCAGTTTACCGACCACGTCACTGGCTTTAGCAAAATTGAGGGTATAGAATTTGGGCTGGTAGCCGGTTTCGGGCGGCACGTCCAATTGGGCCAAGAGCGTTTCGATCCGCTGGAGGTTGCTCACTGAATCCGTAACCAAAACGGCGTTGGTTCGTTCAAAGACGGCGGGCGCACCGCCAGCGGAACTGAGCATGCCGGCAAATTGGGGCGTGAATTCGCTGGCCCGCAGAAAATGAAGGCGGAATAGTTTGCTGGCCAATCGGCCGCTCGCAGGCAGTTGTAAGGTCGATCCGCGAATCAATTCCGGCGCCTCCGACTTGGCGCCTGTGAGCGGCGTAATTTTTAAAAAGCTATCGTCAAGCGCAGTGACCGCGATGCCGTTGAGGCTCAGTAAAGTTTCAATGGCCCGGATCGCTTCAGCTTTTGTGACCCGTTTTTTAAGCGATAAATTGAGCTGAATATTAGGCAGCGTCTGGGGGCGCAGCAATGTCATCTCCGTCAATGCCTCCAGCATCGTTAGGACCTGATCGAGGCTCTCGTCGTGCATGAGCACCGGCCCAACGAGGTTATCGGTTGTGACTCCAGGCAGGGGCTCGGCCGCGGGCGGCGGGTTCGGAGGTTCTTCTGCCCATACCGACGAACCCAAGGCCAGCGTCATTATCAGGAAAAAGCACCGGCAATTGCGGCGGAACCGAGTGGACATAGGCAGACGCGGGATAGAGGAGGAAGAATTCAAGATTTATTGCTGCTCGCGAGGGAGGCTTCAGGCGTCGGTGCTTGCTGGGCCTGTAGACGGGCGCGGAGTCGTTCCGCCACTTGCCCCAATCTGTTGGCTTCGCTGGCCGAAAGAGGCGGAACCTTGTCGGGCTCTCGAAAGACCAAGGCTTCCTTCTTTCTATTTAGGGCGGCGCGGCTAGTTGAGTTTGAGGCTACGTCGGAGAGATTCACCTGCTCCGCATTAAATGCGAGGGTGAGGGGATGCCCGTTGAATTCCACGACCAGCGTTCGCTTTGCGGCATTGTACTCGCGGGCTGCGATTGGCCCGCCGCTTTCACCGAGGCGAACCCAACGAGACTTTTTTGTCGAGGGATCATAGACGCTAAAGACGTAGTGACCGCCGTCTACCCAAATACTGTGCAATTCCAGTTCATTGCTCGGAGGAGCAACAGCCGGTGGCGGCGGAGTTGCGAAGGGTGAAACCGACAGCCAGGTTTCTAGTGGGGAACTGGCCAAAGCGAGCGATCCGCTGCTCAGACAAAGAGCGAGACGGGAGCTCCGCAGAGCCCGACGGAGAGAGGGATGACCCTTTGATATGGGGGAAGAGGGAGGCATGGGCGTGAAGACCATTCGTTGGCGATGGAAGCGTTAAGGCCGACTTGCCAGATCAATTGATTGCGTGGCGATTAGGGTTGGTTCGATGAGGCCAAGTTTTAGTCCGTAACGAATCAACTGCGGCGTGCTATGACTCTTGGTCTTGCGCAGGACGTCGCGGCGACGAGTCTGCGCAGTGGCGAGCGAAATCCCCTGGTGGACGGCGATTTCCGCGTCGGAGTAAGAGTGGGTGATCCAAGTCAAAACTTCCTGTTCGCGGGTCGTCAGCAAGCGATAGTAGGTAACTTGCGAGGCTTTCAATTGCTGGCTTTTCTTCCGATAGCTGGCGGAAAACCTGGTCGCCCCCTGCCGGACGCGGTCGATGGCCGAGCGGATGCGCGGGATGCCGTCCGCCTTGGTGTCGACCCATCCGTGGATCGTAAGCTGGGCAAGTCGGTACAAATGATACTCAGTCAATTCCGAGCATAAGGCGATGATGCGGGCATCGGGCAACGCCGCATTGATTTTCTGAACCAGCACCATGGTGTCGCAGTCTGGCAGATTGAGATTAATTAGGATCAAATTGGGCCGTGCCTTGACGATATCCTCAGGACTGCGCGGACCGGAGTGCGACACCATGACGACGACAAGCTTCCAATCGAGGCAAAGGCGATGGACTAGTTCTGCGACATAGCGGCTATTTTCAATAATCGCGACGCGAACCGGTGCAACCGACGTCAGCTTCTTATGCGCTTGGGCCAATGGGGAAAATCCACTGTTTGGGGAGGGAGTTCGGTGTATGCGGCCCATTTTTGGCGTAAAAATATTTGAGCCGCAGCTGCGAGGGCAAGCCAAGCCGCTACCGGGTTTCCGGTAATCTGGATCCTTCCCATAAGTCCTGAACCTTCATTTTGTCCCGAGGCCGTTTGTATTTTCCTGAATCCCCCGGCTTCTACCTCCAGAATTTCTTCTCTGCCACCGATGAAAAAGCTCCTCTTGTTATTTGTAATAATTTCGCTGGGCGCCAGCCGCGTGCTGGCCGATTGGACGACGCGTCCGCCGGCCACCGCTACCGCCGGACAGTCAATCACGGTGGCGGCAACCGCGTCGTTGTATGTGCCGGCAGGTGGTGGTGGGTCTCTGACCATTTATTACAGTTACAATGGGGGGGCCGCTGTCCAATTCGCCAGTGGGAGCGCCGGCGGTCCTTCAGGAAGCTACACTCTCACGGCGGGGCCGACCACGCTGACCAACGTCCAACCTGGCTCCTACGTCTGGACCATGACCGGGTTAGGCAGCGGTGGCACGGTCTCCGGTTTGGGCAGCCCGATCACCACCACAGTGCCAGCAACCACGCCGATCACGGCGGCGACGCTTTCCACCCTGACCTTTAACGGGTCACCCCAGACGCCAACGGTGACCGGTGTGACGCCCAGTACCGCCATGGGCAGTGTCTCATTGTCTGCCACGGCCCAGACCAATGCTGGCACCTATACAGCCTCAGTAACGGGAACGGGCAGTTATTCCGGTACTTTGAGCGGGCTGAGCTGGACGATCAACAAGATCAATGCGTTCACCCCGACGATCAGTGCCTCGGCCAATCCGGTGACCTATGGAAACACCGTGACCTTCACCCCGGCCAACGGGACGACCAATCTCTATGCTTGGTTGGTCAATGGCGCGACTGTTTCCAACTACAATGGATCGAGCTGGTCTCCTGTCTCCGGCTTATACGCGGGGGGAACCTGGACAACTTCCGGCGTGAATCTGGTTCTGACGCCGACCTCGGTCACCAATTTCACGGTGAATTTCCAGGACACTGGCAACGTCAACTACAATGCCATGACCTCAGCCACTACCACGGTTACCGTGGTACCCCGCTCGATCACCGTGACCTTGTCCGGCTCCAAGCTCTATGATGGCACGGGGACCTCCTCGGGCGCTACGGCCTCCATCACTTCAGGAACGCTCGCAGCCGGTGACTTGATTGGCTACGGCTTCGGGACCACTGGCAGTGCCAACGTGGGTTCCTATTCCGGTCTCACCGCGGCGACGATCACGAATGCGAGTGCGCCGACGACTCGCACCGGCAGCTACGCGATCACGTATAATGGCAGCTACACCATCAATCCGTCTTCCATCTCGGCGGCGACGATTGCACCCTTTACTTACTCCGGTGCAGCCCAGTCTCCAACTGCCGCCGCCAGCGTAACTCCGGCCGGTGCGACGGTGACGGTTTCCGCACCCGCCCAAACCAACGCCGGCACCTATGCGACGGCGACGGTCACTGGCACCGTCAACTACACCGGCACCCTCTCTGCTGTTTCGTGGACGATCAATAAGGCTGCGCAAGCGGCAGTCACGATCAATTCGGTGTCATCGTACCCCCTCGGCAACACCTACACGGCCACCGCGACGGGCGGCCCCGGAATCGGAGCCATCGTCTGGGCCTTGGGTAGTGGTTCGACCGCCGCGGGCGCGGCGATCAATGCCTCCACGGGTATGGTCACGGCCAACAGCACGGGGACGGTCGTCATCACCGCTTACCGCGCTGCTGACACCAACTACAACCAATCGGCAACAACGGCTCCTTTCACGGTCACTGTCATGCCCGACACCACCGCTCCCAGCCTGCCAGTAAGCCTCAATGCCACGGTGGTGGCCGTGAGTTCCTTCACCCTCAACTGGACCGCTTCGACCGACAATGTCGGCGTCACGGCCTATGAAGTATTTCGCAACGGGGTTTCTCAGGGGACAACGTCCGCGCTTTCCCAAGCCCAATCGGGCCTGACTCCCGGGACCACTTACGCCGTGACCGTGCGAGCCCGTGATGCGGCCGGCAATTGGTCGGCGCAGAGTACACCCTTGAATGTGACGACCGCGACGGATGGACAGGCTCCCAGCGTACCGACGGGTCTGGGGTACTCCAATTTAACACCCACTTCCTTCACGCTGAGTTGGACGGCTGCGACGGATAATGTCGGTGTCACCAATTACCGGGTTTACAAGGCTGGGGTGCTTTACAA
>Ga0209583_10000529_pt1 | contig 11761 bp, 8 predicted proteins | sample Str014_FD_187201 | JGI IMG/M metagenome (GOLD analysis project Ga0209583, IMG submission 187201) | Freshwater sediment microbial communities in response to fracking from Pennsylvania, USA - Straight Creek_MetaG_SC_2014 (SPAdes) (version 2) | ecosystem: Environmental > Aquatic > Freshwater >... | reverse complement strand
CTGTGTGAGCGTTTAGCTCCCGAAAACGGCCGTGCTCTGGAACACACTTAAGCACACCTCCGAGGCACACCAGTGTCGATCACGATTTGAACGCTCGGCGCGCTCAAGCCCGACCACCGCCGAAGGATAATTGAAAACATGGCCAATACCACTTCCGCCAAAAAGGCGACCCGCAAGATTGCCCGCCGCACCATCGTCAACAAGTCGCGACGCACCCAGATGCGCGGCGCGGTACGGACCGTCGAGGAAGCCATTAAGAGTGGCGATCGCGATGCAGCCTTGAAGGCAATGGCCCGCGCGGAGCCTGAACTGATGCAGGCGGCGCAGCGCAACATCATTCATAAGAACAACGCCAGCCGAAAAGTCTCGCGCCTGGTACACCAGATCGCCAAGCTGGCCAACTGACGGAAAGAGACATTCGTCAGGCCCGGCTCCGCCGGGCTTTTTTCTTTTCAGAACTGTTCGTTGCTGCACGGACCAGCCTCGGTCCCCCCGTATTTTTACGTGGTGCGGCTTTGCCGCACCAGAAACCGGGCGCGTAACCTCGCGCTTGGCGGCGCCGGAATCCAAATAGTTCGGTCTTTCGCCGCGGCTCGCTGCGCCGGGTTACCCTAAAAAATAATCGAAAAAAACTTCGCCTCGCTAATTACTTATCCCCATAGCGGGTCCAAGCGTTTTGAAAAATGGCTCCCAGCGGACCGGACGTGAAGATTTTATTAAAATTTTTTGCGGTTGCAGCGAGATTTGTGACGGCCCGCACCGCGGCCCTTTTTGTGCTTTGATTCAAAAACTTGCTTTCGAGCCTCGCAATTGCATTGCGGCAACACTTGGCAAGACTCGCTGACGCGGATCGAATCAAGGATTGTCAGAAACCGCTCATAGTGCAATTCTCAAATCGTTCGCAGCGTCTATGGCTCGCCAGATCAGCGCGGTTTGAGAACCATGGACGGACGTGCAAATCGGCGGCGATGCGCGCGTTAGCGACGCTTTCCAGGCGATGGCAAGTTAGTAACCCATGGTAAAATGGGAGCGGTTGATCTGTGTCTAAATTTCTCAGTCGTGACGTGCAAGGTTTTGCCCGACCCGAGCAAGAGAGATGTACACCAGCCGACGGCATGACATCGGGGAACGCGGAGCAGGTGGACGGGTTGACTAGGACAGACTGAGGTACGCGGCGGCAGAGCGCTGAACGTTTCGATGTTTAGTGGCGGCAGACTGAATTTGGAAACACGTGCGAGCTGATAGCTTGCCGCGCCTAATCGCGGCGAGTGGGGGAGGTAGTATGCCTTACGGAACCATTTCGGTATTTGATCCGAAACGAATTTTCACTTGCTCCGTATTTTGTGGGCCTCTCTCTTCCAAGAAGCCGCCCTATCGATCTCCGGAAAGTCCGTCGAGTACGCACTGACCTAACGGACGCTTCGTTCCTTGCTGATCCCGGCCGACGATTTGACTTTGGTGGTCTTCGCCGCTCGGCCGAGCTTTGCCCGGATTTTGAAGCTTCGTGTGAGGTCATGACGCTGGCAGGAATCCTGCACGGCGTTTTCATTGAGCCAATTACTCATTCAGAGAAGTTTTCAAGCAATGACAAATATGGAACAGGATCGCTGGTCGCGCGTAATGGGCAGGTTGCGGTCAACTGTGGGCGAGGATGTCTATACGAGCTGGTTCGCTCGGATGGACCTTGAAAGCGTGCACGATGAAAGCGTGCATTTGTCGGTTCCGACGCGCTTTCTCAAGAGCTGGATTCAGGCGCATTATGCCGATCGGGTCCTCTCCTGCTGGCAGGCCGAGATACCGAACGTGCATCGGATTGACCTCACCGTGCGTACGGCAATGCGATGTGCGACCCCGGCAAAGGAGGCACACGCTCCCGGCGATCAACGACGCACCGAGCGGCTCGACAGTCGGCCCGCGACCGAATTGCGCGCGACGGCGACGGCGCCGGTGTCCGCCAGCCATGACGCGCTCGGCGGCTCGCCGCTCGATCCGCGACTGACGTTTGCAAGTTTCGTGATCGGGCGCTCGAACACGCTAGCCCATGCGGCTGCACGCCAGGTCGCCGAAGGGCGGCGCGGCGACGCGGTAATGTTCAACCCGCTGTACATTCATGCCGGCGTCGGGCTCGGCAAAACCCATCTCCTGCAGGCCGTGACATGGGCCGGGAATTCAGGCAGCGAGCGCAAGGTGCTCTACCTTACCGCCGAGAAATTCATGTACGGCTTCGTCGCCGCCCTGAAGACGCAGACGGCGCTGGCGTTCAAGGAAGCGTTGCGCGGCATCGACGTGCTCGTAATCGATGATCTGCAATTCCTCCAGGGGAAATCGACGCAGGCGGAATTCTGTCACACGCTGAACGCTCTGATCGACGCCGGCCGCCAGGTCGTGATTGCCGCCGACCGTCCGCCATCCGACCTCGAGAGTCTCGATGACCGCGTGCGCTCGCGACTTGCCGGCGGGCTGGTCGTCGAAATGGGGTCGCTCGGCGAAGATCTGCGGCTGGGAATTCTGAAATCGCGCGTCGCGGCTGCACGTGCCCATCATGCGAGCTTCGACGTGCCCGAACCGGTGCTGGACTATCTGGCCCGGACCATCACCCATAATGGCCGCGACCTTGAGGGCGCCATCAACCGCCTGCTGGCGCACAGCAAGCTCAATGCCCAGCCGGTGACGCTGGAGATGGCCGAGCGCGAGGTGCGCGACCTGATCCGTCCGCAGGAACCGAAGCGGATCAAGATCGAGGACATTCAACGGGTGGTGGCCCGGCAATATAATGTGAGCCGTTCCGACCTGTTGTCTTCCCGCCGCACCGCGAATGTGGTCCGCCCGCGTCAGGTCGCGATGTATCTGGCGAAGACCCTGACGCTGCGTTCGCTGCCCGAGATCGGCCGGCGGTTCGGCGGCCGCGACCACACCACGGTGCTGCACGCCGTGCGCAAGATCGAGGCGCTGGTGACCAAGGACACGTCATTGTCGGAAGAGGTCGAGTCGCTGAAGCGACAGTTGCAGGAATGAATTCGCGATCCGCTCCCGGCTGTTCGGGGGCAGCAGAAAATTTCCTTCATCCAAACGTGGGAAACGGCCCTCGCGTCCCTTGCACTTGAGCTCCATCCGCGCCACCTTGCGGTCCCCCCGGGGGTTTGATCAAATCCGGTTTTGATCGAACTTTTCGGCTGTCAATGGCCGCGGCGCGCCTTCTGGGCCGCCCGGCTTTTCCATCTCAGGGATCAGGCGGGTATTGCAATGAAGGTCACCGTCGAACGTGCGCAACTCCTGAAATCGCTGGGCCACGTGCATCGCGTGGTCGAGCGTCGCAACACCATCCCGATCCTGGGAAATGTGCTGATCCGCGCTGAAAACGCCCGGCTGTCGCTCAAGGCGACCGACCTCGATCTTGAGGTAACGGAAACGCTGGCTGCGGAAACCGGAACCGGCGGCTCCACCACCGTTCCCGCCCACATGTTCTACGACATCGTCCGCAAGCTGCCGGACGGCGCGCAGATCGTACTGGAAGCAGATGGCGACCGTTCAGTGCTGGCGATCCGCGCGGGCCGCTCGCGCTTTACGCTGCAGACCTTGCCGGAGAGCGATTTTCCCGATCTTGCAGCCGGAGACATGACGCATTCGTTTGCGCTGGCCGCCGCCGACATCAAGCGACTGATCGATCGTACGCAATTCGCGATCTCGACCGAAGAAACCCGCTATTATCTCAACGGCATCTATCTGCATTCGGCCGGCAGCGCCAGCGCGGCGACCTTGCGCGGGGTGGCAACCGACGGTCATCGTCTGGCCCAGATCGACCTGGCCATGCCGAAGGGCGCATCCGGCATGCCGGGCGTCATCGTGCCGCGCAAGACCGTCGGCGAGGTGCTCCGACTGATCGAAGACAATGAGGCCGAGGTTGCGATCGAACTTTCGCAGGGCAAGATCCGTTTCACCATCGGCAACGTGGTGCTGACCTCCAAACTGATCGATGGCACCTTTCCGGATTACGGCCGTGTCATTCCCCAGAACAACGACAAGGAACTCATCGTCGACAAGAAGGATTTCGAAGCCGCGGTCGACCGCGTCTCGACCATCTCGAGCGAGCGCGGCCGCGCCGTGAAGCTGGCGCTGTCCGCGGGCAAGCTGCTGCTGTCCGTCACCAATCCGGATTCCGGCAGCGCCACCGAGGAGCTCGAGGTCGAATATGCCTCCGATGCGCTCGATATCGGGTTCAACTCGCGCTATCTGCTGGATATCGCGGCCCAGATCGAGGGCGAGGTAGCCGTGCTACGCCTCGCCGACCCGGGTTCGCCGACGCTGGTGCAGGACAAGGACAACAAGGGCGCACTCTACGTGCTGATGCCGATGCGGGTGTGAGTATCGGCAAGCCGCGCTCTGACTTTCCCTCTCCCCCTGTGGGAGAGGGTGGCGCCGAACGAAGTTCGGCGACGGGTGAGGGGTTCGCGCCGCAGACGCCACACCATCGGCCTACCGCCAAGCGTATCCGGCATTTCGCAAAAAAGATGCGCCGCGAGCCTACCGACGCTGAAGCCGCAATGTGGCGATTGCTACGGGATCGCCGATTGGCGTCCTTCAAATTTCGTCGGCAAGTCCCCTTTCAAAGCTTCGTACTCGACTTTGTTTGCTTCGAAAGGCGCTTCATCATCGAAATCGATGGTAGTCAGCATGTGGAATCCAAGCGTGATGATGCGAGAGAAGCCGTATTGATTGCCGAGGGATTCCGTATCGCGCGTTACTGGAACAATGATGTGCTGCAACAACCCTCTGTCGTGCTGGAGGACATTTTCGTAAAGCTTGCCGAGCTGTAAGAACCCCTCACCCGTCGCCTCACTTCGTGAGGCGCCACCCTCTCCCACAGGGGGAGAGGGAAGAAAGATCGACGTCTCCTCCCGCATGATCCCCTCACGCATCCACCGACTGTCGCTGACGCATTTCCGCAATTATCGCGCGGCGAATCTGCGGACACGCCGCGATGTCGTGGTGCTGGTGGGGCCGAATGGTGCGGGCAAGACCAACTGCCTCGAAGCGATCTCGTTTCTCTCCCCGGGACGCGGTCTGCGGCGCGCGACGCTCGACGACGTCGCCGACAATCAGGGCGACGGCTCCTGGGCGGTATCCGCCGAGGTCGAGGGCGCATTGGGCCTCGCGACCCTCGGCACCGGCATCGATGCGACCGGCAGCGAAGGGGCCTCCGCCAGCCGGCGCTGCCGCATCGATCGCGAACCGGTGAATTCGGCCGCGGCCTTCGGCGATCATTTGCGCATGGTGTGGCTGACGCCCGCGATGGACGGATTGTTTCTCGGCGCCGCTTCCGAGCGGCGGCGGTTCTTCGACCGGCTGGTGCTGGCGATCGACGGCGAGCATTCGAGCCGGGTAGCGGCGCTGGAGCGGTCCCTGCGTTCGCGAAACCGACTGCTGGAAGTGCGGAACTACGACGACCACTGGTGTGATGCGATCGAACGCGAAACCGCCGAGCTCGCCGTCGCGGTGGCGGCGACGCGCGGCCAGACCGCCGCGAAGCTCGCGGCGATGCTGCGCGAACGCGGCCGGGCGTCCGCCTTTCCTTCCGCGCAGATCTTGCTCGACGGCTGGATGGAAAACGCCCTTATCGCCGAACCCGCCACCGCCGTGGAAGACCGTTACCGTCATATCCTGCGCGACAGCCGGGCCCGCGACGCCGCGGCGGGTCGAACACTCGACGGACCCCATCTCACCGATCTGGAGGTAATTTATGCCCCCAAGAGTATACCGGCGCGCGACGCGTCCACCGGCGAACAGAAAGCATTGCTGATCGGGCTGGTGCTGGCGCATGCCACGCTGGTCGCCGAAATGACCGGCATCGTGCCGCTGCTGCTGCTCGACGAGGTCGTCGCGCACCTCGATCCGACCAGGCGCAAAGCGCTGTTCGACGAGTTGACGAAACTCGGGGCGCAGGTCTGGATGACCGGCGCCGATCCCGCGGCCTTCGCCGATGTCGGTTCGAACGGCGAAATCTTCGACGTCGAGGCGGGCCGGATCGCCAGCCGTCAATGAGCCCGTGCGGCCCTGAGCCTTCTCTTGCCTTGCAGGTCCGCCACGGCCTGACATTCGCGGTCAAAAGAGCTGTCGACGAGATCGGGCAATCAGCCCCGTATCGCGCTTTTGGAGGCTCCCCGAATCGGCTCCTCGGCGGCTTGAAATCGAGCCCAAAAATCCCATCTGTTCAATGGCTTGCAGCACAGGACTTTGCGCTAGGCGCATCGCCCCTTTCATGGCACAAATAAATCAATCAGCGCCTCATATTGCGCAGCTGATTCGGGACATCCTCGAAGGCCTCATATGACAGAACCTGCCCGGCGGACACCTGCCGATACTGAGCATCCCGTTCCCGTTGAATACGGCGCGGAATCGATCCGGGTCCTGAAGGGCCTCGATGCCGTGCGCAAGCGGCCGGGCATGTATATCGGCGACACCGACGACGGTTCCGGCCTGCATCACATGGTTTATGAGGTCGTCGACAACGCCATCGACGAGGCGCTCGCAGGTCACGCTACCGCGGTGGAAGTCGTGCTCAACGCCGACGGCTCCGTCACCGTGCGCGACGACGGCCGCGGCATTCCCGTCGACATCCACAAGGGCGAAGGCATTTCGGCGGCCGAAGTCATCATGACGCAGTTGCACGCCGGCGGAAAATTCGACCAGAACTCCTACAAGGTGTCGGGCGGCCTGCACGGTGTCGGCGTTTCCGTGGTCAACGCGCTGTCGAGCAAGCTGCAATTGCGGGTCTGGCGCGATGGCAAGGAGCATTTCATCGAATTCGCCCATGGTGATGCGGTGGCGCCGCTCGAAGTTGTGGGCGAGGCCGGTGGCAAGCGCGGCACCGAGGTGACATTCCTCGCCTCCACCGAAACCTTCACCAATGTCGAATATGACTTCGCGACGCTGGAGCACCGCCTGCGCGAGCTCGCGTTCCTGAATTCCGGCGTCAACATCGTGCTGTCGGACATGCGCCATGCGGTCGAGAAGCGCGAGGAGATGCGTTACGTCGGCGGCGTCGAGGAATTCGTCAAATATCTCGACCGCAACAAGAAGGCGATGGTGCCGGCCCCGATCATGGTGCGTTCGGACATGAACGGCATCGGCGTCGAGGCCGCGCTGTGGTGGAACGACAGCTACCATGAGAACGTGCTGTGCTTCACCAACAACATCCCGCAGCGCGACGGCGGCACCCATCTCGCGGGCTTCCGCGGCGCGCTGACGCGTCAGGTCAACGGCTATGCCGACGCCCACGCCAAGAAGGAAAAAATCGCGCTCACCGGTGACGATTGCCGCGAAGGCCTGACAGCAGTGCTGTCGGTGAAAGTACCGGATCCGAAATTCTCATCGCAGACCAAGGACAAGCTGGTGTCCTCGGAAGTGCGCCCGGTGGTCGAGAACGTTCTCAACGAGGCGCTGGCGGCGTGGTTCGAGGAGCATCCGACCGAGGCCAAGGTGATCGTCGGCAAGGTGATCCAGGCGGCAGCCGCGCGTGAGGCCGCGCGCAAGGCGCGTGAGCTGACGCGGAAAAATCCCCTCAGCGTGTCCTCGCTGCCCGGTAAGCTCGCTGACTGCCAGGAGAAGGATCCCGCCAAGTCCGAACTGTTCATCGTCGAGGGCGATTCGGCCGGCGGCAGCGCCAAAATGGGCCGCAACCGCGAATTCCAGGCGGTGCTGCCGCTGCGCGGCAAGATACTCAACGTCGAGCGCGTCCGCCCCGACAAGATGCTCTCCAGCGAGCAGATCGGCACGCTGATCACCGCGCTCGGCACCGGCATCAGCGATGATTTCAGCGTCGACAAGCTGCGCTATCACAAGATCATCGTGATGACCGACGCCGACGTCGACGGCGCCCATATCCGCACCCTGCTGCTGACATTCTTCTATCGACAGATGCGCGAATTGATCGATCGCGGCCACCTCTATATCGCGCAGCCGCCGCTCTACAAGGTGATGCGCGGCAAGTCCGAGCAGTACCTGAAGGACGAACGCGCGCTGGAAGATTACCTGATCGCGACCGGGCTGGACGACTGCATCTTCAAGTTGGCGTCGGGCGAAGACCGCGGCGGTCGCGACCTGCACGCGCTGGTCGAGGACGCCCGCGTGATCCGCGGTATCCTGAACAATTTGCACAGCCGCTATAACCGCAAGGTGATCGAGCAGGCGGCGATTGCCGGCGTGCTCAGTCCGAAAATCACCGGCGACATCGCGACCGCCAACGCCGCGGCGGATTATATCGCCCGCCGGCTCGACGCCTTGGCCGATGAAGTCGAGCGCGGCTGGACCGGGCGCTTCACCGAAGGCCAGGGTTTCCTGTTCGAGCGCACCGTCCGCGGCGTCAAGGATGTCGCCATCATCGACGATGCCTTGCTCGGCTCCGCCGACGCCCGCAAGCTCGACGACTATGCCGCCAGGCTGCAGGAGGCCTATCCGAAGCCTGGCCTGTTGCGCCGCAAGGATACCGAAACCGCCATTCACGGCCCGGTCAGCCTGTTCGAGGCAGTGACCGATTCCGGCCGCAAGGGAGTGACTCTGCAGCGCTACAAAGGTCTCGGCGAAATGAACCCGGGCCAGCTCTGGGAAACCACGCTCGACGTCAACGAGCGCTCGCTGCTGCAGGTGAAGATCAAGGAGGTCGACGAGGCCGATGACATCTTCACCAAGCTGATGGGCGACGTGGTCGAGCCGCGCCGTGAATTCATCCAGGACAACTCGCTCAGCGCCAACGTCGACGTGTGAGGCGCAAGGCTCTCATGGCGCCCATTCAATACATTGTTGAAGGCGGCCACCGTCTCGCGGGCACGATCGAGCCGTCCGGCAACAAAAACGCGGCCTTGCCGATCATCGCCGCCGCGCTTCTGACCGAACATCCGGTCACGCTGGAGAACGTGCCGCGCATCCGCGACACCGAGACGCTGGTCGAACTGATCCGGTCGGTCGGCGCGTCGGCAGAATGGCTCGGGCGCAATACGCTGGCGATCCACGCCAAGAATATCCGCGCCGCCGATCTCGATCCAGAGCTGTGCGCGCGGATCCGCGCCTCGATCCTGCTGGCGGGACCGCTGCTGGCCCGCTGCGGCGAGGTCGCCTTGCCGCCGCCCGGCGGCGACGTGATCGGCCGTCGGCGCCTCGATACGCATTTCCTCGCCTTCGAACAGCTCGGCGCCATCGTGACCGCCACCCATCGGCTGGAATTCCGCGCCGCGCGCCTGAAGGGCGCCGACGTGTTCCTCGATGAGCCGAGCGTGACCGCCACCGAAAACGCGCTGGTCGCCGCCGTGGGCGCCCACGGCACCACTCATCTGCGCAATGCCGCCTCCGAGCCGCATGTCCAGGATCTCGCGCATTTTCTGGTCGCGCTCGGCGCCAAAATCGAGGGCGTCGGCACCAACACCATCATCGTGCATGGTCCGGCGACACTGGGCGGAGCGCGCTACGCCATCCAGCCCGACCACATCGAGGTGGGCTCGCTGGTCGGGCTTGCCGCGGTGACGCGCTCGCCGTTGCGCATCGCGCGCGCCGGCATCGAGCATTTGCGCTCGATCCGGATGGGTTTTGAACGGCTCGGCATCGTCTGCGGCGTCGAAGACGACGATCTCGTGGTACCGTCCGGCCAGGCCATGAAGATCCATGACGATTTCGGCGGCCATGTGCCGAAGCTCGAGGATCAGCCGTGGCCGGCCTTCCCCGCCGACCTGATGTCGATCGCGATCGTCACCGCGACCCAGTGCGACGGCGTCATCCTGATGTTCGAGAAGATGTTCGAATCGCGGATGTTCTTTGTCGACAAGCTGATCTCGATGGGCGCCCGCATCGTGCTGTGCGACCCGCACCGCGCCATCGTGGCGGGCCCGAGTCGGCTGCGTGGCGCGTTGATGACCTCCCCTGACATCCGCGCCGGCATGGCCATGCTGCTGGCCGCGGTGGCCGCGGAAGGTACCTCAACCATCAACAACGCCGACCAGATCGAGCGTGGCTATGAGCGCATCGACGAACGGCTTAATGCGCTTGGGGCGAAGATCACGCGGGTGCCCGCGCGGGGATGATCGATAGGCCGCGGCAACGCGGTCACGTTTTTGAACCGCGGCAGTGCTAGAGTCTTTTTTGCATGACCTCCCTCGCTAAAATCGAACGCGCGTCGGTCGCGCCGCGCGCAGCGGCGGCGCCCGGCAACCATCTCGTCCTCGAACTGACGGAGACGCTCAAGCTCGCCGCCCCCCTCGCACTGACCCAGCTCGGGCAGATCGCGATGATGACGACTGACCTCGCCTTCATCGGACATCTCGGCGGCGACGCGGTGGCTGCCGCCGCGCTGGCACATACCGTCTACTTCGTCAGCTTCACCTTCGGCATGGGGCTGGTGTCGGCGGTGGCGCCACTGGCGGCCCAGGCCTTTGGCGCGCGCAACCCGCATGGGGTACGGCGGGCGTTGCGTACCGGCCTGTGGGCCGCGCTGTTGATCTCGCTGCCGATGATGGCGTTTCCGCTTCGCGGCGAGCAGATCCTGCTGGCGCTCGGTCAATCGCCGACGGTCGCCGCTCTCGCCCAACCCTATCTGCTCGGCCTCGCCTGGAGCATTCTGCCGGCGCTGTGGTTCATGGCAATCCGGGGCTTCATGAGCGCGGTCAACCGGCCGGAGCCGATCCTGTGGATCACGCTCGCCGCGATTCCGGCCAATGCGCTGTTGGTTTATCTCTTGCTATACGGCGAGTTCGGCCTGCCCCGGCTCGGCCTGTTCGGTGCCGGGCTCGCGACCTCGATCATCAATGTCGGGATGTTTCTGGCAGGCCTGTGGTTCGCGGCGCGGCGCCGGCCGTTCCGAAAATTCGCCGTGCTAGGCCATGTCTGGCGCATCGACTGGCATTTGATGCGGCAGCTCATCCTGATCGGCGCGCCGATTTCGATGGCCTTCCTGCTGGAATATGGCCTGTTCGGCGCCGCCGCCCTGCTGATGGGCCTGATCAGCACCACGGCGCTGGCGGCCCACCAGATTGCGCTGCAGATCACCGCCATTCTGTTTATGGTTCCCCTTGGCATCGGAATGGCGGCGACCGTCCGGGTCGGCCACGCCATCGGTCGCAACGACGCCGGCGCGGTGCGACGGGCCGGTTTGGTTGCGACGCTGCTCGGCATCGTCCTGGTCGCCGCGTTGACGCTTGCGGTGATCGTGAGCCGATCTGCCATCGCCGTCCTTTTCCTTGGCGATGCCAACGGTCCCGCGGGACAACTCACCGCGACGCTGCTGCTGGTCGGCGCTACGTTCTTCGTCGCCGACGGTATCCAGACCGTCGCCGCCGGATCGCTTCGCGGCATGAACGACACGCGGGTGCCGTTGCTGTTCGCCGTCATCAGCTACTGGCTGATCGGATTCCCCTGCGCTTGCGCGCTCGGCTTCTGGACCGCCTGGGGTGCGGTCGGCGTCTGGATCGGGCTGTCCTGCGGGACCGCGGTCTATGCAATTCTTCTTGTCTTGCGTTTCCGCCTGCTCGCGCGCAGGCTTTGACTCGATGAATGTCCGCGAGATCACGCCCGAAGTCGACGCCAACGCGCTACTGGCCGGCGCGCAATTCATCGACGCCTTTCGTCTTGAAGCAAAATGTCCAGCCGTCAACGCACGGCGCGCCGCGAAACGAATGATCGGCCGATTGCCGCGCTGGGTCGACACACTCCTCGCCCTCCGCAACAGGCTGGTTGCCCCGTTCGGTCTGAAAACGTCCGGCGCGAGCAAAGCCGAACCGAG
>Ga0209583_10000528_pt1 | contig 11768 bp, 8 predicted proteins | sample Str014_FD_187201 | JGI IMG/M metagenome (GOLD analysis project Ga0209583, IMG submission 187201) | Freshwater sediment microbial communities in response to fracking from Pennsylvania, USA - Straight Creek_MetaG_SC_2014 (SPAdes) (version 2) | ecosystem: Environmental > Aquatic > Freshwater >... | reverse complement strand
GGAGGCGGCGATGCTGGCGCCGAACGCGGAAGTCAGCTTGTTCCCGTGGAAGGAGCCAAAGGAGCGGATTCCGCTGGCGGTGCGCCAGATCCGTTCCTTCCTCCGCGCGCACCGGCCGGCTACTTGATGGTTTGTAGCCATGGACTACTTTGCGCCGGGATGGCTGAGGTGCTTCAAGCGGCGGAGTTTTCGGGCTGGCTGCAGCAGCTCGGGGACGCCAATGAGGTGGCGCGCATTGTCGGAGGCGATAAGCGTACACAACAGCGGGACATTAAACCGGCTCAGAAAATAGCGGAGACATTGTGATACCCAGGACGACACGATTTGATGCCGCCGACTATCTCGACACCGAAGCGCGTCAGGTTGCCTATATCGCGGCGGCACTTGAATCCGGTGACGCGGATTTCGTGCGTGACGCGCTTGGTCTCGTTGCACGGGCTCGCGGGATGGCGGAGATTGCGAAGAAGGCCGGTTTGAACCGCGAGAGTCTGTACAAGGCGCTCGGGGAGACCGGCAATCCCGAATTCGGCACCGTCATGCGCATCGTTCGCGCCTTGGGCCTAACCCTTTCGGCACGCCCGGCGGCGAGTGGACGGACACCAAAACGGCGCCGGGTCGCGTTAGCCAAGGTGGCAGCACATGAGCGTGGCACGCCACTTCGGAAGACGCTATGGCCGCCACGACGAGGCGCAACTCTCGCAACCCCCGTGCGCGCCGCCGCTGCGGCATCATCTTCATCCTTTCGGCCGCCGCCGCCATCGAACCTCTCCATTTGTAACGCGTGACACTGTAACGCGTTACGGCCCGGCGGTTGCGCGCCACGCTATCGTAGCGCACGCGTCTGGTTTCACCCCGCCAGCGCCAATGGCGCAGCCTTTTCCGGTGAGCCCGACCACCCTCCCTAGTCGGGTAGGGTTTCTCCGGAACCGCCGAGTTCGGCGGGCAGGTCTTTGTACTTCGGCAAACCGTCGCGCACGGAAACCATCTTGCTCGCGTAATTCGCATGCAGCGTCGGCGCATGCGTGTAACCCCTCAGCAGATTGGCATAGACATCGACCAGCCGCATGCGCGGATGATCGGTCATGACATGGCCGCCGCAGACCTTGCAGAACTTGCGGTAGGAATTCTCGGTCTTGTGGAAGGTGCCGATGTCGGCTTCGCCCTTGATGACGCGTACGCTGTCCGACTTCCACAGGCTGAAGGCGTTGATCGGCGCCGCCGACCAGGCCTGGCAATCCCCGCAATGGCAGTAGCCGGCGAATACCGGCTTGCCGGTTGCCTCCAGTTCGACCGCCCCGCAGAAGCAGCCGGCCTTGTAGGTGGCGGCCTCGGTGTTCGCCGCTGCGCCCTCTGCCAGCAGGTCGTTGTATTCGGGACGCTTGGTCATGTAGTTGCGAATGAAGTCGCATTCGACCGCGAGCTTGCGCCCCTGCGCCCGCACCGCGTCGAGGGTCGCGCGTCCCAGTCTGGAGGCGATGCCTTGCCCGCCCAGTTCGGCCGGCACCTCGGTATGGACCAGCGTGATCGCGCCCGGCGATTTCCGGTAGGTGACGAACGCGATCGTGCTCCCGACATCGAGTTCAAATCGATTGTTGCTCTCGTTATCGCGAAGATTGTCGGTCATGGTCGCTCCGTATCGGCGTCGGCCTCGTATGAACTACGTCGCAGGTACTTCCGGCGCCGGCGGGAACACCACGCGGTCTCCGGTTACATCTCATATCAGATCGCGGGCATGATCAGACCGACCCTCATGTCTTTCGCCACATAGACGCATGTGTCATCGGCAAGCACACGGCCGTTCGCAATTCCAAGCGCCAGTTTGCCGCGCCTGACCTGGCGCATATCAACCTCATAGCGCACGCGTCTGGTTTCCGGCGTGATATGCCCGCTGAACTTCACCTCGCCAACGCCGACGGCGCGGCCTTTGCCCGGTGAGCCCGACCAGCCAAGCCAGTAGCCGATGATCTGCCACATGGCGTCCAGGCCCAGACATCCCGGCATCACGGCGTCGCCGGGAAAGTGACAATTAAAGAACCAGAGGCTCGGCGTAATGTCCAACTCACCGATGATATGGCCCTTTCCGAATTCGCCGCCGTCCACGCTGATCTCCGTGATGCGGTCCATCATCAGCATGGGCGGCGCCGGCAACTGCGCATTGCCTGGGCCGAAATAGCCGCCTTCGCCCGACCTGAGCAGATCTTCCTTTGTGTAGGACGATTGCGGCGCGTGAAAATCGTGTGGGTTGGACAACACAACATGACCTTTGGCGAAGCGCGGTTGGTAGTTGCTGAACGTCAGACAGGGCGCCTACGGCATGCTCAGTTCATGCCGGCCGACCACCATCCAGTGCACCTCATCGGGGCCGTCGGCGAAGCGCAAATGCCGCACGTCCTGGTACATTTCGGCGAGCGGCGTCCATTGCGAAATGCCGGTCGCGCCGTGCATCTGGATGGCCTGGTCGATGATCCTGCAGGTCCGCTCGGGCACCATGGCCTTGACCATGCTGACCCAGATGCGGGCTTCCTTGTTGCCGAGCACGTCCATCGCCTTCGCGGCCTTCAGCACCATCAGCCGCATCGCCTCGATCTCGCAGCGCGCCTGCGCGATGATCTGCAAATTGCCGCCGAGATGGGCGATCTTGTTGCCGAAGGCCTGCCGGGTCAGGCCGCGCGACACCATCAGGTCGAGCGCCTTTTCCGCCTTGCCGATGGTGCGCATGCAGTGATGGATGCGGCCCGGCCCGAGGCGAACCTGAGAAATCTCGAAGCCGCGGCCCTCGCCGAGCAGGATGTTCTCCCTGGGCACCCGGACATTGTTGAAGCGCAGATGCATGTGGCCGCGCGGCGCGTGGTCGTGGCCGAATACGTGCATCGGCCCGATGATCTCGACGCCCGGCGTGTCCCTGGGCACCAGGATCTGCGACTGCTGCTTGCTCGGGGCTGCATCGGGATTGGTCTTCACCATCACGATCATGATCTTGCAGCGGGGATCGCCGAGGCCGGAGATGTAATATTTCTCGCCGTTGATCACCCATTCGTCGCCGACGAGTTTCGCCGTGGTCGCGATGTTCTTGGCATCCGAGGAGGCGACATTGGGCTCGGTCATGGCGTAGGCGGAGCGGATTTCGCCCGCCAGCAGCGGCTTCAGCCACTTCTCCTTCTGCTCTCTGGTGCCGACGCGTTCCAGCACTTCCATGTTGCCGGTGTCCGGCGCCGAGCAGTTCATGGTCTCGGAGGCCAGCGGATTTTTCGCAAGTTCGACGGCGATATAGGCATAGTCCAGATTCTTCAGGCCCTGGCCGGTCTCGTCGTCGGGCAGGAAGAAATTCCACAGCCCTTCCTCCTTCGCCTTGGCCTTGGCTTTCGCCAGCACATCGAGCTGGCCCGGCGTGAAGCTCCAGCGGTCCTGCTTGTTCTCGCCATGCCGCATGAACTCGACCGACATCGGGTCGACGGTTTCCCGGATGAATTTCCTGACGTGCTCGTAGAGCGGCCGGACCTCCTCCGACATCCGCAAGTCGTTGAGTTCTTCGCCGGGATTGAGGTTATAGGTCGTGGTGCGCGGCACGTAGGCGTGTTTCATCTGGCTCTCCCATGTCAGCCGATCGTTTTCCGTGTAACGGGACGGCCGATCCGTCGGCTCGTTGCCGGCAATGTAGACGGCGGCCCGGTCCCTATACAAGCGCCGGATGGGCCTCCGGCTGTTGCGATTTCGGAAGCCGCGCTCCCTTGATCCATCCATAGATCGCGGGGATGACGATCAACGTCAGCAGGGTCGAGGAGATCATCCCGCCGATCATCGGGACTGCGATGCGCTGCATGATTTCCGAGCCGGCGCCGGTGCTCCACATGATCGGCAGCAGGCCGGCCATGATCGCCACCACCGTCATCATCTTCGGCCGCACCCGCTCGACCGCGCCTTCCATGATGGCGTCGTAGAGGTCGTCACGGGTCAACGCCCGGCCGTCGGCCGCGCGCCGTGCCCTGATCTCCTCCAGCGCCTGGTCGAGATAGATCAGCATCACCACGCCGGTTTCGGCGGCAACGCCGGCGAGCGCGATGAAGCCGACGACGACCGCGACCGACAGGTTGAAGCCGAGCCACCACATCAGCCAGAGACCGCCGACCAAAGCGAACGGCAGCGAGAGCATGACGATCAGGGTCTCGGTCAGCGAACGGAAGTTGAGATAGAGCAGCAGGAAGATGATGGCGAGCGTCACGGGGACGACGATCTTTAGCCGTGCTGCAGCCCGTTCGAGATATTCGAACTGCCCGCTCCACATGAGATAGGAGCCCGGCGGAAACTGGATACTGGCTTTCACCGCCTCCCGGGCATCGGCGACATAGCCGCCGATGTCGCGATCCCGGATATCGACATAGACATAGACCGCGAGTTGGCCGTTCTCGGTGCGGATCGAGGTCGGCCCGCGCGCCGGCGCGACCTTTGCGATCTCGCCGAGCGGTACCGCGCCGCCCGCCGGCATCGGAACCAGCACCTCGCGGGCGATCGCCTGCGGATCGCCGCGGAGGTCGCGGGGATAGCGCATGTTGACGCCGAAACGCTGGCGGCCTTCGACGGTCGTGGTGACGGTTTGCCCGCCGAGCGCGGTTGCGATCACGTCCTGGACGTCCTGCACCATGATGCCGTAGCGGGCGAGCGCGGCGCGGTCGGGCGTCACGTCGAGATAATAGCCGCCGATGCCGCGTTCGGCATAGACCGAGGAGGTGCCGGGCACGCTCCGCAGCACCTGTTCGACCTGCTTGGCCAGCATGTCGATCGCAACCAGATCGCTGCCGATCACCTTGACGCCAATGGGGGTGCGGATGCCCGTGGAGAGCATGTCGATGCGCGCCCTGATCGGCTGGGTCCAGGCGTTGGAGACGCCGGGAAATTGCAGCGCCTTGTCCATTTCGGCGGTGAGGCTCTCCAGCGTCATTCCCGCCCGCCATTCGGCCTTCGGTTTGAGGTTGATGATCGTTTCGAACATCTCGGAAGGGGCCGGGTCGGTGGCCGTGGAAGCGCGGCCGGCCTTGCCGAACACCGACGCCACCTCCGGGAAGGCCCGGATGATCCTGTCCTGGGTTTGCAGCAATTCACCGGCCTTGGTGACGGAAATGCCGGGCAGCGTCGTCGGCATATAAAGGAGGGTGCCTTCGTTGAGGTTGGGCATGAACTCGGTGCCGAGCTGCCGGGCCGGCCACACCGTCACCGCGACGATCGCAAGCGCGACCAGGATCACCAATATCCTGGCGCGCATCACCAGCTGGATCACCGGCCGGTAAATCCAGATCAGCAGGCGGTTGACCGGATTGCTGTGCTCCGGAATGATTTTTCCGCGGACGCAGATCACCATCAATGCCGGAACCAGCGTCACCGACAGGATCGCCGCCGCCGCCATCGCAAACGTCTTGGTGAAGGCGAGCGGGCTGAACAGCCGGCCCTCCTGCGATTCCAGCGTGAAGATCGGCATGAACGATACCGTGATGATCAACAGGCTGAAGAACAGCGCGGGCCCGACCTGCGAGGCCGCCTCGATCAGGATCGCCACCCGGGACCGCCCGGGTTCGGCGCGCTCGAGGTGCTTGTGGGCATTCTCGATCATGACGATGGCGGCATCGACCATGGCGCCGATCGCGATCGCGATGCCGCCGAGGCTCATGATGTTGGAGCCGATCTCCAGCAGCTTCATCGCGCCGAACGCCATCAGCACGCCGACCGGCAGCATCGCGATGGCGACCAGGGCGCTGCGAACGTGCAGCAGGAAGACGATGCACACCAGTGCGACGACGAGGCTCTCCTCGAACAACGTGCTCTTGAGCGTATCGATCGCGGCATTGATCAGGTTCGAGCGGTCGTAGACCGGCACGATCTCCACGGAATTCGGCAGGCTGCTGGCGATTTCCGCAAAACGTTTCTTGACGTTCTGGATCACGTCGAGCGCGTTGACGCCGAAGCGCTGCAGCACGATACCGCTGGCCGCTTCGCCTTCGCCGTTGAGTTCGGTGATGCCGCGGCGCTCGTCCGGACCAAGTTCGACCCGCGCGATATCCCGGAGCAGGACCGGCGTGCCGTTATTGGTCTTCAGCACGATATTGCCGAGATCGTCGATGCCCTTCAGATAACCCTTGCCGCGGATGACATACTCGAATTCAGAAAGTTCGACGGTGCGGCCGCCGACGTCGGCGTTGCTGGCGCGGATCGCGTCGCGCATCTTCTGCGTGGTGATGCCGAGATCGCGCATCCGCTGCGGATCGAGCACGACATTGTACTGGCGCACGAACCCGCCGACGCTGGCGACCTCAGCCACGCCCTCGGCCCTGGCGAGGGCAAATTTCAGGTTCCAGTCCTGGATCGCGCGGGTATCGGAGAGGTTCAGTTCCTTTGACATCACCGCGTACTGGTAAACCCAGCCGACCCCGGTCGCATCGGGGCCCATGGTCGGCGTCACGCCGGCCGGCAGGCGGGATGCCGCGCCGTTGAGGAATTCGAGCACGCGGGAGCGCGCCCAATAGATATCGGTGCCGTCCTCGAAGATGACGTAGACGAACGACACCCCGAAGAACGAGAACCCGCGCACGACTTTCGAACGCGGCACCGTCAGCATCGCCGTCGACAGCGGGTAGGTGACCTGATCCTCGATGACTTGCGGCGCCTGACCGGGATACTCGGTGTAGACGATCACCTGGGTGTCCGAGAGATCGGGAATGGCATCGAGCGGCAGATGCGCCAGCGCATAGATGCCGGCGGCCGCGGCGAAGCCCGCGCCGAACAACACCAGCAGCAGATTGCGCGCCGACCACGCGATCAGGCGGGCGATCATGGTTGCGCCCCCTCGGAGAAGCCTTTCAGCGCCGCCTTCAGGTTGCTTTCGGCGTCGATCAGGAAATTGGCCGAGACCACCACCGGCTCGCCATCGGCAATTCCCCGCAGCACCTCGACATAGCCGTCGCCGCGATGGCCGAGCCTGACTTCGCGCGGCTCGAACCGTCCTTCGCCCTTGTCGATCAGCACCGCCTGCCGGCTGCCGGTATCCATCACCGCGCTTTCGGGAATCGTCAGCACGGCCTCCGGGCTGCCGGTGTCGATATCGGCGTCGACATACATGTCGTGGATCAGCAGCAGCTCCGGATTGGGCAACTCCACGCGGGCGCGCGCCGTCCGCGTCTCCTTGTTGATCTGCGGATAGATCACGTTGATCGCCCCTGCGAATTCCCGTCCCGGAAAGCCCCTTGCCCGGACGACGGCGGATTGGCCGACGGCGACCGCGCCGAGGTCGCGTTCGGCAATGTCGATGACGGCCCACACCACGGAGTGATCGGCAATCCGGAACAGCACGTCGCCGGGCTGGGCGCGCATGCCTTCAATCGCATTGCGTTCGAGAATGATTCCGTCCCGTGGCGCCTGCCACTCGATTCCGATCGGAACGGTCAGGCCTTTTTCCATGGCGGCGATGGCGGCATCGGGAACGTCGAGATTCATCAGCCGCTGGCGCGAGCCCCGGCCGTAGGCACCGTCGCCGCGGATCGCCTTCGAACTGATCGTCGAAATGTATTCGGCCGCGGCCGAGGACACCGCGGGACTGTAGATTTCCATCAAGGGCTGGCCCTTGACGACGTGCGTTCCCGTGGTGACGTCGGCGACTTTCTGAAGGTAGCTTTCGGCGCGCATCGCGATCACCGAAATCCGGCGTTCGTCGAGCTGGACGGTGCCGGGCGCGCGGATGATGGCGCGGATCACCCTCTTTGCCGCCGGCTCCGATCGGACGCCGGTGCGTTGGATCTTTCCCGGCGAGAGCTTGACGGTGCCCTCGTCGATCTCGTCATCCCAGTAGACCGGGATGTAATCCATCCCCATCGAGTCCTTCTTGGGGGTGGACGAAACATCCGGCAGCCCCATCGGATGGCGGTAATGTTTTATTTTGCGGTCGGCAGCCGCCGTCGTTGCCTTTGGCATCGATGGCTCGTCGCGTTCGCGGCTCCCAGCACCGGCGAACGCGAAGGCGGCAATGCCAGTGATGACAAGGCCGATGAGCGCGTCCCGAAGGGCGCGCGAAAACAAGGTCGTCTTCATATCGATATCCTCGAATGCCGGTCAGCCGCGCAAAAGCGGCATGCGTTGCAGACGCGTCGAAGCGCGTCGGCGTTAGGCCGAAAGCACCGGGGATCGAGGAGGCTTGGGCGGGGGTAGATGACGGAGGCCGTCCGTCTTGGGGTCGCTCGGGGGAAGCGACATTCGGACCGTGACCGGCAGGATTTCGACCATCGCGGCCGACGGCGGTGCCTGGAACGTCTTGACCAGGCAGACCGCCATCAGCGGGCACTGGTCGCAATCGACGGGAGCCGATGGATCCGGGCAGCACGGCATGTCAGGGGATATCGACGCCATGCCAGTCGACGCCATGTCCATCGATGACAAGTCCATCGATGACGAGTCCACCGATGCCATGTCCATCGACGCCGTCATGCCCGCGTTCGCCGGCAAGGCAAGCGGAGCGATCACGAGCCCGACGATCAGGAAGATCGCCAGCAGTCGGCGAGGGTGGATCGAGCGTTTCACTCAGCCAATCTCTCACAACGCGGTGGCCTTGGAAAGCAATGCCGCATCACGAAATCGCCAGACATGTTAACAGGTCGCAATTTCTGGCTGCCCACGATAGGCGCGTGAGGTGTCGCCGATCGGCACCCGCGCCGCTCACGCCACATCGGCCCGGGCGCTCTCCTGTTCGCCGGCGGCGAGCGCGTCGAGGTCGACGAGTTGCGGGTCGTCGGCGCTGGCTTCGCTGTGGAACCGTCCACTGCCGTGAACGTGCATCAGCGTCTGCACGCGGCGGGCATTCAGATAGTCCACATGCTGATGCCGCAGCGCGGTTGTCAGCAGGGTTTTTGGCAAGCCCACCAGCGCGAACGCGGGAACGCGGCGCACCTCGCTGCCCTCCCGCCAAAGCAGCGGATTGAGGGTATAGATCAATTGCCGCTCGATCGCCGGCGCGGGCGATTGCTCCTGCTCTTGTGGCACGGGAAACGCAATGTTGGTATTGCCGGCGCGCGTGCGAACCGCCGCGGCGCGCAGCTCCCAGCAAATCAGGTCCTTGGCCGAGAGAACCTCGCGCCGCACCGCATCGACGCTGGTCGCGAACTTGCTCGCTTCCGGAATCGACGCCAGGCTTTTGGTGACGGCCTCGGCCAGCGCGACGGCACCGCTATCGAATCCCGGAGCCGCCCGCTCGATCGCGGCGGCCATCGCCTCGATCTGGTCAGCGACCATGTCGCGGTCGCACTGGGCTTTGGCGTCAGCCAATGCGCGCTCGGTTGTGCCGATCTGCTCGTCCAGTTCGGCCAATGCGGTGCGCAGCGTCCTGGCGCGGTCCTCGACGGCCCGCATGCTGGCATCGGCCCGATCAAGCTGGGCACTGGCGGCCCCGGCCACTGCCAGCCGCTCGGCTGCGACACGCTTCTCGCCAAGCAGCGTTTCGGCGGCGCTGACCTGGTCGGCCAGCCTTTGCCGCGCCCCCTGCTTGTCCCTGAGCGCCATCTCGAAGCGCTCGATCGGGTTGTGCGCACGCTTGAAAAATACCATTGCGATATCCCCGTGAATCGCGACCGTTCGCCGAATCACTGGATAGATTTGGATAACATTGCGGCTTAAGTCGGCACATGTGGGGCGAAGCCGCGCGGTCGCCGGCTTCTTCGATCGATCACGCAAAAAGCTCAGGCGATTTGCGGGTTACCGCGCTGTTGGACGCCGATACGGCGGCCTTTTCTGGAATATGTGCGAGCGACGACAGATCGAGCATGCCACAAATTGCCACATTTAAGCTGTCGAGGGCCAACCCGGGGTCATGCACGGCATCGCGTTCGCGCCAGGCGACATAGCCGTCGGGCCGAACCAGCAGCGCGCCGGCTTCGTCGATCTCGCGGACCCGCTGCCACTCGCAATAGAGGTCCTGCGCTTCGGCCGTGCCGACCACGACAATTCGCAGGAACGGCAGGGCAAGGGCTTCGGCGGCGTCGATCCAGGCCCGGCCGGCGAGGCCGGTGACCAGCGAAATTGCGCCCTTGCCGGTGAGGTCGAGCGTCGAGATTCGCAAGCCATCGCGGCCGACCAGCCAGACATGCGGTATCTTGGCGCCGGGACGGGTGGTCGCCTGGACGTAAAGCTGGGGATCGCGCTTCCAGATTTCCGGTTCGGCGGATGCGTCCGCCAGAACCGCGCTCGAAACATAGCGCTGGTTCATCTCGGTGCCCTGCGCATTGAACTCGGTGTGCTTGAGATCGATCGCATCGAGCAGCGCGCGCCGCGCGGCGACGCCGTCGGGTCCGGGGTCGCGAAATCGCGCGATGCCCGCCAGCACCGGATTGTCGGCGCCCGCCACCCGGAAGCAGGCATTGAGCGGCGCGTAATCGAGGCGCGACTGGTTGGCCCGCAGCACGACCTGCTTGCCGACCGGCGCGCGTTCGTCGCTGTAGCTTTCGAGCAATTCTTTGCCGGCATATCCCTTGACGACGTAGGCGAGTTTCCAGGCCAGGTTGAAGGCATCCTGCACGCAGGTGTTCATGCCGAGGCCGCTGGACGGGGGGTGGCGGTGGACCGCGTCGCCGCTGCAAAAAACCCGGCCCTTCGAATATTCAGTCGCGAACGCCTGGTTCACGTACCAGATCGATGTCTTGACGATGTCGATCTTGACGTCGGGATCGCCGATCAGGATCAGGATCTTTTCGCGAACGGTTGCCTCGCTGAGATCCGGCTCGCCCTTGCTGATGTCGAATCCCCATCCGGCGATCCATTGCGTCCACGGCCGGACCGCGCGAAGCAATCCCATGCCGATCTCTCCGAAACTGGCATGCGGCGTCACGATCCAGTTGAGGATGCTGGGCCGATGCTGGCTGTAGCGGCTCAGGTCGGCGTTGAAGATGGTGTAGACGGTGCCGGCGCGCGCCATCTGCCCTTCGATCGGCAGTTGCAATTCGTTGACGATCTCCGACCGCGCGCCGTCGGCGCCGATCAGGAACCGCGCGCGCATGGTGTATTCGCGGCCGGTATTTCGGTCACGCAGAGTGGCGGTTATGCCTTCGGCATCCTGCTCGTGCCGCAGGTATTCCGTATTGAATGCGAATGTCGTTCCGCGTTCGGCCGCCTTGGTGAACAGGATCGGTTCGAGCAACGGCTGGATGATATCGACCATGCCGCACGGACTGGCCCGGAGGTAGTCGCCCTTGCGATCGTCGCCGGTGCCCCAGGTCCGTAGCCTCACCAGTTCCTCGCCAGCGAGACTGGTCGTGAATGTCGTGTCGCCCATGAGGTCCCACCGGCTTGCGAAGCGGCCGATTTCGTCGGCGATTCCGAGGTCGCGAAAAACTTCATTGGCGCGCTGGTTGGTGATGTGCGCGCGGGGACTGTCAGCCAGCCAGTTCCAGCGCGACACCAGATGCGCGCGCACGCCGTAGTTCGCCAACGCGAGCGCGGCGGTTCCTCCGGTCGGTCCCGATCCAACGATCAGCACATCGGTGTCGAAATGGCCGTCCATTTGCGCGCGATCTCCCGGTGATGCGGCAGGATATCGCTACATCCGAAGCGGCGGCAAGTCGCCGTCGTGCAGTCGCCGTCGTTCAGGTCTCGTTGCTGGGATCGTCGACAACAGGGACTTGCGCACCGATGCCGAGACGACCCGACGGGCAAAACACCGAAAGGCCCGTCGATCCCGTTCGTCCAGCCCCTTCGACAAAAATATTCCGCTTCGCGTTGACCCCAAATCAGATTTACAACTGGGC